>WBZT01003481.1_pt1 | contig 10301 bp, 9 predicted proteins | sample 5204241 | NCBI WGS metagenome assembly WBZT01 (sample SAMN12344358, study PRJNA552823) | activated sludge metagenome | biome: Activated sludge suspended growth; feature: Nitrification reactor; material: Wastewater; isolation source: activated sludge from nitrification reactor of wastewater treatment...
ATTTTGTAGTCGGCGATCTCGCCGGCAACAGCAAAAAAATACATCTTGCAGCGCAAGAAGCCACTAACCAAGGCGCCAGGCTGCTGATCACACCAGAACTGGCACTTTCTGGCTACCCGCCAGAGGATCTATTGCTGCGTGATGACTTTCTTGCCGACTGCCATGCCGCACTGGAGGCCCTGGCCGCAAACACCCAGCACATCCAGCTTCTGGTCGGACACCCACACCAGCAAAACGACGCCCGATACAACGCCGCCTCCCTACTGGCGCATGGCCGCATCCAGGCCACTTATCTTAAACATGAACTGCCTAACCACAGCGTGTTTGATGAGGTCCGTTACTTTGAGCGCGGCGACCAGCCTTTGGTATTTGACCTGGATGGCATGCGTTTTGGCGTTAATATCTGCGCCGATGTATGGGAGGAAGAACCCGCGCTCAAGGCTCGTCGCGCCGGGGCACAGGTGCTGCTGGCACTGAACGCTTCCCCTTACCACAAGGGCAAGCAACACTCCCGCCACGAAATCATGCGCGAGCGCATCAGCCAGACCGGAATTCCGGCCGTGTATGTCAACCTGGTTGGCGGGCAGGATGAACTGGTATTCGATGGCGCCAGTTTCGTCATGGATGGCAGTGGCCAGCTCACCCAGCAATTACTCGCTTTCGAGGAAGCTCTCGCCTATGTGGATCTGGCAGGCGGGCAACCCGTGCCCGCTGCAATCTATCCCGAACCCGAGTTGGAGCACAGCGTGTATCAGGCATTGTGTCTGGGCGTACGCGATTACATCTCAAAAAACGGTTTCCCTGGTGTTGTGCTTGGACTTTCCGGGGGCATAGATTCAGCATTGACTCTGGCGATTGCAGTGGATGCGCTCGGCGCAGACAAAGTGCGTGCGGTGATGATGCCCTCACCCTACACCGCAAAGATCAGCCTGGAAGATGCATATGCCATGGCGCGAGGATTGGGGGTGCGTTATAGCGAAATTCCCATCCAGCCGACTTACGAGAGTTTTTTGGCCGCACTCAAGCCGGATTTTGCAAACCTGCCTTTTGACCTGGCGGAGGAAAACCTGCAAGCGCGCATCCGGGGAACCCTGCTGATGGCACTATCCAACAAATTTGGCAGCATTGTGCTGACCACGGGCAACAAGAGTGAAATGGGGGTGGGTTACTCCACCTTGTATGGGGATATGGCAGGCGGGTTCGCCGTGCTCAAGGATGTTCCGAAAACACTGGTTTACCGGCTGGCCGATTATCGTAACGCCATATCAGCAGTAATCCCGCAACGCATCATTGATCGCCCGCCTTCTGCCGAACTGCGTGAAAACCAGACCGACCAGGATTCATTGCCATCTTATGAGATTCTGGATGCGATTATGGAGCTTTATGTCGAATATGATGCCAGCCCGGCTGAAATCATGGGCATGGGGTTTCTGGAAAGCGACGTACGGCGCGTGTTGTCCCTGATAGACCGAAACGAATACAAGCGCCGCCAAGCCCCAGTGGGGGTGCGTATCACCCATCGGGGATTCGGTAAGGACAGACGTTATCCAATCACTTCGGGCTACCACCCAAAATTCCGCAGCGACTAGATCGCCTCTACCGTTTGATAAAGTGATACCGCCTTGCGCGAAGTGAAGGCACCGGCCTCCGCCAGCGCCTGCGCTAGCTTCTGCTGCAGGGCCAAGTCAATGGACACCATCCCGTCAGTTTCATTTACAGTCTGCGCCTGAGCCTGGGGAATTTCCGGCTTGAGCGGCTGCACCCCAGGGGCACGGCTCACAGAAGTGGCAAAACTGGTAATGGTGGCAAAGGCATTATCCGGGCTTTCGCTATAGGCTTTGGCAATCTGGGTGGGGTTAAAGGCAAAATGGCCGTCACCCTGCTTCTCCACACCAAGCTTTTTCAATGCCGCCAGGGCGCCCTCATTGCCGTTGACTGCCTTCCCCACGGCTTCCAGCGTTTTGGCGCTGGCTGCACTGTAACGGCTTTTTACATTGGCGGCGGCTGATAGCCAGTCCATCATGGTATTGAGTGAACTGACCACCCCCTGCACCACAGTGATCAAGTAACGAGGCGTCTTGAAGGATGACGAATTGCTGATTTTCTCCGCATTGGCCTGAAAATTATCCAACGCCAGCATGGCCTGCCCAGCCGCACTGATGTGCGTGACGTAACTGCCCTCCTCCTTGACCGGTTTGGCGGCAACACCCTTGACCGCCCCCTGGCGCTGTAGCGCACTCTGGGCGTCAATACTGTCACTGTTTAATGGCGCGCTGGAAATGGCCATAGCGGATGATTAAGCCTCTTGAATTCGTTGTCTTGATTACCTGCCGGGCCGAAAAACAGCCGTAGGCGGGATAGTTTAAATGAAAATACCACCAAATCGCCAGCAGTGTCTTGAAAATCATAAGGATTGGTCAGGTTTTTCACTGAATGGATGAAAGCATGGTTTTGCACTTTCGGGTAGAATACGCCGGTTTTTAGTCTGGATTGTCACCATGATCAAAGGTAGCCTGGTTGCCATTGTCACCCCCATGCACAACGACGGGACGCTGGATATTCCCGCTCTCAAGTCCCTGCTGGATTGGCATGTGGCGCAAGGGTCGGATGGCATTGTAATCGTCGGCACCACGGGGGAATCCCCTACCGTGGATGTGGAAGAGCATTGCCTGCTGGTACAGGCCACGGTGGATCACATCGGGGGAAAGATTCCTGTTATTGCCGGCACTGGCGCCAATTCCACCGCCGAGGCTATCGAATTAACCGCACGTGCCAAGCAATTGGGCGCTGACGCTTGCCTACTGGTTGCCCCTTATTACAATCGCCCCACCCAGGAAGGGATGTACCAGCATTTCCGCGCAGTGGCAGAAGCTGTAGACATTCCGCAAATTCTCTACAATGTGCCGGGGCGCACCGGCTGCGACATACAAAACGACACCGTGCTGCGCCTGGCGCAGGTTCCCAATATTGTTGGTATCAAGGATGCCACTGGCGGCATCGAGCGTGGTACCGATTTGCTGCTGCGCGCACCAGAAGGATTTGCGGTGTACAGTGGTGATGATGCCACGGCATTAAGTTTGATGTTGTTAGGCGGTCATGGCGTGATTTCCGTGACAGCCAATGTCACGCCAAGACTGATGCACGAGATGTGCGCGGCCGCCTTCAACGGGGAACTTTCCGCCGCCCGGGCTGCCAATGCGGCCATGTTCCGCTTGCACCAGACTTTGTTTATTGAGCCCAACCCCATCCCCGTCAAGTGGGTGCTGCAACAAATGGGCAAAATCCAGGGCGGCATACGCCTACCATTAACACCACTGGCTACAGTGCACCACGACACATTGCGCGCCGCCATGAAAATAGCCCATATAGGATGATACGCATGACCCGACTGTTCCGTACGCTGTGTTTTACCGGCCTTCTTTCCTGCTTGTTGGCGGCCTGTGACTCCATCCCGTTTATTGACACCAGCTCAGACTACAAGGGCGCAGGGCGAGGCCGACCGCTGGAAGTGCCACCGGACCTGACTTCCATCTCTACCGATGAGACTTATTCGGTGCCAGGCGGCACAACCTACTCCAGCTACAGCCAGGGACAAGCCACCCAGCAACCAGAGGAAAAACTGCTGCCTTCAGCCGAAGGCGTGCGATTGGAACGCGCCGGCTCCCAGCGCTGGCTGGTGATCTCCGCACCACCGGAAAAGGTCTGGCCAGTTGTACGTGAATTCTGGACTGATCTGGGTTTTGCCGTACGCATTGAGAACCTGCAAACCGGCGTGATGGAGACCGAATGGGTAGATCCCACCAGCCTCACCAAAGATGATCAGGGCAACTACCTTGACAAGTTCCAGGGCTGGCTGGACAAGCTCAATGCACTGAATACCCGCCAAAAATTCCGCACCCGGGTTGACCGGGGTGAAGATGAAAATATTACCGAACTGTACATGAGCCATCGCTCTGTGAATGACGTGCCTGATGATGGCAAGACGATGATATACACAGCAGTGGGGAAAGTGGATGCTGCGCAAACACCCTATGCGGATAATTTTAAACAGGACGCCAAAGCTCGTGCTGCAGCCGAAGACCTGGATGCCGAGCTACTGCGCCGCCTGATGGTCAAGCTGGGCATATCAGAACAGCAATCGCGCACGATCTTGGCCCACCCTGTCCAGCAAAAACGGGCTACCCTGGAAAAGACGGAAGGGGCAACCTCGCTGGTTCTTAATGACCCATTCGACCGCGCTTGGCGTCGCGTTGGTTTGGCTCTGGACAGAGTCGGCTTCCTGGTGGAAGACCGCGACCGTTCACGGGGAATTTTCTACGTAAAATACTCCGACCTGGCGACTGACGAACCGGAAGGTGATAATAAAGGCTTGCTGGATTCTCTTAAGTTCTGGGGAAATGATGACGAAAAGGAAAAGGCCAAACCCGCCGCACCACCACCCAGGAAACAGGATTCCGGCATGGTCGACAAGCTGAAGTTCTGGGAAAGTGACAAGGAAAAAGCTGCGGTTGAGGCGCAATATCGCATACGCTTGGATCGTGGCGGCGACACAACGTCAGTCAAGGTTGTAGACAAGGATGGCAAGCCGGATCGCTCCCCTACAGCCAGCCGCATCCTCAACATGCTTTACGAGCAACTGAAATAGCCTCATGAGATTTGCCTCGCTGGGAAGCGGTAGCGCGGGCAACTCACTGGTCGTACAGTCCGGTAACACCAATGTGTTGCTGGACTGTGGATTCAGCATAAAGGAAATACGGTTCCGACTGGCCAGGTTGGGATTGGAGGCTGAAAGTCTTTCAGCCATCGTGATCACCCACGAACACGATGACCATATTGGCAGCGCTTTGCAGCTATCATCCAAGCACAACATCCCGCTTTACCTGTCTCACGGAACCTTCCAATCAACAGGCAAGGCACATAGCGCATTTCCTATCCACATCATTAACAGTCATACGGACTTTCTGATCGGCAACATTCACGTTCAGCCCTATCCTGTACCCCATGATGCTCGTGAACCGGTTCAGTTTGTATTCAGCGATGGGCAACGTCGTTTAGGTGTGTTGACAGACACTGGAATGTCTACGCCACATATCGAAAAAACCTTATCTGGCTGCCATGCCTTGGTGCTGGAGTGTAATCACGACTTGGAATTGCTGGAAAAAGGCAATTACCCATACCCACTGAAGCAACGCATCAAAAGCCGTTTCGGGCATTTGGATAATGCAAGCGCAGCCGAGTTGCTATCCAGGCTGGATACCCGAAATCTGCAACATATTGTGGCAGCGCACCTGAGCACACAAAACAACACGCCAGAATTGGCAAAGTCCGCCTTATCCGACGCTTTGAATTGTGATAAAAGCTGGATTGGAATTGCAGACCAGGAAAATGGATTGGGTTGGAGAGATGTGATGTGAGTATTGAAACAGGCAATAAAAAAGCCGGCATATGCCGGCTTTTTTATTGCAGAAAAGAAATTACTTCTTTTCTTCAGCCGGAGCGGCAGCAGGAGCAGCAGCGTCAGCAGCAGGAGCGGCTTCAGCCGGAGCAGCAGCAGGAGCAGCGGCATCAGCAGCAGGAGCAGCAGGAGCTTCAGCAGCAGGAGCAGCGGCTTCAGGAGCAGGAGCAGCTTCTTCCTTCTTACCACAAGCAGTCAGAGCCAGAGCCAGCAGAGCAGCAAACAGAGCGGAGCGGATCATTTTATTTCCTCAACAGTAGTTACAAAAAAATCGTTAGCGACCTCGAAAACAAGTTCACGGTCTCCCGAAGGCGCTGATTCTATACACAATTAAAAAAAAGTTCCAGTTATTTTTATAGACTTTGCTTGCAAAATCAAAAAATCGCATACCCAGCCAGATACCATGAGTAAAACAAATCGAGCAGCTCCTCAGAGCACTCAGCCACGCGGCAATAGCGCTTATCCGCAAAGTCAGCCAGAGCCGGAAATGCCTGCGCACTAACGGCAGCTTTTTCGCCATTAATAAACATCTCTCTGCCATAAAACAGCATCTGACTTGCCAATGCCAGCTTTAGACCTTGTGACGCCAGCTTCTGCACAAAGCGCTCCCGGCTCATGGCACGTTGCGGCGCAAACACAACATGTGGCTTGGGCTCTGTCAGGTAACAACCAAGGAAGGTAGCAACGTCTTTGTTGCCCCAGTTTATTGATCCCAGCATATTTACCACTTTTTCCACCATTTGCCCGGAAATTTCTGCCGCATGTTGCTGTGGAACTAAGTCCGGGTCAGCGTACATACCTTGCAAAGATAAATTTTCCTGCAAATATGCCAAAAATTGGGTTGCCAACTCTTGTGCAGATGGAGCGCGAAACCCCACGGAGTAAGTCATGCAATTACCCACAGCAATGCCCCAATGCGCATAACGGGGGGGCAAATACAGCATATCACCTGTCTCCAGCACCCATTCCTGACAGGTGTCAAAATGCTGCAATATGCGTAGCGGCGCACCCTCCACCAGTAACTGGTCCTGCTGGTCGCTAATGCGCCACAACCGTTGCCCCGCACCCTGAATCAGGAATACATCATAAGAATCAAAATGCGGCCCCACACCGCCGCCATCCGGAGCAAAACTCACCATCAGGTCATCAAGTCTGGCTGCAGGAATAAAGCTGAATTGCTGGAGTAGCTCTGCTGCTTCCGGCAGAAAGTGATTCACCCCTTGCACCAGCAACGCCCAGTCTTTTTTCGGCAACTTGGCAAAACGAGACTCGGCAAACGGTCCGTGCTCTACTTTCCAACGTCCCTTGCTGAACATGACCAGTCTGGACTGGGCATCCTCCTCGCAAGCCAGTCCGGCAAGTTCATCAGGCGTCAACAGCCCATCAAAGTCTGGAAAAGCCTGCCGAATCAATAATGGCTGCTTCTGCCAGTAATCCCGTAAAAAAAATTCGACGGCCATGCCGCCTGGAAGTGAGCTCATAAGCCGCATGATAGCGCTTGCATAGCCCAGCTGGAAATGGTTTAGAATGGGGTCAAGTCATCTCCGAGGTTGTTTTATGCTCCAATCCGGCGTCCACGCCCCTGATTTCATACTGCCCGATGCTGACATGGAAATGGTCAAGCTTTCTGGCTTAAAGGGCAAAAAGATCGTGCTGTATTTTTACCCCAAGGACGACACACCGGGCTGCACTCTGGAAGCGATTGAATTCAGCGATCTCGAAGAGGAATTTGCTGCCAACAATACAGTTGTCATCGGCATCTCCAAGGATGACTGCATGAGCCACGCCGACTTCCGTGACAAGCACGGACTGGCGGTGCAACTGCTGGCAGATGTGGAAGGCCGCGTATGCGAAAAGTACGGGGTATGGCAGGAAAAAGAGAAAGAGGGCGTGCGCAAAATGGGCATTGTGCGCTCCACTTTCATCATTGATAAATCCGGCAATATTGCGCACGCAATGTACGGCATCACCGCAAAAGGACATGCGGCTGAAATACTTAAACTCATCAAGGAATTACCATGAAAATCGCCATGAAAACCGTTGTTTCGCTCACCTATCAACTGCATGACAGCGACGGCAATCTGCTGGAAGCCAGCGACCACCCCGTGAGCTACCTGCATGGCGGCTTTGACGGCATTTTCCCCAAAGTGGAAGAAGAATTACATGGCAAGGAAGTCGGCGCAAAACTGGACATTGTACTGACGCCGGATGACGCTTTTGGCGAGTATGACGAAGAACTGGTACAGATCGAACCCGCCAGCGCCTTCCCTTCAAAAGACCTGGAAGTCGGCATGCAGTTCGAAGGCGAAGACCAGAGCGGCGAAGTCGTCCTGTACACCATTACCGACATCGCGGATGGCAAGGTCGTGGTGGACGGTAATCACCCGTGGGCGGGTGAGCGTCTGCGCTTTCAGTGCGAGGTGACTGGCATACGCCCGGCCACCAAGGAGGAAATTGAGCACGGCCACGTGCATGGCGCAGGCGGGCATCACCATCATTAACAACTTGGTGGCCCTGGTAGGAGGCGGCATAGCTGCCTACGCCTTGTGGTATAGGTTTAATGTTGGCCCTTGGTGTATTGCCATGTGGTTTGGCAGTGCGCCTCTGCTAATAATTGCAGTGACATTTGTTGCTATCAGGCGGCTACTGACGAGTTATTATCGGCAGCAAGGCCAACTGCGTAACACACGGTAACTCACCCCGCGTTCCGTTTGCACGGATTCCATCAGGGAAAATGACTCCACCGCCCATTCCAATGGCGTCATCGGTTGCGCAACAATGGCCTGTCTTATGTTACGTAACAGGGTCACGTGCGGCTTAAACACCCGCTCATCACACTGGATGCCAGCACTGGCTGTAGCCCAGCGTAACGCACCTGACAACTCCTCCAGAGCAGTAGTCTCTGCAACGGGTGCAGCATAGCCGATACGGTTGTGTCGCCAGCAGGAAAACTGCTGTAGTTCAAAACCAAATGCGCAGACAGATACTCCAGAAACGCTCTGCTGCAACGATGCAAGGCGAACTTGTCCTACCTCACCAAGAAACAACAGGGTGAGGTGGATGTTTTCCTCGGGAATGATGCGACCACCGCACTGGGTGTGATATTGCCTGGCAAGGCTATGCAGATTCTTGCGAAGACGAGCATCCGGACACAGGGCAAAAAACACCCTGCTTTTGGCGTTAAAACCGCCGGGCTTACTCAGTGCTTGCCTTCCTTCGCCATATTGATCGAATAACGCGGAATTTCCACCACCAGTTCCTGCTCCCCCACTACCGCCTGGCATGACAGGCGGGAATTGGGTTCCAGACCCCAGGCCTTGTCCAGCATATCTTCCTCGTTTTCACTGGCTTCGTTCAGGCTGCGGTAACCTTCCCGCACAATCACATGGCAAGTCGTGCAGGCACATACCTGGTCACAGGCATGCTCGATATCCACATCATTTTCCAGCAAGGCATTACAAAGGGTAGTGCCAGGGGCAACTTCAATCACAGTCCCCTCTGGACAAAGCTCAACATGGGGCAAAACAATAATTCTGGTCAAGATTCCAGTTCCTCCAGACGGTGCCCTTTTAATGCCGCTCTCACACTCTGATCCATGCGTCGTGCGGCAAAGTTTTCGGTAGCCTTGTTCAGGGCTTCTACGGCAGTTTTTAATGCGCCGGCATCTTGCATGGTCGCCTGGACCTGTTGCATGTGCACTTCAATGCCAGCCAACTCCCCGGCATTTAGCAATGCGCCATCCTGCTTGAGTGCAGCACTCACGGCCTCCAGCAACTGTTCCGCATCCACCTGCGCTTCACGCAATGCGCGTTGGGCCTTATCCTCCCCGGCGTGCTCGAAGGATGCCTGCAGCATGCGGGCGATTTCACCTTCCGCCAACCCATAGGAAGGTTTGACACTGATCTGTGACTCTACGCCACTGGTTTGTTCGCGCGCACTGACAGAGAGCAGGCCATCCGCATCCACCTGGAAAGTCACGCGAATACGCGCGGCTCCTGCCGCCATGGGCGGGATGCCACGCAGTTCAAACCGGGCAAGTGAGCGGCAATCACTCACCAGGTCGCGCTCTCCCTGCACTACATGAATGCTCATGGCGGTCTGCCCATCCTTGAATGTGGTGAATTCCTGCGCGCGCGCCACAGGAATGGTCGAATTGCGTGGGATGATTTTTTCCACCAGACCGCCCATCATTTCCAGTCCAAGAGAGAGTGGCACTACATCCAGCAGCAACAGATCATTTTCGCTTTTGTTTCCCGCCAGCACGTTGGCCTGAATGGCCGCTCCCAGCGCGACAACTTTATCGGGATCAAGATTATTTAACGGTGCCTTGCCAAAGAATTCGGCCACCGCCTCCTGGATATGCGGCATGCGTGTCGCCCCGCCTACCATCACCACACCCTGTACGTCTTCCGGGGCAATCTTCGCGTCACGCAGCGCCTTGCGCACCGGTGCCATGGTCTTGGTCACCAGCGGCGCGGTTAATGCGATGAAGGCAGGCCGATTGAGTGTAACGTTGACCTGTTTGCCGCTGGACAGCAGCAGGTTGATATTGGCTTCTGCATGCTGACTCAGCCATTCCTTGGCGGCACGCGCCTTTTTCATCAATTCGGCATGATCCTGGTTGGTCAGCGGCGGCAACCCCGGATGCTGTACCCTGGCCTGCTCCATGACCCAGCAATAAATGCGGTGGTCAAAATCATCCCCGCCCAATGCTGAGTCGCCATGCGTCGCCAGCACCTCGAACACGCCTTTGGACAAGCGTAGTACGGAGACATCAAAGGTACCTCCGCCCAGGTCATAAATCACATAAACACCTTCTGCGCCGTTATCCAGCCCGTAAGCAACA
>WBZT01001146.1_pt2 | contig 10296 bp, 8 predicted proteins | sample 5204241 | NCBI WGS metagenome assembly WBZT01 (sample SAMN12344358, study PRJNA552823) | activated sludge metagenome | biome: Activated sludge suspended growth; feature: Nitrification reactor; material: Wastewater; isolation source: activated sludge from nitrification reactor of wastewater treatment...
AGAAAGAAGAGCTCATTGGATTCGAGTCATTCTCTTACGTAAGGCAGGCAGGGGATATAATGTACAGAGCCTTTACGCAAGCGGACCTTGATGAGCTGCGCAAAAATACCGGTGTAACTTCATTTACAACGCAATATCAACAAAACCCTGAACATGCAGACGGCACAAATTACATAAAACTAGAGTATTTTGCATATTATGATACCGTGCCTGATGCTGCAGAGTATTTTATAAGCTGGGATTGTGCTAATAAAGGCACGCTCCGAAATGATTATAGTGTTTGTACATGCTGGGGTGTATATGAGAGTAAATATTACCTTATAGATGTTATTAGGGTAAGATACGATTATATCAAGCTCAGAGAGCATGCTTTTAGTCTTGCTGAGAAGTGGAATCCAGAAGCAATAATAGTTGAAGATCAAGCTGCTGGACAACAATTAATACAGGAGCTACGCAGCCTTGCAAAATATAGAATAGTGCCAATAAGCCCGCGGCATTGCAAGACCGATAGGCTTATCAAAGCACTGTGCTTGTTTGAAAATCACTCTGTTATGCTACCAGATAAGGCCTCCTGGAAAGAGGAATATACAGAGGAATTAACCACATTTCCGCTAAATAAATATGATGATCAGGTAGACTCCACAACACAGTTTCTGATATGGCATAGCTTCCATCGACAACGTTCACTGCACAATAGGCCAAGAGTCTATGTTATATGAGTTGTTCCTGGCTGCGTTTCCTATCTATAAGTTATTGTGTTATTCAACCATTGTATTTACTTTGCTGGCAGAATCGCTTTTGTCGCGAAAGCGCATGTATACCATAAAAGTAGCTAGTAGAAGACAAATACTTAATGTACAACCTACAGCTATGACACCAATTGTGACCGGTGACATACCTTCATGCATATCTGGCTGCTGGACTGCTTATTACTTCCTGTTCTATAATCTTCCAAACTATTAAAACCATCCCTTACTATATTCACTAATTCTTCAACTGCAGACATAATACCTCCTATTCTTGTTCATAGAAAGTTTATATACTTACCTCAAAAAGTCGAAATGAGAATTGCTGACATTGTAAATATATACTTGACTCATAGCATGATAGGTATGTATAATTTCTCCTATCAAGAGTCTTTTATAAAAAGCGAAACCTTAATGTGGTGTTAAAAATATGAATAAAGTTCCGTTTACCCCTGCTGGCTATAAGAAAGCGCAAGAAGAATTAGATCGCCTTACAAAGGAATTGCCTGTTGTTATTCAGGCTATAGCTGATGCGAGAGCTCATGGTGATCTGTCTGAGAATGCAGAGTATGACTCTGCGCGTGAAAAGCAGTCGTACTTAAAGAGTAAGATAGACGCTCTGAGCGCTACTATATCTATGGCCGATGTTATCGACGTGGCTAATTTTGTAGGTGATAAGGTTGTGAGATTCGGAGCTACAGTGACGGTTGTGGACGAAGGCACTGAGCAAGAATTAGTATATCACATTGTAGGCGCTTATGAGGCTGACCCAAAACATGGTCTAATCTCTGTTGACTCTCCTATTGCCAAAGCCTTGATTAGCGCGGCAATTGACGATGAAGTTGAAGTTTCAACACCAAATGGTGTCAAGCATTATTATATTAAAGACGTCCAGTATATAGTACAATGATACATCTTCATATTCTATGTCATGTGCACCCGTAGCTCAGTCGGATAGAGCGTCAGCCTCCGGAGCTGAAGGTCGCAGGTTCGAATCCCGCTGGGTGCGCCAATTTCTTTAAAAACTATGAATAACTCAGCTAATTCGGTATATATAGAACAAGAATTAAAGGAACGTAAAAAGGCGCTTGAAATACACGCCAATGTTTATGTTTCTGCATCAGCAGGTACTGGCAAAACAAAGCTACTAGTGGACAGAACGCTGAGTCTATTATTGCATGGCAATAGGTCAAACAATATATTATGCATTACATACACAAACATGGCTGTGAAGGAGATGTCAGAACGCATTAATGCAAAATTGCAACAATGGACTGATATGAATGAAGTAATGCTTATAACGGAGCTAGAGTCAATCGTAGGAAATGGTAGCGTTAATGAAGACATGTTACTTATTGCACGTAATTTGTTTTGGGAAGTAAGTATGCCGTCTTCAAGTATTAAGATATGCACAATGCACTCATTATGTAACACTATTAGCACGCATTTTAACGTGCAAAATAATCGTAGTATTATGGATAATAGTAAAAAATTAGCAATACTGGATCAAAGTATTGATGAAGTATTTAAAAATGCTCATGCTAGCGATATAATGACAACATTAGAGGCATTAACTGAATTTTATGAAATAAGTTATATACATAAACTTATTTGCGACGCTTTTTTTAGTGGGGGCAATGCTTTTAGGCCATACATGGAGCAGCAGCTAAATAAAGGAACTAACAAGGAGTATTTTGACGAGGTAATTAATCCAAAGCTAACTTATGTTAACATGCTATCAAGAGAAATTGCAGTATATCAGGAATATGCTGAATTATCCCGTTTATATGATGCAAAAACATCAGCTTATTTTGCTGACATCGTCAGTGAATTTAAGGCTTATCTCAATTGCGGTCAAACTGCTGAAATTGATGCTGATGTTATATGGAATAAGGTAGTCCAGTTTTTTTTGACACAGGAAATGACCCCAAAGAAAAAGCTTTATTTAAAAGCTTTAGAAACACATTGCTGCCATATAGCGTATTATTTATCTGAAGCACAAAAGCGTGTTATTGAAGTAATTCGTTTATATGATGAATATATAGCAAAGAAACTTAATTGTGCCTTTGTTAACTTGCTTGGTGCAGTATACAAGGTCTATACTAAATACAAGCTTGTTAATAATATTATTGAATACGATGATATAATATTCGAAGCAATGCACCTATTAACAAATTCGGAAGATGCATGGGGTGTATTGTATGACATGGATTTGGCTATAGATCACATACTGATTGATGAGGCACAAGACTTGAATGCGATGCATTGGGATGTTGTTAAATTGATTGCAGATGATTTTTTTGCTGGAGATGGAGCAAGGGAAATAAATAGGACCATATTCTTAGTTGGTGATTTCAAGCAGTCGATATATGGCTTTCAGGGGGCTGAGCCTCAAATGTTTTTAGATGCACGAGAGTATTTTAAACGCCTAGTAGAGTCTAGTAATAAAGTATGGTACGATATTAGTTTAAATATCTCTTTTCGTAGTTTGGCTAGTATACTTTCTATCGTAAATAAAGTTTGTCAAAAAGTATTTTTAGAGTATGGCAATATCAATCACATTCCGTATAGAGCAGGAACTGGCATTGTGGAAATTTTTGATATAGTACCAAAATCTGCTAAAACTAATTTAGCTCAAAATTGCGATGTTGATAATGTGCCTGATGCCATGAATCAAGGTATTTACAATAATTTTGATTCTATATGGAGCAAATCCGAGGAGGATAATGCTCAACAAAGGCTTGTTATTCGTATTGTAGAACTGATTGATCGTATAGCCCATGGTCCAAATTTCCAAAAGTTCTCTGATATTATGATATTGGTAAGAAGGCGCGGAACTATTTCAGCCAATCTAAGAATCGCATTAGAAGCCGCTAAGGTGCCGTCTTATTTCATAGACTCTGTGAAGTTTAACGAATCTATAATAGTGCTGGACTTAATATCTATAGCAAAATTTATCGTAGATCCTCATGATAATTTAAATTTAGCATCTTTATTGAAATCGCCATTTTTTAAAATACGTGATGATGAAATTGTTACTATTGCCATAAATAGAGGGTCTTTATCTATATATGACGTACTTGAACGAAGTATGCATTCGTGTGTCAAAAAATTGCAAGCTTGGCGTATAATTGCAAAAACTTACTCCGTATGGCGATTTTACCAGCATATAATAGAACAGCATAATATAACTGAATATGATATATTTTTAAATACATTTTTAGATATTGCTTATGAATTTAGCATTATACATAATTATGCAGGTTATCTAGATTTCATTGAAATAATTATGCAAAATAATACAATGTTTGATAAAAAACCAGTGCCTCGTGATAATAAAGTAAAAATTATGACTATTCATTCTGCAAAGGGCTTGCAGTCCCCAATAGTAATTCTGGCAGATGCTGCATCCTCTGAATCCTCGCCTTATAAGTCTATATTATGGTACAATAATACGTTATATCTCAATTTTAGTGCAAAAAATACAGATCCTGCCCTAAATAAAGCAAAAGCTCATTTAAATATATGTGAAATAGCTGAAAAATACAGGTTGTTATATGTTGCAATGACAAGGGCTGAAAATGAGTTATATGTCTTTGGTCATGAGGCCCAAAAATTTGCTGATAGTTGGTATAATTTACTTAACCAAATCAAAAATGAAGAAAAGATGATTTAGGACTCAAATATTTTGCCATACATAGAAAATATTAGCTATATATATAGTTGGCATATTTATTGCTCAACATATTAATGTTCGCATTAATATAAAAATGGAGTTTGATTATGACGATATCTGGTTTTTCATCAGCTGTTTGTGGATTGCAGGCAAGCCAAGTTTCACTTTCTGCAATAGGCTTTAATATAGCGGCTTCTGGTAGTTTCGGGGTTAAGGGCGTGGATGTATATACGCTGCCTGTGTACAACAACAGCGGGAGCGGCGCTGGCGTTATGTATAGTACTAGAAATAATATAGATTCGCCGGGATCTCCTATTTCTACTGGAATTCAGACTAATGCGTTAATTAACGGACGCGGAATGTTTGTCGTATTAGGCCAAGACGGAAAAACGTATTTCACCAGAGCTGGTGATTTTTATGTTTCAAAAGATGATACGTTGATTAACGGCAATGGCTTTGCATTAATGGGCTGGCCTTTAGATAATAACGGTCATTTGCCGCAAACGAACTCTTTAATTACAAGCCTAAAAAAGATCAATATTCAAGGCGCCATTGCAAGTGCCTCAGCTACCGATACTGTATCAACTGTCTTGAGATTAAATTCTGGACAGGAAGTTGCAGGTGATCAAAGAGCGGTATTCTCATTTGATAATATAGATGCAAATTCACCGAATAATTTCAATATTAAAGGAGTAGACGTTATATACCCAAGTACTTATAATTCTCTAACGGTAGGGGAGGGGATGACATTAAAAGTCGATGGTACCTTATATACTTTTACTTATGGTGGTTTTGCGCAAACATTAACGTTACCTAGAAACGGAACGGAATTAGTTGCAAACGGTACTACATCACTTGCTACAGATTCTTTAGTAATTGCGGTTGATGGGTTTGATCACATTCCATTTACACGAGGTAATGGCAGCACCAATATAGAGATAATGCAAAACCTCGTAGACCAAATGAACGGCACTGGAGGCCCATATTCCTTAACCGCTAGAATTGTTGATGATGGGGCAAATATTTCCATTTTAGTAGCTCCTATTAATGCATCATATTCTATGAGTTTTAGTGGGCAAAATGCTTTTAGAGATGCGATAGGGCTCAATGACTCACGTAATACAGCAGACGCATCTAATACTTTTAGATTCGCCTCTTTAGACAACCTGCGTGATTACATTAACACAATACCAGGAATGAATGCTGTCGTAAGTGATGGGTCAAATGCTCATTTGAGCATAGTTTCATCCAATTCTGCATTTGTCAACAATTATAATCCTCTTGGCCAGGGTAGTAATTTCTTGCGTGAGTTTGGCGTAAAGGATGGTTATTTCGAAAGTCAATATAATCCATATGATGAGACACGTAATATGGCTGGAGGAGCGTTTTATGCTCATTATACGAGAGATTTTGCTGTATATGATTCAATGGGTAATCAGCATAATTTTCTTATGCGTTACTTGAAGGTAGATAGCAATAAATGGGCTGTGGAGATTCATGCGCTCAATCCAGCTGATGTATCTATATATGGTAGGACTGATGGTTTGCTCATGGCTGGATATGTTGAGTTTGATGGATACGGCAACTTAACCGCTATAGAGTCTGTACAACAATCTAGTAAGAATGCGGTTTATGTTAATCCCAGCATGCCTATAGGTGCAACTGATGGTCAAGTTCTAGAGATTAAAGTAGGCTCTACTGAATATTCATTTGAATATAATACCTGCAACAGCCTTAGCGCACCAATTTCTGGTATTGGCACAGAGCTAACTGCTGCTGGTAGTGGAGGAGTTGCTACAGATACATTAAATATAGCTGTTAACGGTCATATAATGACATTTACAAGAGGTAATGGTAGCACTAACTTAGACGTGCTAAATGATTTAGCAGCACAAATAAACCTCACAAGCGGTCAGTATAAATTAAATGCCTCGGTTATAGATAATGGTGGAGGTAATTATAAACTTAGCATAACGCCAGCAGATCCTAGGGTCTCAGTGTCTTTTTCAAGTACTGATCCATCCCTTGCTACCGCTTTGTCCTATTCAGATGTTGTAGCAAATAATAATAGATTTACAACATTATTTGAGCTAGCCAATAGAATTAACACCACTTCTGGTATTGATGCTATAACCGCATCTGTGGTACCTACTAATGCAAGTGAAACGCAATATACTATTTCTATAGTGCCTTCCACCCCTGGCTCTTATATGGTCTTTTCGGGAGACACAAATGCAATAAACTATCCATTAGGTAATGGATCAATTGACACAATAGCTAATGCCTTGGGGCTATCTGATACATCTGCTAGCACTGCAGTTGCGAATCTTACTGATCACATGATAGTAAACTGGTCTGGAGAGTTTGGCGCTGCTCCAAATAGAATTGGCTTTAATTTTGGCGATATCGGTACCCAAAACGGGTTGAGCCAGGTTGCAAGTGAGTTTAGCGTTGTGAGTTTGAATCAAAATGGAGTATCTATAGGGGCATTAACAAGCCTTAGTATAGATGAAGCGGGAGATATAGTAGCTAATTTTAGCAATAGTAAGTCTAGATCTATATATAAAATTGCTATAGCAGATTTTGGAGATATTAATAAATTAACCCCTGTTACAGGAAGTGTATTTGATTTTTCTAGCGATGCTGGAGAGTTAAATTTAAAACAAGCAGGAACAGAAGGGGTTGGGACAATACAGTCCAAAGCTTGTGAAGCAGGCAATATCGATAGCACAGAACAGCTATCTAGGATCAGTGGATATATGTTTGTTTATCAGGCTTCTGCAAGTATGTTAAGTACATATTCAAAAATGAATGATTATTTATTGCAAATTATTACATAATTACAAGTTATACATACTGTGCTATAAAACAGACCTGCTGAATCCTATGACAATAAGCAAAAGTAATTGCAATGTATTGTAAGACATTATATGATCTATACAATGAACCACTTAGAGATAGCTTTAATGGTTAAAGCTATATTTTCCTTGTTTGAACGTGCTTACTAGCGCATGGTTTGGAATAGTACAATATTTTTGTATGAATTTATATTCCTATAACTGTAATAGCGGCGAAAACTAAGTTAACAGTATATATCAGGTATATTATATGGAAACCTTTTTTGAAATTGCTTCATTTATTGGTATCAATTTGCTAAGGACATTATGTCTTGTTGTGCCATTAATATTGTGTGTAGCATATCTAGTATGGGCTGAAAGGAAGATCTTAGCCGCAATGCAGTTGAGGCATGGACCATCAGTAGTAGGTATTTTTGGGTTGTTGCAGCCTATAGCTGATGCAGTAAAATTGCTATTCAAAGAAACTATATTCCCTGCAAATGCGAATCGCATGTTATTTGCGCTAGCGCCTGTAATTACATTTTCTATCGCAATGGCTGGGTGGGCAGTAGTACCATTCACAGAGCGTTTATGTATAACAAACATTAATGTTGGCGTCCTTTATATGCTTGCTATATCATCTTTAGGTGTGTATGGTGTTATTATAGCTGGATGGGCGAGTAATTCTAAATACGCATTTTTAGGCGCTATAAGATCTGCAGCACAAATGATTTCATATGAAGTGTCTATAGGACTTGTTATAGTATGTAGCGTTATTACCTCTGGCTCATTAAATCTCACTGATATAGTAAAATCTCAGGCCGATATGCCATTAACATTGCAATTTTTAATGCTTCCAATGTCAATATTATTTTTTATATCAATTCTAGCAGAAACAAATAGGCACCCTTTTGATCTCCCGGAAGCAGAGGCTGAACTTGTGGCTGGGTATAACGTAGAATATTCTTCTATGGCTTTTGCTTTATTTTTTTTAGGAGAATATGCAAATATGTACCTTATGAGTGCGATTATGACAATTCTGTTTTTTGGTGGTTGGCTACCTCCATTTGGGATTGGTGCATTAAATATTTTGCCACCGTTATTTTGGTTTTGCTTTAAAATAGTGTGTTGCTTGTTTGCTTTTATATGGGTTAGGGCTGCCTTTCCACGTTACAGATATGATCAGTTAATGCGCCTTGGATGGAAGGTATTTTTACCATTATCACTTGTTTGGGTTATCTTAATCTCTTCTGTGACACTGTTTATTTTGTAAAGCTATGGATCGAAAACGACAAGATTTTTACTGGCTTTTTGGGAAGAATGCCGTCCTTGCGGCTGTGCAAAATCCAAGGAGGCAAATCTTAGAATTATTGCTTACAGAGCAGCATGAAAGGCTACTTGACTCATTAGCCAAATTGAAAGCACGGAATATCAAGCCAAAAATTGTAAAACCAGAGGCAATTAGATTACTTGTACCAAGTGATTCAGTACACCAAGGCATCGCTGCAAAAGTAAAAATACTACCAGAGCTCACCATATTTCCATCTGAAATACTGGGCAAGACAAATTCCACAATAGTAATATGTGATCATATACAAGATCCACATAACTTTGGGGCGATATTGCGTAGCTGTGCCGCATTTGGTGTTGATGCAGTTGTTATAGCGAACAAAAATCAGGCTACTGAAAGTGGTACGGTGGCAAAAGCATCTGCCGGCGCTCTAGAGATTGTGCCAATTATAACTGTTGCAAATATAGTATTTGCAATGAACGAGTTAAAAAAATACAATTACTGGATTGCGGGCTTAGATGCTTGTGCCTCAGATAACGCATCCAAACTTAAGGATTTTTCAAAAATAGCTATAGTTTTAGGCTCTGAAGGTAATGGTATGCGTTTATTATCTCGTAAAAATTGCGATTTTACTGTAAAGATAAATATGCACAATGCAGTTGAAAGCCTTAATGTAGCTGTAGCCGCTGGTATAGTGCTTAATGTGATATTTTAGTTATAAGCGCATCTTACGCACTAATTAATTACTGTGTAAGATGGGCTAGATAGCTTGGAGTTCATACCAGGTCTTTTATAGTTGTTAGACGCTGTTAACAGTGTCTAACAACTTCTTATGCCCAAAGAACCGCGAGTTTGTTTGCTAAGATATCAAATTCTACTACTGTTATGCCAAGCAATCTTAAAAATATCTATGGATATTTGTTGATTTTGTTGTATGATATCGTCATGTATGGAGCCCTTATATTTGTTAATATTGGGAGGACCTTGTTCACATTTTAATATGTTGGGTGTTATTTAGTATATAGTTCTTTCTGCTTACTATTATAGTTTAGCACAATTTTGCTTTATTACGGAATTTACCCTATAAATACAGTAATACAAAAATTACTCTCGTATGTACATTGGATATTTAGCTGAAAATTTTGACGACTTTACAGAAGAGGAGCAGCTTTTTTACAAAAACAATGATGATTCTGATTGTATATTCGGCTATATTTGCGGTGCAAATGAGGTGTCTTATGATATGTATAGCACGTTGTATTCTGGCGATGAGGCGCTTAGCCATGTTACAATGATCGACCTATATAATTACAGCCCAGAGCCAATTTCTATTCCTGATACTGCGAAGAACGTGCTAGCCGCAGCTTTTATTATTGGTGCGATCATATTTGAGCCAAAGACGCTATTTGGCTTCGGTAGTGCAGTAGGTATGGCTACTATAGCAAATATCATAAAATATTTTGATCATAGTTTTGCTGGACAAAAAATAGCCGATTTTATGCTCAAGTTAAATAAAATAGTTATGTTCTCTTCGTTAAGCGTTACGACATCGCGTTATATGCCATTTAACGATAGTACTGATACTATTATGTCTAGCATGATAGCTTCATTTTTTAACTCATGTTATAATTTGCTTGAGGAAAAAGTTCAATATTCGTTTATAACGCCTGAAGATAGGCCAACAAGCGGTATAGATAAGCATAGTTGTGTGGATTACTCAGATGATTCATGGCGATTAAAATAAGT
>WBZT01000908.1_pt1 | contig 10295 bp, 8 predicted proteins | sample 5204241 | NCBI WGS metagenome assembly WBZT01 (sample SAMN12344358, study PRJNA552823) | activated sludge metagenome | biome: Activated sludge suspended growth; feature: Nitrification reactor; material: Wastewater; isolation source: activated sludge from nitrification reactor of wastewater treatment...
ATATCTGTTGGAGCGGCTGAAGGTGGCAGGCCTGCAATCAAGAAAAGCATCCAGAAAGCGCAAAAGCTAAAGGTCAAGGCGCGTAAAAAGTTTAACGCGGTTAACAAAAAACGCATCAAGACCAGGGCGAATCCCCAGCGCATTATACGGACTATTCGTTCCAGTGATGATTATCAGGCACAACACAACAGTTCTGGTTCAGAGCAATCTGTTTTTTCCTCTTCTAGCGTGTCCGGCTTGCATCTGGCGTCCTCCAAGGCGCTGATTGTCAACCAGAGCACGGGTGAGACCCTGTACGCCAAGAGCACCAACACCCCAACACCCATCGCCTCCATTACCAAGCTGATGACTGCCATGGTGATGCTCGACTTGCGCCTGCCCATGGACGAAATGCTGACCGTGAGCGAAGCGGACGTGGATACGCTCAAAAACACCACATCCCGCTTGCGGGTGGGGACTACCTTAAGCCGGCGAGAAATGCTGCAATTGGCCCTGATGTCTTCGGAAAACCGTGCAGCCTCCGTTTTGGCGCGCACCACGCCCATCGGGCTGCCAGCATTTATCGCCGCCATGAACCGCAAAGCACTAGAGCTGGGTATGAGCAACTCTCGGTTCGCAGACCCGACAGGCCTTAACAGTGACAATGTTTCCACCGCTGAGGACTTGGTGAAAATGGTCAAGGCAGCTTACCAATACGACGATATCCGCCAAAACAGCACTGCACAATCACATCAGGTGCCGGTGGCTGGTTTGCGTAATCCTGTCGAGTTTCGCAATACCAATGTGTTGGTGCGCAATGGTACTTGGGATATCGGCCTTTCCAAGACCGGTTATATCAGTGAGGCGGGACGTTGCCTGGTGATGCAGGCGCAGATTGCCCAGCAGCCGCTAATTATCGTTTTACTGGATTCCTACGGGAAATTGTCGCGGATTGGTGATGCGCAACGTATCCGCAAGTGGATTGAAAGCTCCGGAGCAGCACAACGTCGCGCTTGAGATTCAGCAATCAATAAGACCAAAGGCCGCCTTCAGGCGGCCTTTGTTTTTTTGGCGGTAGATTTGGCCGGTTTTTTAGTAGTGGTTTTTGCTGTGGTTTTACGTGCGCCAGTCTTGGTTGGTTTGGCGGCAGCACCTGACTTTTCCGCTTTGGCGGCCAGCAACTCCAGCGCGCGGTCCATGCTGAGACTTTCCACGCTATCGGTTTTGGGCAAGGTTGCGCGCAGTTTGCCGTGCTGCACATAGGCGCCAAAACGTCCGTCATAAATGGCAATTTCTTCACCATCCTGTGGGTGTTTGCCCAGCACTTTAAGTGCAGTGGCCCCTTTGGCCTGGGACAGCAATTCCACTGCCCGCTCCAGCGATACCTCGAACACGCTGTCACTGCGGGGGATGGATTTGAACGTTCCATTATGGTTGAGGTAGGGGCCAAAGCGCCCGATTCCCGCAGTGATTTTTTTACCAGTTTCCGGGTGCAGTCCCACTTCGCGCGGCAAGGCCAGCAGCTTGAGGGCAACATCCAGATTGACGCCTGCGGCCTGGATGTCCTGCGGGATACTGACGCGTTTAGGTTTTTCCTTGCCCACCGCTTCACCCAACTGGATGTAGGGACCATAAGGGCCGACCAGCATCTGCACGGGCAGAGCGCTCGCGGGGTCGTTGCCCAGCGTCACCGGACCGGGTCGGTCGCCATCGGCTTCCGTGCTGCGCACGTAGTCGCATTCCGGGTAACCGGTACAACCAATGAAGCTGCCGCGTTTGCCCAGCCGTTTGGAAAGTGGCTTGCCGCATTTGGGACATGGCTCTTCCAGAATTTCGGTACCCGGCCGGTCAACTTCCTTTTTCTCGCCCAAAGTTTTGTTGAAGCCTTGCCAGAAATCATCCAGCACTGGAATCCAGTCGCGGTCGCCTTCGGCAATATCATCCAGTTCATTTTCCAGCTTGGCGGTGAAGTCATAATCCACGTAGCGGGTAAAGTGCTCGGTGAGAAATTTGTTGACCACGCGCCCCACGTCGGTGGGTGTGAAGCGTTTTTTGTCCAGCACCACGTATTCGCGATCCTGCAGGGTGGAAATAATGCTGGCATAAGTGGAAGGGCGACCGATACCGTACTCTTCCAGCGTTTTCACCAGGCTGGCTTCGGTGTAGCGTGGTGGCGGCTCGGTAAAGTGTTGCTCGCCGAAAATTTTCTCAATGTCCAGTATCTCGCCGACTTCCAGCGCGGGCAGCTTGCTTTCGCCTTCTTCCTCGGTGTCGTCTGCACCTTCGGTATAAACCGCGATAAAGCCGGGGAATACCAGGGTTTGCCCGGTGGCGCGGAATAAATTGGCCTCTCCACCCACGCCTAGGTCAACGCTCACGCCGTCAAACTTGGCAGGCGCCATCTGGCAGGCTAGTGCGCGTTTCCAGATCATGTCGTAGAGGCGGTATTGTTCGGGCGTCAGGAAGGTGCGCAGGCTGTCCGGCGTGCGGCTGATATCTGTCGGCCGGATGGCTTCGTGCGCTTCCTGCGCATTCTTGGCCTTGGTCTTGTACATCACCGGTGACTTGGGCAGGTACTCGGCATCAAAGTTGGATTTGATGTAGCCGCGAATCTGCATGACCGCTTCCGTTGCCAGGCTGAACGAGTCGGTACGCATGTAGGTAATCAGCCCCACCGTACCGCTGCCGATATCCACGCCTTCGTAAAGTTGCTGGGCGATGCGCATGGCGCGCGAGGTGGTGAAGCCCAACTTGCGCACAGCCTCCTGTTGCAGGGTGGAGGTGGTGAACGGCGCTGCCGGGCTGCGACTGCGTTGTTTCTTTTCCACGCGCAGCACATGGGCCTTGCCTGCGCTGGCGGCTAGCAGTTTGCCCACCACTTCTTGCTCCTGCGCACCGCTGGCAATGTCGAATTGTTCGACTTTTTTGCCTTGGTATTGCACCAGTTTGGCATCTATCAGTTGTTTCTGTTTGCGCGCGTTAAGGTGGATCGTCCAGTATTCGCGGGATTTAAAAGCTTCGATTTCCAGTTCGCGCTCAACAATCAGGCGTAACGCCGGGCTTTGCACGCGCCCGGCTGACAGGCCGCGGCGTATCTTGCGCCACAACAGCGGTGACAGGTTGAAGCCGACCAGGTAATCCAGCGCCCGGCGCGCCTGCTGGGCGTTGACCAGCGGCATGGAAATGTCGCGCGGGTTATCCACCGCATGTTGTACCGCGGACTTGGTGATTTCGTTGAATACCACGCGCTTGAGCGGTTTATCCTTGAGTAGTTTCTTGCCTTGCAGGATCTCAGCGATGTGCCAGGCGATGGCTTCCCCTTCACGGTCCGGGTCGGTGGCCAGCAGCACGGTATCAGCGAGTTTGACAGCCTTGGCGATGGCATCTACATGTTTTGCGTTGCGGTCTATCACCTCGTACTGCATGGCGTAGTTGTCTTCAGGATCAACGGCGCCATTCTTGGGGATCAGGTCGCGCACATGGCCATAAGAGGCCAGCACGGTAAAGTCCTTGCCCAGATACTTGTTCAGGGTCTTGGCCTTGGACGGCGATTCGACGATGAGCAGTTTGGACATGGGCGGATTATTGTTCTGGTTGGGGAGCGGCAGATAATAAGAGCAAAGCCGGGATTAAATCAAGGAAGATTGTCAGGCGCGCTTGCGTACAAACTGCAAGGTGGTGGCATCCGTACCAGCCTGCATAAGTGACAGGATGGCCTGGTCGTCGTCAAAAAGGGTCTCTTCCTCGGCAGTTTGGGTGCTGGACAGTGTCTTGAAATCAAAAAGGTCGGTATCGGCCAGGTGTGAGGGGGCGACATTGGTCATGGCGCGGAAAATCTTCTCGGTTCGCCCCGGATATTCACGTTCCCAGGCGACCAGCATTTCCTTGATGTTGCGGCGTTGTAAATTTTCCTGCGAACCACAAAGATTGCAAGGAATGATGGGGAACTGCATGGCGCGGGCAAAACTGGCAATGTCTTTTTCGGCACAATAGGCCAGCGGGCGGATCACCACGAACTCGCCCTTGTCCGTGGCCAATTTGGGCGGCATGCCCTTGAGCTTGGCGCCGAAGAACATGTTCAGGAACAGCGTCTCCACCATGTCATCGCGGTGATGACCAAGCGCGATCTTGTTGCAGCCCAGTTCCTGAGCAGTGCGGTAGATGATGCCTCGCCTGAGTCGCGAGCATAGCGAGCAGGTGGTTTTACCCTCTGGGACTTTTTCCTTGACGATGGAGTAGGTGTCAGCTTCCACGATGCGGTATTCCACCCCCAGCGACTTCAGGTAATCCGGCAGCACGTGCTCGGGGAATCCGGGCTGCTTCTGGTCGAGGTTCATGGCAATCAGGCGGAAATGGATGGGCGCGCGTTGCTGCAACGTCATCAGGATGGATAGCAGGGTGTAGGAATCCTTGCCGCCCGAGAGGCAGACCAGGATGATGTCCCCTTCTTCAATCATGTTGTAGTCGGCAATTGCCTTGCCGGTGGCGCTGGTCAGGCGGTTTCTCAGTTTCAGGGCGTTTCCGGAAAGGTCCATGCTACAAACTCAATGAGCGGCCGCCATCCACTGCAATGATCTGGCCGGTGGTGAAGGGGGCATCCTGTATCAAGAAACGTACGGCGCGCGCGACATCCTCTGGCTCGCCCAAGCGCTTTAACAGGGTCTGGTTGATGACCGTCTGGCGATAGTTCTCGTCAAACTGGGGGTTGTCTTCGGGCCACAACACCGGGCCCGGCGCCACGGCGTTGACCCGTACCTCCGGGGCAAGGTCCTGTGCCAGCGCGCGGGTCAGGGTAATCAGCCCGCCTTTGGCGATGTTGTAGACCACATAGCCTTTTTTCGGGCGTTCCACATGCATGTCGGTGATATTGATAATGCAGCCCTGCTGCTTTTTGAGTTCGGGTGCGGCAGCCTGTGACAAAAATAAAGGTGCGCGCAGGTTGGTGCCGACCAGGTCATCCCATTCCGGTTCGCCTATTTTGCCGATCTGGGTAGGGTAGTAGCTGGATGCGTTGTTGATGAGTACGTCGAGCCTGCCAAACTGCTGTACGGCGGTCTGTACCAGGGTTTGCAGGGAAGGTAGCTCCAGCAGGTTGGCTTGCACGATAGAGGCTGAGCCGGGGCGGCTATTATTCAGCTCCTCCTCAAGCCGCTTGGCCTCGTCAACTGAGCTGCGGTAATGGATGACCACTCTTGCGCCATCCCCATGCAGCAGGCGTGAAATTGCCGCGCCAACGCGTTTGGCGCCCCCGGTGATCAATATGACCTTGTCGTGCAAAGTGTTATTCAATGCGGCTCCCAGGCAATGAGGGGCTATAATGTAGCACAGTATCCTTACCCTTAATCTTCAATGAATTCATTCCCGCTTCCCTTGCCGTCGCCGGACGCGCAACAGCATAGCCAGCAACTTGTGCGGCTGACCCAGGGCGAAATAGAAGCCCGTGGTGGCTGGATGGGGTTTGATCGTTTTATGGCGCTGGCGCTTTACGCACCGGGCATGGGTTATTACAGTGCCGGGCTGGAAAAGTTCGGCGAAGCGGGAGACTTTGTCACTGCACCTGAAATATCCTCATTTTTTGGCCGTTGCATTGCGCGACAGGCTGCGCAGGTGCTGGAAAAAACCGGGGGTGACATTCTTGAACTGGGTGCCGGCAGCGGCAAGCTGGCGCTGGATGTGCTGCTTGAGCTGGATCGTCTGGGCAGACTTCCTGAGCGTTACCTGATTCTTGATGTAAGCCAAAATTTGCGTGAAAGGCAGAAAAATCTTCTTGAATCCAATTTGGATGTGCGCATAACACATAAAATATCCTGGGTTGATGCGCTTCCTGAGAGGTTTTGCGGGTTGGTGCTGGCTAATGAGGTGCTGGATGCCCTGCCGGTGCATCTGGTCAGGCAAGCGGAGCAAGGGCTGTATGAGCGCGGTGTGGTGTGTGAAGGTGATGGATTTGCCTGGTCGGACAGACCGCTGGAGGAGGGCGAACTCAAACAGGTGGCGTGTGAACTTAACCTGCCGCAAGGCTACCTCACGGAAGTGAATCTGGCGGGGCGTGGGCTGGTGGCCAGCCTTGCTGACTGCCTGCAACGTGGCATGATCCTACTGGTGGATTACGGCTTTCCCCGCCGTGAGTTTTATCATGCACAGCGGGAAACCGGCACGTTGATGTGCCACACCCGGCAGATGGCGCATGATGACCCGTTCTGGTTTCCCGGATTACAGGACATCACTGCTCATGTGGATTTTACGGCGATTGCCGAGGCAGGCGTGGCGCAGGGGTTGCGGCTCGCCGGTTATACCACCCAGGCGCGATTTCTGATGAACTGCGGGATCACTCATCTGCTGGAGCAAATACCGCCGCAAGAGGTGCACACCTACCTGCCCAATGTGGCGGAAGTGCAGAAGCTGCTTTCCCCAGCCGAAATGGGCGAGCTTTTTAAAGTGATCGCGTTCAGCCGCAATCTTGAATTTGCCCCGATGGGGTTTGCCAGTGGAGACCAGAGTTTTCGTTTATGAGTGAAGCCCCCGAAAAAAAACGCGCCATCCGCAGCTTTGTCCTGCGCCAGGGACGGCTGACCATTGCTCAGCAACGTGCGGTAGAAACATTGCTGCCGGAGTTTGGCATTGCTTATGTGCCGGAGTTGATTGATCTGGATAAGGTTTTCGGGCGATCCGCGCCTAAAATTCTGGAAATCGGTTTCGGCATGGGGACGGCAACCGCCGAGATTGCGCGCAATCATCCTGAAAACGACTATCTGGGCATAGAGGTGCATACACCGGGGGTTGGCAATTTGCTCAGGCTGATCGAGGAGCAGGGTTTATCCAACCTGCGTGTGATTCAGCACGATGCGGTGGAAGTGCTGCGGGACATGACGGTGGATGCTGCGCTGGATGGGGTGCATATTTTCTTCCCCGACCCTTGGCCCAAGAAGCGCCACCACAAGCGCCGCTTGTTGCAGGCGGAATTTGTGCGGTTGTTATGTGCCAAGCTCAAGCCGGGTGGTTATCTGCATTTCGCTACCGACTGGGAGGAGTATGCGCAGTGGACGCTGGAAGTGCTGAATGCCGAGCCCCTGCTGAAAAACACGGTAACCGGTTATGCGCCCAAGCCGGAATATCGCCCGGAAACCAAGTTCGAGCGGCGCGGCTTAAATCTGGGGCACGGTGTCTGGGATATTGTCTTCCAGCGGGTTTAGCCACGCACCAATCACAACCTCGGCCTCATCCACCCCTTGTTTTTTCAGGCTGGAAAACAGCTGGACGGTGATGGTGTTGTTGAACTTCGCTAGTTCGCCCTTGACGCTACGCAGGGTTTTCAGGGCCTCGTTTTTTGACAGCTTGTCGGACTTGGTGAGCAGGATGTGTACGGGTTTGCCGGTGGGCAGGAACCAGTTGAGCATCTGCCAGTCTAGCGGTTGCAGGGGATGGCGCGAATCCATGACCAGCACCAGTCCATGCAGGCTGAAACGCTCCGAGAGGTAAGCAGAAAGTACTTGCTGCCAGTGCGCGCGCATGGCTTCCGGCACTTTGGCGTAGCCGTAACCCGGCAAGTCAACCAGGTATTTTTCCTCACCCAGGCTGAAAAAATTGATGAGCTGGGTGCGTCCGGGTTGCTTGCTGACAAAGGCCAGCCGGTTATGGTCGGCCAGTGTGTTGATGGCGCTGGACTTGCCTGCGTTGGAGCGGCCGGCAAAGGCAATCTCCCGGCCAGTGGCCGGTGGCAGGTCACGCAGGTAGTGGGCGGAGGCGAAATAAACGGCGTTGCGGAAGAGGGGCATGTGAAAATGCTATCACGAAGCAAGCCGAATCCGATAAAATCACGCTATTGATTAAGTTGCTTTTCAGGAGCTGGAAATGGATTTGACGAAGTTTGTTAAGTGGGTTTTGTTAGTGGCAGGCGCTGGTTTTGTTGCAACGGCGCATGCCGCAGGTGATGCGGCCAAGGCTGCCGACATGGCCAAAACGGTATGTGCGGCGTGTCACGGTGCGGATGGCAACAGCCCTGCGCCGACTTTCCCCAAGCTGGCGGGTCAGCATTCTGAATACATCGTCAAGCAATTAAGCAATTTCAAGTCGGGTGAGCGCAACAATGCCGTGATGGCGCCGATGGCATCTGCTTTGACCCCGGAAGACATGCAGAATATGGGGGCTTACTTTTCTTCCCAGAAAGCTCAGGCCAATACGGCCAAGAGCAACGGCAAGGGTTCGCTGGGTGAGAAAATTTACCGTGCCGGTATTGCTGCCAACAAGGTGCCAGCCTGTGCGGCTTGCCATGGCCCGACGGGTGCAGGTCTGCCAGCACGCTTCCCCAAGCTTTCCGGACAGCATGCCGATTACACCCTGGCCCAGATGAAGGCGTTTGATTCCGGCGAGCGCGCGAATGCCCCGATGATGAAGGTGATTGCTGCACGCATGAGCAACGAAGAAATGGCGGCGGTGGCAGATTATATTCAGGGCTTGCGGTAATCCGGTTCACGACTCCATTCGTTATTCAGGGGTGGTTCTTCGCGAATCACCCCTTCTTATTTGCGGGTTCCAGACTTGAAGCATCCTAACCATTCCACAGGACGAGAATTTTACGAGCTGATCAGCTCGATGCGTTTTGCCATCTCACTGCTGACCCTGTTGGGTATTGCCTCGATTATCGGGACGGTACTCAAGCAGAACGAGCCCTACAGCAATTACATTATCCAGTTCGGCCAATTCTGGTTTCGCCTTTTCGAAACGGTGGGGCTGTATGACGTTTACCACAGCGGCTGGTTTTTGCTGATACTGGGCTTTCTGGTGTTGTCCACCAGCCTGTGCGTTTACCGCAACCTGCCTTCCATGCTGCGCGAGATGCGGGCATGGCGTGAAAATGTGACGGAATCGTCTCTGCGCCTGTTCAATCACCAAGCCGAAATAACCCATCAGCATTCGATTGAGGCTGTGGTTTCTAGCGTATCCGGATTGATGGAGGCGCGTGGCTACCGGCTTCGGGTACATGACAGGGAAGAGGGCTGCTTGCTGGTGGCTAAAAAAGGCAGCTATAACCGGTTAGGCTACATTTTTACCCATCTGGCGATTATTGTGATTTGTATTGGCGGGTTGATGGATGGGAATGTGCCCCTCAAGCTTCAGGAAATACTAGGGCTAAAGCATGTCGAGACGCGTGACCTCCCCATTGCGGACATTCCTGCGGCCAGTCGTTTATCCGTAGCGAACCTTTCGTTCCGCGGCAATATGACATTGCCCGAGGGCGCGCGCGGCAGCGTGGCTTTTCTGCGAGTCAGGGATGGTTACCTGGTACAGGAGTTGCCATTCCTGGTGGAGCTGAAGCAATTCCGCATCCAGCATTACGCGACCGGCCAACCCAAATCATTTGAAAGTGACGTCCTGATCCATGACCCTGATCTGCCCAAGCCGCTGGCTGCCACGATCAGTGTCAATCATCCCCTGATTCACAAAGGCATCGCCATCTATCAATCAGATTTTCAGGATGGCGGTACTGGTCTCACCATGGATGGCTGGATGTTGAATGGCAAAGAAGTTCGGCCTTTCCGGGTGGAGGGCAAGGTGTTTGAGAACGTCAAGCTGGAAGACGGACTGACACTGGAACTGGATGATTTCCGTGCCTTCAACGTACTGAACCTGAATCCGGAGGGCAAGGGCAAGCCCCATAACGTGGGGCCTAGCGTGACATTCAAGGTGCGTGATGCGCAAGGGCAGGCGCATGAGTACCAGAACTACATGTTGCCGATTGCGCTGGAAGGGCGATCCTACCTGCTCTCCGGCATGCGCGGATCCCCCAGCGAGGAGTTCCGCTATTTGCGTATTCCGCTGGATGAAAAGAATGAGGTTGCCGGGTACATCAACTGGGCTGCCATGCTGGGAAATCCGGCAAAAGCGGGTGAAATTGCCCGGCGCTACGCCAACCACGCCCTGCAAGGTCAGTCGTTACAGCCAGCGACACGGGAGCAATTCGAAGGGAGCGTAACCCGCCTGCTGGGATTGTTTTCCCGTGGAGGCTTCAGTGCCATGGCCGAGTTTGTTGGCAAGGCAGTGCCCGAGAAAGAGCGCGAAAAAGCGGCACTGACTTATTTGCGCATACTGGAAGGCGCGGCGCTGGAAGCTTATAAGATGAGCCGCGAAGCGGCGAAACAGCCCGCCGCACAAGATGAAGCTGCACTGCAGTTTGTGCGGGATGGCATGAATGCCTTGAGTGACAGCTTCTTCTACGGTGCGCCATTCTATCTGCAACTGGCAGATTTCCAGCATCGCCAGGCGAGCGGCTTCCAATTAACACGCTCTCCGGGCAAGGCTCTGGTGTATAGCGGCTCCTT
>WBZT01003486.1_pt1 | contig 10293 bp, 7 predicted proteins | sample 5204241 | NCBI WGS metagenome assembly WBZT01 (sample SAMN12344358, study PRJNA552823) | activated sludge metagenome | biome: Activated sludge suspended growth; feature: Nitrification reactor; material: Wastewater; isolation source: activated sludge from nitrification reactor of wastewater treatment...
AGCGCGACCCCGCCGTTGCCCGGGATCCCACTCCCCAGCAGGATCCCTTGAAACTCAGCTACCCCCCTAGCGAGCAACCACTCTGGAGTCCGTATCCGACAGACAGTCAAAGCAGTCTGCGTGCCAATACCAGGCGCCACGCGGAGCCAATCCCAAGCCAAGCCGCAACCAAATGACACGTAAGTACTTACAGGAAATCGACTCGCCACCCCAGACCGACTGGTCCCATAAGCATGCTCGAGAGTGTCACCTCTCACACCGTGACACGACCGGGAGCCGGAATCACGTCCGGGCCGTGATTGCCAAGGGCTTGGCGTGTGTAACCCCGGAGGTAACAACTGTTCACGGGGTGACAATGGCCCCGGGCCGCTCATCGCCGAAAGAGCAGAAGCGCGGGAGCCAGGCGGCACCCGCGCTTCACATGAGCATGGGGCTCAGAGCTCGATGTTGAGGCGCTTCAGGCGGGCGTAGAGCGTCTTCCGGCTCACTCCAAGCAGCTGGGCGAGCCGGCTCTTGTTGCCGTGGGCGTGGCGCCACGCAGCAACGATCGCATCCCGTTCGGAGGTAGAGCGCTCCGAGGCGGCGGGCACCCAGGTCGGCGCATCTTCCGCCAGGAACGGCAGGACCTCGGAAGCGCCGATCTCACCGTCGCCCGCATGCAACGCCGCGATCCGTTTCATCGCGTTCTCGAGTTCACGGACGTTGCCCGGCCAGCCGTATGCGTTCAGCACGGCCTCGGCGTCCGCCGTCAGGCGGGGACCCTCGAGGCCTCCGTAAAAGGACAGGAAGTGCCGAGCGAGCGGCACGATGTCCTCGCCGCGCTCACGCAAGCAAGGCAGCCGTATCTCGATCTCGTTCAGGCGGAAGAGCAGGTCGCGGCGGAACAGCTTCTCACCGTCGACACCACGCAGCGGCCGATTGGTGGCCGCGATGATGCGCACATCGGATCGCCGGACCTGAGTCTCACCCAGGCGCAGGTACTCGCCGCTCTCGAGGAATCGAAGCAGCGTCACCTGTACGTCGTGGGGCAACTCGCCGGCTTCGTCGAGGAAGAGCGTTCCGCCGTTGGCGGCCTCGACGAGGCCGACGCCTTCGGCGTGAGCGCCGGTGAAGGCACCCTTTCGGTGCCCGAACAGCTGCGACAGAGCGAGGTCGGGCCGAAGCGCACCGCAGTTCACGGCGAGGAACGGCCGATTCGCGCGCACCGAGAGCGAGTGAATCGTCCGAGCGACGAGTTCCTTGCCCGTGCCTGTTGGTCCGGTGATCAGAACGCTCAACTCGGTGGCCGCCGCACGCCTTGCGAGGATCTCGACCTGACGCATCGGCTGCGAGCAGGCGACCAGGCTCGGAGCACGATGGCGGCGACCCAGCACGGACTCGGTTCGAGCGGGAAGCGGCTCGAGGTTCGGACCCAGCCGGCGCTGTAGCTCGGACTCGGCCTGCTGGAGCCCGTGAGCACTTCCCATCTCGGAGAAGAGCGCACACGCCTGAAAGAGCGGTACCCGCGCTGCGCGGTTGTCGTCGGCGTAGCGTCCCAGCAGGAGGCAGGTCTTCGCGAGTTCGTGGCGCTCGCGGCATTCCCGCAGCAGCGACGATGCGGTCGTCCAGTGCTCGAACGCGGTGACCCGATCACCACGGGCCATGGCGATCTCGCCCGCCACTCGATAGGACGTCGCGTGCTCGAGCCGATCGTCGATCAGCCGGGCGAGCCGCTGCGCGCGCGTGCACGCCGCTTCGGCCTCGGCCATGCGGGAGAGCGCGCACAGCGCTTCGGAGCGACGCCGCTCGATCTCCACGACGAGGTCGCCTTCCGGAGCGGTGCGCTCGGCGATCGCCAGCGCCTCGTTGTAGCGCGACATCGCGGCCTCGGCACGACCGCGGTCGTAGTCCAGTTCGCCGAGAAACTCCAGCGCCAGCACTTCCTCGCGTCGCGCGCCCAACGCGCGGGCACGTTCGAGCGCACCGAGGAACTGCGACTCCGATTCGGCGAATCGCCGCTGCAGTCGCGCGACGTTACCGAGCCCGATCGCCACGCGCGCCAGACGGTTCTCGTCCCCGATGCGAGCGAACACGTGCTCGGCCTCGCGGTAGCGCTGCTCCGCGGCCGTCCAGTCCCCCATCTTCTGGTGGACGATGCCGAGATTCATGAGCGGCGTGGCCGTGTCGGCGAATCGCCCCAGCCTCTCGTACGTCGTGAGGGCAGCCCGGAAGTATCCGATGGCCACGTCCCACTCGCAGAGGTTCTTGTGGATCAGTCCGAGGTTGTTGCGCGCCGACGCAGCACTGGATTCGTCGCCCAGTCGGCGGTACAGCGCCAGAGCTTGCTCGACGTAGTCGCGAGCGAGCGGCAGGTTGCCTTCCCGGTAGGACGTCGTCCCCAGCAGCTTGAGCGCCTGCGCCGAGAGGGAAAGGTCGCCACTCGCATCCGCGAGTTCGAGCCCGGTCGCCGCACTGCGCCCGCACTCGTCGATGCGGCCGAGATCCTGGAGCGCCTTTGCAAGGCGAAGATGGACGCGCGCGCGCAGGGCCTTGGATTCGATCGCGGCCTCGTCGCGCAGCATCTCGCGGCACTGGGCGAGCGCGGCCTGGCAATCTCCGCGGGCCAGCCGGCACTCGATCGCCTTGCACTCGATCGCTGCACGACGCTCGCGGGAGAGCCCACGCGCGGCCGGCAGCGAGAGCAGGCGATCGATCGTCTCGAGCGCAGGCATGTAGGAGTCTGCCTGCACATAGAGATCCGCCAGCATCTCGAGATCCGCGAGGGTGTGCTCCCCGGGAGTCCCGAGGCTCACCACCAGCAGTTCTTCGAGGTGTGCGATGCGCTTTTGTTCACCCATCGGCACGAGGAACTCCGGTCGATCGATCTTCCGCTGTTGTTCCGTCTGGTGACGCCTACCTGTGAAGCACGACCACGCGATAGGCCTCGAGCGCGAGCTGAAGCCTGAGCAACCATGACGTCTCGCCCGCCACACCCGTGGCGAAGACGCCTTCCTGGCGCGTGATCCGCATGCCGGCCCGCCCCGTTCGCGTGGCAGGCTTGTAAGTACCCTTGATCGGACCAGAAGGAATGTCCGGATCTCCGGAACCCGACGGATCAATCGTGTCCGGTGTTCCGGAGCCCTCACCCCCGATCAACTGGCCGGGCGGGTCTGCGCGGCCGACCGTCGGCGCGAAGACGAGCCCCAGCAAGCCGAGCAGGAGCGCGCAAGCCGGAGTCCACCAACGACTCGAAATGAATCGAAGCATCGAAGCCCTTCCTCTGTCCCAGTCTGCTGCGTGCCGCGTTTCGCGGCGAACTACGACGTCACATACCCGAGCGAGCCGATCGCGGATCCCGAAGTTGGATACGGGGTGGAACTCCCGGATTCCGGCGAACCCGACTCATGCTGGGCTGTGCCAAGAAGGCTAGTCCTGTGAACTTGACGCCGGCAAGCACAATGTTCGGCACCGGTCATGTCCGTTCACGGAGTTCGTCGCCAGGCTCGCTGGTTCGGCCAGCGCCGGCTCTCTTCGCTCGAGCTGCGCCCTCCGCACGCTTGGTTCCGGGCCAGCATCGGCCATCGTTCCATCACCCGACCCGGGCGGGGCCGACACGGCACGACGCCGAAAGCCCGAGGCTGCGCTTCAGCGAAGCGGCCCCGGTCGACGAACCACGGTTCGGATCGGGACGATCACTTGCCGCCCAGTTGGGTCTACCTGCTGCGACGAGGCAGCCAAATCCTCCAAACAGGAAACGGCCCGCCGCGGGCGGGCCGTCTTGTTCTCCGTTTAGGTCTGGATCAGCGCCGCTTGAGTTTCTGTCCTCCCGGACCGTCCTCAACGAGTACTCCCAAGTCGGACAACGAGATACGAAGCTCGTCCGAACGCTTCCAGTCCTTCGCCTTGCGCGCCGATTCCCGTTCAGACGCCATGCGGAGAATTTCGTCCGACCACTGCTCAGCCTCTGGCTTCTTCCAGAACAGCCCAAGGATTGAACCCATCGCCAGAAGGGCCCGGGCGCCCTGTGCCGCTTCGGCCTTCCCGCCCTCGTCCGCGGCGCGGTTCACGGCCGTCGCCAACACCTGCAGGTGTCCGATCGCGCCGGCGCTGTTGAAGTCGTCCTGCATCGCCTCGTGAAAGGCGCTCTCCCCCGCCGTGATCGCCTCACCGAGCGCCCCGCCCGGTGCCGGCCCGGGCACGGCGTCCCAGGCGCCAAGGCGCTCGAGCGTCGCGCGGAGCCGGCCGTAGGCCGTGCCGGCCTCGGTCAGCCGCTCCATGCTGAACTCGATCGGGCTGCGGTAGTGGGTCGAGAGCAGGTAGTAGCGCGTGACCTCGGGGTCGACCTTCGCTGCGATGTCTTCGATGAAGAAGAAGTTGCCGTCGCTCTTGGACATCTTTGCGCCGCCGAGGTTCACGAGGCCGTTTTCGGCCCAGAAGTTCGCGAACGGCTGGCCCGTGCACGCCTCGCTCTGCGCCATCTCGTTCTCGTGGTGCGGGAAGATCAGGTCCTGGCCGCCGCCGTGGATGTCGATCGTGGTGCCGAGGTGCTTCATGGCCATGGCCGAGCACTCGATGTGCCACCCGGGCCGGCCGGGACCCCACGGGCTCTCCCACGCCGGCTCGCCCGCCTTCGCTCCCTTCCACAGCGCGAAGTCGAGCGGATCGCGCTTCGATTCGCCGGGCTCGATGCGGTAGCCCTCGCGCAGCTCGTCGACGCGGCGTCCCGAGAGCTTGCCGTAGTCGGACTTCTTGCGGACGTCGTAGTAGACGTCGCCGCCCGAGGCGTACGCGAAGCCCTTGTCGATCAGCGTGTGGATCATCGCGTGCATCTCGCCGATGTGCTGCGTCGCGCGCGGGTAGACGGTCGCGCGCTTGATGTTGTGCAGGTCGGCGAAGCGCAGGTACGCGTCGATGTTGCGTTCGCTCACGTTCGCGTAGTCGATGCCCTCGGCGTTCGCGCGTTCGATGATCTTGTCGTCCACGTCGGTGAAGTTGTACGCGTACCAGACCTCGAAGCCGAGGTGTTCGAAGTAGCGCCGCATCACCTCCGCCGACAGCGAAGCGCGGATGTGGCCGACGTGCGGCTTGTTCTGCACCGTCATGCCGCACACGTACATGGTCACGCGTCCCGGCGTGACGGGCTGGAACTCGCGCTTCTCCCGCGTGAGCGTGTCGTAGATGCGAAGCGGCACGTCGTTCCTCCTTCGAATGAGCTCAGGCGCCGCCGGCGGGATGCGAAGTCCCGGCGAGCGGCGCGGAAAGGTGCGTCAGGTCGTTCGCGACGGTTCGGATGCCCGCTTCGCGCAATCGTTCCAGGGCGACGCGGCGCAGTTCGCGCTCCACGGTGGCCGCGGGCAGTCCGGGCGCGGTCCGCGCGGCGAGGCGCAGCACGATGCCGTCGGCGGCGATGCGTTCGAGCCCCAGCAACTGCGGCGGCTCGAGCAACTGAGGCCCGAAGCGCTCGTCGGCGCCGACTTCCGCCGCGGCGTCCGCCGCCACGGACATCGCGCGCACGAGATCCTGGTTGGGTGTGAGCGGCAGATCGACGAGCGAACGATGCCAGTCGCGGCTGTGGTTGATGACGATGCGCATCTCGCCGTTCGCCACGAAGAACAGCCGGCCCTGGAAGTCGCGCATGCGCGTCGAGCGCAGCGTCACGTCCTCGACCGTCGCCACGACGCCGTTCACCTCGACGGCGTCACCGACGGAGAACTGATCTTCGATCAGGATCACCGCGCCAGCGAGCACGTCGCGTACGAGCGACTGCGCGCCGAAGCCGAGCGCCGCGCCGAGGATGCTGGCGCCGACGAGCAGCGGTTTCACGTCCCAGCCGATCACGCCGAGCGCGTGCAGCAGCGCGCCGGCTGCGACGAAGGTCGTGATCAGGTGGCGCGTGGCCTGCCCGAGCGTCCGCGCACGCTGGCGCGCCGCGGGCCGCTCGTTGGCGGCGCGCGCCATCCAGCGCTCCGCGCGGCGCACGAGCAGGAAGCCGATGCGCTGCAGCAGCCACGCCACGAGCAGCGTGAGCGCGAGGCGCACGACGATGTCGCCGACGTGTTCGGGATCGCGGACCAACCAGGCGGGAAGGATCGTGGAGAGGATCATCGGCGGGGGCGAAGAGCCGCGCGGCGCGGACGCCGCGCGGCTCCCGCGGTCAGCTGAAGCTCTCGACCGTCTTGCGATCGAGCCGCTTCACGAGCGCCACGAGCAGCTTCACCGTCGCCTCGAAGTCGCGACGGTCGATGATGCTGTTGTGGCTGTGGATGTAGCGCGACGCGATGCCGAGCGAAAGGCTGGGCACGCCCTCGCCCGTCATGTGAATGCGGCCGGCGTCGGTGCCACCGCGCTCCACGCTCTCGAACTGGAGCGGCATCTTCAGCTTCGCCGCCGTGTCGATCACGAGGTCGCGCAGGTGGCGGTTCGGGATCGACGATGCGTCGTAAATCACCACGAGCGGGCCGCCGCCGAGCTTCTCGTCACCCTCGGTGCCGGGCGTGTCGTGCGCGATGCCGACGTCGAGCGCGAGCGCCACGTCGGGGCGGATCTTGGTCGCCGACGTCTGCGCGCCGCGCAGGCCGACCTCCTCCTGCACCGTCGCCACCGCGAACAGCGTGTTCGGGTGCTTCTGCCCCTTGAGCCGGATCGCGGTTTCGGCCGCGAGCGCGCAACCCATGCGGTTGTCCCACGCCTTCGCGAGCAACAGGTTCGGATTCGCCATCACCGCGAACGACGAGTCGGGGATGATCGGGTCACCGGGGCGGATGTCGAGCTTCTTCTTCACGTCCCAGTCGCTCGTCGCGCCGACGTCGATGTACATGTCCTTCAGCTCCATCACCTTCTTGCGATCCTCGTCGCGCAGCTCGTGCGGCGGCTTGCAGCCGACGACGCCGAGCACCGGTCCCTTGCGCGTGTGGATCACAAGCCGCTGGCCGAGCACGACGTGCCCCCACCAGCCGCCGAGTCCGAGGAACTTCACGAACCCGTCCTTCGTGATCGACTTCACGAGGAACGCGACCTCGTCGAGGTGACCCGCGAGCATCACGCGCGGCCCCTTGGCGTCACCGACCTTCTCGCAGATGAAGCTGCCGAGCCGGTCGTTCGAGATGGAGCCGATGCCCTGCATGTGACGCTTCATCACGGTGGCAACGTCGCCCTCGAAGCCGGGCGCTCCGTTCGCTTCGACGAGTTCCTTCAGGAAGCCGAGTGTGCGATCCATGGAATCTCCTGATGCCGCTCAGTGCCGGGACATCAGGTCGCGACGCACCTTCGAATCGGCGAGCGCCAGATCGAGGATGCGGGCGACCAGTTGGTCGTACGTCATGCCCTTCGCCGCTGCAGCCATCGGAACCAGGCTCGTCGGCGTCATGCCGGGCAACGTGTTCACTTCCAGGATGGTGGGTTCGTCCTCCTCGGACAGCCGGAAATCCACGCGCGCGACGCCGCGGCAGCCGAGCACCTGCGCCGCTTCCACCGCCAGCTCGCGCACGTGACGCGAAAGCTCCTTGTCCAGCTTCGCCGGACAGGTGTACGTGCTCATGCCCTTCGTGTACTTGGCCGCGTAGTCGTAGAAGCCGCTCTTGGGCTCGATCTCGACGATCGGATACGCGACCTCGCCGATCACGGCAACGGTCAGTTCGCGGCCCTCGACGTACTGCTCGACGAGCACCTGCGGGTCGCTCTCGGCCGCCTTCTGGATCGCCGGCTGCAGCTCCGAGGGATGACGGACGATCGACAACCCGATCGTCGAGCCCTCGGCGTTCGGCTTCACGACGAGCGGATAACCGCCGAGCAGGCTGATGTCGATCGCGCTGCCGGGGACGCCCGCTTCGAGCAGCATCCAGTGCGGCGTCGGCAGCGCTTCGCGCTCGAAGACGCGCTTGGACATCGCCTTGTCCATCGCCAGCGCGCTCGCGAGCACGCCCGAGCCGGTGTACGTCTTGCCCGCCAGCTCGAGCGCCGCCTGCACCGTGCCGTCCTCGCCGAACGTGCCGTGCAGCGCGTTGAACACCACGTCGGCGTCTCGCACGGCGGGCACCTGCAGCGCTGTGAGCATCTGCTCCTGCGGCAGCGCGCGCACCTCCGCCAGCGTGCGGGCGCCGACGTGCTCCTCGCCCGCGGCGAGTTCGCGGCCGTCGGACGCGTCGATCGACGTCACCTCGTGTCCGAGGTTGCGCAGCGACTGCGCGACGCCGCGCCCCGTGCTGAACGACACCTCGCGTTCGGCCGATCTTCCGCCCATCAGGACGGCGATTTTCATGCAACCTCCCTGCACCGGACGACTTCAGCCGTCACGGCGGGCCGCGTCGTGCAGCCGGTCGATGCAACGCTCCCTGCCGAGTAGGTCGGCCAGCAGCGGAAGCTCCGGACCGTGCGTGCGTCCGGAGAGCGCGGCGCGAACCGGCATGAACAGGTCCTTGCCCTTGCGTCCGAGCTGCTTGCCGACGAGTTGAAGCGTGGATTTAAAGCCCTCTCCACTCCACTGTGCAAGCGCACCGAGGGTCTCCGCCAGCGCCGCGCAGAGTTCGCGCGCGCCGGGCGCCGCGAGCGCGGCCGCCGCATCGTCCTCGAGGACGAGCGAGTCGCCGACCAGCACGCCGATCTCGCCCGGCAGGTCGGCGAGCGTCGCCACGTTGCCGCGCACGCCCTCGAGCAGCTTCTCGCGCGCGGCCGGCGCGAGCCCGCCGGTCATGCGGGCGACCTCGGCACTCCAGTCTGGGGCGCCCGGCTCCAGCGGCCCCGGCCCGCCTTCGAGCCACCGGGACAGCTGCGCCCCGGTCGCAAGGTGGAGATAGTGCGCATTCATCCACTTCAGCTTCGCCGCGTCGAAGACCGAGCCACTCCGGCCCAGCCGCTCGAGCGTGAAGGCCTGCAACAGTTCCTCGCGCGAGAGCACCTCGCGGTCGTCGCCGGGATGGAAGCCGAGCAGCGCGAGGTACGAGAGCAGCGCCTCCGGCACGAAGCCGGCCCGCCGCCAGTCGCCCACCGCGACCGCCGCCTCGCCCGAGCGCTTGCTCATCTTGGTGCGGTCGGTGTTGAGGATGAGCGCGACGTGCGCGAACTCGGGCGGCGCTTCTCCCATCGCGTCGTAAAGCATGAGCTGGCGCGGCGTGTTCGCGAGATGCTCCTCCGCGCGGATCACGTGCGAGATGCGCATCGCGGCGTCGTCGACCGCGCATGCGAAGTTGTAGGTCGGCAGGCCCGACGAGCGCAGGATCACGAAGTCGCCGACCATGCCGGCCGGGAACGTGACCTCGCCGCGCACGTGGTCGCGCAGCGTCCACTCGCGCGCGGGCACCGCGAAGCGCACGCTGCACGCCTCGCCCGCCGCCGCGCGCGCCTCCGACTCCGCCGGCGCCAGCGCCCGGCAGCGGCCGTCGTAGTGCGGCGGCCGGCCGGCCGCGAGCGCGGACTGCCGGCGCTGCTCGAGCTGCTCGTCGGTGCAGAAGCAGCGATAGGCGCGGCCCGCGGCGATCAGCGCGTCGGCGCGCTCGCGGTACAGGCCGAGGCGCTCGCTCTGGCGATACGGCCCGTGCGGCCCGCCGGCATCCGGGCCCTCGTCCCACTCGAGCCCGAGCCAGCGCAGGTCGTCGAGCACGCCCCGCTCACTCGCGTCGCTCGAGCGCGCCGCGTCGGTGTCCTCGATCCGCAGCACGAACGCGCCCTGGTGCTGGCGCGCGAGCAGCCAGTTGAAGTAGGCGGTGCGTGCGCCACCCACGTGCAGCCAGCCCGTGGGACTCGGCGCGAAGCGCACGCGCACCGGCGTTGTTGCCGACATGAACGAAGCTCCTCGGATGAGCGTGGTCCGCACCCGGCGCGGGTGCGGACGCCGCATCATGTCAGGAACGCCGTGACCGCACCAAGTCGCACGAACGCGAGCGGCGGGCTCCGGAGACCGGAGCCCGCCGCGTGGTCGCCGGCGTCCTCTAGTAGGCCGTTCCGTGGATCCGGATCGTGAACGAGCGGACGTTCGTGGTCAGTTCGTCGGCACCGTCCTCGATCTTCGGCGATCCGAAGCCGAGATTGCCCTCGACCGACCAGTGCTTCGAAAACTCGTAGCCCGCGCCCAGCCCGAGACCGAATCCGTTACCGCTCTTCGAGCCGGACTCGAACGGCGTCGCCCACGACGCGATTCCGATCAGGCCGTTGAAGTAGAAACACGGCCCCTCCGGCTTCATGTACCACGAGCCGCCCAGCAGGCCGAGCCCGCTCGCGATCGTGACGTCGTTGCCGAGCGCGTTGTTCAGCGAGAACCAGTTCACGTCGTTCACGTAGTACAGCGTCAACTGGTCGCTGACACCTCCACCGATCCGGAAA
>WBZT01003487.1_pt1 | contig 10292 bp, 5 predicted proteins | sample 5204241 | NCBI WGS metagenome assembly WBZT01 (sample SAMN12344358, study PRJNA552823) | activated sludge metagenome | biome: Activated sludge suspended growth; feature: Nitrification reactor; material: Wastewater; isolation source: activated sludge from nitrification reactor of wastewater treatment...
AGCGCGGGTGTGCCAAGCCTTATACCGCTGGTTATCATAGGGCTCTTATCGTCAAAAGGAACAGAATTTTTGTTGCAGGTAATTCCAATTGCGTCAAGTGATTCCTGCGCGGCTTTGCCTGTGATGTTTTTATTGCGAAGGTCTATCAGCATTAAATGGTTATCCGTTCCGCCTGATATTATCTTAAACCCGTATCCGGTAAGCTTGTTTGATAGCGCTTTTGCATTTTTGATTACCTGCTCGGCGTATTTTGTGAAATCGCCTTCTAACGCCTCTTTGAACGCAACAGCTTTTGCAGCGATAACATGCATGAGCGGTCCGCCCTGGATGCCCGGTATGACCATTGAATCAATGAGCTCGCTCATCATTTTCGTTCTGCCTGATTTCGGCGCTTTTAAGCCGAACGGATTTTCGAAATCAGTGCCCATAAGTATCATTCCGCCCCTTGGGCCGCGAAGTGTTTTATGGGTCGTTGTTGTTACTACATGGCAATGCGGCACCGGGTTATTAAGCAAACCTTTCGCGATCAGTCCCGCGGGATGCGCTATATCTGCAAGCAGGAATGCGTTAACTTTATCCGCAATTTCCCTGAAACGTTTGTAATCAATGTTCCTTGAGTAAGCGCTTGCGCCTACAGTTATCATTTTAGGCATTTCCTTCAGAGCAACCTGCTCTATCATATCGTAATCCAGCATTTCGGTTTCGGGATTAATGCCATACTGTGTGAAGTTATAAAGCTTGCCTGAAAAATTCACAGGTGAGCCGTGTGTTAAATGCCCGCCGTGTGATAGATCCATGCCCATTACTTTATCGCCGGGCTTTACGAGCACAAAATATACAGCCATATTAGCCTGTGAGCCGGAGTGCGGCTGAACATTTGCGTACTCTGCCCCGAAAAGCTCCTTGGCGCGGTCTCTCGCTACATTTTCGGCAATATCAACATATTCGCATCCGCCGTAATATCTTTTGCCGGGATATCCTTCTGCGTATTTATTTGTCATAACAGAGCCCATTGCCTGCATAACCGGGATACTTGTGAAGTTCTCGGAGGCAATCAGCTCAAGTTTATCGTTTTGTCTTTCAAGTTCGTGCCTTATCGCACTGTATATCTGGGGATCGAAATCCTGTAAGTTAGACATTGTAGTTCAGTTTTTTGATCGGGGTTTATATACCTCGTTTAGTTGTTTGATTTTTTTATTTAAAATTCATCAGATGGACGCAGGAACCAAAGCTCACCGATCTTCACCGATGCTCCGAACCTGAAGATATCGTCTTTTATCAGGCCGTTGGAATCCTTTCCTCTCATGAAATACTTTGCATACAGATCAAGCGAATTATAGCTGCCGATAGGAAGTGATACTCCCGCGCCTATGCTTACAGCGTTAATGCTTTCGCCGTTCAGCTTCAGGTAATCCTGTATATAGCTGCCGCCGAACCTGTAAGATATCCTGCTTAAAAACGGGTCCTCTATCTTTTTCGAAGCTGTGTATTCAAGCCCCGCGCCGATCTTCAAGCTGTTTTTGATCTCAACCGGGTGAGTACCGTAATACTTATAATCATCCCATTTCTGGTAATACACATCTGCTGCTACCACCAGCTTGTTGTTGAAGGTGTTAGCTATACCTACGCCGAATGCAAGCGGCATTTTCAGCTTGCCTTCTGAAATGCTAACGGAATCAGTGCTGGAAACTGACCTGTTAAACCTGCCGTTAAGATCTGAGTTGAACTCTGTTGGTGTGGTAACAAATGCACCAAGAGTAAGGTTATCAAGCTTTTTATTCCTGAACAATTTCCCGAAGCCGTGGTAAATAAGCCCGGTATTAAAGTAAAAGCCTGAAATGGTATTTGATGATACATTTTTAGTATCAAACAGCGAGGTGTTTGAAAAATCTATAGCTACCGACTTGTTTATATTGCCAAAAGCGTAGTTGAACTGCGCGCCAAAGCTGAATTGTTTGAATATTATGTAAGAAAATCCAAGGTTGAACTTATACAATCCCCCATTGCCGCTGTATGTTTGCCTGTATGATTCGCCGTCAACTGTGCCGTCAAAATACGCGTCATAATTTACAACGCTGTAATTGTTCACGCCAAGGTTAAAGATCCAACCGTTGCCCTTGTTAAGGGGAATTGAAAGATCAAAGCCTTCAAAATTGCCGTAGGTTCTTTTGGATGTATTGAGCCCGTCTGTGGACTTAATGTTTTCAAGGTTAAACTTGGTGGTAAAGATGGTTGTTGGTATTCTTGTCCACGCGGCGGGATTGTTGGAATTGGTATAGTCGCCGTAAAGGGCAATTCCCATAATTCCCATAGCGTCAGTGCGGTTACCGGAGGAATAGCTGAGGTCGCCCAGCCCGAACAGCGAATAAATTGAGCCGCCGTTTTTATCCACCTGCGAAAATACGCCGGAAGCCGTGAACAATAATGCTAAAATTGAGAACCTGAATATGCTGCGGGTATTTATCATGGAATTACTCTGGGTGTATATTTAATTATTACTCGCGGCCGTTTTGCCGGGTCTGAAGCAGTTTCTTTATAAAACACATACCTGTCGAGGTTCAGCGCCTGGCCGCCTGCAAATATCATAATGCCGTAGTTTGACTGCCCAAGCAGCCATCTCTGGAAGGGTGAAGATACCCCTGCCCTCACCATACGCATCATATATTGGCCGCTGCCCGAGGGCGAGCCATCAAATGTTGTAATATCAGTTTTTAATCCTGCCGAATCGTTTATATACTGCGAATAGATCGTTTTGGATGTCTGCCCGGAAATAACCGAGTTCAGTGAATCGATCGAAAGGAATAACTGTACGTCGTTAATTGTCGCGGTCTGCGGCATGCGGCTAAGATCAAACTTCATTACCTGCACGTAGCTTACTCCTGCCTGCAGGTTAAATGTTTCGCTGCTTGGCGCAAAATCTGTTTTCGAGAGTGAGATAGTTCCGTTGCATGTTGTGGTGAATGTATCAGTAACGCCGTTCTTGGTTGCAATGATCTCAACCCTGGGACGGTGATTTGAATTGATAGCATCTACTGCCGAGAAGAATCCTTTGATAGCAGATGAAGAATTGTTGGGCGTAAGAACTATCCCGTAATTTTTCACTGAGTATGAAGTATCGGCGGCTAATTTCAGCCAGTCGTTAACCATTGTTGTATTGAGGCTGATTGTTACTTCTTGCGAATCCGCGGTAGGAATGCCCGTGTAACTTCCCTGTGATACCGTTCCGAACGAAGATGAATTCACAGAGTCATAGGTTAATGTGCTGAAATCGAGCGATTGTTCGATCTTGTTAACATCGAACGATATTTGTGCGAGCGAATCAGCCATTGTTGCAGGGAAATAATAGTTCCTGTAGCTCATTTTCAGCGTAGCGGAAACGACCGTCGAGTTATCAAATGTATCTATCAGGTTGGTGAATTTAAGAAGGCCCTTTGATTCATACGCACCGGTTTTGCCAACCATCAGGTTAGTTGAACCCGATGTGTTCACATAATAAACCCTGTTCTCTGATGTGATAGGTAATGTATCGATAAAGGAATCGAATATTCTGACACCTGTAGTCTCGCCCGGCGGGATAAAATTGAGCCCAAGGCTTGAGGGGTCATCTGCGCAGCCGATCGTGTAAATTGCAAGAGAAGCTATAACGAGCATTGAAGCGAGAGCTGCATTGAATTTTTTGCTGTTCATCTAAATTCTAAATTTTCGGAAATTTTTAATATTCTCAGAATCTTACCAAACAGATTCGTTTTTTAGCGATTTTGTTCGTTTTTTTGAATAAATTCTACTGCTTCTTTCAAATTTGATGCAATAAAGTCAATTTTTAGTTTTTCATCAAGACATTTCCGCTTTGCCATTTTTCCATAGCCGGTTTCAACCAATATATTGGATAAGCCCGCATTTTCACCGCATTTCATATCGCTGTAAGCATCACCTATCATATATGAACCGTTTAGATCGATATCAAAATCCCTCTTTGCGTCAAGTATCATTCCTATATCAGGTTTTCTTGAAGCATGATCAATTGAATATTCTTCTATTGTTCCTTCTTTGTGGTATGGCGAAAAATAAAGGGCATCAATTTTGGCATCAGGGTCAGAGCTATCAAGTAGTGAATACATCCTGTTATTGATATTATCGAGCTCTTCTAAAGAAAGCCATCCGCGGGCAACTGCTGATTGGTTTGTTATGATGATGATCTTATATCCAAGTTTTCTTGCCGCAGCAATTGCAGCAGCAGAGCCGTCTATCAGCTCAACATCTTCAACACGTACCAGGTAACCTAAAGTTTCAGGTTCGTTTCCGGGTATTTCTTTGAGAATTGTTCCGTCTCTATCGAGGAACAGCGCTTTATTCAAATCTATTACAGGTTAATTGTATTCAGATGCTATTGAATTCAAATGCAATTGTACGCAGATGCAATTGTACGCAGATGCAAATATTATTCTGAAACTGAAATCCTTAAAAAAAAGCAGGACAGGCATCTCTGTCTGTCCGCTGTAAAATCACATTTTCCGGATACGGCATACTGAATACTGCCGCTTATCCTTTTTTCATTATAGACCTGTAGAGGTCAACATACTTCTTGGCAGAAACTTCCCATGAATAATCACAAGCCATAGCAAGCCTTATCAGCTTTATCCACTCTTCGCGGTTAGTATAAAGCTTAAGCGCGCGCTTAATTGTTTTCATCAGCTCGGCAGCGTCGTATTTTTCAAACACAAATCCGTTGCCTTTGCCGTTCTTGTACTCGGTGATAGTGTCTGCAAGTCCGCCGGTAGCCCTTACAATTGGAATAGTGCCGTATTTCAGGCTGTACATCTGGTTCAGGCCGCATGGCTCGTATTTTGAAGGCATGAGGAACATGTCGCTTCCCGCTTCAATTAAGTGAGCAAGCTCTTCCGAAAATCCGAAATGAACACCGACTTTTTTAGGATACTTTTTCTTGACTCCTTCAAAGAACTTCTGGTAAGCCTTATCACCTGATCCAAGCAGAACGAACTGAACATCTTCCTTCATTAGCTCCGGCATTGCCTTCTGGATAATATCAAATCCCTTCTGGTCAGATAGCCTTGAGATGATACCGATCATCGGTGTTTCGGCGTTATACTCGAGGTCAAAATGCTTGCAGAGAGCTTTTTTGTCTTCGCGCTTCAGCGGAAGCTCTTTTGATGTATATCTGAAAGGAATGATGCTGTCGCGTTCGGGATTCCACACCGTATAATCAACACCGTTTAAAATTCCGTAAAGATCTTTTTTCCTTTTTTTCAGAATTCCTTCGAATCCCATTCCATATTCATGAGTGGTGGCAATCTCTTTGGCGTAATTTTCACTAACAGTTGTTATCCCATCGCTGTACATAAGTCCGGCCTTCAGGAAGCTGAACTTATCATAGTACTCTACGCCTTCTTCGTTGTAAATGCTTTCAGGAAGCCCGCTCTTCAGGAATGATGAGTGAGGGAACAATCCCTGGAAAGCTATATTATGTATGGTGAAAATGCTCTTCACGTTCTGAAGAAGCTGGTCTTTAGCGTAAATTGTTTTTATATAAGCAGGGATAAGACCTGTCTGCCAGTCATTGCAGTGTATCACATCAGGCTGCCAGCCAAGGAGGCCCAGTACCTGTACAACTGCGCGGTTGAAAAATATAAACCTTTCGTCGTTATCAGCGTAATCTTTGCCCGATTTTGCGTCAACATATGGACTGGACTTGCCGAAATACTCTTCGTTTTCAATAAGGAAAACCTGGACTTTGCCTTTGGGTGATACTATAAAGGATGATTTTATGTTGCAGATCGCAATCTTATCGCCAACCGGAACTTCGATATTGGTGAGCCTTTTTATCTCGTAGATGCGGAGCCGTCTTTCGTCAAGGGAGCCGTATTTGGGAGTAATAATCCTTACAGCATGTCCTGCAGCGTTCAGTTCCTGAGGTAAAGAGTTTGAAACATCAGCCAAGCCGCCGGTTTTGCTGTAGGGCATAACCTCGCTTGTACAATACAGAATGTTTAAGCCTTTGCTCATTCGGTTGGTTTTAATTTGTTGTAATTTACAAAATTACTCAAAATTGAGATTTCTTGCAATGAAATTAGAAGGGTATAGGGGCAAATGGCTCAAAACTGCCATAAAATATAACGTTTTTAATGTAACCTATTGCCATTAATTTAAGTAATTTATATCTCTTTATTGTTGTTATATATTTAGATAACTTACAAAAAATTTTTGGGTCAAATTAACTTATTATTTAATATGAAGAGGTATTATTCGTTTATTGCAGTACTTGCTCTGCTTTCACTTTCGTTTTTTTCATTCAAACCAACCGAAAATAAGTTAGGCTCCATGCTTTCATCCGTTATGGATAGATCAGGGAGTGAAAATTATGTTGTATGGGTCTATTTTAAAGATAAGGGCCCCAATGCAATGTCTAAACTTAGCAACCCGCTTTCAATTGTTTCACAGCGTTCGCTCGAAAGGCGCTCGAAAGTAAAACCCGCAGGCGAGCTTCTTGATTACACCGATATACCGCTTTATCCCGAATACGTAAATTCAGTTTCATCAAAAGTTCTCAAAGTGCGCCATGGTATTAAATGGCTCAACTCTGTGAGCGTTGAAGTGAACAGGAGCCAGGTCAATGAGCTGGCGCAGCTCGACTGCGTTTCAAAGATCGAGCTGGTTGAAAGGTTCAAAATTAGCAATGAACCGGAAGCTAATATTTCCAGCGACAATAGCCCGGTGTTTGTTAATCCTTCAGCTAATACAACCGATGACCCATTGGCTGACACCCTGTCATACGGAACAGGAAATGCCTCGACACAGATCACACAAATAAAAGTTAACCTTGTTCATAACCAGGGTATATACGGACAGGGTATTATGATAGCAAGCTTTGATGCCGGATTTTCAAACCTGACCCATGAAGCTTTCACCACTTACCCGATGAAGATCAAAACCACATATGACTTCCAGAATCATACACCAACTTTGACAGGAAATTCTCACGGAACTGCTACACTTTGTCTTGTAGGCGGATATAAGCCGACGAAAATGGTTGGACCCGCATACGGCTCTACATTCTGTTTAGCAAGAACAGAAGTTGACCCCACTGAAACCCCCGTTGAAATGGATAACTGGATCGCTGCAGCACACTGGGCAGATTCACTCGGCGCAGATGTTATAACCAGCTCACTTGGCTATCTAGATTTTGATTCACCATACACAAGCTACACATGGCAGGATATGAACGGCAACACGCTGCCGATTACAATTGCCGCTGACCTGGCAGTTAACAAAGGAATTTTAGTAAGCAATTCAGCCGGCAATAACGGAAGCGGCTCTGTAAATACCCTAGGCGGCCCCGCCGATGGTGACAGCGTTTTAACCGTTGGTGCGGTTACAAGCACGGGAACCAGGTCAAGCTTTAGCTCGGTCGGACCAACTACTGATAATCCCCCAAGGATAAAGCCTGATGTTATGGCAATGGGCAGCAACAATTATTACGCAAATACTACAGGTAATACTTACACAAGCGGTAACGGAACATCATTCTCATGCCCGCTTACTTCAGGCGTTTGCGCGCTGGTACTTTCGGCAAATAAAAATCTTACCCCGCTGCAGGTAATGGGCATTCTAAAAAAGACTGCAAGCAACTCAAACTCACCTAATAACAATATTGGCTGGGGCATCATTGATGCATCGCTCGCAGTGGATTCCGCCCGCAAACTCGATAACTCCGCACCGGTTATCCTGCACACACAGCCATTCAGCGTTACTGCAAACACGGGCGCTATAACCATGAAGGCTAAGATCACAGATAACGGTATCATGAGGAACTGGACAAACCAGGCACCAATGCTTTATTTCAGGAAAAGTACCAACGGCGGCTCAACATGGAGCGCGTACTCATATGTGGTTTACAGTACAATGAGCAACGATACATTTTCTTTCAACATTACTGCAAGCGCATTAAATACGCAGGTTGAATATTATTTTGCTGCGCAGGATATCGCGCTGCCAACACCGAAGATGGCAACCCTGCCTGCAGGCGGAACGGGCGTAACACCTCCGGGCGGCTCAACTGCGCCGGGTACCAGATTCATGTACACCGTTTCAATAACCGGAATTGAACCGGTAAGCAGCGAGATTCCGTCAAAGTTTGCTCTGTATGCAAATTATCCGAATCCGTTTAACCCGGCTACTATGATAACCTTTGATATTGCCAAACAGACGGGCGCTAAGCTGTATGTTTATGATATTCTGGGAAGGGTTGTAAGTACATTGGTTAATGAACAGCTCAATCCGGGCAAGTATGAGATCAGGTTTGACGCATCATGGCTTTCAAGCGGCGTTTATTTCTACAGGCTGGAAACTGCTGACTTCACTGATACCAGGAAACTGCTGCTGCTTAAATAGGTTGTAAAGGCATCCCGCAAGCGGGATTTCGCTTCGCTCAAAAAGTAAAAAGTGAGAAGGCAAAAAAGAGAAGCATAATAAATGAATAGTATATTAAGAACCCCGCAATTTGCGGGGTTTTTTAATTTTCCTGAATTGCCCTCATTCCCAAACTCCAGTTTGGAAATGTAAAACAAGATTATCCTGTAGAGACGACCCGGTGGGTCGTCTCATATTGAGTTTTGAGAAAATCTCTCCAATTGGGGAATGCAGAATGTCATGGGCTCTTTTTCAAAGTCAAACCCCGGCATAACTGATATATGACCTGTATCATAAGGCAATATGATATTTCTAACGATGGGCTTATATTTGCACTCAAATTTAATACATTAACATACGCTTCCTCAAAATATTTTCAGAGTCTAAACCAGCCAGGTTTGAGTTCTGTGTATCTTGAATATTCGTTGAACTAAAACCTGGCAGGTCTGAAAATTTCAAAGGCATGCCATCGACTCAACATAGAACGTATTCCGCCGCTTCGCGGCTTATTAAATCGCGTTCTTATTACGATGGGCTGCGCCCATCGCTGTTATATCCCGCCCCTCCGGGGCTTTGTTTTAGACCGCGGATTTATCCGTGTAAAAACGAATGACCGCGCAGCGGTCACACATTTATAGCAGAGATTTAACATACCCCAACTGACCCCAGCGGGGTCACACATAATAATTTTGTCGCTTAGTGGAAATAACAAATCGAGTGCCATTGACCTGCAATAACGTATTACGCCGCTTCGCGGCTTATCTTCTGTGTCCCAAGCTCCAGCTTGGGACACCAATTGGAATTGAAGCTCTGCTTCAGAACATTTTGACAGGGAGAATTATCTTCTGTAGCCGTCAGGCTTGCCTGACGGTATATTGCGGCAGGCAAGCCATGCCGCCTACGGGAAATGTATTTGCGTTCACTGGGAGAGCTTGGGAACGAGAATCTTAAGTCATCTATTTTATTGAGTATTTTCATTTGTTTTTTCTCTTTTTCTTGCTAATTTTGGTTAGTAAAAAATTTCAACAACAAGTTTGTTTTAAGCGGAGGTAATTGCGGGTTAACAAATACTCTTTTTAGTTTCTAACGAAAAATCAAAAGGAGCCTATATGTTGACCCGTATTTTATTGCGCCTCTTTTTTTGTTTCACCCTGCTCATTAATTCACTCACTATTTATTCGCAGCAGCACAACACTCCCCCGCAGGTGACCGGCCTAACCGGCGACTGGAGCATAACATACAATGCAGGACTCGGACTGAACACTCTTGGCAAAGCCGGACACAAGATATCATTCGAAACCACTTACAGGGAAACTTCATCCAACGAGTTTGTTTTTTCCATCGCATCTACAAAGCTTCCTGTAGGTACATACTCAAGAAGCAGCCTGCTTGAGATTAGTGTAGGTCCAAGGATTTACCCTTTTAAATATAATATATTCTTTATGGAAGCTTCATTGGGCGCGCAGTTCAATAGCAGGCAAACTGAGGATTACGACTGGTTATTGAATGAATACTATTTCTATTCTTCAGATCCCCTGGCTCCTTTTTTGTTTTCAGTTGGCGCGGGAGTCAAGCTTCCTGTTACAAAAAATAACTCGATGTTGATCCGGTTCGGATACAACACCACTTTGCCTTCAAAAGATGGTGTTTCATACTTCAGCGGCATGGTAGGACTCAGTTTCAATGAAACCAAAGACACAGCTCGCACCAGGAAAAGCGAAAGCAGATTTGCCTTTTCAGCCGGCGGTGGATTGAATACTCCGTTTGGTGTTGGTTATCGTGCATATTCTTCGAAAGGCTTATATTCCCTTGAAGCGGCTTATTTAATCTCCCGCCGCACGGAAATTTTCTTAAACGGGGTAATTAGC
>WBZT01001756.1_pt2 | contig 10286 bp, 8 predicted proteins | sample 5204241 | NCBI WGS metagenome assembly WBZT01 (sample SAMN12344358, study PRJNA552823) | activated sludge metagenome | biome: Activated sludge suspended growth; feature: Nitrification reactor; material: Wastewater; isolation source: activated sludge from nitrification reactor of wastewater treatment...
CACAGCTCGGTGCTGGAGCTCTTCGGCGTCGCGCTCTCGGGGCGGCTCGCGTGGCTGGCGTGGGCGGCCGCGTACCTCGTCAAGATGGTGGGCCTGCGCAAGCAGATCGAGGTCGGGCTCGATCACCTGACGCACGCCGTGTTCGAGCACGACACGTCGCAGATCCTCGAGCGCCGCGCCGTGCTCGGCGACGACGAGCTGAACCTCTCGCTCGCCGACGACGACGAGCCGGTCGCGCGCTGACGCGCATCGCCGCTTCGACACGCGCGCGAACGCCGGCGTATCGTGCGCGCGCCGCGATCGGCGGCGACGGCACGACGACGCGAGGGGAGATCGGCACGACCATGAACGTCACGGGAACGCTCACGATGCGCGACGCCGCGGGCACGGACCTGCGCTTCGACGCGCGCTACGCCTCGGGTTTCGTCACGGCCTTCGACAGCGGCGAGTCGCGCACCGAGCCGAACCCGGTCGAGACGCTGCTGGGCGCGCTGGCGGCGTGCGAGGCGATGGACGTGATCTCGATCCTGCGCAAGAAGCGCCTCGACGTGACCGCGTACGAAGTGCGGATGAGCGGCGAGCGCGCGGAGACGCCGCCACGGCGCTACACGTCGATCACGCTCGTCCACCGCGTCACGGGGCGCGGCGTCCCGCGCGCGGCAGTCGAGGACGCCGTGCGGCTCTCGGCGGGCAAGTACTGCTCGGTGCACTTCACGCTCGATCCGGCGATGCCGGTCGAGAACCGCGTCGAGGTCCTCGAGGCCTGAGCGCTCCGCGCCGCGCGTCACGCCGCGACGCGCCGCCCCGAGGTGCGGCCTGCGGCCCGACTCGGCTACCATGCCGCACGGTTCCCGCGTGCGCCCCTCGCACGCCGTCCTCGATCGACCTGCCCCGCGTGGTGCGGGTGAAGGAGCGCTTCATGTCCGAGTTCCGCATCGAGAAGGACAGTCTCGGCGAGATGAAGGTGCCGGCCGCGGCGATGTACGGACCGCAGACCCAGCGTGCCGTCGAGAACTTCCCGGTTTCCGGCGAGCCCATGCCCGCCGCCTTCGTCCACACGCTCGGCCTGATCAAGGCCGCCGCGGCGCGCGCCAACGCCGACCTGGGCACCGTCGCGCCCGAGGTGGCGAAGGCGATCGAGCAGGCCGCGAACGAGGTCGCCGAAGGGAAGTGGGACGCGCAGTTCCCGATCGACGTGTTCCAGACCGGCAGCGGCACGAGCTCGAACATGAACGCGAACGAGGTGATCTCGCATCGCGCGAGCGCGATCCTCGGCCGCAAGGTGCACCCGAACGACCACGTGAACTTCGGACAGAGCAGCAACGACGTGATCCCGACGGCGCTGCACGTCTCGGCCGTGCTCGAGATCGAGCGCGACCTGCTGCCGTCGCTCGCGAAGCTGTGGAAGGTGCTCGACGCCAGGGCCACCGAGTTCCACGACGTGATGAAGTCGGGGCGCACGCACCTCATGGATGCGACGCCCATCCGGCTCGGGCAGGAGTTCTCCGGCTACGCCTCGCAGATACAGCACGCGATCGCGCGCGTGAAGGCCGTGCTGCCCGACCTGCGCGAACTGGCGATCGGCGGCACCGCGGTCGGCACGGGCCTCAACACGCATCCCGAGTTCGGCCGCCGCGTCGCGATGGAGCTGACGCGTCTGACGGGCACGTCGTTCTCCGAGGCGACGAACCACTTCGAGGCGCAGGGCGCGCAGGACGGCGCTTGCTGGGCGGCCGGCGCGCTCAACAGCACGGCCGCGAGCCTGATGAAGATCGCGAACGACGTGCGCCTGCTCGGCAGCGGCCCGCGCTGCGGGCTCGGCGAAGTGACGCTGCCGGCGATCCAGCCGGGCTCGAGCATCATGCCGGGCAAGGTGAACCCGGTGATCTGCGAGTCGGTGATGCAGGTCGGCGCGCAGGTGATGGGCAACTGCGTCGCGGTGACGGTGGGCGCGCAGTGGGGGCAGCTCGACCTCAACACGATGCTGCCGGTGATCGCGCGCAACCTGCTCGAGAGCGTGCGGCTGCTCGCGGCGGTCTCGCGCGTGTTCGCCGACAAGGCGCTCGCGGGCCTCGTGGCCAACGTCGACACGTGCCGCGACTACATCGAGATCTCGCCGAGCATGGCGACCGCGCTCAATCCGCTCATCGGCTACGACAAGGCGGCCGAGATCGCGAAGGCGTCGTTCAAGTACCGCAAGCCGGTACGCGAGCTGGCGCGCGAGATGACGTCGCTGTCTCCCGAACAGATCGACGAGGCGCTCGATCCGGCGCGGCAGACGAAGCCCGGCCTCGAACTGGGCGGCGGCGCGGGAGGCTGAGGCCCGTGTCGTACGCCGCCGAACACGGCGTCCCGTCGCACGAGACGCTGGCCGCGCGCTTCGCCGAAGCGCGCGGCCGCGTGTCGGCGGCGGCGCACCGCACGCCGGTCGCCACGTCGCGCACGCTCGACGCGCGACTCGGTGCGACGGTGGGGCTCAAGTGCGAGAACGAGCAGCGCATGGGCGCGTTCAAGTTCCGCGGCGCGTGGAACTGCATCGCGCAGCTCGCGCCGGAGGCGCGCGCGCGCGGCGTGGTGGCGTATTCGTCCGGCAACCACGCGCAGGCGGTCGCGCTGGTCGCGCGCGAGTTCGGCGTGCCGGCGGTGATCGTGATGCCGAGCTTCGCGCCCGCGGCCAAGCTCGCGGCGACGCGCGGCTACGGCGCCGAGGTGGTGCACTACGACCAGCTCGGCGAGCCGCGCGAGGCGCTCGCGGAGCGGCTCGCGCGCGAGCGCGGTCTGACGCTCGTGCCGCCGTTCGACCATCCCGACATCCTGCTCGGCCAGGGCACCGCGGTCGCGGAACTGATCGAGGACTTCGGTCCGCCCGACGTGCTGCTGGTGCCGCTCGGCGGCGGCGGGCTGCTCTCGGGCTCGGCGCTCGCGGCGAACCTGCTCGCGCCCGGCTGCCGCGTGATCGGCGTCGAGCCCGAGAGCGGCGACGACGGCGCGCGTTCGTTCCGCAGCGGCCGGCTGGAGCGAGCCGAGCACCCGGACACGATCGCCGACGGTGCCCGCACCCCCTGCCTGAGCGAGCTGACGCTCGCGCTCGTGCGCCGCTACGCGCACGACGTGGTCACGGTGAGCGACGCCGGGATCGTCGAGGCGATGCGGTTTCTGTGGGAGCGGACCAAGCGGGTCGTGGAGCCGACGGGCGCGCTCGGGCTCGCGGCGGCCTTCGCCGGACGCGTCGACGTGCGTGGCCGCCGCGTCGGCGTCGTGCTCTCCGGTGGAAACGTCGATCTGGCCGCCATTCCGGCGCTGTTCGCGCGCTGAGTCCCCGGCGGCCGAATCGGGCCGCTCGCCTCAAGCGGCGGCGCCACTCGCCGATACTCGATTCGTGACGACGGGACGGTCCGGGAGGCCGTCCCGCGTCGTTGGATCGCCCATTCGCCGATCGGTGCCCCCCTCGGAAGAGGACCCCGACCCCATGCGACGAGCGGAGACGCTCTCGCCCACGCCCGAAGGTGCATCGTCCCGCGCGAGCGCTGCGTGGAGCGACATGCGTATCCGCACGCGCGCTGCGTCCGACCGGCCGCTCGCGTGGGCGCTGGTCATGGCACCGGTGCTGGTCGCGGTCGTCTCCGGCGGGCTGCTGGTCCAGGTCTCGAGAACGACCGCGGGGTTGCTCGAGCGCGCTTCGATCGCCGGGCGCATGCGGGCCGCCGACACGCACGTGCGCCGGCAGATCGAGCGCATCCGCGCCGGCGCCGATCCCGAGCCGGCTGCTCTGCGCGAGGACGCTCGCGACCTCGGCGAGACGATCGACCAGCTCGCGCGCACCTGGGACGGCGGGCGCGCCGCGTCGGTGGAGCGCGACGAGGCGTTCGAGTCCGAACTCCGCCAGGTGCGCCAGAAATGGACGGTCGTGTCCGGGGCGCTGGGCGTCTTCGCGAGCGAGACGTCCGGCGACGACGAACGCCTCGCCGCGCGCGTCACGCTCGAGTCGCTCGGCGTCGACTTCTCCCGCGACATCGACCGGCTGGGGCAGGACGTCGAGCGGCACTCGCGATGGGAACAGCAGGACCACGAGCGCCGCATCGAGTGGCTGCTCGCGGTGCTGGTCGCCTCGCTGTTCGCCGGCGCGGTGTTCAAGCACCTCGACCTGCGCCGGCTTCGCCACGACCAGCTCGAGCTCGAACGGCTCTCGCTCGTCGCCGAGAGCACGGGCAGCAGTGTCGTGATCGCCGACGCGCACGGCCGCGGGCTGTGGGCGAACGACGCGTTCCTGCGCACGACGGGCTGGGAGAGCGTGCAGAAGCGGACCCTGTGGGAGCTGGTCGGCGCCGAGCCGGGCTCGTTCGCCTACGACGTGCTGCAGCGCGCCACGTTCCGCCGCGAGTCGCAGACGGGCGAGTACGAGCTCCGCCGTCGCGACGGGCGTTCGTTCTGGGCCGCGGTCGAACTGATGCCGGTCCGCGACGGCGATGGCGCGGGCACCGACCTGATGTTCATGTTCTCCGACATCACCGCGCGTGTGAACGCCGCGCGCGAGCAGTTCGCGAGCGAAGCGCGGTTCCGTTCCGCGCTCGCCGTGCTGTCCGAGGGCTTCCTGCTGTTCGGGCCCGACGGCACGATCGTGCAGAGCAACGCCGCCGCGCTGCGCGTGCTGGGGGTGAGCGACGCGAGCGCCGCACTGCCGTCGGCGGACGCCGGCACGCTGCGGTACGTGCACGAGGACGGCACGCCGATGCCGCTCGAGGACTCGCCGCCGATCCAGACGCTGCGCACCGGCCGCGGGGCGCGCGGCGTCGTCGTGGGCGTGGACAGGCCCTCGGGCGAGCGCACGTGGCTGTCGGTGGACACGGCGCCGTTCGTGCTGCCGGGCGAGGGCGGGCACGGCGTCGTGGTCACGTTCACCGACATCACGGCGCGGCGGAAGGCCGAGCAGTCGCTGCGCGTGCTCACCCGCGTGGTGGAAGAAAGCCCCACGATGGTGATGATCACGGACCCGTGGCGGAAGATCGAGTACGTGAACCCGGCCATGGAGCGCGCCACGGGCTTCACGCTCGCCGAGCTGCGCGGCCGCACGCCCGAGGTGATGCTCTCCGACCTCACGCCGCAGTCGACCTGGGACTCGCTGCACGAGGCCCTCGCGCAGGGCCTGCCGTGGCGCGGCGAGATCCACAACGTCGCGCGCGACGGCACGCCGTGGCTGTCCGACTCGCAGTCGTTCCCGCTGCACGACGGCCGTGGCGGAATCTCGCACCACGTGGCGCTCATGCGCGACGTGACCGAGTTGCGCCGGCGCGAGGCCGAACTGGCCGGGGCGCGCGAGGCGGCGCTCGCGGCGGCGCGCGCGAAGAGCGAGTTCCTGCAGAACGTCAGCCACGAGCTGCGCACGCCGCTCAACGGCATCATGGGCATGGCCGAGCTGCTGCTCTCGACGCCGCTCGAGCCGGGCCAGCGCGGCGACCTGCTCCAGTTGCGCCGCTCCGCCGAAGAACTGCTCGACGTGGTGACGCACCTGTTCGAGTACGCGACGAGCGAGTCGCCCGACGCGGGCGTGAACGTGTTCGCGTTCCGGCTCCGCGACGTGCTCACCGAGGTCGAGGCGGCGCTGGCGTCCGAAGCGGAAGCGGCCGGACTGCGCTGGCGCCTCGACGTGGCGCCGGACGTGCCGGACGCCGTGCGCGGCGCCGCGTCGCGCCTGCGCCGCGTGCTGCTCAGCCTCGCGAGCAACGCGGTCAAGTTCACCGAGGAGGGCGAGGTCGAGCTGCGCGTGAGGCGCGCGGGCGGCGACGAGACGCAGGTGCGGCTCCACTTCGCCATGCGCGACACGGGCATCGGCATCGCGCCGGAGCGCCAGACCGAGATCTTCGAGGCGTTCTCGCAGGTCGACGGCTCGCACACGCGCCGTTACGGCGGCATCGGCCTCGGGCTCGCGCTCGCGTCGCGTCTCGTGCAGCAGATGGGCGGGCGCATGGAGGTGGCGAGCACGCCGGGCGTGGGCAGCACGTTCGGGTTCGAGATCGCGCTGCCGCTGGCGCTCGAGTCCGAGCTCGCGCCGCCGTCGGCCGAGCGCCGGCCGCTCGGCAACGCGCGCGTGCTCGTGCTGACGGCGCAGGCGCCGGGCCGCGCCGCGCTGCGCTCGGCGCTCGAACGCGCCGGCGCCGACGCGCGCGTGATGAGCGCGGGCGATGACGTCGCGGGCGAGCTGGCGCGCGCGGTGCGCGAGGGGCGGCCGCACCGCGCGGTGGTGATCGACACGCGCGACGGCGGCTTCGACGGCTTCGCCGCATTCGCGCGGCTCGCGAGCGCGGGCGCCGCGCGCCCGCCCGTCGTGCTCTTCTCGGCCGCGCAGCAGCCCGGCGAAGCCGACCGCTGTCGCGCGCTGGGCATCGCGGGCTACCTGAGCCCGCCGTCACGCGAGACGGACCTCGTCGAGGCGTTGCGCTTCCTCATGCCCGCCCCGGCGCCGAACGAGGCCCCGAAGCCGATGCTGACGCCGCAGACGCTGCGGGCCGAACGCGCGCGCCGGCGCGTGCTGCTGGTGGACGACAACGCGGTCAACCGCCGCGTCGCGTCGCGGCTGCTCGAACGCTGGGGCTACGAGGTGGGCGTCGCGGTGGACGGACGCGACGCGGTGGAGCAGTTCGCGGGCGCGGCGTGGGACGCGCTGCTGATGGACGTGCAGATGCCCGAGATGGACGGCATCGAGGCGACGCGGCGCATCCGCGAACTGGAGGCCGAGCGCGGCCTCGCGCGCACGCCGGTGCTGGCGCTGACGGCGCACACGCTCGACGCCGATCGACTCGCGGTGCTCGAGGCGGGCATGGACGACCTCGTGCCCAAGCCGATCCTGCCCGACGACCTGATGGCCACGCTGCAGCGCCACCTGCCCGACGCGCCGGTCGCGGCGGACCCGACGGCCGCGCCGCCGCCGCTGGCCGAGGTGCTCGACTGGAACGCGGCGGTGGCGAAGCTCGACGGCGACGAGGACCTCTTCGCGCAGCTGCTGCACATCTTCGAAGCGGACGCGGGCGACCTGCGCCGCAATCTCGAGTCCGCGGGCGCGAGCGGCGAGCCGGCGCGGATCGAGCGCACGGCGCACGCGCTCAGGACGGCGGCGGCGACGATCTCGGCGCGGCGCGTGCGCGATCTCGCGGGCGAGATCGAGGGGCTCGCACAGGACCGGCGCGTGGACGACGCGATCGCGCGGCTCGACACGCTGTGGCGCGAGCTGTCGCAGCTCGTCGACGCGCTCGGCGCGCGTCGCGAGCAGGAAGCGGCGTGACGCGCCACGGCGCGCCCGAGGGGCGCGCCGCGGCGCGGGCGCTTCAGATCCCGGAGACGCCCGCCTTCCGCAGTGCGGCGCGGAGGTCGTCCTCGGGGTGCAGGCCGAGCAGCGTGCCGCTGACCTTGCCGTCGCGCCCGATCACGACCGTGAGCGGGATCGAGGCGGCACCGTACAGCTCGCCGATCTTGCCGTCGGGATCGAGCAGCACGGGCACGGTGGTCTTCGTCTCCTGCAGGAACGACCGCACCTTCGCCGCGGGGTCCCGCAGGTTGACGGCGTAGAAGCGCACGTCGCGGCCCTTCAGCTCGCCTTCGAGCTTCGCCACGATCGGCATCCAGCGCCGGCACGGTCCGCACCACGTGGCCCAGAAGTCGAGCACGACGACCTTGCCGCGCAACTTGCTGAGCGTGACGCGCGTTCCGGCGAGCGTGGAGAGTGTGAAGTCCTTCGCCGGCTTGCCGACGAGCGCGTCGCCGGGCGAGGGCGGCGCCGGCGCGCCGAAGCGCTCGACGCGCGAGAGCCCGGCGGGCACCGCGATCCGGTAGAGCGAATCGGGGCCGGCGTCGGTCGCGGAGCCCGCGACGAAGCGCATGTCCTGCGAGCGCTGGACGAGCCCGGCGCCGGGCGTCGTGTACTCGAGCGTGATCGAATCGCGCACGATGCGCTGCGCCGCCTCGTCGATCCAGAGCACGCGCGGCAGCACCTTCGGCGCTCGCGCCGACGTGTCGGGCGCGTACGTGAGCAGCAGCCGGCGCGCGTTCACGGTGCCTTCGGCGGTCACCACCGTGTCGGCGCCGAAGTCTTCGGCCGAGGCGAGGCGTTCGGTGATCTGGCCGAGCGAGTAGAGCGGCATCAGCGCGGTGGCGAACTCGTGCTCGGGCATCGTCCCGGGCTGCAGCGCCGGCGCCGGCTGCACGAGGAACTGCTTCAAGTCCGGCGCCACGACGCACAGCGACTCGCCGTCGGCGACGAACATCGAACTCATGCCCGGCGCGGTCATCTCGGTCCGCAGCCGGGAGGGAAACCGCCCGGCGTAGACGAAGCCGACGTCGAGCGAGACGGGATTGGGCAGCTGGCCACCGGTCATCCGCGTGTGCGTGACGCCGGAGAAATGGAACGCCGACATGCCGCCGTAGAGCGCGGCCAGCGAGTCGACGAGCGCGCGCGCGGGCATCACGGCCGGCGCGGCGGGAGCGGGCGGCGGCGCGGCGGGACGCGGCTTCGCGTCCGCCGCGACCGCGAGGAACGCGACCGCGCCGAGGACCAGGAACGTGGCGAGCACGCGCGCGCGGATCGTCATCGGGCCGCGCCGCCCGGCGCCGACATCTCCTTCACGCGCGCTTCGAGGGCCCCGAGCAGGTCGTCGTACGACTTCGCGAACGCGACGACGCCCTCGTCCTCGAGCTGGTCGATGAGCGCGTCGATCGGCACGCCGAGCTGCGGCAGCCGCGCGAACAGCGCCTTCGCGCCGGCGACGTCGTTGCGGATGCGCGCCTCGACGACGCCGTGGTCGTTGAACGCGACCAGCGTCTGCGGCGGGATCGTGTTCACGGTGTCGGGTCCGACGAGCTCTTCCACGTACAGCACGTCGCGGTACGCGGGGTTCTTGGTGCTCGTCGACGCCCACAGCGGGCGCTGCACGTGCGCGCCCTTCACCTTCAGCGTGGCGTAGCGGGCCGAGCCGAACACCTCTTCGTAGGCGGCGTACGCGACGCGCGCGTTGGCGACCGCGGCCTTGCCGCGCAGCGATTCGAGCTCGGCGCGCGCCGGATCGCCGGCCGGCAGCGCCGACGCCCTGGCGTCGATCGCCGCGTCCAGCTTCGAGTCCACGCGCGAGACGAAGAACGACGCGACCGAGCGCACGGACTTCGGGTCGCCGCCGGCGGCGACCAACTGCTCGAGGCCGGCGAGGTACGCGTCCATCACCTCGCGGTAGCGCGCGAGCGAGAAGATGAGCGTGACGTTGACGCTGATGCCGGCGGCGATCGCGGACGTGATCGCGGGCAGTCCGGCCTTCGTCGCGGGGATCTTGATCATCACGTTGGGCCGCGCGACGGCCGCGTGCAGGCGCTTCGCGGCGGCGAGCGTGCCGGCCGAATCGTTCGCGAGGCGCGGGCTCACTTCGATGCTCACGCGGCCGTCCATGCCGTTCGAGGCGTCGTAGACGGCGCGCATCTGGTCGCACGCCATCTGGATGTCCTCGATCGCGAGCGACTCGAACAGCGCCTCGCCTTTCAGGCCCTTCGCGATCCGCTCCGCGAGCGCGGCGTCGTAGTCGGTGCTCTTGGCGATGGCCTGCTGGAAGATGGTCGGGTTGGATGTCACGCCGACGACGCCGTCCTCGCGGACCTGGCGCGCGAACTCGCCGGAGACGAGCGGCCCGCGGCGGATGAAGTCGAGCCAGACGCTCTGGCCGAGCGTGAGCAGCTGCTGTGCGCGAGAAGGCATGGTGGCTTGCTCCTGTGTTGGAAATAGCCAGAGCCCGCCGCGCCGGGCGCGGTGGGAACTCGGTGGGTTTCGAGCGTGAAAGAAAAGCCCCTGAACGCACCGCAAGATGCGCCCGCGGCCCCGATGCGCGCAAGCGCCCGGGGCCGCGGCGCCGCTCAGGCGGGGAGGCGGCCGAAGGTCGCGGTCAGCGTGCGCAAACGCGACGCCACGTTCGCGTCCAGCGCGCCGGGGCGGGCGCGCCATGCCCAGTTGCCGGACGCGCGGCCGGGGAAGTTCATGCGCGCCTCGCCGGGCAGCGCGAGCAGGTCCTGCGCGGTGGCGACGAACGTGTCGGCGACCGACGCGCAGCCGAGCCGGATGAGCGCCCACGCGGGATCGTCGACGTCGCGATCGAGGTAGACGCGCAGCGCGTGGCGCTCGTTCTCGCTCGCGGTCGCCCACCAGCCGACGGTGGTGTCGTTGTCGTGGGTGCCCGTATAGATCACCAGGTTGGGGGTCTCGTAGGCATGGGGCAGGAATTGGTCGTTGGTATCGGTCAGGAAGGCGAACTGCAAAACCT
>WBZT01001901.1_pt2 | contig 10286 bp, 6 predicted proteins | sample 5204241 | NCBI WGS metagenome assembly WBZT01 (sample SAMN12344358, study PRJNA552823) | activated sludge metagenome | biome: Activated sludge suspended growth; feature: Nitrification reactor; material: Wastewater; isolation source: activated sludge from nitrification reactor of wastewater treatment...
ATGCTAAGCTGGCGGAGCGCCGGTCTCCGATCCCGCGTTCTTCAATCCAACCCCGAAAACGCGCCGGGCGGGAAACCCGCGCTCCAATCACATCGCGCGGAACGCCGTCAGCCCCAGCACCACGATGAACAGCGCAAACGCCAGCCGGATGCTGCTACCAACCTTCACGCGTTGCTCGGTCGCCGTGGCCCAGTTCAAAAAATCGCGCAGTCGCCACGGAGAAACCGTGAGCCAGATTCCCGCGACGACCAGCACGTAAGCCCAAGTTTGAATCACCAGCACCCACGGCGTTTCGCCCAGGTGCGGCCGCCCGGTATCCACCATGAGTTTGGCGAGGAGCAACAGCACCACCGCCAGTCCACGCACCGCGAGAAAATCCTGCACGAAGAAACAGGTCGCCACGCCGATGCCGGCGAAAGCAGCCATCATGTGCGGCTTGATCGAGGCGAAATCGGCGATGGGCTCCTGCTTCACCAGCCAGACGAACCACGCCGTGCCGAGCAGCATCAGGAAAACGCCGGTGGGAATATGCCGCGGAAATTTGCGCGCCGCTGCCATGAACGCCGCCGGCTTGGTCAGACCATAAACCTGCGGTGCGGCCAGGCCGAGACCGAGCAAAATGCTGAGATAGGACAGCTTCATCACAATCAATCGAGTTGCACAGATCATGGCGGAACCGGCGGCGCCGAAGAAAGCAAAAAGCTGAGGGCCAACAGGGTTTGCGCCCCTTCGCTTTGGCCTTCCGCCGGGGTTGTCGTACGATAAGCGCAGCTTTTGTCCAGCGGAGAGAAAGCTAGAGTTGATCCGGGGTTGCTTGAGCGGAGAGATGGCTTCGTTCCCATTCCAACGTGCTGCTTGATCCGGTTACATCGGTTTGGACGATTGTGGGTTGATTGCTTGTGGTTTAGTCTGCCCCAACGCTCAACATGAGAAACCTATCGCTGTCAGGATCGTCGGCTTGGAGGCAACGAATGCTGTCGTTCGTGGGACTGATGGGACTGCTTCTGAGCAGCCTCGCGGCCGAAATCCAGCCGACCCGACCCAACATCGTCCTGATTCTCGCTGACGACCTCGGCTTTTCTGATCTCGGTTGCTACGGCTCCGAAATCTCCACGCCAAACCTGGACCGCCTGGCGGCCGACGGCTTGCGGATGACCCAATTCTACACTACGCCTCGCTGCTGCCCCACGCGGGCGGCGTTGCTGACCGGGTTGTATCCGCAACAAGCCGGGATCGGCAATATGATGGAGGACCGCGGCCTCCCCGGTTATCGGGGGGAACTCAATCACCAATGCCTGACCCTCGCCGAGGTGCTGCGCCGGGCGGATTACCGCACCGCCATGGCCGGCAAATGGCACGTGTGCCACATCCACTTCGACGGAAAGAAGCAGTTGAATTATGAGTCCGACGAGCCGTTCTGGGAGAACAAGGACAACTGGCCGTTACAGCGCGGCTTCGAGGAATATTTTGGAACTATTCACGGCGTCAACAGTTACTTCGATCCGTTCTCGCTGGTGCGTGGCAACACACCCATCCGCGCCGCGGGCACGAATTTTTATTACACCGACGCCATCACCGAACAGGCCGTGGCGGACATTGAGCGTTACGCCGGCGGCGGGAAACCCTTTTTCCTCTACGTTGCCTATACCGCGCCGCATTGGCCGCTGCAGGCGCCGGAGGCGGACATCGCAAAATACCGCCAGCGTTATCTGGCCGGCTGGGATGTGATCCGAGCGAACCGTCATCAGCGGCAAATCGAAAAAGGAATCGTTGATCCAAAGTGGCCGTTGACGCCGCGGGATTCACGGGTGTCCGCCTGGCACGATATTCGGGACAAGGAGTGGGAAGCCAACCGGATGGCCACCTACGCCGCGATGGTTGAACGGTTGGATCATGGAGTGGGGCAAATTCTCACCCGCCTGAAAGCCAAAGGCGTGGATCAGAACACGCTGGTAATATTCCTTTCCGACAACGGGGCCTGCGCTGAAGTCGTTGAACCCGGCTGGTATGACATCCCGAGCCGGACGCGTGATGGACGGACAATCAAGGTGGGCAATGGCAATCACTCAGTTTTTGCAGGTCCCGTTGACGTGTGGCAAAGCTACGGCGTGCCTTGGGCCAACGTCAGCGGCACGCCATTTGTCCTCTACAAACATTTCACGCACGAAGGCGGCATTGCCACGCCATTCATTGCGCGCTGGCCCGCGGCGATCAAGAACGCGGGCGGCGTGTCGCGACAGCTCGGTCACGTGACGGATTTGATGGCCACGTTCGTGGAACTCGCGGGCGCCATGCATCCGGCCCCCCGGGACGGCCGCACTCTTCAACCGCTGGAAGGCGAAAGCCTGTTGCCGCTGTTTCTGGGGCAGACCCACGAACGCAAGGTGCCGATCTTCTGGGAACATGAAGGCAACCGGGCCGTGCGGCTTGGCCAATGGAAGCTGGTTGCCCGGCACCGACAGAGCTGGGAACTTTACGATGTCGCGGCCGATCGAACCGAGCTGACAAATCTCGCCTCAAGCCAACCGGAGAAAGTAAAGGAATTGTCCGCCCTCTACGAAGCCTGGGCAAAACGCTGCAACGTGGTGCCGCCCGAACAGCTCCCGCGCGAGCGGGTCATCCTCCCGGCCAAGGCAGCCACCGGCGAGAAACGGGAAAGCTCGGCTGCAAATTGACTCCATCCTGCTCGGGAAGTTTGCGCTGCGACACCAGTGCAGAATCCCAGGCAATCGCGGATGCCTGATTCTCTTCCCGCCACGCCACACCGAGCCGGAACATCTTCGAGGGCGCACCCGATTTGATCCGCTGCATTGTAGAAGGCAAACCGGCGCTCACCCCGGCGTTGCCCGATTTCATTGCCAAGCGCCGCCTCAAAGGCAGAAGGCCAGTTGCACCGGCGGCGGCGGCGCGGAAGAACGCAGCCCAGGGAAACCAGGCCAGGGATCACCTTTTGATTTGCCCACATTCCGCCGCAATTCTACCGTCCCGTCACAGATCATGAATCTCCCGAACTTCAAAATAAAAAACACCAAAAGAAGCACTTCCGTCGAGTTTGGTTTTCGCCCGGCAAGCTTGGGCCTGACGGCGTTCCTGCTCCTCGCGAGTTTCACCGCGATGGCGGAATCCGTTTCCACCCCCAAGCGACTGAAACGCGCGGACAGTTTCCTGGGAATTCATTTCGATTTTCATGCCGGGAAGGATTGCAACGAGATCGGCAAGAACACCACCCCGGAGATGATCGAGAACATCCTCAACCAGGTGCATCCGGACTATCTTCAGATTGATTGCAAAGGACACCCCGGGATCAGCAGCTATCCCACGAAGGTGGGCAACCCGGCGCCGGGATTCGTCGGCGATCCCTTGCGCGTCTGGCGCGACGTCACCGCCCGAAACGGCGTGGCGCTTTACATGCATTATTCCGGCGTCTGGGATTCCGAGGCCATTGCGCAACACCCGTCCTGGGCCGCCGTGAACCCGGACGGCAAGATCAACCCCAACGCCACCAGCCGCTTCAGCCCCTACGCGGATCAATTGCTGATCCCGCAATTGCAGGAACTGGCGGGAGATTATGGCGTGGATGGGGTTTGGGTGGATGGCGAGTGCTGGGCGTCCGTGCCGGACTATGGCGCGGCGGCGCGGCAAGCGTTCCAAGCGGCGACCGGCATCGCTGACCTGCCGAAAAAACCAGGCGACCCACATTGGCGCGAATTCCTGGATTTCAACCGGGATGTCTTTCGCGAATATCTGCGCCATTACGTGGGCGTGATGAAGCAGCGCCATCCGAAATTCCAGCTCTGCAGCAACTGGGCCTTCACGGATCACATGCCGGACCCGGTTTCGGCGCCCGTGGATTTCCTTTCGGGGGACTACTCCCCGCAAGACAGTGTCAACTCGGCCCGCATATCGGCGCGCTACCTGGCGCAGCAAGGCAAACCTTGGGACCTGATGGCCTGGGGATTCACCACCAAACCCGGCTCGGGCGGACGCTCACTCAAAACCGCGGTTCAATTGGAGCGCGAAGCGGCCATGGTCATGGCACTGGGTGGCGGCTTCCAGGTTTACCTCGGACAAAAGCGCGACGGCTCGGTGCATAGCGAACGGATTCCAGTCATGGCCGAAGTAGCGAAATTCTGCCGCGCCCGCCAGGAACTCTGCCATCATGCCCGGCAGGTACCGCAGGTCGCCCTGCTCTACTCAACCGCCGCCCACTACCGCCGCATCAATGGGCTGTTTTCGCGCGATCCCAGCCCGCTGCAAGGCACGCTGGAAGCCTTGTTGGAAAGCCAGCAATCCGTGGAGGTCCTGGGCGAACACCGTTTGGCGGCACGCATGCGGGAATATCCGCTGATCGTGGTGCCGGAGTGGGATTACCTCGAGCCGAAATTCCGCCAGGAGTTGGTGAGTTATGTCAGGAAAGGTGGGAATTTGCTGCTGATCGGCCCCGGTCCCGCCGGCCTCTTCCGCGAAGAATTGGGCGTCCAATTGGCGGGTGGGCGGGAGCGGAAAAACCTCACCCTGACTCAAGCCCAGCGGGTTGCCAGCATTAAAACGGCTTCCCAATCAGCAACCCTTCCCTCCAACGCCCGAGCCTTCGGCACGTTGCGAACCAGCACCGAAGCTGATTCCTCCTCAAGCCCGGCCGCATCCATCGCCCGCTTGGGCCGGGGAACCATTGCCGCCACCTATTTCACCTTCAGCCAAAACTACCTCGAAACTCATGATGAGGCCGCCCGCCAGTTCCTCCATGATCTGGTGCGCGAACTCGTTCCAACGCCGCTGGTGGAAGTTGCAGGTTCAAAAGATGTCGAAGTGGTGGTCAACCGGAAGGGCAAAAAACTCAGCATCAATCTGGTGAACACCGCCGGGCCGCATCGCACCGAACCCATCATTGACGCCCTCCCGGAGGTCGGGCCGCTCACCGTCAGCATTCGGCAGCGGGCCAAACCCACGACCCTCCGGCTGGAGCCGGCGGGTCAAAACTTGCCCTTCGATTTTCAGGACGGAATGATCCGCGTCACCGTGCCACGATTGGCCATCCACGAGGTGCTGGTGGTGGACTAGAAACCCGGCGCCCTTGGCTCACTCCATCCACCCCGCTGACCACCGGCCCGGGCTACCGGCGCTTTTCGCGATTCACTTCTGCACCGGTTGATACCAGAGCGATTCCCAGTACTTCTGCTCAGTCGCGTAAACATTTACCCCGTTCGCTGCCTTCGCGTCCGCCGCGAGAATTCCGTAGCGCTTCATCTCGCGAACCCAATCCTGGCGCGGGTGGAAATCCACCATGTCAAAGCGCTTCACCTGTTCGAGCCGTTCCTTGCCGGCGGCGCAGAGGGCGAGGAGCTTTTGGTAATCGGCGTCGCTGGCGGAGCCGAACACTGTTACCGGCGCTTTCGTTTGCGGGTCGCGGCACAATCCCCACCCGCCGGCGGTTTCGGCGAGCGGCGCGAGGAGCACGAGGGATTTTTCCGGGTGCGACAGGTTGAAGACGATGTGGCGGCTGGTGTTCAGACGCGGATCGTCCCAGTCCGGGCGCCAGAAGGAAACGCCGCGTTCATCGGACAACGCGCGCGGCAGCAATCGGCCCGGCGCTTCGTGACAACTGGCACAACGGCGGTTGATGACTTCGGCGGCGGCTTTGGTCGCCGGCCAGTCGAAGTCCGCATTGATCATCTGGTTTTCCGCGTAACCGCCAATCATCCCGCTGCCGAGCGCCGCATACGTGCCGGGATACGCCGCGCCGGATTCGATCCACAGCCGCAGCATTTTCTTTTGATGCTCGGTGGCCTTCACGTCGTAATGCGCGCCGTCGAGCATTTTCAGAATCTTGCTGGCGGAAGAACCGAGCGTGCGCGGCGGGTAACTGCTGCGGGCTTCATTGCGTCCGTCGGAGAAAAGTCTCGCGATGGTGAGCATGTAGTAGCTGTGGCTGAACATCGGGCCGCGATCACCCGTGAGCAGCAGTCGCCCCGCGCGCGGGCCGCCGGCCGCGGTCTTCTCGTAGCCGTGACAGTTGACGCACAGCGCGTCGAGAATCGGCTGGATGTCACGCGGGTAATCGAACACATCCGGCACGTCGGCGATCGGCGCCACCTTGCTCGGCGCACGGCGTAGGGCCGCAGCGGTGGCGAGTGCGGTTTGATTTCCAGGCGTGCGCGTGCGTTGCTCGTGGCAGCCGACGCAACTCGTCGTTTCACCCGGTTGCACGGTCAGGAAACTTTGCATCCGCTTCACCGACAAATCGTCCTTGTCCAGCGCGACGAAAAAGAGGCTGCGCAGCGCGGGCAGTTCCATGAAAGCCGAGCCATCTGCTTCGACCGGGACCGTGCCGACGATGCGCTCCAGCGTGAACGTGCCGCCGTAGCTGATCGGATCCATGCCGCCGGTATAGTGAATCGGCATCGGCAGCGATTCGAGCACGAGCAGCTTCTTGATGTCGCCGCGCGCGACGCCCGCCATGTCGCGGCCTTCATAGACATTGGCGAGGATGAGCTTGCCCGTCGGCACACTCGGATTGACGCGCGGATAAATCACTGGCTCGCGTGCGCGCGCAATCAGTGGCCGCGGCTCCTGCAACAACATGCCGCGTTTGGTGTCCTCCTCCGACAATTTGAACACGGTTTCGGTCGCGCCGGTTTCGTCGAGCAGCACGAGCGACTGTCCGCGCGCGGCCAGGAAACAGTTTTCTGAAAACGCCCACGGATCGCGGAACTGGTTGTTGCGGCTGATCGCCTTCGCGAACGCTTGATTGTCCGGTCCGGCGTTGGGATTCACCACCGTCACCGTGCCGGCGTGTTCGAGCTGGCCGTGGCCGGGCGAGAAAAGGGCCACGACTTTGTCCGAGCCGGGAATCGGCTTCGCGTCAATCATCACGATGCCGGGATGCAGGTTGCCGTACCAATTCATCTGGCCCGTGCCGTCGGGATTCGCGACCCAGAGATGGTGATAATCCACCTGGCTGCGATCCACGTATTCCCAGCGCGTGTAAAGCAGGCGGCCGTCGTTCATCGGCCACGGCGTGTTGTCCTGCTCGTTGTTGCTGGAAATGGCGCGGACGTCCTGCCCGTCCGGTCCGCAACGGTGCATGATCGCCACTTGCGTGAGCCAGCAGTTCACCCAGCGCTTGCAACGCGTGGAAACGAAAACGATGTCGCCATCGGGGAGGTAGGTCGGTTCGATATCGTCGTAAGCACCGGTCGTGAGCTGGCGCAGCTCCGTCCCGTCCGCGTTGATTTCGTAGAGCAGATAATTCTCGGTGCCGCCCTTGCGATAGCTGAACAGGATTTTCTTCCCGTCGTAATGCACCTGTGGATCGCGGATGCCGCCGCGTGGGTCGTCGAGGAGCGTGGTGAGTTTTCCGCTGGCGAGACTAAGCCGGCAAAGCTTCGCGCCTTCGCGCCACGCCTTGCGATTCGGATCGTGGGCGTAATAACCAATGTTTGCATACCAGTGACCGTCCGTGTTGTTGGGAATACGGGCGCAGAAGATGATGTCGGTCACGCCCGCCATCGCGCCGGATTGGAAACGGGCGAGCAGCGAGTCGGCGGCGGTGACAGTGAACGACATGGCGCAGAACCAGAGAGCCGCGAATCGCGGGAAGGATTTGCCGGGGTTGAAGTTCATGGTCGTGCGTTTGGATTCAGAGTGACAACAAATACTCGATCAAATCGTTGAGTTGATCCGCCGTCAGGTGGGACGTCTTCCCGTGTTGGCCGTGCTTGTTGGCCGTAGTCAGCACGTCGCGCAAGGTTGCCGCCGAACCGTCGTGCAGATAAGGCGCGGTACGCCAGGTTTCCACGAGCGTCGGCGTGTCGAATTCCTTCACGTCGCGATCCAGCGGGCCGGCGGTGCCGACGTCGTAGGATTTCAAATCCGTGAACAGCGGCGCGACGTGGCATTTCGTGCAACCGGCCTCCGGATCGCGGAACACGCGTCCGCCGCGCTTGGCCGCGACGGAGAATTGACCTTTGATCAGGCGCGGGCTGGGCACGGGCTTGAGGGATTTCAGGTAGGCGTCCAGCGAGTCCGCCACTTCCGGCGGTTGCACGGTGAACAAGATGTGCCGGATGCCCGCGCGCACCGCCGCCTCGCCGCTTTCGCGCACGCCGGTGCTCATGGCGGGCGGCGTCGAGTGAACCAGCAGCAGGCTCTTGTTGTTTTTCGGATTGCCAATACCGTCGTTGAGCAGGTCCCAGTTCAACGCGTCCACCCGTGCATCGCCCGGATGACAGCTCGCGCAGCTTTGCCAGCCTTGGAAGCAAATACGCGCGTCGTGAAAATAAAGTTCGCCCGCGCGCGCGGTGGTCAGGCGCGGCTTCGGCCCGAGCGGAATCGTTTCCCGCTTCGGATGCTCGCCATCCAAATCAATCGCCGTGAGCGTGTCGGAAAAATAATTCGCCGTGTAAGCGCGCCGGCCCACGACGACGACGGCGCGCGGGCCGAGATCGCCTGCCGGCAAAGCGCGCCGTTCGCGCACGCCGACGAGGAACGAGAGATCGTTCGCCACATCCGCAGGCACGCGCGACGCCCCGCCGCTGTAGGGCAACGCCGGGCTGGGAGCGGCGGCGCTTTCGGGCGCGACCTTGGCCAGCTTGGCCAGCAACGCTGGAAAATCGGTGACGCTTACCTCGTGCGTGCCGGCAAGTGCGACCACAAGAGTTTTGCCGTCGGCGCTCCAAGCGACGCCCCAGGGATTCGCTGCACCGCGATCAATGGTGTCGAGCAATACCGTGTTGAGCACGCGCATTTGCGTGAGGTCAATGATCGTCTTGGCGTTGGTGTTCATCCAGCCGCGGTCGAGTTGCGTGGTGGGCAATTGGAAGCGCGAGAGGATGTGCGTGACGACGGCATATTTGCCATCCGGCGACACGCGAATGTCATTCAACGAACCGCTCCCGTTCGGCAGCCACAAGTCGTCCACGACTTTGCACGACGCGGTATCAATTACGCTCACGACCGCGCCGACGTGATCGGCATCGGCCCGGCCCGTGTGCAACAGATTGGCGACGAGCAGATGTTTGCCATTGGGTGTAATCGCCGCCGCGACCGGTTCGCGCCGCACCGGGATGCGGCATTTTTCCTTTTTCGTCACGAGATCGAAAACGCTCACGTCATCGTTGAAACGGTTGCAGACGAAAAGTGTTTTGCCGTCCGGCGAAACCACCGGCGCCATCGCGGTGTGACCCGCTCTGAATTTCGCCATCACGCGCCCCTGCTTTACCTCCACGAGGCAAACGTCGCTCTCCGGTGCGGCGCCGGTCACATAGAGCAATTTGCCGTCGGGCGAGGTGGTTAGCCCGGTCGGTGGGTTGGGCATGGTTACGGACCTCGTGGTCTTGCGCTGGGCCAGATCGAATTGCAGCACGCGCTTGCCCGTGGCGCAGGCGACGAAGAGTGATTGACCGTCCGGTGCCGCGGCGAGTGCGGCGGGCGAAAGCCAGCCCGCTTCCGGGGCGGCCATAGCCCCTGCGGGTTGGAGCAGCAAGAGCAGGAGGACGATTTCAATCAGCCTTGAGCGGACGCCTGCTTGCGCGTTTTGGCGGACAGCGGATAGGGGAACACCTTCAGTCATCTGCTCAGCTGATCCCAAGCGAGCAGGCGGGAAGCAAAGCCGGCGGCGGGAACCGGGAACTTGCCCGTTTGCCCATCTGGCAAACGAATGAAAGCGCTTGATTCGTTTCATACCCACGGTCCCCGGCCCCATTCCAAATCGCGGGAATTCTACTCCGGCGCGGTTATTGGGGGCAAGCACCGGGACAGCACCGTTTGAAGACGGCGATTGATGCGAGTGGAGACGGACGGTGCGGCCAGGACACATGCAAAAACGGGCCTGCGATGAGCGGGCCATCATCGGTTCCCGTCGGTTGAGAAGGTTCTTCATCCTCATTGCAAAGTGGGGATACCAGCAGTCAGAGCGGTTCAGTCCGCCCGCTGCCATAAATGCGGGATAGATGATCAAACGCCAAAGCTACTGTGGCGTGTGTCAAAGTGAACAGGATACCTTAGAGGCCGCCGGCAACTGCCGTTGAAAGAATAAATTTCCCCTGCGCCTCAGGCTAAAAATAGTTCTTGCAAACGTCCTATTGTAAGCTAACGTCCGCTTACATGAGTGATGATGTTTCAATTACCTTAGGCAAAAAACTACGAGAGCTGCGAGAGCGGGCCGGACTCTCGCTTCGCGAGCTGGCGAAAGCCGCCAAGGTTTCGGCACCTTTTCTCTCCGATGTGGAGCTAGGCCGCCGCTTTCCGACCAATGAGACGCTAGCACTTATCGCGCAGAAACTAGG
>WBZT01003489.1_pt1 | contig 10286 bp, 7 predicted proteins | sample 5204241 | NCBI WGS metagenome assembly WBZT01 (sample SAMN12344358, study PRJNA552823) | activated sludge metagenome | biome: Activated sludge suspended growth; feature: Nitrification reactor; material: Wastewater; isolation source: activated sludge from nitrification reactor of wastewater treatment...
GTGTACCAGTACTTCTGGAATGAGTATAAAAACACTGAGGGTACTATATACCAGTGGAAATTCCTGCCCGTTGGGGGATTCAGCATACAGTTTTAGATTTCTTTTTTTATTCATCCGGTGACTTTAAGTCATCGGATGAATTTAACAAATTACTTTAGTTAAATCCAGAATTGAAATTGCGTTTCCTTCAATATCACCTAAAACAGCGCATTTGCCACATCTGATATCAAAAGGCTCTACAACTATTTTTTGCCCTGCCGATCTATATTCTTCACAAAATGTATCAACATCATCCACAAGATAATGCACATTATCCTGCGGAATATTTTCATCATTATGCAGCACTATTTCAGCATCGGTCTCATCCATCCCCATTCCCGTCATGTTTGCTTTTTCATCACGCCACAAGACTTTTAAGCCCAGGATCTCGGTATAATATTTTTCGGCTGCATTCATATTTTTCGTGAAATGCATTATACAGTCTATCTTCTTTAGTTTCATTTGGAAACCTCACATATTTGTTTCTGCTTAATTTTCGCTAAATATATCAATTACTTTTCGGATAAGGTATGTCTTTGGAAGGTTGTGAATGCAGCTCTTCGCTGCCTGATCGTGATAAACAATATAAATGAAGCTCTAAATCTCCTGCATTGCGATGCTCTGTTTAGCCAATTCTACGATATTAATTGGTATATCAAAGTTCAGTGCTATTTGTTTTGTGACTAACCAATGGATCAAATTACATTTTTACCGCCGGCGTTCCTTGCATATTTAGCTCAATTCTTCATTTTTTCCATTAGTATTTTTTCACAATAAAAGTGCATTTTTTTGAACAAAAATAGCCTTTTTTTGCATCACGCATTTGTGTACCCCGTGCTGCCCTAGTGGATACACGTTAGAAATCTTCGGGTTATACCCTATACAGTGATTCCATTAAATTTTCGGTTTAAATGGTAATTTGATTTATACTTGCGATAAACGATTGTTTTAGGGTTCACCCGCCGGCTATATTTGTATCACTAATTCGGTAGGGAAACCCAATAGCAGAAAAGATTTTTTTCAAACAATAATTTAAAAATCTTTTCAGAAAGGAAATCACAGTCGTGATGAATGCTATTAAATCCCAGTTCACCCAGAAGCAATTGATTGTTTTACTTTCAGGGCTTCTTTTTTTATTTATCACAGTTTACTCATCTTATTCACAGGAAGTTTTAAGCAAACCCGAAAAGCTTAACACATGGACACCTGAACATCTGATACGCACACCCGGCGATAACCCCTATACCGCAACCAGGACAAATTTCACTATTACAATGAGAGACGGCGTAATTATCGACTGTCTTAAATGGATACCTGATGCACCGGCACCAGTTGGCGGATGGCCCACAGTTATTATGGTTCACGGCTACGGCGATAGCAAAGAGACACTTTCAGAGTTTTGCCGCCTTCAGGCTGAATATGGTTACTATACCATGACCTATAGCGTACGCGGACAGGGCTTATCAGGCGGACTTTCGAACCTGATCAGCAGAACCGAAGCAATGGATTTTAAAGAAATCGTTGATTTCGTAAGAAATGATACCGCAAACGGCGTTGGCAGGGATAAGATCCTTGTAATGGGCGGCTCTCAGGGCGGCGCAGTTCCGCTTATGGCTGCTTCAATGGGCGGTTTGAATGTAAAAGCTATCATAAACTCAGTTGCTCCTCCCAATTTCGCTTCAAGCTGGATCGAGAACGGATGCGTTAAAATGACTTTGCTCTGGACAATTGAATATAACCAGGATACTGCAAGATACAACGGACAGGTTAACAGGATGAGCGACTGGATCTACGCTGAGAACAAACAGTATTGGGATAGCCTTGCTTACTGGCTCCCGAAAGACAGAGACTTCACAAGCATTCTTTCAAACAACAATATTCCTCTTCTTGTTGAAGCTTCATGGCAGGATAAGTTCTTCAATGCTGACGGCTGGCTTCAGAACATTCACCTTGTAAACTCACCAATGTCATCTTACATGGGCGCTGTTCAGGGCCATGGCGGAGAACACTCTGTTACAGAAGACCAGTGGCATATGGATTGGTTCAACAACTTCTTCTTCCAGAATCTGTGGGGAATGCAGACCAACATATATACACAGGCTAAGTACCAGTATGCTTCAACAACATCACCTGTAGTTGGCCAGTACTGGAGCTTCTCACATGATAGCTCACAGGCTTTACTTAAATCAGTAAGCCAGAACACAAGATTATACTTCAACAACAACGGCAAGCTTAAAACAACAGCTAACAATAACTGCTGGCTGCCGGATGTTGACCTCTTCACAAACGACGTTAGGAATAACTACACAATACAGCAGGCTGTTTATGATGAGTTCAAAGGCACAAACTTCACAAACAACTTCAAGATCGATAAAAACAGCTACCAGACAGGTGCATTAACATCAGATGTTGAAATGACAGGAACACCGTCTATCAAAATGGACTATATTTCAACTTCAAAACCTTTCGTACAGTTCAACTTCCAGGTTTATGAAGTGTTCCCCAACGGTACCGCAAGATTCGTAACCAGGCTTAACTATGAAGACAGGAACAATAACTACGGCTTCCTGCCCGAAAGAAAACAGGTTACATTCCGCGGCCAGGGGCATTCACACATCTTCAAAGCAGGCAGCAAGATCAAGATCGTTTTAACAAACCTTGACCGCACAACAGAAGAATCAGAATTCTTCGGAACAAACCCGTTCGTACTGCCGGCAATGAAAAAAGGCGTTAGCATCATGATGTTAACAAACAATTTCTACATTGATCTTCCGATCAGGCCCTCGGGCGGCGATAACACACCAAGCGTCATGTTCATGGAAGATAATACCCCAACAGTAGAGAATACAAACCCGACAAGGTTTGAGCTTAACCAGAACTTCCCGAACCCGTTCAACCCCAATACTGTGATCAGCTATTCAGTAGCTAAGGCAGAAAAAGTTGAACTTAGAGTATACGATATGCTTGGTAAAGAAGTACAGGTACTCGTAAATGACGTAAAAAACCCCGGTTCATATAATGTTGTATTCAATGCAGCGAACCTCTCAAGCGGTGTGTACTTCTACAGACTGACTGCAGGCAGCTTCACCGATATAAAGAAAATGACATTAGTAAAATAAATCCGCAGCATAGCGGTATCCTTGATCCAAAAGGAAACAATAATAGGGAAGTTGTTTTCATATAAACCAAAAGGAATGAGGGGCTCACCTGAAAAAAACACGGAAGAAAACGGTGACCCCTTGTTCTGAAGGTAAGAGCAGAGAGAACAAGGCTTCTAAGGCAAGAGTAAAATGGCAGTAAGGCAAAAGTGAAAAGGCATTAAAGGCAGAAGTGAGAAGGCTGGAAGACAGAAGTGAAAAGGCAAAAGGCAAAAAGAGAATCAAAAGCATTAAAGGCAGAAGTGAAAAGGCAAAAGGCAAAAAGAGAATCAAAAGCTTAGAAGCAAAAAGAAAAAGAAGCAGCAAAAAAGAAGCAGCAAAAAAAAAGCAGCAAGAGCAGCAAAGGAAGCAAAGGCAGTACAAAGAGGAAAACAAAAAACATCTATTTTTAACATACAATAAAGGAGAGTTATAAAATGGAATTTATCATAATGTTTGCAATCGCAATGTTCGCAGTAGTACCGTTCGCAGCAGAGGGAATCAGGATCTACCTGAGCGAATAGAAAAAAATTATACAAGTTTGCTGTTACCCCCCGCTTCTGCGAAACAGCAATAGAAATTCCGCAGAAGCAAAACTTCCCCGGTCCAAAAGGCCGGGGATTCTTTTTTCAAATACCAAATACCAAATACCATACTCTAATCTCACGGGGGTTTACCAACAACTCACCAACTTACCAACTCACCAACTTACCAACTCACCTACTGAACTACTCAACCACTCAACTGCTCAACCCACTCAACTCACCTGGCTCTTCAATCAGAAATCTCCAATCCGCAATCCGCAATCCGCAATCCGCAGTCCGAAATCTTCCAGATCCGCACTCCGAAATCAACAATTCGTAACCCGAATTCTGCAAAAATCCGCATTTATAGCCATTTTTGGCCAATAAATATATACCCCCCATACGTTAGAGATTTTAGCAATATTTTACTACAGTGATTAGTGGAAAGCTTAGGTTTTGAGTGTAATTGTGTATTTACTTAGGTTTACGATTGTTTCGGGGTGCTTAAACAGGCTATATTTGTATCACTAATTCGTAGGGAAAGAATAGCGGAAAAGATTATTAAACAAATAAACTTTTCAGGAAGGCAATTTTATAAAATGAAAGCTATGAAATCCCAAAACCAGGTAATGAAGCAAATGAAGGCAATGAGCCTGTTCGTGCTTCTTTTTTTATGCACTTCAGTTGCTGCTTTCGCAGGCGATCTGAATAACGAAATTTCTGCTTCGCTGACTGCTTTAGAGATGGAACAGGCAGATGCTCTTTCAGTCCAAAACAATACTCTTTTCAGCTTTTCAATTCCCCAGCCGGAATATGTAAGGCTTTCGATTTTTGATAACAACGGCAGGGAACTGGCTGTGCTGATTGACGACCAGAAACCGGCAGGCGAGTTCAGCGCTGAGCTTGTTAAAGCTAAGCTTACAAAGGGCTCATTTTTTTACCGACTGGTTGTTGGTAAATACAAAGAAGTAAGAAAGCTTAATATCATAAAATAGCCTGTTAGTAAATACCTGAGAGTTTAAACATTGACCCCTGTAATGCAGGGGTTTTTTATTGCCTGTTTGTTGGATCAAAAGCCGGCCGGATTGATTTTTCTAACATGGAGGCACAGAAACACAGCGAGATTTAGTCTTTGCTCCCCTCCATTTTTTTACAGCACCAGGCAACTGATATTGCGGTGGTTCCTCTCATTCTCAAACTCCAGTTAGGTATTGCTAAAAAAGATAGTTTGATATTTTAAGGCGACCTCCCCTAAATCCCCTCCGAAGGAGGGGACTTGCAATTGCGATGCAGTGATTCTTAGCTCCCCTCCTCTAAATGAGGAGGGGAAAATATCGGTTGCCGCCAGGCAACTGATATTGGGGTGGTTTGATCAAATCCAGGAATGCATCTTGAAGTTTTACGGTTTGCTTAAATCACATTACAATTCAAATTCAAAGAATACCTGATTATTATAGCATAGATGCATTCCCTACAGAATGTTTCGCGTTGCCCGTGCCGTAGGCACGAAATATTGGTAGCTATTGGTTACCGATATATATTCCGTCCCGTACGGGACGGAATATGGAGGGGCTCTTCATTTTACCTATATGCAATCCCTAACGGGATTGCTTTCAATTATAAACTAACCCACGGAGGGGACTTGCAGTTGCGATGCAGAGATTCTTAGCTCCCCTCCTCTAAATGAGGAGGGGAAAATATCGGTTGCCGCCAGGCAACTGATATTGGGGTGGTTTGATCAAATCCAGGAAAGCATCTTGAAGTTTTACGGATTGTTTAAATTACATTACAATTCAAATTCAAAAAATACCTGATTATTGTGACATACAAACATTCCCTAAACGAAAGATGTTGAGCATACCCCTTCTTTGGAGAGGTGTTTCAGCGCAAGCTGAAACGGGGAGGTCATTATTTGCAGATTATTCATCTTGACTTCATCAGAGTCAAACATTTAAAGAGAATTTTACCATAACCATTTCGGCTCCATAGGAGTCGCACATTTATTATGTGAAACACACTGCGGTCAATTGTGGCAGTGCGGTACCCGTCTATCTATGCGTGACTGCTGCGCGGTCAACGTAATGATTGAAATATTCTATATGCTCAGCAAAAATGAAAACTAGATATAAAGATGGAGTAAATTTTTGCAAATGAAATCTTAAAATCGATTTCATTGAATTTTAAAATCAGATGATTAAGAATTGTATCTTTATCCTTATTCCAGATTTCGATATCGTAATATGACTCCCACAACAGGGTCATACTTTCAGATCTAATTAACTCTTTCAAATTTTTGTTGTGAGTCTGAATAGCGAAATCGTCAGCTAAATTAACAAAGTTCACAAACTCTTCAATAGTTTTAGGTGCAAGTGTTTGGATATTGTAGAGGCTTTTCATCAGAAGCTCGTTATATAACAGGTCCATGTCATACAATGCATAGGTGTAGCTGTTCCCTGCAGTAAGGAGAGGTTTCAACTCTTCTACCCACTCAATGAAGTTATCTCTGTCGAAGATCAATGCTTCATTCATTTCTGCTATTCCAAATATACTATTTGAAGCAGGCATCAATATCAGCATGCCGCGGCTATCCAGCAGCAGTTTATCATCGTTAAAATTATTAATGTCGCATCCCGCGACAAAATAATGTATCCGGCTATCAAGCTTGACCGAGCACAAAAATTTCCTGTATTTTTCTGAAACCAGATCTATATTGTTCATAACTTGAGACAGCGATACTTAATAGCAGTTTTGGTTAGTTTCACTTTTCCGATGAATTGATTACAGTTGCACCTTTTTCGTTCAGGTGATAGCCAATCCTTTCCACAAGATCAGTTTCATCTGATACAAACCAAATTGTGCCATGACCGGAAATTACAATCAGCAGGTCAATATCTTTTGAGTTCATATAAATATCCTGGAAACCAATACGCAAAGGATAATCTACAAATATGCTTAAAAACAGAGCCGGACAAGTAATATCCAATTGTCCAAAATATCTGTCATTTGGCCATTCGAAAGTATCCAGGTATCCTTTTACTTTTAACAGCAACTCATTAAGTGCCGTGTCTGTGTTTTCTTCGTAAAAGAACCATGGGGTGTCCGGGTATTTTAGTCTGCCTGTGAAGTTTTTTCCGGCAAAAGTGTCTATTGTGTCAGTAAGTATCGAAAGAAACTTCATCCTATCCGAAGTAGTGTTAACATCATCGAACAAATTATTTTCCAGAATGATATTCCTGCGTTCCGGATCATAACCAACAGTTAACATGCTGAAACCTATCATCGATGAGTCATCCAGCCATTCATGGTATTTGTCAATATCGATCAAATTATTTTTATCAATTGTTTCTTCTGAAATGAAACCAATTATTAAGACCCATAGTACGTAATTTAGAAAGTTCTTTTAAACTATTTAGTTTGAAAAGAGATACTGTTGCATTTGATTCGTATCTGCATCTCGCTTTGGAAGACAAATATTACACTTCCATCTTCTTCTATTTCGCCACCATCATTTTCATAATAATTTCTAATGTCCTCCAGAATATCTTGATTGTTGTTTGATATCTCAGTTATAGAACTTGACACTTCAAAAATTCCCACTTCTTCAAAAGAGAGTTCAATCTTATGGTCGTATTTCTTAATATTATGAGTTTCCAAATACGTTCTATCATTCTTGAAGATACTTTCATTTCTAAACCATTTACTGGGATAATTCCAGATTAATTTGACGTTAGCTTGAGATTTACAATATATTAATCCATAAAAATCAGAGTCACTATGTAAATCATAACTCTTCCCCTGTGATTTTATTACCAATACGTTATTCAATAGTGGATCGAGATTTGTGTAATTCAATTCTTATTCAGAAGTTAGGAATATTGGAAATGCTATTTCAGAAAAATAGCCATAAGAGAATTCATCTTCAAGATTATTTGAAACTGGACAGCATTGTGTCAGGACGGAAGTCCTGACACCACAGAAGAACGACAATCTTGCAGCATATGGTATCCACTGATATAGCTAAACGTTCCCAAGCTGGAGCTTGGGAACGAGGTATGAGGGCCGGAGTTTGGGAACGAGGTATGGAGACTGGAGCTTGGGAACGAGGTATGGGGCCGGAGCTTAGGAACGAGGTGTGATGCTTCGCATGCACTCGAATCGGGCGATTCGAGTTACAATTGAACGACCTTTAAAATCAGGGCTTGCTCAAGGCACTTCTTCGGAGATAGCCCCCTGTTGGGGAATGCCTTAATCCCCGGCATAAATGCCGGGGATAGTAGTGTAATCTTCCTCCACTTACGAATGGGAGGGCAGGGTGGGGTCTGCTGGGCTGAGCCTGAGTGGTGCCAGGCTCCCAAGGAGTAAACTAAGCCTGACACCTACAAAAGAAGAGTGGTGTGGTACAGTAGCTGGATCTTAGAGAACCAAGAAAAAAGCTGTTTATCAGTATATTACCGCAAATTCACAAATCCATTCGTAAAATAGACGCCCGCATCCTCACCCATACACGGTAGAGATCTTCGGGCTACCGTTATACAGTGAATACATGAATATTTAGGTTTAAGGTGTAATTTGGCAAATACTTGTAAAAACGATTGTTTCCGGGCTTGCCGGGGGGCTATATTTGTAACACTAATTACGTAGGGAATATATAGCAGAAGAGATTATTTTTTTGTTAACCATTAATCTTTTCAGAAAGGACATCTATATAGATGAATGCTATAAAACCCAAAAATCCACCTAAGAGGCTGATATTTTATATCGCAATGCTTCTTTTTTTTATGACCTATACCGGGATCACATACACCCAGTACAAGGTTATGAAAAAGCCGGCAAACCTTAACAGCTGGACACCAAACCATTTATTACCCAATTTTACGGATAATGTTTATACGGTTACCCGCACTGATTTCACAATTACAATGCGCGATGGCGTTATTATTGATTGCCTTAAATACATTCCAAATGCAACAATTCCTGCAGGCGGCTGGCCGACAGTTATTATGCACCACGGCTACGGCGATCATAAAGAAACACTGGCAGATTTCTGCCGCGCACAGGCTGAATACGGCTACTATACTATGACATTCAGCGTTCGCGGCCAGGGACTCTCCGGCGGACAGTCGAACCTCATCAGCACTCTCGAGGCAGATGATCTGATCGAAATTGTTAACTGGATCAAAGCCGACTCAGTAAACGGTTCTTCGCCATCAAAAATCATGGTAATGGGCGGCTCACAGGGCGGCGCTGTTCCAATGATAGCAGCAGCAAGAGGCATGCAGGTTGCAGCAATAATCAATTCCGTTGCACCGCCTGATTTCGCTTCAAGCTGGATAGAGAACGGCTCAATTAAAATGACCTTCCTCTGGACAATTGAATATACACCTGATACAGCAAGGTATAACTCACAGGTTGACAGAATGAGCAACTGGGTTTATGCCGATACTAAACCATATTGGGATAGCTTAAGCACTTATCTGCCTATAAACAGGGATTTCGTTAACTTGCTTCCAAATATTACAACCCCGGTTCTCATCGAAGCAGCATGGCAGGACAAATTCTTCAACGCAGACGGATGGATGCTGAATATTGATAAGATTTCTTCACCAATGACATCTTATCTTGGCGCGGTTCGCGGCCACGGCAGCGATATATCTTTAACCGAAGATGTATGGCATATGGAGTGGTTCAATAATTTCTTCTTTGAATACCTGTGGAATATGCAGACCCCCATCCATGACCAGGCTAAGTACCAGTTTGCATCAACCAAGTTCCCTGTTGTTAATAACCAGTATTTTTCATTTGAGCATGATAGTTCCAGAACACTCTTGAGGAACAGGACAACACCACTCAGGCTTTATCTTAACAAGAGCGGTGCTTTAAAAACTACAGTTCAGAGCGGAAGCAATACTGTAACAATAAAAAATACCATCTCAAATGGCTATACTTTGCAGCAGGCTGTGAATGATGAATTCACCGGCACAAATTTCACAACAAAGTTCAAGAAAGATTCAACAGTATTCACTTCATCGGCGCTCACAAGCGCAGTTGAATGGTTAGGAGCCCCGGTCATCAGGCTAGATTACAAATCAGCAGCTTCAACATTCTGCCAGTTCAACTACCAGATATATGAAGTGCTTCCTAACGGTACAAAGCGTTTCATCAACCGTGCGAACTTCACCGACAGGAATTATACCAAGAATCAGAGAAAACAGGTTACTTTCCGCGGTCATGCACATTCACACATTTTCCAGGCCGGCAGCAAGATCCAGGTTGTAATTACAAATCTTGATAAAGCTCATACCGATGCGGAGTTCTTTGGAACAAATCCGTTCGTACTTCCGGTTATGAAAACAGGAAATCACACGGTATATCTCAGCAATAATGCATACGTAGAGTTCCCGATAAATACCTTGTCAGGCATGAGAGGCGATCTTTTTGCGGAAGAAAATTCAACTGAAACTGCAGGCAGGTTCGAGCTTTCACAGAACTATCCCAACCCGTTCAACCCGAGCACAGTTATTAGCTATACAATAGCCGATGCTCAGAACGTACAGCTTAAAGTATATGACCTGCTCGGCAAAGAAGT
>WBZT01001827.1_pt1 | contig 10276 bp, 8 predicted proteins | sample 5204241 | NCBI WGS metagenome assembly WBZT01 (sample SAMN12344358, study PRJNA552823) | activated sludge metagenome | biome: Activated sludge suspended growth; feature: Nitrification reactor; material: Wastewater; isolation source: activated sludge from nitrification reactor of wastewater treatment...
ACTACCAGCCCAAAAAAACCCAAAACGACAGAAGGTATTCCAGATAATAATTCAATAAAAGGTTTGATCATTTTTCTGAATCGCGGATGTGCTATTTCAGACATGTAAATGGCAACAGAAAGTCCAAGTGGAAGTGCAATACATATAGCTAGTAAGCTTACCCAAAGCGTTCCCATAATCAATGGCAAAGCACCCATTTGTGCAATGGGGTGTGCTGTTGGCAGCCATTCCTTTCCTCCAAAAAAATCTTTCCATGAAATTTTTGAAGTATTTAAAATCTTTCCTTTAAATTCAGGATGTTCTGTAATATAGGCTTCGTTGATATAGTTTTTGGGTACAAATGCAATAGTACCTGGCAAACTATCGAGCAATCGTCCTATACAATAAGGGATATTCTGAAGCGTATCACCAAGTTCTTCGTCTGAAAAATAATTGCTAATATCATCAATTCTAAAAAGATTGATTTCCAAATTTTCTCCACCTACTTCCGACCAATTGCTGATGTTCTGGTCAAAAATATTTTTGAGTTCAGAACCACTAATATTGTTTAGTGGATTCTCCTTATTTAATAGCAGTACATTACCTTCTTCCAAAGATGATTTTTCAAAAAGTGAAAAACCTTCTTTAAATAGAAAAACAATAATAAGTAAAATAATCAGTGAAGTAAACCAACTGCATGCCAGTAATATGGATTCAATACTTTTCTCAATAAATTTTTGCAGAGGTTTGCTCACACTTTTTACCAGCTAAATTTCTATTTTAAAGTGATATAACCTACATCACTTATGATCTTTTGTCCCTCCGCAGATAAAACATAATTCACAAATGGTTTAATGTTTTTTTCATCCTTGGTTAGATAATAATAATACAGAGGTCTTACGATTGGATATTTACCAGATTTGGCTGATTCGACACTTGGCGTTACATAAGTTTTCCCTTTATCGTACGATACATTTAGTGCCTTGATGTTGTTTTCCATATATCCAAGCCCGATATAGCCTATAGCTCCTTTGGTTTGGCTTACAGATTGTACGATGGTTCCTGTTGCTGGTAACATGAGCACTGTATTGGCATAATTCTTATTACTCATAACATGCTCTTTAAAAAATTCAAAAGTTCCTGAGCTGGATTCTCTGGAATAGGCTATAATTTTTTCATCATCACCTCCCAGCTCTTTCCAGTTTTTAATTTTACCGGTAAATATTTTTTCAATTTGTTCTCTGGTTAATTGAGAAACTTTGTTTTTTGGATTCACGATTACCGTTAAGGCATCATTAGCGATGACTACTTCCTTAAAGGCCTTTCCGGCTTCTTGTAATTTTATTTTTTCAGAAATTTTTATTTTTCTTGATGCCATGGCTAAATCCGTAGTTCCATCCAAAAATGCAGCTATTCCAACACCACTTCCTCCACCGATAACCGTAATCTTAGAATTTGGATTCTTTTTCATAAAAGTTTCCGCTTCTTTTTGACTAATTGGAAGCACAGTATCGCTTCCTTTAATTTTAATCGTTACCGGATTCTGAAGGGTAAATGAACTCATAATAACTGTCATTAAACAGAGTATCAATACTTTAATTTTTTGCATTTTGTAATTGTTTGTTTATATTATTAGAAAGAGAAAACTAGATTAAAATGTTCCTTGTGTATATTACCTAAATGTTAAGTTTCTTAAGAACCTCCATTAAAAGAATCGGTATTGCATCCTAATGGTTAGAATGTTGTCTTTTAAATCTCTGCTAAAAGCAGCTAAGTTCGGGGTCTTTTCATTATGCACCATATCATAATATATCATCAATTTGAGATTGGCACTCATGTGATAATTCCATCCCAAACCAATGGTCGTATATTTAACATCGGTGCCATTCAGATAACTGTTTAATTTGCCAATATCATTTCCACTTGCTTTGGAATTGGGATCATACCAATCAAATTTGGCAACGATCTGATGTCTCGTTGTAAAAATATCCTGAACTAAAAAAATATAGCCTCCGGTAAATGGGCGAATGTATGTATCTCCGGTTGGAGCTACTCCAGAATTTGGACTGCTTGAACTGGTTGCACTTCCAACTTGTTGCCCGGTAAGATATTCAGCTCGAAGGGAGGTTATGCCAAAGGGAAAATCGTAGGTTAACTGTAAATCTGCTGCTTTATATTCCCTTTTTGCCCTTCCATTTATATTGCTAGTTGCAGAATCTACACTCCAGATAAGATCCCCTGCATTGTTATGATCGAATTTGGAAAAAACAAATTTGTCTCCTTGTTTTATGCCACCATTATAATAAGCCAATCTCAAGCCGTAAGTAAATTTTTCATTTCTGCTGGTTTTATTTATACCAATATTGGCAACAAAATCTTTAAATGAGTCAAAATCTGAGGTTGAAGCCAGACCGGAACCTTGCAAAACACCTACTTCTGCTTTAAGCATATGCCATGGAGATTCTTTAACCGGTTGAAAAGTCAACTTTGCGCCCATGTCTCGTTCTGATGGTAAAAGCCTTTGCACAACCCTTGATCGTTCCGGGGATTCTCTTACCACAGATGAGTATTCCAAATCATACGAAATAGGTCTGTTGAACATTCCAGCGGTCAGACTTAGGACATTTTTATACGGTTCGGTAACTTTGAAAAAAGCATCGCGCAATTCAACACCACGCTGAGAGATGTCCAATTGAAAAACAAATGTACTTAATGTATTGTCGTAGGTAAGTTTCAACCTTCCTCTACGAATGTCAAATCGATTGTCTACCGCTAATGGAAAATTTCCACCGGCTACCGAAGCAGCGCCAGCCGTATCAGCTTTCTGCCATTGCATTTGAATATATCCGGTAAACTTAATTCGCTTCAGTACACTCAGATCAGAATGTAAGCGATTCACAGCAGTAGTTAAGGTATCCAGAGGATTTTCTGAGCCTTCTTGAGCGTTGGCCGAGAGTACGGTAAAAAATAACGTACAGGTGAATAGAGACCTATTCACAAAGGTTTTAATCAATTTCATATTCAATTCAATTCAGGACAAAATTAATTGCCCTGACAATTTTCATATATTATCAAATTATTACCTTTTTGAGTTTAGAGCTTTTTAAAGAATTCACCCTGTAAGATAGAACTACATTGAGCAGTGGGCATTATCTCTATTCACCTATTCACTCCAATACAATGGGAGCTTCAGGAATATATGTCCGGAAATAAAATAGCCCTTCTGGAAAATCCAAAAGGGCTATTTTGAATCAATTGTATATTAATGTTTTAATTTAAAGTCAGAGGCTTTTTTAACTTTAAAAATATAGGACCGTGTACAGGTCTCGTGTACAAAAACATCATATCCTTCAACGGTTCCGGTAACAATCAAACTTTTGAATCCGCCTTCTTTGGCAGAAATATAACTGTCTTGCGGTATGGATTCATCAAATTCAATCTTAACCGTGTAATCATAATTATCGGGATCTCTGACAAACAAGGATTTCCCTCCTTGCAATACATTGCTGCCATTCAATCCAACTTCCAAGGTATATTCTTTACCTTCACAAGGCATGATTTTTCCACATGGGCCCTGGCAATCAGATCTTTTAGCCAGGTTGTTGATTCCAACAATGCTATTATTTTGTGTCTTGCAAGACATCCAAAACAAAAAGGGTAACACTAAATAAAAACTCTTCATTATCGTTGATTCAAAAATTATTTTCCTAAAAGTTCACTGTGCAATCTGTCAGCTCTATAGATGTATTTTAAAGCTGCAACAATTCCTCCGGAATGAACACAGACTGCACGGTTAGAAGTATCGTCATAAATAAAATTACCAGGTAAAGATTCAATGTTGCCATCAAAAATTAAGCCCACCGCTTCTTTGTTTCGGTTTACAATCGGAGATCCTGAATTTCCTCCAATAATATCATTGGTTGCAACAAAATTTAGGGGTGAGCGCAACAATTCCGCAGGTGGATTTTGCCATCGAGCAGGAAGACTAAAAGGATACTTTTCATTAAAGGAGGTATTGCGATCGTATAACCCGTAATAACTTGTTTTGTATGGCGCTATTGTTCCGTTGTAGTTATACCCTTTAACTATTCCATCTGAAATTCTCAAAGTGAAGGTTGCATCCGGTGGAAGGTTTGTACCTTTTACAGTAAAAACAGAATTAGCAATTCTGGCTTCCAGGGCTCTTCTACGCGGGGTTGAGGTTTGAAACGCACTGACGGCTTCATTGAATTTTGGAACAAGGATTCTTGAAGCTTCCAATATTTCGTCATCATCTTTTTTAAATCCTTTCAAATCTTTGGCCAGTAGTTCATCAACTTCTTTGGCATTCGTGAAATCTGTTTTTTTGATGATTTTTTCAGCCCGTGCCTCCGGTGATTTTCCGTCTAATATTTTATCGATGTATTTGAAATCAGGGTGTTCATATTTTTTAAGTTCCTGAAGATAAGTTGCAAAGTATTCTTTTTCTCTATCAGAAGTAAGGTCTTTACAATATTCTTTAATTTCCTTTTTCAACTTATCAATACCAGCGAGATTAGCGGGGTTTTCCAACGCCTTTTCGTATCTTCCTACTGCGAAAATGAGATTAACAATATTGCCCTTAATTCCGCCGGGTGATGCAAGGGTTACGGTAGAGGAATATTTTTTCAATCCTTCTACTGCTTTTTCCAATTCAAGCCAGTAATCTTCTTTCTTAAGATTGGTCTTTTTTCGAATTTCATCTTCAGTAGCTTTTTTTCTTGCGATTAGTTTCGGATTTTGAAGTCCTTCTAAAATTCCATTAAAAGCTTTCTGACTATTGCTCAATCCAAAGATCTCATTCAAAAGATCTACGTTTGGACTTTTATCATATTCCTTTTGCATGATCTTGATTCTGTTGGTCAACATTTCAAGTTGCATTGGATATCTAAAATCCCGGTCGTATTCCAATTGTTTAAAAGTCCTGTATCTTTCTGTATTTCCAGGGTTACCAATAACGAATACGGGCTCATCTTCCTTAATTCCATCCGTGTTAAATTTAAAATAATTGGCACTGGTATTCAACGGATTGCCATTTTCATCATAAGCTCTCCAGAAAGTACAATCTAAAACATATCTCGGAAATGTAAAATTATCCGGATCACCACCAAAATATCCAAGATCTGTCTCTGGTATAAATACCAATCGTATATCACTGTATTTCTTATATCCATACAAGCTGAATTTTCCACCACTATAATACGTTACGGTCTGTATCCTCAGGTTTTTCCAATCCGCCTTTTCGCTAAATTCCTTAGATATCATGGCCAAAGCACTATCCTGAAATTGTTTGCGCTGCGTATCATCTTTTGCCTTATCCATGATCTTAATCATTCGATCGGTAATATCTTCCACCCGGATCAATTGCTCAACAAATAAACCCTGTGCCTTGCGTTCATCCGCTTGTGTCGCCGCATAAAATCCGTTCTTTTCAAAATTTTCACCTTCCTTTTGCAACTCAGTTACAACATCACGTGAACAATGGTGATTGGTCATAATTAAGCCATTTGGCGAAACAAAAGAAGCAGAACACCAGGATGCAAATCTGAGCGATGACTTTCGAACATCTTCAAACCATTTGTCATCTGCCGTAAAGTTATAGGCTTCTTTGAACCAATCCTTGGGAGGAAATTCGAAGGTCCACATCTTACCATAATCAAACCGCTTTGGAACCGAAAGCTCAGTCTGGGCATAGGTGCTTTGTAAGAAAAAACAAAGCATCAGAACAGATAAAAATTTGTACATATAAGAAATTTTTTTAATATAATTAATGTAAAGATCCGCAAAGATACGATAACGATTGAAGAGCAATTATATTTTAGGATAAAGTATTTGATCAATCGAATGTCTGGTAATCGGATGGTAAGACGTTTTGACCTTCTCGTAGATAGCTTTGGCTTCAGATGTTTTACCATGGTTGATAAGACTTTCAAAGAGGGGCGCTACAAATTTTCTTCGGCCGACCCTGTTCAAAAAATTTTCAATCAAAGAAAGGTCTTCTTTGGAAGCACCGCAATCAATCAAATAATTTAACCAACAGAAGCTAATTTCAGCATTACCGGATTTTGAGAGATGAAACTCCTTGTCTAAAGACTTTCTTGTAGTGCCTGTGGTGTCAACACGAAGATGCCGCAGAAAATATACCCATTCATGGGAGGACCAGTTTTGGGTTTGTAAAGTATGTACATCAGGATGGGCAGTAAATACCCGGAGTTGGCTATCAATATTCTCGAATCTGCTGTTGTTGTAATTAGGGTGATAAGGAATTAAGCCCGGTTTATAAATCCATGAATTTACGGTATCTAATATACCTGGAGAAAAAGGCTTGAAGTAATATTGCAGGAAATCAACAAACATTTCGCTGGTACCTGATTGAAACTTATACCTTTCAAAATATGAACGCAGAAATCCATCCCATTCCTTTCTTCCGATGCGCTCTTCCAGATATCTCAACAAGGTCTTTCCCTTCTCATAAGCAATATCTGTCAACGCCTCTTCAGGATCTTTGCCCCTCAGTTGAAGTTTAAGTTTAGTAAGCTCATTACTATCTCCCATTTGGTGCATGGTTTGCAAAAGGTCTTGATAACCGAGGAGGCTAAGCATATCTGCATATGATTTTCCGTAGAGTGCTTCCATAATTCGATTTTCAAAATAGGTGGTAAATCCCTCATTCAACCAGAAGTCCTCCCAGGTAGCGTTGGTGACCAGATTTCCTGACCAGGAATGAGCCAACTCATGAGCCAATAAAGAAGTTAAGGATCGATCTCCCGCAATTACTGTTGGCGTAAGAAAGGTCAGTCTGGGATTTTCCATACCACCAAAGGGAAAACTGGAAGGAAGCACAATAACATCATATCTCCCCCAGGGATATTGCCCGTAAAGGGCTTCCGCCTGCTCCACCATTTTTTCCAAATCTTCGAATTCCCAAACCGCTTGATTCAACGTTAAGGAATCAGCATATACGCCAGTTCGATTTCCAAGAGGTCTAAAGGAAAAATCACCAACAGCCAAGGCCAGGAGGTAAGCAGGAATTGGAATTTCCATATCGAATTCATAATGACCATCTGGTGACAGAATTCTGGGGTTAGTTGCACTCATCACTGCCATTAGTCCTTCCGGAACTTTGACCGTAGCATGATAGCTAAAGCGCACACCTGGTCCATCCTGGCAAGGAATCCAGGATCTCGCATAAATAGATTGCGATTGTGTTAAGAGATATGGTTTTTCCTTTGTGTTGGTTTGCCCTGCACTCAACCATTGAAGGGCGATTGCATCTTCGCCGGTTTTATAATTTATTTTTATCTTTTTCGTGGTGGAATTAATTTTTATCTTCAATGGTGTACCAAGAATTGGATCCGTTTCTCCCAGTTGAAACTCTGCCTTTTTTTCAACAGCGTTCTCGTCTATGATCCACACATCATCGATCTTCAAATTCATCATATCCAGAACGATTTCATCGGATGCATTCTGCTGAATATCATATAAAGCCGTTCCAATGATTTGTTTTTTTTCAAAGTTGCATTCAATATCCAGATTCAGATGGGTTGTTCTAGCTTTGCTCGGAAAGGAAAAACTATGTGGGTCAGGGCTTAAGGCCGGATACGAATCCTCTTTTTTATTCCGATGCTCGCAAGCGAAAAAAAAACTCATGCATAAAATTGAGATAAATACTTTCATAATTTGTTACAAATTGTTTTTAAAATTTTTCTAACGAAATTCTATTAATGCTATTATAAGGCAGGACAAATTTCTTCCAAAATAAAACCAGCTTCAGGACCAAAGTGAAACAGGAGATCAAGCGAACACAATTCAGGAAAAACTGATGGTGAGCGAAGTTCATAGGACATGGGAATGCTCAAGGAATATTGCTTAACAATCTGAGACCAGCTTTGGCGACGAAGGTCAATTATATCCCCTGGAATTTCTTTAAGGTATTCCGTGGATTGACGAATTGAATTTCTCAGTTGAAATTGTTTAAGTAACCAGTGAATGATATTCAGATTGAAATCGAATAAATAATTTTCATCCGAAGAATATAATTCCGAAAGCTCATCGATGTAATATTTGAAAAACGGTGATTTACCATAAATGCTTTGCAAGGTCTTTTGATGTTGTTTTGTCCATTCCCGATCATGGCTTATGCGTACTTCCTGAATGGGTTGATTTTGGTTTTTCCCTTTTTGAAGTGGAATGGATAAACATATACTTTCGTTGTTTCTACCCTTAATGAAATATCTATTTCTACACGATCTCTTTTGATAATTTTCCATTGCTTCTAAAACAATGGTGTGATTAAATGCCAGACCGAAAAACATGAATGAAGGAAAGATCTGTGTTTCTAATAGTAATACCGGGCGTTCTGACATGTATGCAAAAGTACAATGAAGCTATATAGTATAATTCAAATTCAGCATTGCAATTAAAAAAAAACAAGCTTACTGTTGAATGACAAACCAACTTATTAAAAGTGCAGTTTAGAACACCCTGTATATTTGTGATTTGCATTAAAAATAAAAAGAACCATTGGAAATACTACCAGCTTATCTTCAGAAGCGGGCATTAATGGGACCATTGATAGAAATGGCGCCTGAGGTTTCAACAGAACTTATGGTAGTCATACCTTCATTTAAAGAACCCAATCTCAAGGACACTTTACAATCTTTGTTAGCCAATCAAGGCGATTATCCGAGTACAGAAATAATAATAGTATTGAATTACCCTGCTAAAGTAGCTGCTTCGGTTCGTGCTGAACACCAGCATCAATGTCAGGAAATAAGGAACTGGACCGACCAGTTTCAACATTCCAAAATCAGAATCCATTGTCCTGATCCTTTGGAAATGAATTCAAGACATGCAGGTGTCGGACTGGCTAGAAAAATTGGGATGGATGAGGCGGTGAGGCGATTTATGTTGTTACAAAAACCCAAGGGAGTAATCTTAAATCTGGATGCAGACTGTCTCTGTAGTAAAGACTATCTTGAGACCGTATTCCATTATTTTCAATCAGATAAAGCTGCTCCTTGTGTTAGCATCGGGTTTGAACACAGGATTACATCAGAAGATTATTTGAACTGCAAGGCTATTCAGGATTATGAGCTTCACCTCCGTTATTATATAGAAGCCCAGCGATATATCTCATATCCTTTTGCTTTTCAAACTTTGGGTTCTTGCTTTGCGGTTCGCGCAGATGCCTATGCGGCACAAGGTGGAATGAATCAACGGCAGGCCGGAGAAGATTTCTATTTTTTACATAAATATTCCGCAATTCATCAACTGGGTGAAATTAAAAAAGCCTTGGTATTTCCTTCCTCGCGTTTGTCGGATCGCGTTCCATTTGGAACCGGTAATGCTATATCCGATTATACAAAATCAGGAATTCAAAAAACCTATGCTCTTGAATCCATATTATTGTTTGGAGAGCTATTGAATCGTATAGAAGATTGGTATACCTTGAATGCTGAAGGTATACAAGATGCGTTAAAGAATTTGCATCCAAAGGTTGGGGCGTTTTTTATTGCAGAAGGAATGCCGGAAGAAATTGAAAATTGTCATAAACATTCTGCAAGTTTATTAAGCTTTAAAAATAGAATTTTAAGATGGCTCAGTCCATTCATGTTGATGAAGTTCTTACATTTTTTAAGAGAGCATGGATTTCCTGATCAACCCGTAGGTTTAGAAAGTATTAAATTGTTAAATCGTTTACATTATGTAATTAAACCAAATATTAATTCGTCTGAACTTCTTGAGATTTTTAGAGAAAGAAGCCGGATTTAAATTGCTAATAGCCTAAACTACAAGTGATTTGTTCATTTCACGTATTTGATTTATTTATAGTAATCGGAATGTTCTCTGGTAAAATGTCTTTACACAAAGTACCCAATCAAATTGCTTGCTAATTAAGCTGTTTAATAGACATGTTGTCCGCCATTTATTGCGTAATTAGCGCCTGTAATGTAAGCGGCTTTTTCTGAAGCCAGAAACGATACAAGATAAGCAATCTCTTCTGTTCCACCCAACCGTCCCATTGGAATTTGTTCAACGATTTTATTTCGTACTTCTTCTTTTATTGCCATGACCATGTCTGTTCCGATGTATCCGGGTGAAATAGTATTGACGGTAATACCTTTTCTGGCAACTTCCATAGCAAGCGATTTGGTGAATCCATGCATACCAGCCTTTGCTGCAGAATAATTGGTTTGACCAAATTGGCCTCTTTGACCATTTACAGAAGAGATATTAATGATTCGACCATAATTATCTGCGATCATGTCTTCAATAA
>WBZT01003492.1_pt1 | contig 10275 bp, 9 predicted proteins | sample 5204241 | NCBI WGS metagenome assembly WBZT01 (sample SAMN12344358, study PRJNA552823) | activated sludge metagenome | biome: Activated sludge suspended growth; feature: Nitrification reactor; material: Wastewater; isolation source: activated sludge from nitrification reactor of wastewater treatment...
ACTTCACCCCCTAACCCCCTCTCCTGACAGGAGAGGGGGAACTGAAAAATTTTTGAGTATTTACTCCCCTCTCCTCAGAGGAGAGGGGCTGGGGGTGAGGTGAATATTAAAAAGCTACTCGTTCCACGATATTAATGTATGGTTGGATACGATTAGAAATCTCTTGAAGCATAGATTTGTTAGTGCTGAATATTTGGACGCTATCTTAGATTTGCGTCTAGATACCTGCCTTCGCAGGTATGATCCCGCAAGCGGGATTTCGCCTTTGGCTCAACAAGCAGACAAGTCGCGAGGGATTTCTCCCCTCTCCTCTCAGGAGAGGGGCCGGGGGTGAGGTAATGTTCAGAAGATACTCGTTCCACGAAATTAGAGTATAGCGGTTTGTTGATAAGTGTTGACGAAGGTATTCTCAAACTATCGCTCTTAGGTATTCGTGGCACGAGGATTTGTTGGCTTGTACTCCCCTCTCCTCTCAGGAGAGGGGCCGGGGGTGAGGTAATGTTCAGAATTTACTCGTTCCACGAAACTGGAGTATGGCGGTTTGTTGATAAGTGTTGAAGAAGGTATTTCCAAACTATCGCTATTAGGTATTCGTGGCGCGAGGATTTGCAGGCTTATAGGTAGTAATATCGTTCTCACCCTAGTATAGCACGACGGCAGTATTACTCCGCATGGACTACTACCCTGATTGGGCTATATATCAAAATTGATTTAATAAGTATATTTCATTATGTTAACATGTTTAAAATTAATAAAATAAGATTTTGATGAAATATAAACCGCTGCTTGTATTTGTCGTAATATTTTTAACTGCAACGTGTTATATTTATTCCGGGGATAGGTCCAGCGCACGTTCATCTGCAATGGCGTTTTCGAACCTTGTCTCTTCTGTTGGCAACGATGCTTATGGAATAAATCCCGCAAACTACGATTACACCCTCCCCACTTCCAAGCCTCCAAAAGGCATTTATAAAAAGAAAAGAAAGATATTCGATCCGCATTGGGAATTTTCGCTGTTTTCAGCAGGAGGCGGTTACGGCTCTGATTCATCAATAGCATTCTACAACAATTACCTGCAGTATCTTTCAATTGACAGGAATAAATTCGTTGACCTGTTTACGAATATCGAAGAGGTGTTCCGCTTCCGCAACACGATCCTGCCTGCCGATAAAACTGATGTGAATTATGACTTCGAACTGAACTGGCTTTCGGTCAACTACAAAAACCCTAAGTTCGGGGCGGTAAACTTTTCGATTTCAGACCGTGTTGGACTCAACACCGAAGTAAACAGCAGGGATGAGTATCTTCCGCTCACTTTCGGATTCAACTTCAATCCGAACGGAAGCTACAATATTACCGATGTCAGCCTGTCACAATCCGAAGCCATAGCATGGTGGATACGCAAGTACAACATTGGCTACGCAAAGCAATTCAATTTTAAGAAGTCCGGCGGCATAAGGAGCTTTTCGATTGGTATTGCGGGGGGACTCGTCCACGGTTTCGGTAATGTAACCACGTATGACTCACACCTGAATATTGGTACTTGGGGCGTGCAAAGCATTAACGGGGTAAATCATGTTGATAGTATTAAAGGCAAGCAGGATTTCCATACACAATCAGCCTTAACGGATTATTTCAGGGATTACAAGGATGGCGCGGAGACACAGTTTAATCTGTTCCCTAAACCGGCGGGTGTTGGCTACAGTCTGGACCTAGGCATAAATATGCAAATAGGGAACGACTGGAGGATTGCTGCTTCTGTAACTGACCTTGGGAAGATAACCTGGGATTATAACACCGTGACAAACAACGATACAAATGCATTTGCATATTATAACTTTTTCATCACAGGCACGGATCCAACCTATAACCAGATGGTAAATGACCTCGGCGGGTACGCAACACAGGACTCAACCACTCATTTCTCTACAGAAATGCCAACGAAGTTCAGGGCAGGAATAATGTATAAGCCGAACGAAATGTTCATGATAGAGTTCAACTGGGTAAAGGGCAACAACGACCTGCCCGGTAATACAAAAGATGTGATATACTGCTTCGGTGCCGAGTATTTTCCACTTCCCTATCTGCCCATTAGAACAGGTTTTTCAGCAGGTGGACCGGGTGCGTATTATATATCGCTTGGGGCAGGACTTAAGCTCAGGAATTTTACAATAGATGTTGGAACTTACGGCCTCAATCAGTTGATTGAAGATAAGAGATTTTCAGTGGCAGTTTCAAGCAAGATAATTTTATAAAAGCATATTTTACAATTAATTCTAAATATATGAAAAATATCAGATCAATTTTCACAATTTTGGTCGTGTTAATAGCAGCATTTTTGTGGGGCTGCGGCGATGATTCAACTACAGGCGGCAACACACCCGGCGGAACACCGCCGAATATCAGTATGAAGGTAGGTTCATATTATGCCTTCACAATTGATAGTTTAGATACGAACACCAGTGTACCGCCCCGGCATACCAGGTTGATGACATTCCAGACCTTTATTGCACAGGGAACATATTTTGGCCAGCCTGATGCTTTCCAGATCAGGTCTGAAACCAGAGATACTGTTGCAAATTCATTGGTTAGTCTTGATACATTTTATGTCCGTTACGACGGTACAAGGTTTTATCAATACGGATTACTTCAACTGATCGATCCGACTCATGCACCATCATGGGACCTGGTCGCAGATTTTTCAAAAGCTATGAATGAACAATGGGATGTTGCTACAATAAATACAACAGTGGGCGGATTTGCAGTCACAGCGGTAGTAAAGGGAAAGATTGCTGAACAAACTCCGTTCGTAACAAATAATACGGGTCTTTCTATAAATAACTACAGGATCGAGATAGAAGCAGCCGTTTCAAATTCAGCAGGCAGTTTCGGTTCGATATTCGTTGATTATCACATCGGCTATTCGGATCCGGCGACGAATCCGGCAGGAATGGTTAGAGTTAAACTTCGCCCGATCAAGTTATCTTTGCTTGGAATTCCGGTTTACAGCGCAGCAGGTGTAGATAACAAAATAGAGACTTACAGGCTCCCGTGAATCTGTTCATCAAACTCAGACTTTAAGCCCGGTTCGCCGGGCTTTTTGTTTTTCAGTATTTTCCATTATTCTCCTTGCCCAGTATCATTTTACTCAAAATCGGGTCAATTCACCGGCAATATGACTTTTATTCTGCAACAATAATGGCTATTTTTGCATTTATAACTTTACAAAAACGAAATTGCATAAGCTGAAACCCGAAAATCCGATAAAAGAGTTTGACGAATTCGTAACCATAATGAAACGCCTGCGCAATGAGTGTCCGTGGGATAGAGAGCAGACCCATGATTCAATCCGCCACTTGCTTCTTGAAGAAACTTACGAAACCCTGGAAGCTATTGATGAAAGAAATTACGATGAATTGAAAAAGGAACTCGGCGATTTGCTGCTGCATGTGGCATTTAATGCAATCATAGCAGAAGGCGACGGGCATTTTGACTTGAGGGATGTAATCAATGCCATAAATCACAAGATGATAACTCGCCATCCACATGTGTTTGGCGATACGGAAGTGAGCGGCACGAAGGAAGTATTGAAGAATTGGGAACACATTAAGCTTGGCGAAGCCGGAAGAAAATCTGTTTTAGAAGGCGTGCCGAAAAACCTGCCCTCGCTTACACGCGCTTACAGGATCCAGGAGAAAGCCGCCAAGGTTGGATTTGACTGGGATAACAGCGTTGATGCATTCAAGAAAATTGATGAAGAGCTGCAGGAGTTCAAACACGAAGCCGAGTCAAATAAAAACAACGAAGGCAAGCTTGAAGATGATGTAAGAATAAAGCTTGAAAAAGAGCTGGGTGATATTCTGTTCGCAATAACTAACTACGCCAGATTCTTCGAGATCAATCCCGAAAACGCGTTAAGGCTCACAATAGAAAAGTTCATCAAGCGATTCAATTTCATTGAAGCTGAGCTTGGCACACGCGGTAAAAAAGTGACTGAATCTGACCTGGCTGAAATGGATGCCATCTGGAATGAATCAAAAAAGCATATAAAATAAACAGATAAATTGATAATACACAACATAATGACAAAATACGTAAAAGCAGCTTCCGTAGTTGCCTTATTATTCCTTTATCAATTTACATATGCGCAAAAGATCCCGCAGGATAAAATTGATGAGCTGGGCGCAAAGCTTGACTCTATATGTCTGCCGTTAAAGAATCAGGGGATCAAAGTTTCGTGCAAAGTAATGCATGCGGATTTCGGGAAGGTTCTCTATGAGCTTGACCCAGAGATGAGTATGATTCCGGCATCTATAACTAAGATAATTGTAGGCGCAACTGCATACGCAAAGCTTGGCGCAAATTATATGATACCAACAATAGTATATACTGATGACAGTGATATAAAAGACGGAGTCATAAACGGAAATCTATATTTAAAGGGATTCGGTGACCCTGACCTGAACTCAGGAGATATTCAAACACTCGCATCAGAGATCACGAAAAGAGGGATAAAAGAGATAACGGGCAACATAGTTGCAGATGATTCATACTTTGACAGCAAGTATTATACGTTATCAGGCGTATATAAAGGTGATACCGGCCCATCTTACTGGCCGTATGTTTCAGGATTATGCCTGGATAAAAGCGCCGGCGCGACTACGGCAGGAAACCTGCTTTCATCAGATCTTGTTTCGATGGGAGTTAATGTACAGGGCTCTGTTATTGCGGGAACAACACCTTCAGGAGCAAAGGAGGTGGCACAAATAAGCCACTCGATATACGATGTACTGGCTTACATGCTGAAGGAAAGTGATAATCACTCAGCAATAACCATATTCAAGCTTCTCGGTGCAAAATTTAAATCAACTCCTGCGACCCTGGAAGATGCACAGGATGTGATAATTTCATTCCTGAGTGAGCTGGGAATTGACAGGTATTCATACGAAATACTTGAAGGCTCCGGCTTAACAAGATATAACAAAGTGAACGCAGAGCTTTACATCAAGCTGCTGAAATATATGTATGATGACAGATTCACTTTTGATTATTTCATGAACTCACTATCAATTGCAGGCAAAGACGGCACATTAAGAAAAAGAATGATAGGAACAGAAGCCGAAGGCAATGTGTACGCAAAGACCGGAACTATAAACAGCGTAAGCGCATTAAGCGGTTATGTGATAGATAAAGATAATGAAGTATTGATATTCTATATCGTGATGAACGGCTTTGGCGGCAATGCAACCACGATGCGCGCAGCACAAGATGATGTTGCAATTACGCTGGCAGGATTCAGCAGGTAAACCAATTTTACATATTAATAATCAACGCCCTTTTGAAAAAGGAAACTATTGGCAAAATTTGAACTGATATCGGATTACAAACCTTCAGGTGACCAGCCTAAGGCTATTAAAGAGCTCACAGAAGGCATTGAGCGCGGCGACAAGTACCAGACATTGCTTGGTGTAACCGGCTCGGGCAAAACTTACACGATTTCCAATGTAATAAAAAACATCGGGAAGCCCACTCTGATCATGTCGCACAATAAGACGCTTGCGGCGCAGTTGTACGGCGAATTCAAAAAATTCTTCCCCAAAAACAAGGTTGAATTCTTCATCAGCTATTATGATTACTACCAGCCTGAGTCATACATTCCCCGAACAGATACATACATTGCGAAGGATCTTTCAATAAACGAAGAGATAGACAGGCTCCGGCTGCGGGCTACCACTGCCCTGCTTGAAGGCAGGGATGATGTGATTATCATTGCATCGGTATCATGCATATATGGTATTGGCGCACCGCAGGAATATGCTGACCAGGTTATCGTACTGAACCGCGGCGAAAAAGTATCCCGCAAAGAACTCCTCAACAAGCTTATAGGAATACATTATGTCCGCAATGATTTTGAGTTCAAGCGTGGAGTTTTCAGGGTTAGAGGAGATGTTATTGATATAATCCCTGCATATGAAGATGATACTGCAATCAGAATTGAGCTTTTTGATGATGAAATAGAGAGCATATTATATTTTGACAGGAAATCAGGTGAGATAATAGGGCTTGATGAACGCGTGGCTATATATCCCGCCAAATATTTTGTTACATCACCGGACAGGCAGGAAAAGGCCATCAGGGATATCAGGAATGAACTTAATGCAAGGGTGATAGAGCTGCAGAACGAGGGTAAGCTGATAGAGGCCCAAAGACTGGAACAGCGCACGAACTTCGATCTTGAAATGATTCAGGAAGTGGGCTACTGTACGGGAATTGAAAATTATTCCCGATACATGGACCAGCGCCCCCCGGGCTCACGTCCTTCATGTCTATTTGACTATTTCCCCGAGGATTACCTGCTCATAGTGGATGAATCACACGTAACCGTGCCGCAGGTTAATGGCATGTACAATGGCGACAGGATGCGTAAACAGACACTTATTGATTACGGATTCAGGCTGCCATCGGCGCTTGATAACAGGCCGATGAAGTTTGATGAATGGGAAAGCATGCTGAAGCAGGTGATCTATGTGAGCGCAACACCCGCAGAGTATGAGCTTCAGAAAAGCGGCGGTGTATATGTTGAACAGGTGATCAGGCCAACCGGATTACTGGATCCAGCGATTGAAGTACGCCCGACCAAGACACAGATAGATGACCTGATTCATGAAATCCGCGAGCGGGCAAAGAAAAATGAAAGAGTTCTTGTTACCACGCTGACCAAGAGAATGAGCGAAGACCTTACAGACTACCTGCTGGGTATCGGCGTTAGAGTGCGTTATATGCATTCTGAAGTTGAGACATTAGACAGAGTTGATATACTCCGCGATTTAAGGCTGGGTAACTTTGACGTACTGGTTGGAGTTAACCTGCTGAGAGAAGGCCTTGACTTACCGGAAGTATCGCTTGTTGCAATAATTGATGCTGATAAAGAAGGATTTTTGAGGTCAGAGAAATCACTAATGCAGACCGCAGGCCGTACGGCAAGGAATGTTAACGGGCTTGTGATTATGTACGCCGATAAGATCACTCAATCGATGGATAAGGTAATTAAGGAAACAGCAAGAAGAAGGAAAATACAGGAAGAGTATAACATTAAGCATGGAATAAATCCGGAGACCGTGCTTAAAACCCTGGAAGAGATAATGAGCTCGACCGTTATTGCTGATACCAAGGCCAAGAGTGACCAGCGGCGCGGCAAGAAGAAGAAAGAAACTCACAAAACAAGTCTGAGTATTTTAACTGACCCGGCATTAGAGAGAAATAATCCCGAAGAGCGCCGCGACCTGATAAATCAGCTCAGGAAGCAGATGGTAGAAGCAGCCAAGGACCTTGAATTCGAAAGAGCTGCCGAACTGAGAGATGAGATCAGCAGGCTTGAGATATAGAACTGAAATTAAATATACAATGAACACTCAAAAGACTTTTTACACTGTAATGCTGCTGGCTTTGCTGGCATATTTTGTTCAAGGCTGCCAGAAACAGCCGGATGAGATAAAGTATGATACTTCGAACAACAAAGATGCGGTTAAGACCCAGTTCAAAAAACAGGGAGAGGTTTACTTCCAGGATTCTTTGAAGAACCTCAGGAAGAAGATCGATGTTGAGATAGCGGAAAATGAAGAGACGAGGCATCTGGGGCTCATGTTCAGGGAGAACATGAAAGAAGAAGAAGGTATGCTGTTTTTATTCCCAGCCGAAGAATACCAGAGCTTTTATATGAAGAATACAATTATGCCGCTTGATATTATTTTCGTGAATGCAAAGAAACAGATTGTAAAGATCCATAAGAATACTACGCCTTACTCTGAAGCAAGCCTGCCTTCCATGAAGCCATCGATATATGTTGTTGAAGTCATCGCAGGGTTTACGGATAAGTACAAAATACAGGAAGGTGATATAATTGACTGGCGGAAATTCTGACCATCGCGCCAGGCGTTAATCAAAATACATATCCGGTCTGCGATCGCTGAAAATATTGTTTAAAGGCGTTACATTTTTATCATTTGCAAGCCGGGGATCTATTTCTGTGATCATAATACACTCTTCATCCTTGCCTGCACGGGCAAGATAGTTCCCTTTCGTATCCACTATAACACTTTCACCTGTAAAAAAGAGCTCCTTGCCTGAATTCTGCTCCTTCCCTATCCGGTTGGCAGTAACAGTAAACACTCGGTTTTCAACCGCACGGGTAAACATGGCATTCTGGCAATAAGAAAGCACCAGGTTTGAAGGATGACATATTATCTGCGCTCCTCTTAAAGCAAGCGTACGGGCAGATTCAGGGAAAATCCAATCAAAACAAATCATCATACCTATCTTAGCTTCTCCGAACTTGCCTGTAATAGTATGTACCTCAAATCCGGAATCGCCGGGCGAGAACCATTTCTTTTCCTCGTTAAAAAGATGGGTTTTGCGGTAAGTATTTATGAATCCATCCGGCCTAACCAGTATGGATGAGTTAAAGAATTCGGTTCCGTCTTTTTCGCATATGCCTGCAACAAAATGAACTTCTTTCTGTGCCGCAAGCTCAGCGAGCATAGTGCAAAAGGGCCCTACTGGAATCTCCTCGGCACAATTTCGCACTTCTTCGATATCAGAAAATAAATAGCCCGAGTTTGAAAGCTCGGGCAGTACCAAAAGATCATATTCAGAACTTTCTGCAGTGATCATCTTCCTGAGCTTTTTTATGTTAGCTTCAGGATCATTAAGAACAGGATCAAACTGCAGGAAACCTATTTTCATATTTATTTAGGCGGAATTATATTGGCGTTGAATGAAACAACCTTTGTTGGATGTGCCATATCATTGCTTTCGATAGTTATGGTCTTTTCATTAATTCCGCTCCTGCCTTCAGTGTTGAAGGTGAATTTTATCTTGCCTGTTTCACCCGGCTGGAACTCTTTTTTCTCATCGGCAACCAGGCCGGTGCAGCCGCAAGCAGGCTGTATCTTTTTAATAACAAGGACACTTTTGCCTGTATTTGTGAATTCAAATTCACCCGTTACCTGCGGTCCCTGCGGAACATCGCCGAACTGGATCTTTTCCTGTGTGAATGTCATCACCGGCGGATTGGTTTTAGGATCGTGCAAATTCTTGTTGACCAAAAATGCGGAAAAAGCTCCTACCATCAGAATTCCAACAATCAGGAACAAAATTTTACCTGCTTTTCCTGTTTTCATGTTATATTAGTTTAAGTTTAAATTAGTTTCATTTTCACGTACAGACTTCAACACAACAGTGTCAGGGTAATATTTGTAAAGCATTATACTGAAGAACAATAGTATCATATCTTCGACTATTCGGAGCCAAACTTCTGAAGTTGAAGAAGGCTTTACGCTGAAACAGCCGCATGATATGTCGAGTCCCCTGATAAGCGCCTGCGAAAGCGCGATTATAAAAACAACAAGCAGTGTTGTATAAATAACAAGTGAACCTTTTACCCATTTGCCGGTTACGAGGAAGAGTCCCGTAATGAACTCAAGCCACGGAAGGAAGATAGCCAGCGCATTAACAAGCTGGTAAGGCAGGATATGATAATTATCAATTATATCTGCAAATGCTTCGGGGTTTGCCATCTTATCGAAGCTGGCATACATGAAAACTCCCCCCAGCACCAGCCGGACAGCAATTGAGAAATATTTATTTTCAAACAGTTTTTTCATTGTTCAATTTAAGAACGATCAATTTGCAGGATAGCCAGCGTTTTTCCATTCATCCCAGCCGCCGTGGAAAATATACACTTTCTTGAAACCAAGCTTTGCCATGTAATATGCCATATCAATGCTTACATCGCATGCTGTACTGCAATAAGTAACATAAACCTGGTCTTTAGGCAGGTCATTAAGTCTATCTTTATATTTTTCAATTTCATGAAATGGAATATTCATAGCGCCCTGGATGTGACCGGCAGAATAATCCGATAGATCCCTTGCATCTATGAACCGGTACTTCTTGTCAAAAAGAGCCTTGGCAAAATCAATTTTAATATCAACAGGCTTCGATATCTCCTGCGTTGTTTGCGAGTTCTTTATTGAGTCCTGCTTCTTCTGGTCGGCAGTCTTAACAGAATCCTGTATCTTCTTTAATGAATCGGATTTATTCTTTGCAAGGATCGAATCCTGCAGTCTCTTTTCATTTACAAGCCTTAAAGAGTCTTCCCTGTTAAGCGAATTTGTTTTGAGCGAATCTGCAGCGCGCTGAATGGAATCCTGCATTCTGAGCGCATTCATTAAACTATCACTTTGAGAAAAATCCACAATCTTTTCATTGGCAATG
>WBZT01001051.1_pt2 | contig 10273 bp, 11 predicted proteins | sample 5204241 | NCBI WGS metagenome assembly WBZT01 (sample SAMN12344358, study PRJNA552823) | activated sludge metagenome | biome: Activated sludge suspended growth; feature: Nitrification reactor; material: Wastewater; isolation source: activated sludge from nitrification reactor of wastewater...
TTTCCAGATGCTGACAGAGTTGTTCGGCGCCGTCGAGCAGCCGCGGTGTGTGCCGCTGGATCAGATCGGGCGGAACGAAGAACAAGTTGCCGCGCGACACCGCGGTGATCGCATGCCAGCGCCGCCAATCCTCCAGCCATTCCGGGCGCGCCTCGCCCATGCCGCTGGCAACGATCGCTTCCGGGTTGACGGCGAGCACCGCTTCGACACTGACCGTCGGTGCCAGACTGTCGACTCCGGCGAAGACATTTTCACCGCCGCACAATTCGATGACGTTTGAGATGATCTGCCGGCCGCCGATGGTCAGCAATGGCTGCTTCCAGATTTGATAGAAAGTGCGCACTGCCGGACGCTTGCTGTACTTCTGGCGCAAGTTTGCCAGCCGCTGACGAAATGCAGCGGCCGAGCGACCGGCGACTGCCGTGCTGCCAGTCAGTTGCCCGAAACGCTCGATTTCACTGGCGATATCTTCGATCCGATTCGGCTGCGACAGATAGATCGGCAGACCCAGCGCGCGCAGCCGGTCGAGGTTGACGGCTGCGTTGCCGCTTTGCCAAGCGAGGACCAGGTCCGGGCGCAGGGCGGCGACGCGTTCGAGATCGACACGCGAATAGGCGCCCAAGCGGGCAATGCGGGTGGCTTCCGGCGGATAGTTGCCGTAATCGACAGTCCCGACCAGCCGATCGCCTGCTCCAGCGGCAAACAGCGTTTCGGTAATATGCGGCGCCAGACTGACGACGCGCCGGGCCGGCTGTGCCAGGCGCACCGTGGCGCCGCTGTCATCGACGACGACGACTTCGGCGTGACCCAGTCCTGCGAGCAGCAGACAAAGCATGCCCACGGCCCGCCTGCCGCTGGCCAAGGAGCGTCGCCAAGTCTGACGCAGATTCACGTCGTCTCGTCCTCGTCGCGTACCAGCAGCAATGAGATGTCGGCTTTGCGCACCAGACGCTCGGCGGTGCTGCCGACGAAAAAGCGCTCGATACCACGCTGACCGTGCGATCCAAGGACCAGCAAGTCGGCGCGCCAGTCGCGGGCTGCTTCGAGCAGCATGTCCGCCACCGACAGCTTTTCCGATTCGATGACACGGAGTTCGGCATCGACACCCGCTGCGCGAACGACTTCGGCCTGTCGTTCGAGAAAGGATTGTGCGCCAAGGCGTAAGCGGGCCTCGGCCTTACCGACGCTGTTGGGCAGCATCATCGCCACTTCGCGTTGCGCAAAGATCGCTTCGTCGACCGCGTAACACAACGCGAGATTTGCCTGCGTCGCCTTGGCCAAGTCGATGGCTGCAGCAAGAACCGGTTGCGCCATAAAGCTTTGGTCGAGAGCGACCATGATACGTTTGTACATCCACGACCCTCCTGCCGTGCATTGATTTGGATTGCATTCCGCCCGGCGTTCAGCGTGAAGCCATTGTCGACGGCGGCGACTTCAAGATCAGTGGCAAGCCGGCAGCGACCAGCGTCACTTGTTCGCAAACAGCGGCGACCCGCTGGTTCAGGCGGCCTTGTTCATCAGTAAAGAGGCGTGCGAGCGCGTTGATCGGCACGATGCCGCAACCCACCTCGTTACTGACCAGAATCTGCCGTCCGGGCAGCAACGGCAAGACATCGATCAGATCTTGCGTCGCCGGTTGCAGACGTGGGCAGGACACCTCGCTTCCGGCATCGGCCTGACTGCTTGCCTCGTCAGCAATGATGAGATTCGACAGCCACAAGGTCAGGCAATCGACCAGCAGGCAAACATCACTGGCCGCGTGACGGCGCAATGCCGTTGCCAGTTCGAACGCCTCTTCGACCACCTGCCATTGCGGCGGACGTTGTGCACGGTGTTTGGCAATGCGCCGCCCCATCTCGCCATCGAACGCTTGTGCTGTGGCGATGTAGATGACGTGCAGACCGCTGGCCAAGGCCCGCTCTTCCGCCAGACGGCTTTTCCCCGAACGGGCGCCTCCTAAAATCAGTTCGCGCATGCAACAAGCTTAACATGCGCGAACGAATGGGATAATGCTCGTTCTTCTACCCGTGAGCCTACCTATGTCCTTCAACATCCGACCAGTCCAAGCACTGCCCGGCCTGCAGGCACGCATCGATGGCAAAACCAAGCCACCGGGTTCGCTCGGGCAACTCGAAGAACTAGCGCGCCAGGTCGGTGAAATTCAGCAAACGCTGACGCCTTGCCTCTCAGAACCGCATCTGCTGGTCTTCGCCGGCGATCATGGCGCCGCGCGTGCCGGTGTTTCGGCCTATCCGCAGGAAGTGACCTGGCAGATGGTCGACAATTTTCTCGCCGGCGGCGCGGCAATCAATGTTTTCGCCCGTCACAACGGTTTGCGATTGCAGGTCATCGACGCCGGGGTCGCGCATGATTTTGGCATACGCGCAGGACTGGTCGATGCCAAGATCGCTTTGGGGACGCAAAATTACCTTGAACAGCCGGCAATGAGCGATGCACAGTGTCAGCAGGCCATCGCGCGCGGAGCAGCGATCGTGCGCGAACTCGCCGGACGCGGTTGCCGGGTCCTTGCTTGCGGCGAGATGGGCATCGGCAACACCGCTGCCGCTTCGTTGATCACGCATCATTTGACGGGCGCACCGCTCGCCGAATGCATCGGCCGTGGCACCGGTCTCGACGATGCCGGTCTGGCGCGCAAACAGAATTTGCTCGCTCAGGCGGCAGCGCGAGCCGCTTTGCCGGCGCAGGCTGATCCACAACGTGTGCTGGCCGAGTTTGGCGGCTTTGAAATGGCCATGATCTGCGGTGCATTGCTGGCCGGCGCCGAAGCCGAGATGCTGTTGCTGATCGACGGCTTCATCGTCACGGCCGCGCTCATGTCAGCGGTGTCCATCGCTCCCGCGCTACGCGACTATTGTGTTTTCTGCCATCGCTCCGCCGAACCGGGGCATCGGGTTTTGCTGAACGCCCTGCAAGCCGAACCGTTACTCGATCTCGGATTGCGTCTTGGCGAAGGGACCGGCGCGGCACTGGCTTGGCCATTGGTACGCGCCGCTGTCGCCTTTGTCCACGAAATGGCTAGCTTCTCTTCCGCCGGCGTCAGTGAACGGGCTTGAACGCTTGAACGACGGTGAGGTTGCGCAGGAGATACGGATGGATTTCATCACCCCGCTGCCGACGAGAGGTGTTGGGCTTCCGATACAATGAGGTTCCCTCGGTTTTTCGTCTGCCAAAAGATGGATTTCATGCTGTCAGTGCTTCCTGCTGCTGCTCGCTGATCCAGTTTTCCAGGAACGGAACAGGCGACTTGTAGCCGAGGGTCGAAAACCGGCTCTCCGTTGGCGCGTTGTCCCAACCGTTGCCTTTCCGGCTCATCGAGCAGGTCATGCCGTCGGCCGTGAGCTTGTCCTGGAAGGCGTGGCTGGCGTACTGGCTGACCCGGTCGGCGGGGTGCATCGGCCCCGGCGCCGGCTGCTTTCTGAACCATGCCACCGTCAGCGCATCGGTCACGATGTCTGCCGTCGGCTTCAGCGACCAGCCAAGCACTTCGCGGTTGAACAGATCGAGCACGATGGCCAGATGGAGCCAGCCTTCATCTGGCCACAGGTCGGTGATGTCCGACGTCCAGAGCGGATTCGGCGCCGGCTGTCGGACCGACGCTTGCGATCCGGTGCGCCGCCGCGCTTCCATGCCCGGTAGCCGCTGATGCTGACTCCCGCACTTCACACATTTCGGGCAACGCGAATACCTTGCCTGCTCGGCAATCCAGGCGCACTTCACACAACGTCCCTTGCGAAGTACGCCGCCGCTTTTTAGGATTTCGTTCTCTCGCTTCAGCCGGAGATTCTCACCCACCGCCTTGAAAGCGCCATGTCTTCCAGGTCACGACCCGGTTGCCAGCGCCGTCAAGCTTGCCTTCCGCCGCCGCCCTGACCCAGTGACGCAAGCTCTGGTCGCCCAACCCAAGCTCTTTGACCACGGCACTGATGCGTTGACGATCCTGGAGCCGCTTGACCGCCAGTTTCGTGAACTCGGCCGTGCAGCCCCGCTTCGGTATCTTCATTTCCTGCCCTCCAAAAATGACGTCGAGTTTATGTCACCCTTGGCAGACGAAATTTCGGGGGAAGCTCAGATTAAGTCGGTGGAAACTTTCATTTCATCGGAAAGCCATTGAGGATGAAAATTTGTCTCCATTTATCATGTTGTTGATTCGCCGCTTGACTCTTCGCGTTGCTGCAGCGCCCACATTTGAGCGTAGAGACCGTTGGCTTCGAGTAGCTGGCTGTGCGTGCCGCGTTCGACGATCTGTCCACCCTCCATGACCAGAATCTGGTCGGCATTGAGCACTGTCGACAGCCGGTGTGCGATGACCAGCGTCGTGCGGCCGCGTGCGGCGTTTTCGAGGCTGGCCTGGATCGCCTGCTCGGTTTTCGAATCCAGTGCCGAGGTCGCCTCGTCGAAAATCAACATCGCCGGATTTTTCAGTAAAGCGCGGGCGATGGCGACGCGTTGTTTCTCGCCTCCGGAAAGTTTCAGCCCGCGCTCGCCGACCATCGTCTGGTAGCCGTCGGGCAGCAGGTCGATGAAAGCGAGCAACTGCGCCGCTTCGGCGGCGGCGATGACTTCCTCGCGCGTCGCACCCGGACGACCGTACTCGATGTTGTAATAAATGGTGTCGTTGAACAGCACGGTATCCTGCGGCACGATGCCGATGGCGGCGCGCAAGCTGGCCTGGGTCAGTTGTCGTATGTCGGTACCGTTGAGGCGGATCTCGCCGCCGCTGACGTCGTAAAAGCGGTAAAGCAGACGCGCGAGTGTCGATTTGCCCGAACCGGATTCACCGACGACGGCCACCGTCTGCCCGGCCGGAATGGTGAAGTTGACGCCGTACAGAATCTGACGATTGGCTTCATACGAAAAATCGACCTTTTCAAAGTGGACGTTCACCGGTCCCGTGCGGCGGCTGACGGCGTTGGCAGCGTCAGCGATTTCCCGGTTTTCGGCCAGCAGATTGAACATGCGCTCGATATCGGTCAATGACTGGCGAATCTCGCGATAAACGACACCGAGGAAATTCAGAGGCATATACAGCTGGATCAGGAAGGCATTGACCAGCACCAGATCGCCGAGCGTCAGACGGCCGTCGACAACCCCGCTGGCCGCGCGCCACATCATTGCCGTCACACCGCAGGCAATGATTAGCTGCTGTCCCAGATTGAGCCACGAAAGAGACAACTGGCTGCGCGTCGCGGCGTCTTCCCATTTGCCGAGTTGTTCGTCGTAACGACGTGCCTCGTAGGCTTCATTGTTGAAATACTTGACCGTTTCGTAATTGAGCAGCGCATCGACCGCGCGCGTGTTGGCGGCCGAATCACTTTCGTTAACCTTGCGCCGGATGCCGATCCGCCAGTCGCTGACCTTGACGGTGAACACGACGTAAGCGGTCAGCGACAGCAGAGTGATCGACACGAAAGCGCTGTCGTACTTGAGCAGCAGGATCGACAGCACCAGCCCGATTTCAATCAGCGTCGGCAGGATCGAGTACAGCGTGAAGCTGATCAAGGTGGTAATCGAGCGCGTGCCACGCTCGATATCTCGCGAAACGCCGCCGGTCTGACGTTGCAAATGAAAACGCAACGACAACTCGTGCAAATGGGCGAAGACCTGTAGCGCCAGCCGACGGACGGCGCGTTGCGTGACGCGTGCAAAGAGAACTTCGCGCAGTTCGGTGAACAGTGAGGTCGAAAAGCGTAGCAAGCCGTACCACGCCAGCAGCAGAATCGGCAGCACCAGCGTGCGCTGCTCAGCGGACAAGACATCGATCATGTCCTTGAACACCAGCGGCACGGCGACATTGGCTGCTTTCGCGGCGAACAGACACGACAAGGCGAGCAGTACGCGCCATTTGTACTGCCAGAGATAAGGCAGCAACTTGCCCAGGGTTTGCCAGAGGTGGCTGTCGGCGGGAGACGAATGGCTGACAGGCGGGTGCGAAGAGGCGTAGCGGCGCATGCGGGGTCGAGTTGGAATCGCGGAAGCCGAGAGTATGCCTCGTCAGGGACGAAAGTTGGGATATGAGGTTGTAAGCGGGACCCCCGGAAATTTCCGCTACCCCAGTTCCAGCCCGGCAAGCCGCGCATCAAGGGTGATCATCTTGTCGTCGCACTGAAGGGGTGTCGTGCCCGTTCAGCAAGATGTGCCGCCACGCGGCCGACGACGTTTGCGTGATCAGCGCAAACGGTGCATGTACTTTGTGCAGCAGGGGTACGCTCTGGCCGATGAAGCCGTTGGGGATGCGCTCTACGACAGCCAGGCACTACGGCGCTTTTGCGGCGTCGATCTGGCGGTTGAATCGGTGGTGCCGGATGCCACGACGCTGATGAAGTTTCGCCATCGGCGCGAGGCGAACGACCTTGCGCAGGGGATGCTGACGCTGTTGAAGGAGAAAGTTTCTGATGAGCCAAGGCATGCGGATCGACGCGGCGTTGATTGCTGCGCCCGTCAAGCGTCCGGAGATCATCGAGAAGGTGGCGAAGATGGGATAGATGATCGAATGGCGCAGTCGGAGCGGTCAGTCGCCTTGCGTGTGCTGGAGGCAGCCGTTGAGTGCTTCATCCCCGCCGGATGCAATAACGATTGTACGCTTTGCGTGCTTCCGCCACTTTGGCGTAATCCGTCCGCGACTTGTCCGCATAGGGTCTCGTCGTCGTCGGGATCTGCGCCTACCATGATGATCGTCATTTCATTCGAGGTCGTCAAATGTCTCCTCATTCGCTGTCGTCGCTTCGCGCCGCCTTGCTGGTAATCGATGTACAAGAATCTTTTCGTCATATGCCCTACTGGTCGACCATCGATCTGTCCGCCTTTCAAGATGCTTTACAACGCCTGGTTGCGGGCTGCCGTCAGCGCGGCGTACCAGTGTTGAATATTTTCCACGTCGAAGCGGAAGGCCCGTTCAGCATTGAATCGGGTTTGTTGCGTCCGCTTGACGGCTGTACATGGAATGCCGACGCAACTTTTCACAAACACACGCATAATGCTTTCACTGACAGCGGTCTTGACCTCTTCCTGCGACGCCTGGGAATCGGACGTGTAGTGATCGCCGGTATCCGTTGCGAGCAATGTTGCGAAACGACGGCACGCGTTGCTGCCGATATCGGCTATGCCGTCGATTTCGTCAGTGAAGCGACGCTGACGTTCGCCATGCGTCACCCGCTCAATGGTCGTTGCTATTCGTCGGCAGCGATTCGCGAACATACGGAACTGGTCCTCGCGGATCGTTTCGCGCGCATCGTCGGTGTCGATAGTTGTCTGGCGGCTCTGGGAGAATCCGATGCTTGAATTACGGCCGAACTGCGAACTTTGTGATGCCGATTTACCGGCCGATTCGCCCATTGCGCGCATCTGCTCCTTCGAATGTACTTTCTGCGCTGCCTGTGCAGAACGGCCTCTGGCTGGTCGTTGTCCCAACTGCGACGGCGACTTGCAACGTCGACCGATCCGCCCGGCCGACAAGTTGTCACGTCATCCGGCAGCCACGCAGCGCGTACGGCGGTCGCCGGACGCAGGAAGCTGAGCATGTCGCCGCGTGATCTGGCGCTGGCCTTGCCGGTCGTCATCGTGTGGGAATGAACTTTGCAGCGATCCGGATCAGTGTCGGCAGCGTGCCGCCGTTGCTGCTCGGCGCGTTGCGCTTTTTGCTGCCGGCGCTGCCGGCGATTTTTTTGCCACCTCGGCCGAAAATCCCTTGGCCACTGTATCTGGCTTACGGCATGACCATTTCGGTCGGCCAATTTTCGTTCCTCTTTTCGGCGATCCATTTCGGCATGACGTCCGGGCTGGCCTCGCTGGTCCTGCCGTCGCAGGCGTTCTTTACGCTGCTCTTCGCGGCGAGTTGGCGGCCGGCGGCTGGGCCTGGGCCGCGACCTTACTTCGCTACGGTTTATGGACGCGGCTGCTGTCGCGCCATCCAGTGAATCAGGTTGCTCCGTTCGGTCTGTTGATCCCGCTGATTGGGCTGACTACCGGCTGGCTGCTGTTCGACGAAATTTTGACGGCGCACTTCATCGGTAGCGCGCTGCTGATGGGCGGCCTGGCGGTCAATCTCTTCGGGACGCAATGGGTGCTCTGGCTAAGGAAGCGCGCATGACGTTGTCGGTATATTTCATTCTGACCCCGAACGTGTTGCTGCTCGATTATGCCGGGCCGGCCGAGGCCTTGCGCATGGCGGCCGAAATGGGCGCCGATCTGATGGTGCACAGTTGTTCGCCGGTAACGCGCCTGTGCACTTCTCTCGGTATCGATCTCGACGGTCTGCTTCCCTTGCCGCCAGTATTACCCGACAACAGTCTGCTCATCGTGACCGGCAACGCCCGTGATGCCGAGGACTACGCCATGCCTGAAGCGCATGTGGTCGTCGACTGGTTGCGGCGTACGCCGCGCGCCGATACGCGTATCGCCAGCATCTGCTCGGGTGCGCTGCTGCTCGCCGCCGCCGGCCTGCTCGACGGCCGTCGCTGCACCACGCACCATAGCCTGATCGACACGCTGCGTGCTTTGGCGCCGACGGCAAAAGTCGAGGAAAACCGGATCTTTGTCGAAGATGGCCAAGTGCTGAGCAGCGCCGGCGTCACCACCGGCATCGATCTGGCGCTGTATCTGATCGAACGTTATGCCGGTGCGCCGATGGCCGCGCGTGTCGCACGTCGGCAAGTGGTTTTCCAGCGGCGCAGTGCTCAGGAGCCTCAACTTTCGCCCTGGCTGATGCATCGCAATCACCTGCATCCGGCCGTGCACCGTGTTCAGGACCTGATCGCCGCCGATCCGGCGCAAGCCTGGCGCGTGGAGCGGCTGGCCGCGGCAGCGCACGTCAGTGCCCGCCATCTCTCGCGCCTGTTCGTTCGACATGCCGGTATCGGTATCGTCGCTTTCCAACAGCAACTGCGTATTGCGCGTGCCCGCCAACTGCTCGCCGATCCACGGCTAAGCGTCGAACGGGTTGCCGAACTGGCCGGTTTCACTTCGGCACGCGATTTCCGGCGCGTCTGGCGGCAACACGAAAGCGGTGCCCCGAACTCAAGACGAATGGACAGCGAAACGATCTGATGGCATACCGAAAACGATGACGCACTTCGCCGCTTCCAGGCATGCAGGTCCCGACTCTGACTCCGCCCCAGGGCTCTGAGAATCTGGCTGAGGAGGCAATGGGAACGTTGCCTGTCTAATTGAGGCCGCCGCGCGCTCGGCAGAATGGATCAAGCAAGCCGGCAACCGAGTGGCGTCGGCTTGGCGGGGTGAAAGCATGCGCTACGTTTGCTAGCTAACGGACATCGTCCTATGCCGCGTGACGGTGATCGTCGAGCAGACTGGTCCAGTTGGCCTGCCACAGACGAAGCAGATTCTGAGTGGTAATCATGCTCAATTTAGAAACACGACTTTGATGACGCCATAGCCAGGACACGCAGGTCGGCTGACTGGCATCTTCCCGAACCACGGCATGACTCCCTTCAGCTTCGGCGTAATCGATGAATCGTTCCATCGCCAGCCGATAATAATCCGGACTGGTGCAGCTACCGGCCAGAACTTCGGCTTCGCCAGCCGCACGACGCCACAACTTGAGCGCCAGTTCCTCGCTGATGCCCGATTTGTGGGCGATCCACGGAAGAATTTTCGGTGCTTTCATGACCTTTACCTCAGAGTTACTTACGTTTCCACACGCTGTCCGGTCGTCCAGCCCCTTATGGAGGCTGGCAATGCTGCAGCGCACAATGATTATATCGGTATTTCGCTGTAAAAGTTGAGTTTGTAACCTAACTTTATTTCGGTTCACACCATGTTCCATAGTCAGGCAACGGACCACCAGGAAGTATATTCCTGCCGGCTTTGCCTTGACTTGTTTGGTTTCCGATCTGCTTTCAGGTTAGCATCGCCGACGATGGCGCGTTGTGAGCAAATCCACATGGTCACTGCTGCTGATCAAACATTCGTGAAATAATGCCTTCATGTCTTCGCGTGCCTGATCATCTTGGTCGGTCTATCGACTTTCCTGTTGGCCAGCGTGGTGCTGGCAGTGACTCCCGGACCGGGCGTGGTCTACATTCTGGCCCGTACCGCCTCGCAAGGCCGGCGAGCCGGTCTGTGCTCGGTGGCTGGCGTTGCAATCGGCAATTTCCTTAATGTTTTCGCGGCTTCTCTAGGTCTTGTAACGTTGCTGACAGTGTTTCCGATGACCGTTGCCGGCCTGCGGCAAGCGGGTGCCATCTATCTGATCTATATTGGTTTTCGAGCATTTTTCCCAACAAGGACCGCTGCCGAT
>WBZT01003494.1_pt1 | contig 10271 bp, 5 predicted proteins | sample 5204241 | NCBI WGS metagenome assembly WBZT01 (sample SAMN12344358, study PRJNA552823) | activated sludge metagenome | biome: Activated sludge suspended growth; feature: Nitrification reactor; material: Wastewater; isolation source: activated sludge from nitrification reactor of wastewater treatment...
GTCCACCGCCACCTCGAGCCGCCAGAGCGGGCTCTGCCCGTCGCTCGCACGGCCCTCGATGCGCGCGCCGCTCGCGCTGAGCGCGTCGATCGCGGGCGGCGTGTTGTCGACGTGGAAGATCTCGCTGACCGCCGAGCCCGCGCGCTCCTCGCCCACGCCGTTCGCGATCGCGTCCGACGCGCTCACGCGCAGGCGGTAGCGGCCGTCGGGAATCGTGTTCGTGTTCCACGAGTAGAGCGTGGCCTCGAGGTCCTTGCCGATCTCGACCCAGTCGCCGCCGTCCTCGTTGCGGATCTCGATGCGGTAGCGCAGCGCGTCGCCGTTCGCGTCGGCCGCCTTCCACGTGAGCGTGCGCAGGCCGCGCGCCCAGATCGGCAGCTCGCGGATCGGCTTCGTGCCGGGCAGCGACACGGAGTACTCGACCTTCTGGCCGCCCGCGAGCGTCTGCGTCACCGACTCGCTGCGCGGCAGCAGGTCGCCGTCGCGGAAGTTGAGTCCCTGCGGCGCGATCGTGATCTCGTCGACGCGCGGCGCGAGGTTCTGTTCGCGCCACGCGATCTCCAGCCCGTCGAGGCGCGCGTCGGACGATTCGAGCGTGGCGCGCCACTGCAGGTAGCGCCCGGCCGGCGAGCGCACGACACCGCCGTCGGCGTCCGCGCCGACCGCCTGCCACGCCGTCCACGTCGAGTCCGCGGGATCGCAGTTGCCGCTGCGCGTCTCGATCGCGACGCGTCCGCGTCCTTCCCAGCGCGCGCGGCCGAAGTGCGCGAAGCGGCGCGTGTCGAGCAGGCCCGAGGTGATGGTGCCCTTGTCGGCGCGCGCCGGTCCCAGCTTCCAGAGCACGACCGGGTTCGAAGTCGCGGCGAAGAGCGCGCCGTCGGCGCCGGTCGCGAGCGCGGTCACCTGGCCCTGCGGCGCGGCGAGCAGCTGCGACGCGCCGCCGATCCGCTCCACGCGGTAGAGGCCCGCGCGATTGCCCGTCGCCACGACGACGCCCTCGCGCGTCGGTGCGAGCGCGTACGCGAGCGCCTGCGGCGCCGTCCACCAGCTCACCGTCGTGCTGTCGGCGACGAGTCGGTAGATCGTCGCGCGGCCGCCGGGCGTGGTGCGCGCGGGCTGCGGCTTGTCGTCGTCATCCGAGCCGTCGTCGGTGCTCGCGCCCGAAAGCGTCAGCGCCGCGATCCACAGCGAGCCGTCGGCGTCGCGCGCGATCGCCCGCACTTCGTCCTCCGCCGCGTCGTACTCGGTGCGCGTCACGCCCGCGGCGCTCGTGTGGTAGACGCGGCCGCGCGAGTCGCCGCCGCTCCACACGCCGCCCACGCCGTCGGACGCGAGGCAGAGCAGGTGGCTCTCCTCGCTGTCGAAGACGAGCTTCGCCTTGCCGCCCTCGATCCGCATCAGCCGGCCGCGCGTGCCGGTCGCGGCCCACACGCCGTCCTTGCCCGGCGCGAGCGCCCAGACGTAGCGCTCGCCGGTGCGCGCGAGCAGCGTCGTGTCGCCCTTCGCGCCGATGCGGTAGACGAGGCCGTTGGGCCCGGTCCCGGCGAGCAGCGCGTCGCCGTCACGGGCGAGCGAGAGCACCTGGCCCGAACCGAAGCGCACCCACGGCTTCAACCCGCCCGCTGCCGTCCAGCGATCGATGCGGCCGTGATCGCCCGCGACGGCGACCGAACCGTCGGCGAGCACGGCGACCGCCCACGCGACGCGCAGGCTGTCGTCGCTCCACGATGCGGTCGCGGGGCCGGGCTCCACGGTGGCGTCGGGGCGCAGCACGGCGCCGCGCACTTCCGCCTTCGCGTAGTCGCCGGGGGCGTCGTTGAGCCACCACTGGGTCTCGGTCGCGCGCGCCGCCGGCGCGAAGAGCGCCAGCGCGACGAGCGCGATGCGGATCGGTCTGCGCATTCGCGATTGCCTCCGGGCGTCAGGGCGCCCTGTCGTCCACGTTCACGTCCAGCGCGGCCTCGCCGCGCAGCACGCCCTCGATCGAGACCGAGCGCTCGCCCACCAGCGCCCAGTCGCCGCGACGGATCCCGCCGCCCACTTCCAACGCCGGCGCCAGCAGCGGCATCGCCGACGACGGCAGGTCCGGATAGTCCTCACCGTCGCGCGACACGTCCGCCGCGCGCGCCCACAGCGCCGCGTAAAGCGCGTCCGACGACTTGAGCGCCGCGAGCCGGCGCACGCCGTCCGCGACCGACGTCGGGCGGTAGCGCGACGGCAGCCGCGAGGCGCCGATGCGGTCGTACTCCGCGCCGCCGCCCAGCCACAGCGTGTAGCGGCCGTTGGGCAACTCCGCGGGAACGGGCAACTGCACGTCCAGCGTGCGCCGCTCGCCCTGCCAGCGTTCGATCTCGACGCGGGCGTGCGCCACGCCTCCCGGACGCACCGCGGCGTCGAGCAGGCGCGCGCCGCGCACGGTCCATTGCTCGCGGCGCGGCGATACCGCCAGCGTGATCGCCGCGCTGTCCGGCATCCACGTCTCGAAGCTGTTGCCCACGAGGAAGCGAATGGCGCCCGTCGATCCGCCCGCGGCCTCGGCGAGCGGGGTGTCTCCCGTGACGCGGTCGTGCATGCGCAGCACATCGCGTCCGCGCCAGGCGGTGAGCGTCCATTCCACCGTCTGCAGCGGGCTCGCGCCGCCGCGCTCCATCAGGCAGCTCATCGCGGCGGTCGCGAGCAACTGCGGCATGAGCAACCGGTCCTCGATCGACTCGAAGCGATAGGTGCGCGGCGGGCCAGCGCCGTCCCGCAACTCGATCGAGAACGGCATCAGGTGCACGCGTCCTCCGATGTGGCCGCCGACGGCGGGGCGGCGATCCTGCGTCGCGACGCCGACGGGCGTGCCCGGCATGCCGAGCTTGAAGGAGTCGTAGAGGCTGGGAAGAATCCCCACGATGCTGGCGGTCGAGAGCGGCAATCGCACGTCGCCCGCCTGGAAGAACGGGTGCCCGAAGATCAGCAGCTGGTCGCGATCGCGATAAGTGACGGTGCCGATCGCGGAGAAGTTGAGGTCGCCGCGCAGCACGTCGACCGCGACTGCTGCGCCGGGCACGAGCTTCGCCGCGGCGCGTGCCGTGTCGAGCACCGCGCCCCGGCCGCCGGGCGTCAGGAGGAAGCCGGTGCCTTCGAAGAGGGAGCGCGCGTAGTCGAACGCCTCCGGCGCAAGGCCCCCCGCCGCGAGCGGAATCGGCAGCGCGACCGGCCGGCCCGCCGTGGCGGGTGCCGCGGGCGCCGCCGCGAGCGAGTCGTCGGCCCACGCGAGTTCGCGGTACGCCGAGCGCGGCAGCGGCGCGAGGCCGGCGGGACCGCTCGAACCGGGGCCGGCGGGCCGCTCGGGCTGGTCGAGCACGCGCAGCATGTCGCCGATCGGCGTCACGCCGAAGATCGGCTCCTTCGAGAACGGCCAGCCGAGCGCCAGCGCGCCGATCAGCTTGCCGTCGACATAGACCGGTGAGCCGCTCATGCCCGCCGCGACGCCGCACTGCACGACGCGCGGCGAGGTGGCGCGCGCGAGGATGATCTGGCCGTCCGCTCGCCCGTTCGACATGACGCCGAGGATGTCCGCTTCGAACGTCTCGATCGAGTCGCCGGCGAACACCGTGCGGACGACCGCGTGCTGGCCGGGACGGACGTCGGAGACCGGAAGCGTGGGCACCGCCGGGACGGCGGCGCGGGCGGAGGGCGCGGCGAAGGCCGCGAGCAGCGACACGAAGGCGAGGGCACGAGCGTTCACGGGGCGGCACCATAGCAGATGCGGACGCCCGCGCGGCAGGCCCGGCGCAGTGCTTGCGGCACGCCCGCGCGGCCCGTAGGGTGTCGCGCCTATGCCGACCTCGCCCTTCCTCGACCGCCTCGCCGAAGGCCCGCTGCTCGCCGACGGCGCCATGGGAACGCTGCTCTTCGCGCGCGGCGTGCCTTACGAACGCTGCTTCGACGAGCTCAACCTCACCGAGTCCGGACTCATCGAGGGCATCCACCGCGAATACCTCGCGGCCGGCGCGGAGCTGATCGAGACGAACACGTTCGGCGCGAACGCCGTGCGCCTCGCGCGCCACGGGCTCGCCGACAAGGCGCGGATCGTCGCACGCCAGGGCGTCAAGCTCGCGCGCAACGCGCGCGAGGTCGTCGGCACCTCGGCGTTCGTCGCGGGCTCGGTCGGCCCGCTCGGCAAGCACCTCGATCCCTTCGGCCCCGTCTCCGTGCCCGACGCCGAAGCCGCGTTCCGCGGCGTCGCCGAGGGCCTGCTCGAAGGCGGCGTCGACACGTTCGTGCTGGAGACGTTCCAGGACCTGAACGAGATCCTCGTCGCGATGCGAATGATCCGCGCGGTCACCACCGACGTGCCGATCGTGGCGATGATGACGTTCGGCCTCGACGGCAAGACGCGCTACGGCCACACGCCCGCGCTGGTCGCGCGCGCGCTCAAGCAGGCCGGTGCCGACGTGATCGGCGTCAACTGCGGCGTCGGCCCGCAGCCGGTGCTCGAAGTGCTGGAGGACCTCGCGTCCGCCGCGGACGGCACGCCCGTCGCCGTGATGCCGAACGCCGGACTGCCGCAGTTCGTCGAGGGCCGCTACGTCTACCTGTCGAGCCCCGAGTACTTCGCCGAGTTCGCCGCGCGCGCGGTGGACCTCGGCGCGCGCATCGTCGGCGGCTGCTGCGGCACGACGCCGGCGCACGTGCGCGCGATGCGCGAGCGTCTCGCCACGCACCTGCCCGCCGAGGTGCTGCCCAAGGGCGCCGAGGTGCATGTCGTCGACAAGGCCCCGCCCGAGGCCGCTCCGGCCGAGACCGAGGAGCCGTCGCTGCTGCGAAAGATGCGCAGCAAGTTCGTGGTCAGCGTCGAGGTCGATCCACCCCGCGGCGTGAACACGCAGAAGGTGATCGCCGGCGCGAAGCTGATGGCGGCGCGCGGCGTCGACTGCATCAACATCGCCGACTCGCCCATGGCGCGCATCCGCATGAGCGCGATCTCGCTCGCCTACCAGTTCCGCGCGCTGCTGCCCGAGACGGAGATCATCCTCCACTACACGACGCGCGACCGGAACCTCATGGGCCTGCAGAGTGATCTGCTCGGCGCCCACGCCGTGGGCCTGCGCAACATCCTCTGCCTGACGGGCGATCCGCCCAGCCTCGGCGACTACCCGAACATGACGGCGGTCTACGACACCGACTCGGTCGGCCTGATCAAGATCGTCGGCAAGATGAACCAGGGCGTCGACGAGGCCGGCACCTCCATCGGCGCGCCGACCAACTTCGCGATCGGCTGCGCGGTCAACCCCACGGCCGAGGACCTCGACCACGAGCTCGCGCACTTCAAGGACAAGCTCGCCGCCGGCGCGCAGTTCGTGATGACGCAGCCGGTGTACGAGGTCGCGACGTGGGAACGCTTCCTCGAGAAGCTGGGCGGCATGCCGAAGATCCCGCTGCTGATCGGCATCCTGCCGCTGCAGTCGTTCCGCCACGCCGAGTTCCTGCACAACGAGGTGCCCGGGATCACCGTGCCGGACTGGATCCGCCAGCGCATGCACGACGCGGGCAACGAAGGCCAGAAGGTCGGCGTCGAGCTCGCGCGCGAGCTGCTCGCTCAGTGCCGCGCGCACGCGAACGGCGTCTACCTCATGCCGTCGTTCGGCCGCTACGAGAACTGCCTCGACGTGCTCGAGGACGTGCTCTAGCTCAACGCTTCGCGCTGGCCCGCGACGCGGCGCTGCGCTATAAGGTCGGCATGGCCATCGACGACACGGACACCGTCACCGAGGACGACCGCGGCGCGCTCGAACTCTCCGCGGACGAAAACGCGGCGCTCTGTCGCGGCTGCACGCGGTGCTGCGAGACGGTGAGCATCGAGATCGACGCCCCGCGCTCGCCGTGGGAGTACGACCAGTGGATCTGGGTGCTCCACCACCAGAACCTCGAGCTCTACCTCGAGAAGCCCGAGCGCTGGTACCTGCACATCGAGACGCGCTGCCGCCAGCTCGAGTCGAACGGCCACTGCCGCATCTACGGGCGCCATCCGGTGCTCTGCCGCGAGTACGACCCGCGGGACTGCGAGCGGCGTGCGCCGCTCTCGGACGTGGTCGCGTGGTTCAAGTGCGCCGAGGATCTCGAGCAGTGGCTGCAGCAGAAGCGGCCCGCGCACTGGAAGCGCCTCCTCGCCCACCGGCGCGAGGCGCCGCCGGCGAACGGTGCGCCCGCCCTGGCGAACGCGCTGGTCGCGATCGCCGAACCCTCCGCGCACGAGCCCGCCACGCGGCTGCGCTCGGCGCGACGCGCGCGCTGAGCGCGCCGGACGCACGACGCCCGCGCCCTCGACTCCGGGCGCGGGCGTTCGTGTGTGAGGTGGCGAGTGTCTAGCGGACGGCGACGGGCTTGAACGGCGCGGCCCACGGACGTGCCACCGCCTGCGGCGCGCTGCAGCCCGTGAAGTTCACCGTCGTGATCACGCGGCCGCTGCCGGCGCTGCCGTGGTCCGCCTCGCCCGGCGCGAACTTGCCGGTGTACGCCGTCACGTGTCCGCAGCGCTTCACGGTGACGACGAACGGGATCGAGTCCGTCATGGCGCACGCGGACCACAGGTCGACGCGGACCGTGTACGTGCCCTGCGCCGGAATGTTGGCGCCCCAGCTGATGTTCTCGTTGTCGACGCCGTCGAACGCGCACGCGGGGTTCGAGTCGAGGTCGAGCGTGCCGCCGACGCCCGAGGGCTGGCGGTTGGCGTAATAGATGTCCGTGCCCGACGGCGTCTCGACGTGCAGATCGAGGTCCACGTCGGCGAGCCACGAGAGGCTCACCTGCAACTGTCCCGAGCCCGACGCGCGGTAAGACGAGTAGACGGTGCGCAGCGAGACGCCCGAGCGGCTGTGCGGGTACTCGGCGGCGAACTGCAGGTCGAGCTTCTGGATCGTGGCGACCGGCGTGATCAGCACGACGTAGTCGGTCGAACCCGCCGCCGCATGCGTGCCCGCGGGCACGACGCTGATGCCCGCGCCCGCGAGCTTCATGCGCCGCGCGGCGGCATAGCGAGCGACCGTCCCGGTGAGCGGCACGCGGTAGTAGCCCATCACGTTCACGACGCCCACGTCGAGCGCAGTCGCGCTGTCGGGAATCGAAACGACGAACTGCGTCGCGCTTCCCGCGACGAACGTGTCGCTGCTCGCGGCGGACGGCGCCGCGCCGCTGCTGACGGGCAGCGTCTGGGCGAGGTATTCGCCGGGCGTGCTGGCGGTATTCACGGAGACGATCAGCTCGTTCGTTTGCGCCATGTGGAACGGCGAGACGAAATCGCGCGTGGCGTGCTTGCTGCAGCCGGCACCGAACGCGAGCAGCGCGACGGCGCCCGCGAGGAACAGGAAACGGGACGGAATGCGGAAGCTCATGCGACCTCCAGCGAGACGGGACCGGGGCCACGGGTCGCGGCCCTGCACGGCCGAGTCATCGGCAGGCCAACTGCCCGCCATCACTGAAAGTCGCGAGCGGTCTCGCAGGAGCGGTCCCGCGCTGCGGGCCGCGCCGGGACTCAGCCGCCGAAGCGGCGCTTCCAGTCCGCGAGCTTCTGCAGCGCTTCGAGGGGCGTGAGCGCGTCGGGCTCGAGGCTCTTGAGCTCGGCCGCGAGCGGGTGCTCAGCGGGCGGCGCGTCGAAGAGCGGCAGCGGCGCGGGCACTGCGGGGCCGCCCTTGCGCCGGCGCGAAGACGGCTCGAGGTGCTCGACCGTGCGCTCGCTCTCCAACTCGGCGAGCACTTCGCGCGCGCGAGCGAGCAGCGGCTCGGGCAGGCCGGCGAGGCGCGCGACGTGGATGCCGTACGAGCGGTCGGCGGCGCCCTCGGCGATGCGGTGCAGGAACACGACGCCGTCGCCCCACTCCTTCACGGTCACGTGCACGTTCGCGAGCCGCGGCAGCGTCTCGGCGAGCTGCGTCAACTCGTGGTAGTGCGTCGCGAACACCGTGCGCGGGCGCGCGCCGTCGGCCGCGTGCAGATGCTCGGTGACGGCCCACGCGAGCGCGAGGCCGTCGTAGGTCGCGGTGCCGCGCCCGATCTCGTCGAGCAGCACGAGCGAACGGCTCGTCGCGCCGCGCAGGATCTCGGCGGTCTCCGACATCTCGACCATGAACGTGCTCTGCCCCGCGCCGAGGCGGTCGGCGGCGCCGACGCGCGTGAACAATCGGTCGACGAGCCCGATCGACGCCGACGCGGCCGGCACGTACGAGCCCGCCTGCGCGAGCACGACCGCGAGTGCGATCTGGCGCAGGTAGGTGCTCTTGCCGCCCATGTTGGGCCCGGTGAGCAGCAGCACCTGCCGCGTGGTGGCGTCGAGGTGAACGGAGTTGGGCACGAACTCGCCGCGCGGCAGCAGACGCTCGACGACCGGGTGCCGCGCCTGCTCCAGCACGAGCCGGTCGGAGTCCTCGATCGTCGGCGCGACCCAGCCGTAGCGCGCGGCCGCCTCGGCGAGCGCCGCCTCGGCGTCGAGCCGCCCGAGCGCATCGGCCGCGGCCTGCAGCGCGGGCACCCAGCCGCCGACGAAGGTGCGCAGCTCGACGAACAGGTCGTGCTCGCGCGCGCGCAGCTTGTCCTCGGCCGCGAGCACTTCGCTCTCGCGCGCCTTGAGCGCCGGCGTCACGTAACGCTCGGCGTTGGTCAGCGTCTGGCGCCGCTCGTAGTCCTCGGGCACGCGGTCGCGGTGCGCGTTCGTGACCTCGAGGTAGTAACCGAACACCTTGTTGTAGCCGACCTTCAGGCTGGCGATGCCGCTGCGCGCGCGCTCGGAGGCTTCGAGCTCCGCAATCCAGCGCTTGCCCGAATGCGCGAGGTCGTCGAGTTCGTCGCGCACGCTGTCGAACCCGCCGCGGATCACGGCGCCTTCGCGGCTCGCGACCGGCGGCTCGTCGACGAGCGCGCGCGTCAACCGCTCGCGCAGCTCGGCCGGCACGGCGAGCGACGTGCGCGCCTCGGCGATCCGCTCCCCCGCCATCGTCGCGAGGCCCGCCGCCAGATCGGGCAGCCGCGCGAGCGTGTCGCGCAACGCGCCCAGCTCGCGCGGCGTCGCACGCGCACACGCGATGCGCGCCGCGAGGCGCTCGAGGTCGGCGAGCCCGCGCAGCGCCTCGCGGAACGACGCGCGCGGCGCGGTGCCGTCGAGCCAAGCTGCGACGGCCTGCTGGCGCGCGCAGATCGGCGCGACCGCGGCGAGCGGGCGCTCGATCCACGCGCGCAGCCGGCGCGAGCCGGGCGCGGTCATGGTGAGGTCGAGGTGGTGCCACAGCGTGTGCTTCGCTTCGCCGCCGGGCTGCGCGACGAACAGCTCGAGGTGCCGCGCGGTCGACGCGTCGATGCGCAGGAACGCGTCCTCGTTCCAGCGCTCGGGCCGCGTCATCTGCAGCGCGGCACCGCCCTGCGTGCGGTCGAGGTAGTCGAGCGCCGCCGCCGACGCCGCGAGCGCGAGCGGCAGGTCGCCGAACGCCGCCGCGCGTTCGGCACCCCAGCGCGCGCCGACCATCGCTTCGTCGAGCCAGCGCGCGAGCGGCACCTCGGTGCGCGCGCCGGGCACGCCGGCGAGAAGGCCGCTCACGCGCTCGGCGACGCCCGCTTCGAGTCCCGCAGGCACGAGCCACTCGGCGGCCGGCGTGCGCGCGACGACGCTCGCGGCCTCGCTCCAGCCGCACTCGCTCAGGCGCAGCTGGCCGGTCGACGCGTCGGCGAAGCACAGGCCCACGCGCCCCGGCTGCGGCCAGATCGCGCCGAGCCAGTTGTGCGCCGCGGCCTCGAGGAACGCGTCGCTCGTCACCGAGCCGGGCGTCAAGACCTCCGTGACGCCGCGCTGCACGAGGCCCTTCGCCTGCGCGGGATCCTCGAGCTGGTCGCAAACCGCGACCTTGTGGCCGAGCCGCAGCAGCCGTGCGACGTAGCCGTCGCGCTGGTGCCACGGGAAGCCGCACATCGGGATCGGCTCCGGGTCCTGCTTGTTGCGCGACGTGAGCGTGATGCCGAGCAGCTGCGCGGCCTGGACGGCGTCCTCGAAGAAGAGCTCGTAGAAATCGCCCATCCGGAAGAACAGAAACGCATCCGGATGCGCCTGCTTGGTCGCGAAGTACTGCCGCATGAGCGGCGTCTTCGCGGCCGCGCTGGCGGCGGCCGCCGCGGGGTCCATCGTGCGGCTCACGCGATGCGCTCGCGGGGCGCGAGCGCGCGCGGCGTGGCGCGGATCGGGGCGTCGGGGCGAGTCATGGGGCGGGCAGTCTAGTGGGCGTCGCGCCCGTCTCCAAGCGCTC
>WBZT01003497.1_pt1 | contig 10265 bp, 7 predicted proteins | sample 5204241 | NCBI WGS metagenome assembly WBZT01 (sample SAMN12344358, study PRJNA552823) | activated sludge metagenome | biome: Activated sludge suspended growth; feature: Nitrification reactor; material: Wastewater; isolation source: activated sludge from nitrification reactor of wastewater treatment...
GCCCATGAGCCCGATGCGCCAGACCGTCCCACGCAGCGGTCCCAATCCGCCTCCGATTTCAATGCCATAGTCCTGGAGGAGTTGAGCTCTCACTGCGGCGTCGTTGATGCGATCCGGCAGGGTGACACAAGTGAGCATCGGGAGTCGATGCTCGGCGGACGGCAGGGCTCTCATGCCCAACGTGTCGAGTCCAGCCAGAAGCGCCTCGCTGTTCAGCCGGTGGCGTGCGAAACGCGCCTCCCGTCCCTCGGCCTGCACCAGACGTAAGGCCTCTCGAAGACCATACAGCATGGAGATGGGGGCGGTATGGTGGTAGGCCCGGCTGCGATCATTCCAATACTCGGCGATCAGGGCCAGGTCCAGGTACCAGCTGTGGCAGGGAGTCCGTCGCTGCCGAATCGCCTCCATGGCTCGCGGACTCATCGTGAGCGGGGCGAGTCCTGGAGGACAACTCAGACATTTCTGGGTGCCACTGTAGCACGCGTCGATGCCCCAGGCGTCCACCTCGACCGGAATACCGCCGAGGGACGTTACCGCATCGACGATGAGGAGGGCTCCGTGCGCGCGGCAGAGGGCGCCGACGTCTTCGAGCGGTTGCCTGACCCCGGTGGAGGTCTCAGCGTGCACCAGCACGACGGCTTTGACCGGAGCGGAACGAGCGAGCTGTTCCTGCACGGCTTCCAACGGAATGATGTTTCCCCATGGCGCGTCGATGCGCAACGGCACTCCGCCCTGTCGTTCGACCATCGCAGCCAGTCGTGTTCCGAAGACTCCGTTCACGCCGACGAGGGCTCGGTCTCCCGGTTCAATGAGGTTGGCAATCACGGCTTCCATGCCTGCCGATCCGGTGCCGGACAAGGCGATGGTGAACTCATGGTTGGTCTGAAATGCGGCGCGGAGCAGGGTCTGAATATCGTTCATGAGGTCGAGAAACAGCGGATCCAGATGCCCAATGAGCGGCTGAGTCAAGGCGTGTAGGACCCGGGGATGAACGAGGCTCGGCCCGGGGCCCAAAAGCAGGCGATAAGGCGGAAGAAACTCGTGATCCTGTGAAGGCAGGCTCATCGTCGGAGTTGATCGTGTCTCGTCAGGGAAGGTTGCACGGCCTGGCTACAGGTCTGCGTTGTATGAGCCCTAGTATAACGAAACCGGTGGGGATTCAGCCATGGGATTATGCCCGGCCTGGGGGGGGCGGGGCGGTGTGGTGCCTGTTTCACCTCTCCGAGGCCGGTGTTATACTCCGGCGCTTTGTGCTTTTCGGGAGAACCTTATGGACGCGGATCCATCGACAGGTCTGACAGCGCAGCCCGCGGCGTCACCGATACCCTGTATCGGAGCCCCCCCTCCGCCCCATGCCTACAATCCCGGTTTCTCGCGAGCGGTCACCCTGTTGTCCGCCATAGTTCTGTCGGCCTCGATTATGGTGGTGGCATGGCTCTCGTTCGATGTTCCGAGGATCGAGCGCGTTCCGGATGCCGAACGGGCCCTCAGCCATATGGTCGGCCGCCTGATGGATCAGGAGGAGGGACTGAAGACGCTGCCGGTGTGGGAACAGGTACTGTACGACCTCACGATGGGGAGCGACGCGAACGATCGCGAGCAGGCCATTGAATGGTACCGTGAACTTGCCGAAGAATCGTCCGATCCATTCGTCGATCTGCACTTGGCGATTTTGCAAGGGGAGTCCGGGCAACTGCCGGAGATTACGCGGCACATCGTGCGATGGAGTCGGCAGGGTGAGCCATACCCGTCGTTCTCCCGATTGCTGCAGGCCGCCTATGTGGATGCCCACGTGCCGCCGCCGGTCGCCTTGAACTTACAAGCCTACCTGGCGGAGCAGCCGGTCGCCGGTTGGTTCTATACCCGGCTCGCCACACGCATCGCCGAGCGGGCAGGAGACCGTCCCCTGCTGCTGACGATCGAACACTCTTCGCAGCAACGCGTTGAGACGTTGGTTCGGCGATCGCGGGCCTTTGCGTGGCTTGAGCTTGCGCTCATGTGCGCTGGGTTGGTGGTCCTGTGGGTCTGGATCCGGCGGGGGAGGAGGAGCACGATGTTTCGCGTCGGCTCGGCTGAACTGCCGCCCTTATGGGCCGGTCGTCTCGGTGCCGGCGTGCTGCTCCGAGGCGGCGCCGTCGGGGCGCTCCTGACCGTGGCATTCCTGTTTGCCGCAAGTGATCTTCCCTCGTTGCGGGTCGTGGCCGTCCCGCTGTCGAACCTGCCGTTGTTGGCGCTGGCCTACTACCACCTCCTCCGACCCCAGCGACAAACCTTCTGGCGAGGTTTCGGTCTCAGTATCCAGCCGCGTCACCTCGGCCAACTCGCGCTCGCGGCTCTGGCGGTCGTGGCAGCAGGATTGGTGGGTGAGTGGGTATTGGGTCGGATTGCAGAGCCGCTGAAACTGATCAGCCATTGGACGGAATGGTTCGATGCGGATCTGGTCTGGGGGGCTTCGCCGACCCTGGTGGTCAGTCTCTTGGAATATGTGTGTTTCGCCCCGCTCTTCGAAGAGTTGGCGTTCCGAGGCCTCTTGTTCGGTGTCTTCCGCCGACGCTTCCAGTGGAGGACTGCAGCCATGCTGAGCGCAGCGTTGTTTGCCCTTGCCCATGGGTACGGACTCATCGGGTTCATCAGCGTCTTTTGGAGCGGGCTGATCTGGGCCTGGGCCTATGAACGCACCGGGAGTCTCTGGCCCGGGGTGCTGGGACATGCGGTCAACAATCTGCTGGTGTGTATCAGCGTCATGGCGTTGCTGCGATCCTGACGCGAGGGCGTTGCCCCTGTCCCACAGGGTCCTCACGGAATCGTCCGAGGGCTGGTCGAGGGGGAAGCAGCAACGTCGAAATCTAGATAGACCGGTGAGCGGTGACGAGCAGCATCTGCGCCGGCTTCCGGCTTGCGTTCCGCCAACAATGGCGGCTGCCTGCAGGAATGCCGACCGCATCTCCTCGCTTGAGGAGGTGGACGTCTTCCTCCAGCGTCAGTTCGAGCGAGCCCTGCAGCACCATGGCCAATTGTTCGGCTTCCCGGGCATAGGGTTTATGACCGCTCGCGCCGCCAGGCTGGATGGTAATGATCATGGGCTCGAACTGGCTGTCTTTGTTGAAAGGGCCGAGGGTTTCAATCCGTGCGCGAGACCATTGGCTCTGGACGACGGGGCGGGCGCCGGAGCGAATGATGGCCGGGAGGATCGGGTCTGCCGTGCGAAAGAATTCTCCCAGGGTCACGCCGAGCGCGGAGGCGATCCGCTCGGTGGATGCAATAGACGGTGAGGCCTGACGGAGTTCAATCTGAGAGATGAAACTGGGGGAAAACCCGCACTTGTCGGCGAGCATTCGCACGGAAAGTCGGCGGGATTCTCGCAACCGTCGAACGATGTCCCCGACGTGTACTTCTGGTGTCGGGCCACCCCTGGGGCGGACTGTTCGAGTCATGTCTCTCCTCGCGGTCCTGCCCTGGCGTGATCCCGCGTCCCGAATGAGGGGCGAGTGTACACGTTTCGCGCAGGGGGTACAAGGTTTACGGGTGACCCTGGCCCACGCCACTGGCTCTATCCGGCAGTGTCCTTTGCCCGACTTTCCTACCGCAGCGACCCGGCTCAGCCCGACGGATGCTGGTCTTGCGCAGGGGGTGTGGCAGAAGGACCCTCAATCGACCGGAGGGCCTGGTACAAATCAGGATAACGGAGCGTGTACCGGAGCTGTGTAAGCGCCCTGTGGTTGAGAATCCGTTTTCCGGTCTCCTCTGCATTGGCCTGGCGTGGACTGATCACGCCCCATCGAGAGGATACTTCACGGCAAATCTCGGACCAGCGCCGCGGCTGGCCGTCACTGATGTTATAGGATGCTCCCGGCTGACCGTATTGCAGGGCCTGCAGGCACAGCTGGGCCAAGTCTTCCACATGGATGAGGTTCACGAATTTGTTCGTTGGGCCGACGCGCCCCCGCCTGATCCACTCCACCGGATTGCGATGCGGGCCATAGATCCCTGCGACGCGCAGAATGATGGCTCCATGGTGCGTGCGAAGATATTCTTCCCCTTGGACGCGGGGCAGGTCGCCATTGATGGGACTGGTTTCATCAATCCACGGAGGCAACTCCGCCGGAGGATGGTCCTTTTGGTCGTAGGCCGAGGTACTCCCGAGCACCACCAGTTTCCGCCCCGCATGGCAATGGTGTCGGGCGAAGGCCTGGACCCGGTCCAATGGAGTGGCGGGAAATGTCCAGATGAGGTCTCCGTCCCAGGGCAGGGTGGGCCAACTGGTCTGGTCCGTCAGATCAAACCGAAGGCGATCGGGTGGGGGGATGTCGGTCAGCTGACACTCGGGCCGGCGACTGCTGGCAAGGACGCGACGCGATTGCGTGTGCGCCAATCGGCAGATCCACCGTCCTGTATAGCCGAACCCGAGAATGACAAGAGGGGCCATGGCGCTCATGGCCCCATCATACTCGAAGTGCCGGCCGGTTTCCTGTGGGCCGGTTTCCGGGCATGCTGGTTCTGGTCTCCTGGCCGAACGGCATGCTAAAATCCCGCCCCGATGGCGCCTCTCAACCAACGGCGAGACGAGCGGATGGATCAAGTCGACCGGTCCCTCGATGCCCTGGGCCAGCGGCGACAGCATGTGATGGTCGGTTTGGCCGGCCTGCTCGCCTGTCTCTTTTTTATTCTGGATCTTCAGTTACCATTGGGGGTGGCAAACGCGGTGTTGTACAGCGCGGTGGTGCTGCTGTCTTCCGCCAGTCAGTACCGCTGGTTGCCGATCGCTACGGCCGGTGCCTGCTCCATCATGACCCTCGCCGCGGCCCCGTTTAGTCCTCGTGTTCCCGGCCTTCCACCCTGGTTTGAGTGGGGCAATCATCTCTTCAGCCTCGTCGGGATTTGGACTCCGGTGCTGTTTGTCTTTCAGCGCCGCCGCACGGAGTCCCTGTTAAAGAAAATCAATGAGCGGTTGGAGCAGGGAGTCGAGGAGCGGACCGCGGATTTAGCCGCCAGTCGTATGGCATTGGAGCGGAGTGAGGAGCAACTGCATGTCCTGGCCGGACGTATTTTGACGGCACAGGAAGAGGAGCGTCGACGAATCGCTCGGGAGTTACATGACGATGTCAATCAGCGGCTGGCCCTGTTGTTGTTGGAGTTGCAAGAGGTCGATCGGCACATTGCGGGGGCGCCCGGCGCCGCGCACAACGGGGTTCGCCATGTGTTGAAAGGGCTGGAGGAATTGTCGGACGACGTGCGTTACATGGCCTATCGTTTCCATCCCTCTATCCTGGACGATTTGGGATTAAAGGCCGCTCTGCAACGGCTGCTGGATGACTTTTCCAGCCGGACCGGCGTGAAAATTCTTTTTGTCCATCAGCCGCTCGACCACCAGCTGGATAAGGCGGCCTCGACGGCCTTGTACCGGGTCGTGCAGGAGAGTTTGTCCAACATTGCCCGGCATGCGAAAGCGACTCGAGTAGAGGTGGAGGTGACCGTGGAAGACGAAGGTGTGGTGGTGGTGGTGCGTGACGACGGCCAAGGGTTCGATCAGCTGCTGGTCGACAAGGGGGAAGGGGGGCTGGGTCTCCTGAATATGCGCGAGCGCCTCTTGTCGGTTCAGGGCACCTGTGAGATCGAATCGATTCCAGGAAAAGGCACGACGGTGTCGATGTATGTGCCCCTGGTAAGGGTGGCGATATGACGTTGCCCCGCATCTTGTTGGCCGACGATCATACCTTGGTGCTGGAGGGATTTCGGCGCCTCCTGGACGATCAGTGCGAGTTGGTCGGCACGGTCGGAGACGGACGTGCCTTGCTGGATGCCATCCCGCAGTTGAAGCCGGATATCGTGATTCTGGACATCTCGATGCCTGTGCTCAATGGGATCGATGCCGCGCGCGTGCTGAAGGTCAAGTACCCTCAGGTAAAAGTCGTGTTTATCACGATGCATGCCGACCCGGCCTATGTACGGGCGGCATTTGAAGCCGGTGCCTCCGCCTATTTATTGAAACGCTGTGTGGGGGAGGAGTTGGCTCAGGCGATACGGGCGGTCCGAGGCGGGAATTTTTACGTCACGCCGCTGGTCACGAAGGAAGTCGTCGAAAGCATGTTGCGCGGCGTCGACGGCGGAGCCCCGTCCGGCCCCGAACTCACGACTCGCCAACGTGAGGTGCTGCAATTGTTGGCCGAGGGACATACGGTCAAGGACATTGCCGCCACCTTGAAGATTTCCCCCCGCACCGTTGAGTTTCACAAGGGGCAGATTATGGAACAGTTGAATCTGCACACGACCGTCGAACTCGTCAAGTATGCCCTGGCTCAGGGGCTCACCAGCCAAACCTAGTTTTCCCATCAGGTTCGCCACGCTGCTCAGCGGTCGATCGGGAGTGTACTAGTCTATGGACTGGTAGTTTTTTAATCTCCATACCTCGTGTTATTACGCGTGTGGTTTTCCCTTCACTTGCCTACTATGCGCCATCTTTTTGACTACGAAATGACTCGTAGGAATATGGGAATAACGATGCCGCGTCCACGTGTCCTCATCGGGGATTCATCCCAAGCCATGCTGGCGTTTTTAGAGATCTTGCTGGAGCCTCAATTCGAGGTCGTTTCTTCAGAAACCGAAGCGGAAGCCGTCGTCTTGACGGCAAAAAAGCTTGCTCCCGACCTGGTGATTCTCGATTTTTCCCTCTCGTTTCTTGAGGGCCTCGGGGCGGCTCGGCAGCTGTATGAAACGATGCCGAACAGCAAAGTCGTCTTTTTCTCCTTTCATGAAGACCCTATCTATGTCAGGGCGGCGTTCGAGGCGGGAGCTCGGGGCTATCTCGTCAAGCATCTCACGGTGGATCTGGGGCATTATCTCGGCCGGGTGTTGCAGGGTGAACGCGTCTGTTGGCCGGACGGTCTTGAGACGCAGGTGTCTCGGATGAACGACAACTGAAGCCTGTCCGGCCAGGTGATGGATTCGCGCAAAAGGAGACCGACGATGGTTCGAGTCGTACCGATGTGTGACCTGTGCCGGCGGGTTCGTGATGATGGCTTCTCGACGAGAGGAACGCAGTGTTGGGTCGATTTCCCGAGTTACCTCGCGCGGCATGTCGTGGCTCCCTCACAAGTGCGATTTTCGAGAAACTACTGCAGCGAGTGCCGCTTGTCGTACGACATTTTGAGGACGTATGGCGGTGCGACAAGATAAGGCCCTTGCCCTGGGAACGTCGGACAGGCGGTAAGCGACCGCCGTGTGTTCCGTGACGAATCGTCCCGCCCTGTGCGTACACCTCGCCCAGGATATCGCCTCTACTGCTCCGGTGAGCGTTCGCGCCGCTTCGGCCGTCCATTTTTTGGGTTCGATGGTTGTGCTACGATCAGCCGATGACGCCGGCCTTGCCGTTTCACCCCATTATCGCGAACTGGTTTACGGGACGATTCGCTTCCGCGACGGACGTGCAGTTGCGAGCCTGGCCGGCTATCCAATCCGGGCATGATCTCCTGATCTCCGCCCCGACCGGGTCCGGCAAGACACTGGCGGCCTTCCTCGCCTGTATCGACAGGCTGTTTCGCCAGGCCCTGTGCTGCGAGCTTCGCGACGAAACCCAGATCCTCTATGTCTCTCCGCTCAAAGCGCTGAGCAACGACGTTCAAAAGAACCTTCAGCAGCCGCTGACCGAGATCGGTCAGGCCGCCTTGACGGCCGGGCTCCTGCTGCCGGACTTGCGGGTTGTTGTACGGACCGGCGACACGCCGATGACCGAGCGCCAGCAGATGCTCCGGCGACCGCCGCATATCCTGATCACGACTCCTGAATCGCTGTTCATCCTCCTCACCGCGGAGAAAAGCCGGGCGATGCTGAGGACGGTGCGCACGGTCATTGTGGATGAAATTCATGCAGTGGCGCCGAACAAGCGCGGCGCACATCTGGCCCTATCCCTGGAGCGGGTTGCGACGCTGGCCGGCGGGGCTGTCCAGCGGATCGGCTTGTCCGCCACCCAGCGGCCGATCGAGACCGTTGCGGAGTTTTTGGTGGGGAATAGACCCTTGTCTGCCGTCACGCGTGAAGCGTATCTCGTGGGAGACGGGACGAACGATGAGACACGAGCGACGAACCGCCCACTGATCATCGACGTGGGACACCGTCGCGACATGGATCTCGCCGTCGAGGTGCCCAAGGACGAGTTGGGTGCCGTCGCGACCAATGCTATTTGGAGCGACGTGTACGACCGAGTGGCCTCCCTGGTCGAGGCGCATCGCTCCACGCTGGTGTTTGTGAATACCCGTCGTCTGGCCGAGAGGGTTTCCCATTATCTGGAAGAACGGTTGCGGCATCTGGGAGAGGATATGGTGGCGGCGCACCATGGGAGTCTGTCGCGCGAGATTCGGTTGTCGGCGGAAGATCGCCTGAAGACGGGGGCTGTCCGGGTGGTGGTGGCCACGGCGTCATTGGAACTCGGCATCGATGTCGGCACGGTCGACCTTGTCTGCCAGATCGGCTCGCCCCGTTCCATCGCGACCTGTCTCCAACGCATCGGCCGGGCCGGCCATTGGGTCCACGCAATCCCCAAAGGGCGACTCTTCGCCACGACACGCGATGAGCTGATTGAATGTGCCGCGTTGATCCGGGCGATCAGAACTGGGGTGCTGGACCGTATCGAGGTACCGCCGGCGCCGCTGGACGTCTTGGCTCAACAGATCGTGGCGGCGGCTGCGACGCAGTCCTGGGATGAGGCGGAGTTGTTTGAGCTCTGCCGACGGGCCATGCCGTATCGCGATCTCACCCGCGCCTCGTTCGATGCCGTGATACAGATGTTGGCCGATGGGTTCGTCACCAGCCGTGGCCGGGGACGAGCCTATCTCCACCATGATCGCATCAACCATCACATCCGAGGACGTCGAGGAGCCAGATTGGCAGCCATCACCTCCGGCGGCGCCATTCCGGATACGGCCAACTATGTCGTGATCGCCGAGCCGGACGGCACGGTAGTCGGGTCGGTGGATGAAGACTTCGCGGTTGAAAGCCTGGCCGGAGACATCATGCTGCTGGGCAATACGTCCTGGCGCATCAAAGGGGTGGAAACCGGCAAGATGCGTGTCGAGGATGCGCAGGGCGCACCCCCGACGATTCCCTTTTGGCGTGGAGAGGCTCCGGCGAGAACGGCGGATCTCTCCGCGGAGGTGGCGACGCTGCGTGACGAGATCGATCAGCGCCTGGGCGCCGCCCCATCCACAGTTGCCTTCCTCATGCCGCCGGTGCAGTGGCTGAAGCAGGAATGCGGGCTGGATCAGCGCGGGGCAGAACAGGCAGTCGAATATATCCTGGCGGGGAAAGCGGTGCTCGGAACGGTTCCGACGCAGCAGACCATCGTCGCGGAGCGCTTCTTTGACGAGAGCGGCGGTATGCAATTGGTCATCCATGCTCCGTTTGGCGGACGAGTCAATCGCGCCTGGGGCCTGGCGTTGCGAAAACGGTTTTGTGTGACGTTCGACTTTGAATTGCAGGCTGCTGCCACGGACGAAGGCATTGTGTTGTCGTTGGGGGAGAAACACAGTTTCCCACTCGACTCGGTGTTTGCGTTTCTCAATCCCAGGACGTTGCGCGAGGTGTTGACGCAAGCGGTCCTACAGGCTCCCATGTTTATGACGCGTTGGCGCTGGAATGCCTCGCGTGCGCTGGCCTTGCTCCGATGCGTCGGGGGCAAGCGGGTTCCACCGCAGATTCAACGCATGCGCGCCGAAGATCTCCTGGCGGCGGTCTTTCCGGACGCCATTGCCTGCCAGGACAATTTTCAGGGTGAACGCACGATCCGGCAGATTCCCGACCATCCCCTGGCCCAGGAAACCATCCGGGATTGTCTGACCGAGGCGATGGATCTCGACGGGTTGATCTCCGTGTTGGACCGCATCGAATGCGGCGCGATCGTCTGCCGGGCTGTCGATACGCCGTTGCCGTCGGTCTTTTGCCACGAAATTCTCAATGCCAATCCCTACGCGTTTCTCGATGACGCGCCATTGGAAGAACGCCGGGCGAGGGCGGTGGACATGCGACGCACGCTGCCGCCGGAATTGGCGGGTGAGATCGGCGCATTGGATCAGACGGCCATCGATCAGGTCGTCGATGAATCGTGGCCGGTGGTGCGCGATGCGGAAGAATTTCATGACGCGCTGTTGTCCCTCGGATGGGTGCCTTGTGAATGCAGGCCCGGCTGGGATCTGCTCGTGCCCACCCTGTCTGCCGCGGGTCGCCTGGTGACGTTGTGGCAGGGAGGAACGAAAGTGGGGTGGCTGGCTGCGGAG
>WBZT01003500.1_pt1 | contig 10259 bp, 4 predicted proteins | sample 5204241 | NCBI WGS metagenome assembly WBZT01 (sample SAMN12344358, study PRJNA552823) | activated sludge metagenome | biome: Activated sludge suspended growth; feature: Nitrification reactor; material: Wastewater; isolation source: activated sludge from nitrification reactor of wastewater treatment...
CTGCCCACCCAGGCCGTCACCCTGAACGCGATGGGTGCGGGCATGCCGAGCCTCGGCGACTTCAACCCCGCCATGCTCGTGCACGGCGAGCAGAGCGTGGAGCTCCACCGGGAGATCCCGGTCAAGGGCACCCTGCGCAGCACCGGCAAGGTCGAGGCCATCTACGACAAGGGCAAGGGCGCCGTCATCGTCATGTCGACGAGCGCCGTGCTGGCCGACACGAACGAGCCGCTGTTCACCAACACCATGTCGGTGTTCATCCGCGGCGAGGGCGGCTTCGGCGGCGACCGCGGCCCGTCGGGCCCGCAGAACGTGCCGCCGGACCGGGCCCCCGACCACTCGGTCACCTACCAGACCCGCGAGGACCAGGCCCTGCTGTACCGCCTCTCGGGCGACCGCAACCCGCTGCACTCCGACCCCAAGTTCGCCGAGATGGGCGGGTTCCCCAAGCCCATCCTCCACGGCCTGTGCACCTACGGCTTCACCGGCCGGGCCCTGCTCCACACCCTGTGCGGCGGCGACCCCGCCCGGTTCCGCAAGATGGAGGGCCGCTTCTCGTCCCCCGTGTTCCCCGGTGAGGCCCTCACCGTCAACATGTGGGTCGACGGCGACTCGGCCGTGTTCCAGACCTGCGGCGGCGACGGCCGCGTCGTCCTCGACGCCGGCCTCTGCACGTTCAGCTAGGGAACCAGGAGCGGCACCCGTCTCGTCTCACCCCCCGATGGGTGGGACGGGGCGGTCAGAACAGCTTGAGCTCGTCGGACTCGATGCCCCGCAGGGCGTCGTAGTCGACCTCCACGCACGCGATGTCGCGCGAGGTGGCGAGCACCCGGGCCTGCGGTTTGATCTGCTGGGCCACGAACACACCGCGCACAGGGCGCAGCATCGGGTCGAGGTTCAGGCGCTCGAGGTAACGGGTGAGCTGCTCGACGCCGTCGATCTCGCCCCGGCGCTTGATCTCGACCGCCACGGTCCCCCCGTCGGCGTCCTTGCAGAGCAGGTCGACCGGGCCGATGTCGGTCGGGTACTCGCGTCGCACGAGGCGCAGGCCCTCGGCGATGGTCGTGCAGTTGGCGGCGAGCAGCTCCTGGAGGTGGGCCTCGACGCCGTCCTTCTGCAGACCCGGGTCGACGCCGAGGTCGTGGGCCGAGTCGGCGAGCACCTCCTCGAGGGTGATGGTCAGCACCTCACCCTTGGGGTTGGTGACCGTCCAGGCGCCGGGCTCCTCGACGAGCCGGTTCGGCGCGTTCATCCAGTTGAGCGGCTTGTAGGCGCCGCCGTCGGCGTGGATGGCGACGCAGCCGTCGGCCTTGACCATGATCAGCCGGGTGGCCGGCGGGAGGTGGGCGGTCAGCCGGCCCTCGTAGTCCACCGAGCAGCGGGCGATCACGAGGCGCACGGCCGAGGAGCGTACCGAGGGCCGGCGCGGGCGTCGGCACCGCTCACTGTCGGGTCAGCCGAGGCCCGCGTCATACTTGGGCCGCTGTGACCGTGAACTGGCCCCTCGTCGGGCGCCACGAGGCCCTCGTACTGGTCCGAGACCAACTGCGTCGGACCGACATCTCGGGGCTCGTGCTGGTCGGGCCGCCCGGGGTCGGCAAGACGCGCCTGGCCAAGGAGTGCCTCGCGGTGGGCGAGGCGGCGGGGTTCGCCGCCGCCCTCGCCGTCGGCAGCCGGGCCGCCCGCGAGATCCCCCTCGGTGCCCTCGCCCCGCTGCTGCCCCCCACCGCCGGGTCGAGCGAGCGGGGGATGGCCATGCTGCGCAAGGCCACCGACAGCCTGCTCGCGCTGGCCGGCGGCAAGCCCCTGCTGCTCGTCGTCGACGACGCCCACAACCTCGACGACGCCTCCGCGCTGGTGCTGCACGGGCTCGCCGTGGCCCGCACCGCGTACGTCGTGGCCACCGTGCGCTCCGGCGAGCAGGTGCCCGATCCCGTCGTCGCCCTCTGGAAGGACGGTCTCGCCGAGCGCCTCGAGCTCGGGCCGTTGGACCAGCTCGAGGTGGCCCAGCTGCTCGAGACGGTCCTCGGCGGCCCCGTCGAGGGCAAGGTGCTCCAGCAGTTCTGGAACGCCAGCGAGGGCAACGTGCTCTACCTGCGGGAGCTGGTGCTCGGTTCGCTCGACGCCCAGACCCTCGTCGACGACGCCGGGCTCTGGCGCCTGGTGGGCGACGTGTCGAGCTCGCCCCGCCTCACCGACCTGGTCGAGGCCCGCCTCGCCGGCCTCGACGACGAGGAGATCGCGGCGCTCGAGCTCGTCGCCTTCGGCGAGCCCATCGGCGTCGACGTCATCGAGCGCCTGAGCAGCGGCGCCGCGCTGGAGCGCCTCGAGCGCCGGGGCCTGCTGGCCACCGAGCTGGACGACCGCCGGGTGCAGGCCCGGCTGGCGCACCCCCTCCACGGCGACGTGCTGCGGGAGCGGACCCCGCTGTTCCGCGCCCGGGCCGTGTGCCGGGCGCTCGCCGACGAGGTCGAGGCCAGCGGGGTGCGCCGCCGTGGCGACGTGCTGCGCGTCGCCCTCTGGCGGCTCGACGGCGGCGGCACCGCCCGGCCCGACCTGCTGCTCGAGGCCGCCCGCATGGCGGCGTTCGCCAACGACGACAAGGTGGCGGTGCGCCTGGCCCGGGCCTCGTTCGACCTCGAGCCCAGCTTCGAGGCGGGCCACGTGCTCGCCGACTGCCTCTACTCCTCCGGGGAGACCGACCAGATCGAGGCGGTGCTCTCGCAGGTCGAGCCCCTCGCCCGCGACGACTTCGAGCGCACCGCCGTCGCCCTCGTGCGCTCGTTCAACCTGTTCTGGCACCTCGGCAGCGTCGACCAGGCCGTCGGCGTCATCGAGGCCGTCCTCCCGCAGCTCGAGGACCCCGAACTCGTGGGCGAGGCCCAGGGCGTGCTCGCGCTCTACGACGTCATGGCCAACCAGGCCGAGCTCGGCGTGCCGCGCGTCGAGCCCCTGTTCGGGCGGCATGAGGGTCGGGCCTTCCTCCAGGTCGCGCTGGCCGGCAGCCTCGGGCTCCCCGCGCTCGGGCGGGCCGACGAGGCCGTGGACCTCGCCGTCCGGGCCTACGGCGCGCACCGGACCATGGGCGGGATGCTCGTCATGTACGAGCCCTCCCTCCTGCGGGTCGCCCAGGAGCTGGCGCTCTGCTTCCTCGGGCGGCTGCACGAGGCCGAGCGACTGGCGCACGAGGGCTACGCCGTGGCGGTCGGCGAGGGCGACGGCGCCGGCTGGGCGTTCCACTGCCTCGCCCTCGGGCGCGTGTGCCTCGACCGCGGGAAGGTCGTGGACTCGCTGCGCTGGTGGCGGGAGGGCGCCGCCCTCTTCGAGGCGGTCAACCACCCCGGGCCACAGCGGTGGGCGCTCATCGGGCAGGTGTTCGCGCACGCCCTCGCCGGCGACGCGCCGGCGGCCCGCAAGGTGATCGACGAGATCCAGTCGATGCGAGAGCACCCGGCGAGCCTCAACGACCCCGACCTGGCGCGGGCCACCGCCTGGGTGGAGGTGGCCGAGGGCGACCCCGCCGGCGCGATCGAGCGCCTGCGGGCCCTGGCCGAGGCCGACCGCGACGCCGGGCACCCGGCCCACGAGCTCGACGTCCGCCACGACCTGGCCCGACTCGGCCGCGCCGCCGAGGTGCGCACGCGGGTGCACGAGCTGGCCGGCATCGTGGCCGGCCCCCTCGCCGCGGCCCGCGCCGGCCACGTCGACGCGCTGGTGGCCGACGAGGCGGCGGCGCTGGCCGCCGCCTCCGAGGCCTTCGCCGACTGCGGAGCGTCCCTGCTCGCCGCCGAGGCGGGGGAGGCGTCCGCCGAGGCCTACCGGCGGGCCGGCGACGCCCGGGCCGCCACGGCGCAGCAGCACCGCACCGCCGAGCTGCGCGCCGCGTGTGACGGCGCCGTGACGCCGGGGCTGGGCCGCATCGACTCGCCGACGCCGTTGACCAAGCGCGAGCTCGAGATCGCCCTGCTCGCCGCCAAGGGCCTCGCCAGCAAGGACATCGCCGCGCAGCTCTTCGTCTCCGTGCGCACCGTGGACAACCACCTGGCCCGGATCTACGACAAGCTCGGGGTCTCGGGGCGGGCGGCTCTCGCCGACGCGCTCGAGGCCTCCGCGCTGACCTGACGACGGTCATGATGTGGGCGTGAACTGGCCACTGGTGGGGCGTGCCGCCGAGCTGGACCGGTTGCGCCGCCTGGTGATCGCCCGCGAGAAGGCGGGCGTGGTGCTCATCGGGCCCGCCGGCGTGGGCAAGACGCGCCTGGCCAAGGAGTGCCTCGCGGTGGGCGAGGCCTCGGGGTGCGCGACCGCGCTGGCGGTGGCCAGCCGGGCCGCCCGAGGCATCCCGCTCGGTGCCCTGGCCACGTTGCTGCCGGCCATGCCCGAAGCCGCTGCGTCCGGCATCGGGCTGCTCCAGTACGCCCAGGAGGGCCTGGCCCAGCTCGCCGGCGACCGTCCGCTGCTGCTCGTCGTCGACGACGCCCACAGTCTCGACGACGCCTCCGCCGTGCTGCTCCAGCAACTGGCCGGGGCCCGCACCGCCTTCATCGTGGCGACCGTCCGCACCGGCGAGGCCGTCCCCGAGCCGGTCGCCGCGCTCTGGAAGGAGGGCCTCGCCGAACGGGTGGAGCTCGGCACCCTCGACGAGGACTCCACCGAGCTGCTGCTCGAGCAGGTGCTCGGCGCGCCGGTCGAGGCCATCGCCGTGCACCAGCTGTGGGAAGCGAGCCAGGGCAACGTGCTGTACCTGCGGGAGCTCGTGCTCTCGGCCCTCGAGACCCACACCCTCGTCGACGACGCCGGCCTGTGGCGCATCGTGGGCGAGGTCTCGGCGTCGCCGCGCCTGCGCGACATCGTCGAGGTCCGCCTCGCCGGCCTCGACGACGACGAGGTCGCGGCGCTCGAGCTCGTCGCCTTCGGCGAGCCCGTGGACCTGGACGTGGTCGACCGCCTCGGGGTCACCGGGGCGGTCGAGCGCCTCGAGCGCAAGGCCATCGTCGCCACCAGCCAAGACGGCGACGACGCCGAGGTGCGTCTCGCCCACCCCCTGCACGGTGACGTGCTCCGCGACCGCACGCCCGTCATCCGCAGTCGCCGTGCCCGCCGGCTGCTCGCGGACGCGGTCGAGGCGGTCGGCGCGGAGCGGCCCGGCGACGTCCTGCGGGTGGCGCTGTGGCGGCTCGACGGCGGCGGCGAGATCGAGCCCGACGCGCTCGTGGCCGGCGCCGCCCTGGCCGGCCACGCCTTCGACTACGCCACGGCCGAGCGGCTGGCCCGGGCCGCGTTCGAGGCGGAGCCGAGCTTCGCGGCGGGCTACATCCTCGCCGGGGCCATGAACGAGCGGGGCGACGCGGCGGGCGTCGACGGCGTGCTCGGCCAGCTCAGCACCCTCATCGAGGGCGACGAGGACCGGGCCAGCATGACCGGCCTGCGCATCGCCAACCTGTTCTGGCGGGCCCGCGACCTCGAGGGCGCCATCGCGGTCGGGGAGGCCGCCGCGGCCGAGATGACCGAGGAGGAGCCCCGCAACTACGTGCTGGGCCACGTCGCCGTGGTGGAGGCCAGCGCCGGCCGGGCCGCCGACGCCGTGGACCGCGTCGGCCACCTCTTCGAGGCCACCGACGGCCGCGCGTTCTACCACGCGTCGCTCGCCGGGGCCCTGGCCCTCCAGGTGCTCGGACGCCCGGGCGAGGGGGCGGACCTCGCGGAGCGGGGCATCGCCGCCCACGGCCGCCTGGGCGTGCAGGGTCGGATCTTCGAGGTGTCGCTGCTCAGCGCCACGCGCACGATCGCCATGTTCGAGGAGGGTCGCGGCGACGAGGCCCGCCCGCTGGCCGAGGCCGGCTTCGAACTGGCCCTCGACCAGGAGGACGACGTCGGCCGGTCGCAGTACGCCCTCGCGCTGGGGCTCATCGGCCTCGACGCGGGCGACGCCGTCGAGTGCGTGCGACGGTTCCGTGAGGCCGAGGCGCGATTCCGCCGCGACCGCCACGACGGCATGACCCGCTGGGCCCTCGGTGGCCTGCTCTTCGCCCAGGCCCTGCTCCGCGACGTCGAGGGCGCGCACGCCACCCTCGCCGCCCTCGACGAGATCGGGCCCCACCCGGCGGCGTTCAGCGAGGCGATCCTCGAACGGGCCAAGGGCTGGTTGCTGCTCGCCGAGTCCGACCCCGAGGCGGCGAAGGCCCAGATCCGCCTGGCGGGCGAGCACGCCGCGGCGATGGGGCTCCCCGCCCGGGAGCTCCCCGCGCTGCACGACCTGGCCCGGCTGGGCGAGGCCGAGGAGGTGCTCGACCGGGCCCGAGCGGTCGTGCGCACCATGGTCGGGAGCTCGGCGCCGGCCCGCCTGGCTCACGTCGAGGCGCTCGCCGCCGGCGATCCCGAGGCCCTGGTGGCGTCCGCCGGGCTGCTCGAGCGGTGCGGCATCGTGATCGCGGCCGCCGAGGCCCTCATGGCGGCCGCCGACCTCTTCCGGGCGGCGGGCGACAGCCGCCGGGCGGCCCAGTGCGTGCGGGAGGGCCAGGCCCTCGCCGCCCGCTGCGAGGGCGTCGTCACCCCGGGCCTGGTGCACGCCGACGCCATCGTCCCCCTCACCAAGCGCGAGCGGGAGATCGCCCTCCTCGGGGCCGAGGGGCTGAGCAGCCGCCAGATCGCCGAGCGCCTCGTGGTGTCGATCCGCACGGTCGACAACCACCTCGCCCGCGTCTACGACAAGCTCGGCGTGTCGGGCCGGGCCGAGCTGGCCGACGCCCTGGGCACCGCCGAGCCCTGATCCCTCCCGACCCGACCACCAACCGACCGACCGACCGAACGACCGACTGACTGACCGGGCTGACCGGCCGACCGGCTAGCGCCGGAAGACGCCGAGGTTCGAGTTGCGGTGGGCGAAGCGCCGGCGGATCACCTCACGGCGCTCCTGGAGCTCGGCGTAGGTGAGGCCCTCCGTCGCGGCATCCACGCCGAAGCTGGCCTTGACCCCGTCGAGGTCGAGCTCGTAGGTGCGGGGGTCGATGCCCACGTCGGCGGCGATGCGCTCGCCGTGGGTCTGCGCGAAGTACAGGGCCAGGTGGGTGATCTCGGCGAACAGGTCGAGGTCGGGGGCGAGGGTGGCGATGGCGCCGTCGAGGAAGACCATGTTCTTCACGAAGAGCATGAGCTCCTTCGGCAGGCGGGCGCCGTAGGCGAGCAGGCCCTTCATGATCTGCTGGATCTCCGCCACCATCTCGTCGGGCGTGAGGGTGGTCGGGTCGATCGGGGGCCGGTCGAGGCCGAGGTCGGCGATCACCGCGGCGAGGTCGGTGTCGGCCGGCAGGGCCCCCAGGTCGCGCAGCGCGGCCAGCTGGCCGGGGACGTCGTTCATGGTCGCCCCCATGAGCATCCGCAGGAAGGCGAGGCGGCGGGGCTCGTCGAGGCGGCCGGTGATGCCGAAGTCGAGCAGGGCGGTGCGACCGTCGGGCAGCACCCGCAGGTTGCCGCCGTGGAGGTCGCCGTGGAAGACGCCGTGGAGCATGGCGCCCTCCATGAAGGCGACCATGCCGGTGCGGACGATGGCGTAGGTGTCGACGCCGGCGTCGACCATGCCCGCCACATCGTCGAAGGCGAAGCCGTCGAGGCGCTCCATCACCAGCATGCGACGCGTGACCAGCTCGGGGTGGGGGCGGGGGATGACGTAGCCCCGCTGGCCGAGGGACGCGAGCGACACCGCCACGTCGAGCATGTTCTCGCCCTCGAGGCGGAAGTCGAGCTCCTCGTTGATGGTCTCGGCGAACAGCTCGACGAGCGCCGGCGGGTTGGCCAGCGAGGCGATGGGGATGCGCCCCACCAGATAGGGGGCGACCCAGGCCATCACCCGCAGGTCGTCGTGGACGAGACGACCCACCGAGGGCCGCTGCACCTTCACGACGACCCGCTCGCCGGTGCGGAGCACCGCGCCGTGGACCTGGGCGATCGAGGCGGCGGCGATGGGATCGCGGTCGAACGAGGCGAAGACCGCGCCCAGCGGCCGCCCGAGCTCCTGCTCGACCACGCGCCGCACCACGTCGAAGGGCTCGGCGGGCACGCGGTCACGGCACTTCTTGAACTCGTCGACGAGCTCGGCGGGGAAGATGCCCTCGCCCGACGAGATGATCTGGGCCAGCTTGATGTAGGTCGGGCCGAGGCGCTCGGCCGCGATCCGCAGGCGGCGGGAGATGCCCGCCCGGGACACCTCGCCGCCGCGCCGGCGCTCCAGCACCGCCCACAGCGCCAGGGCCAGGCCGAGGTGGCGCAGCACCCGCACGAGGCGGCCGAGGGGTGGCAGCCGCCCCGGGTCCACCAGCTCGGGCACCTCTCGGCGGCTCACCTCCCGCACGAGATCGAGGCCGTGGCGCCACGTCAGGCCGTCCAGGTCGCCGAGCACCCACGGGGGGTGGTCGCTGAAGGCACCCCGCTGGAGGTCGGGCGGCACGGTCACTCCCTCAGGGTGGCACCTGGGCCGCCGAACCCGGCAACCGGGGCGGCGTTACGATCGCCCGCACCCCGGAGGACGGTCCGGGGACGAGGGGGATCTCCATGGCCCAGGGCTGGATCGTCGACGACGTGCCGAGCGTGCGCTACCCGATCTACACGCGGGGGAACGTGGGGGAGGTGTTCCCGGACCCGGTGGCGCCGTTCTCGGCCACGTTCGCGATCACGCCCTACTCCGAGCCGGGATGGCGCGACGCCCTGGTCCGCACCGGCGTGTTCCGGGAGGACGAGTTCGACCCCGAGCGCAACGAGATCATCGGGATCTTCGGCGGCTACTGCTTCCTGAACGTCTCCATCAACCGGATCTCGGGCGTGCGGGTGCCCGGGATGACCCCGGAGATGATCGACCTCGCGCTGTTCGGCGCCCAGCCCGGCATCCCGCCCTACGAGCCGGTGGCCGGCGACGAGGACGAGGAGCGCACCAACGCCGCTTTCGAGTGGCTCATCTGGATCATGACCGCCACCGGGCTGCCCGAGCTGGCCGAGGACGAGGCGGTCACCAAGGCGCTGCGCGAGGAACGGCCCGACGTCGCCACGCTGTCCGACGCGGAGCTGCTCGAGCGGGTGCGTGGCCTCTACGACGACCACTTCCGTCGCCTGTTCGCGCAGCACATCTTCGTCTCGGTCTCGATCCAGATCCCGCTCGGGATCATCACCCAGGTGTGCGAGGCGGTGGGCGACCCGAGCCTCGCCATGCGCCTCGTCGCGGGCCTGGGCGACGTCGAGTCGGCGGCGCCGTCGTTCGCGATGTGGCGGCTCGGTCGGCGGGTGGCGGGTTCCGAGGCGCTGACCGCCGAGTTCGACGCGGGCGTGGCGGGCCTGCTCGACCGCCTGGAGGCGCGCCGGGGCATCGACGAGGTCGACACCTTCCTGGGCGAGCTGGCGACCTTCCTGCACGACTACGGCTCGCGGGGCCCGAACGAGTGGGACACCACGTCGCACACCTGGGAGACCCGCCCGGAGCTGGCCCTCGCCGCCGTCGACCGCCTCCGCCTGCAGGACGACGCCGACGACCCCGAGCGCCACCACGGCGAGCGGGGGGCCGACCGTGAGGCCGTCGCCGCCCAGCTGCGGGCCGCGCTCGTCGACCAGCCCGAGGTGCTCGAGCAGTTCCAGCAGGCGCTGGCCGCGGCGGCCCTCTTCTTCCCGGGTCGGGAGCGCTCCAAGACGAACGCGGTACGGTTCATCCACGAGACCCGGGTGCTCCTCCACGAGCTCGGCCGGCGGCTGGTCGAGCGAGGCCACTTCGACGACCCCACCGACTTCGGCATGGTGCTGGCCGACGAGCTCGACCTGCTGCTCGCCGACCCGGGCGCGCTCGTGCCCGAGCTCCGAGTCCGCCGTGCCCGTCACCGGGAGCTGGCCGAGCTGCTGCCGCCCTTCGCCTTCGCCGGGGAGCCGCCCGGCGTCGACACCTGGGAGCGCCGCGACGCCCACGTCGAGGAGGCCGCCTCGGTGGGTGACGTGCTCGAGGGCATCTCCGGATGCCCTGGCGCGGCCACCGGCACGGCGCGGGTGATCCTCGATCCGTCCGACCCCAGCGCGCTCCAGCCGGGCGACGTGCTCGTCGCGCCGATCACGGACCCGTCGTGGACCCCGCTCTTCCTCGCCGCGTCCGCGGTCGTGGTCGACGTCGGCGCGCAGCTCAGCCACGCCATCATCGTCAGCCGCGAGCTCGGCATCCCCTGTGTCGTGTCGGTCACCGGTGCCACCCAGCGCATCCCCGACGGCGCGGTCGTGACCGTGGACGGCACCGC
>WBZT01001348.1_pt1 | contig 10257 bp, 9 predicted proteins | sample 5204241 | NCBI WGS metagenome assembly WBZT01 (sample SAMN12344358, study PRJNA552823) | activated sludge metagenome | biome: Activated sludge suspended growth; feature: Nitrification reactor; material: Wastewater; isolation source: activated sludge from nitrification reactor of wastewater treatment...
CCACCGTCGATTGGGGAACCGCCCTGGCGCCGATCTATGCGGCCTTCGACGCCGGCGTCGACCTCCACATCTGGGTCTCGGAAACGCGCCCCAGGAACCAGGGGCTCCTCACCGCCTGGGAACTCGCCCAGCACGGCGTCGCCCATACGGTGGTCGCCGACAACGCCGCCGGCATCCTCATGCGCGAGGGGCGGGTGGACGCGGTCATCGTCGGCGCCGACCGCATCGCCAGCAACGGCGACGTCGCCAACAAGGTGGGCACTTACTTGAAAGCCCTGGCCTGCGCCGACAACCGCATCCCCTTCTACGTGGCGGCGCCGCGCTCCACAGTGGATTTCGCCTGTGCCGAAGGCGCCGCCATCCCCATCGAGGAGCGCGACGGCGACGAATTGCGCCTCCTCCAGGGCCTCGACGAACGGGGCGCACCGGCCAGTGTGCGCCAGCTCGCCGCCCGGGAAGCGGTCGGCAACCCGGCCTTCGACGTGACCCCGGCCCGGCTGGTGACGGCGATCATCACCGAGCGCGGCGCCTGCCCGGCCAGCCGCGAAGGCCTGGCCGCGCTCTATCCGGAGCACGCGGCGTGAAGTCCGCGGCCGCCGACGATCCCCGCGGCGCGCTCATCGCCACCGCCCGCGCCATGGCGGCCGCCGGCCTCAACCGCGGCACGGCGGGCAACGTCAGCGTGCGCAGCGGCGAGGGCTTTCACATCACGCCCACCGGCATGGCCTACGACCGCCTGGAGCCCGACGACATCCCCGCCATGGCCCTCGACGGCACCCCCCTCGGGCGCCGCAAGCCCTCGTCGGAATGGCGCTTCCACCGCGACATCTACCTCGCCCGGCCGGAAGCGGGCGCCGTCGTCCATGCCCACTCCCCCTTCGCCACCAGCATCGCCTGCCTGCGGCGGGACATACCGCCCTTCCACTACATGATCGCCCGCTTCGGCGGCGACACGGTGCGCTGCGCGGCCTACGCCACCTTCGGCACCCAGGAACTCTCGGACGCCGCCCTCGCCGCCCTGGAAGGCCGCAACGCCTGTCTCTTGGCCAATCACGGCATGCTCGCCTGGGGCCGTGACCTCGATCAGGCCCTGGCGCTTGCCGTCGAACTGGAAGAACTCTGCGGCCAATACTGGCACGCCTGCCAGCTGGGCGAGCCGGTGCTGCTCGGTGCTGCGGAAATGGCTGTCGTCCTGGAAAAGTTCAGCGGCTACGGCCAGCAGGAGTCGGCGTAGCGGAGTTTGCGGGGCAGGGGGATGGGTCGATGCCGTACTTCCGCTCCACGTCGAGTTAAAGCGGGCGGTGGATTTCAACCGGGTTGGTAAACGAGCTTGACGTGGGGGAAGGGAATCTCGATCCCGGCCTCGTCGAAGGCGGCTTTCAGTCGCTCCAGATAGGTACGGCGCACGTTCCACTGCTCCAGCGGCGCAACCTTGAAGCGGCAGCGGATCACCACTGCGGAATCCGCCCATTGCTCCACCCCGGCCACCTCCAGATCTTCCAGGATGCGCTGGGCGAGCGCCGGGTCTGCCCGCATTTCGGCCCCTACTCGCCGCATCACCTCCACCACCTGTTCCACCCGTTCGCCGTAGGCCACGCCGACGTCGATCACGGCGAAGGCATGGCCCAGGCTCATGTTGGTGACGATCGAGATGGTTCCGTTGGGGATGTAATGCACGTTGCCGGCATAGTCCCGCAGGCGCAGGTAGCGCAGGGTCAGTTCCTCCACCAGCCCGGACTTGCCCCCCACATCCACCACGTCGCCGATGCGCAACTGGTTTTCCAGGAGCAGGAAGAAGCCCGTGAAGTAGTCCTTGACCAGGCTCTGGGCGCCAAAGCCCACGGCAATGCCGATCACGCCCGCCGCTCCCAGGATGGGCGCCACCGAAATGCCCAATTCGCCCAGGATGAGCAAGCCGCCCACCAATGTCGTCGCCACGGTGAGCACATAGCGGACCACCCGCGAAAGCGTGCGCACCCGCTGCCCTTCCTCGGCGCTCTCCTGGCGGGCGGCGATGACCTCCCGCAGGCGCGGGATCACCCGCTGGATGAGGCGCAGAGCGATGAGGGTCAATACGACGATCAGCAGGATGCGGCCGGCGGTGGCCGCCTGCCCTGGAACCCAGTCGTCGAAGCCATGGATCAGTGACTCCATCAGAATGCCTCGTCCCAGCGAATGGACAGTCGAATGGCCGAATTGATCAGTCCCACCATGCTGTAGGTCTGCACGAAATTGCCCCACTGCTCGCCGCTCTGCGGATCGATGTGCTCGGCCAGGAGGCCCAGGCGATTGCGGCAGGCGAGGAGGCGTTCGAACAGGTGCCTTGCCTCGTCGCGGCGCCGCAGCGCCGCCAGGGCGTTGACGTACCAGAAGCTGCATACCAGGAAGGCGTTTTCCGGTTCGCCGAAATCGTCGCTTTCCACGTAGCGGAAGATGAAATCCCCCCTCTGCAGGTCGGCGGCGACCGCGTCCACGGTCGCCGCAAAGCGTGGGTCCTCGGGCGACAGGAAGCCGACTTCAGCAAGGAGCAGCAGGCTGGCGTCCATGGCATCGCCGTCGAAAGTCGACACGAAGGCCTTGCGCTTGTCGCTCCAGGCGCGTTTGCCGATGGTCCGGTGCAGGCGATCCGCCTGCTTGCGCCAGTAGGCCGTACGGTCGTCGAGGGCGAGCCGGGCGGCGATGCGTGCCAGGCGATCGCAAGCAGCCCAGCACATGACGGCGGAGAAAGTATGGACGCGGGCGCTGCCGCGCAATTCCCACAATCCGGCATCGGGCTGGTCGAAGCACAGGATGGCCTGCTCGCCAAGGGGTTCGAGGCGGCGGAAGAGAGCCACGTCCCCGCGGCGCGCGAGCCGCTGGTCGAAAAACACGTGGGTCGAGGCGAGTACCGCGGAACCATAAACGTCGTGCTGAATCTGGCGATAGGCAAGGTTGCCCATGCGCACCGGACCCATTCCCCGGTATCCGGCCAGTGAATCCACCTCGCGTTCCGAGAGTTCCGCCCGCCCGTCAATGGCGTATACCGGCTGCAGGGGTGCGTCGCCGGCATTGGCCGCCAGGTTGATGATATAGGCGAGGTAGCGCTCCATGGTGCGGGTCGCACCGAGCCGGTTCAGGGTGTTGACCACGAAGTAGCCGTCCCGTAGCCAGCAGTAGCGATAATCCCAGTTGCGGGCGCTGCCCGCAGCTTCGGGAATGGAGGTGGTCATTGCCGCGACGATGGCCCCGGTGTCGTCGTAGGCGTTCAGTTTCAGGGTTATGGCGGAGCGGATCACCGCCTCCTGCCACTCGTAGGGAATGCTCAGGAAGCGCACCCATTCCCGCCAGTACTGGCCCGTCTCCTCCTGAAAGCGGCGGCCCACCTCTCCCACGGCGTCGTGTACGCTCTCGTCCGGCCCCAGGATCAGGGTGACGGCATCCTCCAGGAAGAAGGCCGTCTCCTGCAGGATGGCGGTCAGGGAAGCGTCGGTGGTGAGGCGCAGTGTGAGCTCCGACCCGACGAAGCGTATGTGGTTGCTGCCGCGGGTGACCTCGGGCCGGGCGGCGCCGTCCCCGCAGGCGGGACGGATGCGCAGGGTGAGCCGAGGGCTTCCGGTTACCTTGCAGATGCGGCGCACCAGCATCATGGGCCGGAAAGTGCGCCCATATTGTCCGAAGCGCGGCGCGAAATCGGTTACCTCGACGCAGCCGCCGTGAATGTCATAGAGGCGAGTCGCCAGGATGGCGGTGTTCTCCACGTAGTGCTGCTCGGCATGAGAGAAGTCGGCGATGTCCACCGCCGAATAGCCGTAGGCGTCGTCGTTGCGCAGCAGGGAGCAGAACACCGGGTCGCCATCGAAACGCGGAAAGCAGGCCCAGTTGATGGTGGCCCGCGCGTCGACCAGGGCGCCGATGGTGCAGTTGCCGATGAGGGCCAGATCAAGGGAATTCATCGCTACTCCTCCAGGACCAGCGCCAGCCATTGCCGCACGGAAGCGACGTCCGGCAACCGGTATCGGGCACAGGAACGGCCCTGACCCACCTTGATGGATATGCCTCCGGCCGCGTTGACAGCGGCGAAGGCGTGTTCGTCGTTGCAGTCGTCACCGATGAACACCGGCCGACGGTGGCGGAATGGAGCCTCGCTCAGGAATTCAGTCACCGCCGTACCCTTGTCGACGCCAGCGGGCTTCGCTTCCACCACGCACTTCCCGCACTGTAGTTCGAGAACGCCGCCGGTACTGGCGACCATCTGCCTCATCACGCGGTGGACGTAGCCGGCCAGCCGTGGAGCCCGGCGATAGTGGAGGGCCAGGGTCAGTCCCTTGTCTTCCATGAGCAGGCCGGGGTGCCGGCGGAGGATGGGCTGCAACGCTTCCCGGATGTTGCGCTTGGCGTCTGGCGGCGTGGGATGAAGCCACAGGCGGCCAGACGTGTCGCGGCGTTCCAGGCCGTGTTGCCCTGCCCGCGGCATGCGGACGTGGCCGATGCGGCGGTCGAGGTCCGAGATGGAACGGCCGCTGACCAAGGCGACGGCGCCATCGCAGGCACGATAGAGGCCCTCGAAAAGATCCAGGACGTGGTCGTCGAAGCGGATACCGTCCGGCGTCTCGGCCAGGTCAATCAGGGTGCCGTCCACGTCGAGGAAATAGGCCCAGCGGTCGCGGGCTTTGGGTAACGCATGAGCTCGGGTCGTCATGATGCCTCCCTAAAGGACATTGGGGGAAGTGCTGCTGCCCAGGATGCGGTCGCGGCGCCGCATGGAAGCCGCGTCGAGCAGCATGCGGCCGGCCCAGCGGTAGACGTTGAACTCGGCGATGAGACCGCGCATCAGGCGCATGCGATCCCGCTGTTCCGAATCGGGCATGGTCAGCGCCAGGTGCAGGGCGGCGGCACATTGGTCGGCATCGTAGGGGTTCACGATCAGCGCCTCGGGCAGTTCCCGGGCTGCGCCCGTGAATTGCGACAGGATGAGCACACCGCGGTCGTCGTCGCGGGCGGCGATGAATTCCTTTGCCACCAGGTTCATCCCGTCGTGGAGGCTGCTGACGAAGCATAGGTCAGCCGCGCGGAAGTAGGCGTAGACGTCCGCCGGCTCGTGGTGCTCCACCTTCAGAATGATGGGCGGTGGGCCATGGCGCTCGAAGCGCATGTTGATACGCGTGGCGAGGGCGCGCACCTGGGCTTCGTGGTGCTGGTATTCGCCGATTCCGGATCGGGTCGGCGCCGCGATCTGCACGAAACTGAAGCGCCCGACCCACTCCGGGTGGACGTCCAGGAGCCGCTCGATGGCCGCAAAGCGTTCGAGGATGCCCTTCGTATAGTCCAAGCGGTCGACGCCAATACCGAGCCGATGGCCGGCCGGAAGATCGTTGCTGCGGCGAAGATCGTTCCGGCACTGAGGCATCGGAACGGCGATCATTTCCTGTGCCGGCGGCCAATCGATGGAAATCGGGTAGCGGTGAACCGCCGTCAGGCGTCCGCCCAGGGAGACGGTGAACGATTCCCGGTCCACCCGCGCTTCCAGAAAGCGATCCACCGTATCGACGAAATTGTTGCAGTGAAACTGGGTGTGAAAGCCCAGGATGCTGCTGCCGAGCAAGCCCGAAACCACCTCTTCGCGCCAGGGGCAGATGGCGAAGGATTCCGGGTTCGGCCAGGGGATGTGCCAGAAGGTGATGATGGTGGCGTCCGGCAGGCGTTCCCGGATCATGCGCGGCAGCAGGGCGAAGTGGTAGTCCTGGACCAGCACGATGGGGTTGGGGGTGCGCGCCTCCTCGACCACCGCGTCGGCGAATTTGCGATTCACCGCCTGGTACTGGGCCCAGTCCGACGAGCGGAAGGTGGGCCGCACGTGGGCGATGTGGCACAGGGGCCACAGGCCTTCGTTGGCGAAACCGTAGTAGTAGCCAGCCTCCTCTTCCGCCGTGAGCCAGAGACGGCGGATCTGGTAGGCGGGTTTCTCCGGCGGCACACCAACGTGGTCGCGGGCATCCACCACCTCGCGGTCGGCGGAGCCGCTACCATGGGCGATCCAGGTGCCGGAGCACGCGCGCATGATGGGCTCCATGGCGGTCACCAGTCCGCTGGCGGGCCGCTGCACCTCGATGCGGTCGCCTCGGTGCTGGTGAATGTAGGGTTCGCGGTTGGAAACGACGATGACGTCTTCACCGCGCAATTCGCCGCGCAGAATGGCGCGCAGGGAGTCGGCGGTCCACGTGATCTGGCTCTCGTCCCGCGATCGAGCCTCGGATTCAAGTTCCCGAATCAGGCGCTGCAGGTCGCCGGCAATGGGCCGGAATTCCGGCGGCGTCATCTGGGATGCGAGGGCCGGCTGGCGAACCAGTCCGTCGCCGCGCAGCAGGGCCTGGATGCCTGCCATCCAGCCGCGCCAGGAGAGCTGCGCGATGATCACGGTGATGAGCGAGATGAGGGCCGCCAGGGCGAGGAAAAAATAAAATACGTAGCGGTTGGTTTCCTCGCTGCGCCTGGCAATGAAACTCAGGTCATGGACCAGCACCAGCCTGCCGTCGGGAGCGAGATCGGTCACCATCGGTTTGATGGCGATCTGCAGCGGGCCCAGCGGGCTCTGCAGAAGTCCATCCTCGCGGCCTTCCCAGCGGGTGAGGTCGCCGCAGCGGATATCGGCTGGCAATGTGTTGCTGCCGGTGATTTCCGCCGTGGCCGAAGCACAGTAGCCGACGGCGTAGAGCCGCTCGTCCTGCGAGATGCGCGTAAAGAACTCGCCAATCTTCCCTTTGCGGCCCGCAGCCAGACGTTCCTCAAGGGGGTCGTGCACGGTGTTGGCAATGAGAGAGGAACGGATGTCGAGGTCGCGCATGAAACAGCGTAGGGTCAAGCGATCAACCAGGTGAGCCGTAGCGTAGGCGACGATTCCAAGGGCAACCAGAAGGGGCAATACAAATCTAAGCGATAGTCGCATGGCACTTTCTCCAACAAATTCCATCCGGCGCGCCGGGTGTCCGCCGGGCAGTCTCTCGCTCAGGGCTGATAGAGCACATCCACCCGCCGCATCAGACGTCCGCATGATGCTTCGCACCCGCTGGGCGCTTCCTCGTTACCCATGGTGCTTCGACGCAATTGCTTCTTGGCTACGCCAAGGGAAACGAGTAACTCGGCCACCGCGTCCAGTCGCTTTTCGGCCACCGCCACGTCGATCGACGGGCTGCCCAGGCTGTCGGTGTGTGCCACCAGGAGCACCACCTGTTTCGGGTTCGCCTTGAGGCGCTCCGCATGGCCGCGCAGAACGCCAATCGCCTGCTCGCTAAGCGCCGCGCTGGCGAAGGCGAAGAAGACGCTTCCGGCTGCGGGTATCTCCGGCATCCCCCTCGGCAATTTCTCCTCCCTGCCGGTCGCTCCGGGCGCGATTTCGGCCACGGTGGGGCGCGTGGGAGTCGGGCTGCTCATTGCGGGATTCTCGACGGCGGCCGGCGGCCCTCGCCGCGCGGCGCAACCCTCAAGGGCCAGTGCCGCCGCCAGGATGATGGCTGCGACGAGCCCCCGGCGGACATTCGTCTGTGCGAAGTCACCGTAACGCTGTGGGTCGGGGGTAATAAGCATCGAGAACATTCGCACTCCCCAGGTCGGCGCCGTGGCACTCACGAACTGCCAGATGCCGAGGATTTCCATGCCCTCCATGGCCTTGATCGGTTGCATTCCCTCAGGGCAGGGAATGGGAGTGCTCCGCGGCGCTGCCGTCCGCAGGGGAGGTCGCTTTCCGATGGCGCAAGCGTCCGCAGATCACTTCCCAACGTTCGTCAATCGCCGATGCCGCGCCGCCTCCGGCGAGCGGCACAGGCCGCGCGGCAACTGGACGAGCGGTCCCCGCGCCCAGAGCGAGCGAAGGATCAGGTGCTCTGATGGCATGGGTTCTTCCACCAACGCCCCGCCTAGCCTGCCAGGCCTTGTTGTACGAGATACGTCCCGGCGCCGGCGAAATAGCCGATCAGCGCCAGACCACTGATCCGCTTCACGTACCAGAAGAAGTGAATTTTCTCGAGTCCCATGGCTGCCACGCCAGCTGCCGAGCCGATGATGAGGATGGATCCTCCCGTCCCGGCGCAGTAGGCGAGAAATTGCCAGAGCAGGGCATCTGTCGGGAACTTGCTCAAGTCGTACATGCCCATGGACGCGGCTACCAGGGGTACGTTGTCCACGACGGCGCTGACGATGCCGATGATGAGCACGATGACCTCTTGGCTTCCCACCGCCGCGTCGAGCCACCGAGCCAGGGCACTTAGAAGGTGGGTATGTTCCAGGGTCGCGACCGAGAGCAGGATGCCAATGAAGAACACGAGGGAGCTGAGATCGATCCTGCTCAGGGCGTGGGCCAGAGTGAAGTGGTACTTGTATTCGTCTTCCTTGTGGCGGTGCACCAGGTCGCCCACCAGCCATAGGATGCCGACGCCGAACAGGATTCCCATGAAAGGTGGAAGGTGGGTGATGGTCTTGAAGACGGGAACCGCCACCAGCACACCGAGCCCCAGAAAGAACATGAGGTTGCGCTCGAACTCCGTGGTGACGATGCCATGGTCGGCATCCGTCGTCTCCGGGCTGACGATGGTGCGCCCGCGCAGCACAAAGGTGGTGATTGCCAAGGGCACCACCATGCTCACCACGGCTGGCAGCAGGATCGATTTGATGGTGGCCAGGGAAGTGATCTGACCGCCGATCCACAGCATGGTGGTGGTCACGTCGCCAATGGGAGACCAGGCTCCACCTGAGTTGGCGGCAATGACGATGATGCCCGCGAAAAACAGACGATCCTCATGCCTCGCGAGCAGCTTGCGCGTGAGCGAGATCATCACGATGGTGGTGGTGAGGTTGTCGAGAACCGCGCTCATGAAGAAAGTTACAAAGCCGACCAGCCACATCAGTGAAGGGAGCTTGGATGTGCGGATGCGCTTCGTGATGACTTCGAAGCCGTTGTGGGCGTCGACCACTTCGACGATCGCCATGGCCCCCATCAGGAAAAACACGATCTGGGCCGTACTTGTGAGCGATTCCCCCAACTCCCTGGACAACTGATGGGTGTCGCCGAGGGAGAGCGAGTAGATCGTCCAGAGAATTCCGGCGCCCAGCAAGGCAGAGGCTGACTTGTTGATCTTTAGCGGGTGTTCCAACGCGATTGCGAGGTACGCAATGACAAATACGACGATTAGCGCAGTCAGCATGAGTTACCTGTGCAGTCAAGCGATTACGGGTTTCATGTCTCCGGCTCGCTCACTTTGTGCTGTACGCTTCCCGCGAGGGACCGCTGAGCGAAAAAATGCCCACCGGTAGGTGGGCTCGAAATATCTGAAAACTGTCCAGCAGCCTCAAGGCCGGAACCCCTCTTGAAGCCCTGTCAGTCTAGCAAAACGATGCTCATCGGAAGGTCATCGATTGGTCAAGGTTAGGTCAATGACAATGGCAGGTAAACTTCTTCATTGTTGTGTTTTTGAAATCCAGAGACGGTCACGCATTCCAGTCATGCCAAAGCCATTTGTTGTCATTTGGTAAAGCAATAGTCAGTAAATCGTCAGTACATGGAGATTTGCTGCAATCGACTCGGAAATCTGTCAGCTAGCCGTAAGGTACAAAAATAAACTGGATTGAGAGTGGAGGGCAGAAAAATGCTCGCCGCCCTATCTCAATACTGGAGGAGACAATCCATGGACGACTCAGGCAAGGCCTATTGGTCAGCTGTGCTGGGACTGCTGGCCAAAGTGCTCATCATTTGGTTCGCGGTCTCGTTCGGAGCCGGCATTCTGTTTGCTGACGCGCTGAACAGCATCAAGCTCGGGGGGTATCCGCTGGGCTTCTGGTTTGCCCAGCAGGGGTCGATCTACGTATTCATTGCCTTGATCTTTTATTACGCCAAGGCCATGAACAAGATCGACCGCAAATTCGACGTGCACGAATAACAGGGAGGCAGTATGGATCTGCAAACCATGACCTACCTGGTGGTCGGCGCGTCGTTCGCGCTGTACATCGGGATCGCAATCTGGGCACGTGCGGGCACCACCAGCGAGTTCTACGTCGCCGGCGGCGGCGTTCACCCGGTCACCAACGGGATGGCGACGGCAGCCGACTGGATGTCGGCCGCCTCGTTTATTTCGATGGCCGGCCTGATCTCCAACATGGGCTACGGCGGCGGTCTTTTCCTGATGGGCTGGACGGGCGGCTATGTCCTGCTTGCCTGCCTGCTCGCTCCCTACCTGCGCAAGTTTGGCAAATTCACCGTGCCGCAGTTCATCGGCGACCGCTTCTACTCGA
>WBZT01000946.1_pt2 | contig 10256 bp, 12 predicted proteins | sample 5204241 | NCBI WGS metagenome assembly WBZT01 (sample SAMN12344358, study PRJNA552823) | activated sludge metagenome | biome: Activated sludge suspended growth; feature: Nitrification reactor; material: Wastewater; isolation source: activated sludge from nitrification reactor of wastewater...
GCTTGGCCTGTGGCGCACGCCGCATCAGTTCAGGCAGGGCGCCGGTATGGTCGGGCTCCAGGTGGTTAAGCACGATGGTGGTAATTTCCTCATACCTGGCCACCGCCTCCAGCCTGGCGAAAAACTGCTCGGCACATTCCGCCTTGACCGTGTCGATCACCGCCACCCCTGCCGAGCCACGCACCGCATACGCGTTATACGTCGTGCCATTAGGCGTTTTCAGGATCACATCGAAGCTGCGCATGCCGGGATCGAAGGCCCCGATCCATTGCACCCGCTCCGACAGCCAGACGGGCTGGGACATGATTTCTAGCCGAACTTGAAAAGAATGCCGTATCCACCGCGCGGATACTCCCACGCCACGTTACGGTGCTCATCACAGATGATGCGGCAGGTACCGCATTCCAGGCAGCCGTCGCTGATGACGGTGACATTGCCGTTGCCTTCCATGGTCCAGCAACCCGCCGGGCAACACACCGTGCAGGAGCGGCTTTCACAGGCATTGCGGCACTTGTCTTCGTCAATAATGCTGATGTGCGGCCTGCCGGAATCGACCTTGTAGCGATTCTGGAACAGTTTTTCCTCAACCTTGACCACGGTGCTCATTCAAACGCCCTCCATAACTTGAACGTATCGCCAACCAGCCCGAACAGTGAACGGCGCTGGCGGAAGCTCTTGCCGATCTGTTTTTCCTTGGTTTTCTTGTCCACACCGTCCACTGTCAACATGGTTCTGGCAGCGTTGGAAAGCAGCTCGGGATAGTCGTTAAAGAATTGAGGATTTGTATGAAATACATCCGGCATGTCCTTGTATTTCTTCAAATCTTTCATCACAAAACTCTCATCCAACTTGGCCTGGTACCGCTTCAGGTTGGCCTTGCTGAATGCTTTGCCTTCCTGCTTGAGTTCAATCAAGGTGTCGGCGGCATGCATGCCGGTAGTCATCGCCAGATTGGATCCTTCGCGGTGTACCGCATTCACGAACATCCCCGCATCGCCCACAATCATCCAGCCGTCGCCATACAAATCCGGCATGGCGTTGTAGCCACCTTCCGGGATCAGGTGCGCGGTGTATTCCTTCATCTCGCCACCCTCAATCAGCGGCTTGATCGCCGGGTGCGCCTTCATCTGCTCCAGCAGCGCGAAGGGCGTGATCCCCTGCTTCTTGAAGTCGGACAGCATGCAACCCACACCTATCGTCACGCTTTCGCGGTTGGTATAGAGGAAACCGGTGCCCATCATGCCCTTGGTGATCTTGCCCACCATTTCGATCACCACGCCCTCCTCGTCCTTGACGTTGAAGCGCTGTTCGATCAGCTCCTGCGGCATGAAGTGGATTTCCTTCACCGCCAGCGCCACGTCCTTGGGGTGTAATTCCGGATGGAAGCCGGCCTTCTTGGCCAGCAGCGAGTTCACGCCATCGGCCAGGATCACTGCATCGGCGTAGATCGCCCCGCCTTCGCGGTCAGTCTGCACGCCGATCACGCGCTGGCCATCCAGCAGCAAATTGGAAACCGTGGTTTCGCAAATGACCAACGCCCCGGCCTTTTGCACCCGCTCGGAGAACCACTTGTCGAACTGCGAGCGGATCATGGTGTAGCGGTTGTAGGGCTGCTTGTTAAAGGCGTCGGAGCGGTAATGCGAGCCGATGTAGGAATCGTCGTCCAGCACCCACATGCGCTGCTCGATGATGTGGCGCTCCAGCGGCGCATCATCACGAAAATCCGGGATCAGCTTTTCCAGCGCATCGGAGTAAAGGATCGCCCCCTGCACGTTCTTGGAACCGGACGATTCGCCGCGCTCCAGTTGCAGCACACTCAAGCCCGCCTGCGCCAGCCGCAAGGCAGCGGAATTACCCGAGGGCCCTGCACCGACAACGATGACATCAAATTTCTCGCTCATGCTCAGCCAGCCTTTCTTGCAGTTGCCAGATGCACCTTGAAAGCCTCGGTCAACGCCGGGAGTATGGTCATGGCGTTGCCAACAATGCCGTAGTGCGCAAAATCAAAAATCGGGGCGTTGGGGTCGTTGTTGATGGCGATGATCACATCCGAGGCATCCATGCCCACGCGGTGCTGTATTGCGCCGGAGATGCCCGCAGCGATGTAAAGCTTGGGGCGCACTGTCTTGCCGGACTGGCCGACCTGGCGCTCCAGGTCTACCCATCCCGCCTGTACCACAGGCCGCGTAGCGCCCACTTCGGCACCCAGCACCTGCGCCAGATCCCAGACCAGCTTGAAGTTTTCCGGTTTTTTCATGCCACGCCCGCCGGACACAATGATGTCGGCGAAAGGCAGTTGCGGTTTGTCCTGCATTTCGTCCGGGATGTATTCCAGCACCTTGGTGATGATGGAAGTTTCCACCATGCCCAGCGTGTCTTCGATAATGCGACCATTGCGGCTGGTATCCCGTTCCGGCATCGCCATCACGCGCGGCCTGACGGTAGCCATTTGTGGGCGGTAATTCAGGGTTTGGATGGTGCACAGCAGCGATCCGCCAAAGGTTGGGCGGCTGGCCAGCAGGCTGCGCGCATCAAGGTCGATGTTCAGTTCAGTACAATCCGCAGTCAGGCCTGTCTTGAGCGTGGTCGCCACGCTGCCCGCCAGGTCACGGCCCAGCGTAGTCGCGCCCAGGAACAGGATTTCCGGCTGGTATTTGTTCACCAGGTCGGTCAGCCCTTTGGTATAAGGCTCGTTGCGGTAATCAGTCAGCAGCGCGTCTTCCACCAGATAACACAGGTCAGCACCGTGAAAGAAAGCCTCATGGCAGAAACTGCGTGTGGTTTCGCCTGGCGGCCCCATCACCACACCCGCCAACTCAACACCCAAAAGATCAGCCAGCTTGCGGCCTTCGCCCAGCAGTTCCAGCGAAACCGGATGAATGGCGCCGCGCTCATGCTCAACGAACACCCAGACACCCTTGTAGGCTTTAAGCCGCTCATCCAGCTCAAACTTCTTCTTGCCCGCGGGCTTTTTGGCTTCAGTTGTTTCGCTCATATAAAAGTCCTTTTCACGCCGCCCGCTTCTGGATTTCTTTTTCCAGCTTGGGATACTTGGTAAACATCTTGGTCAGCAGGGTCACACTCAAATCCTTGGGGTCGTTGCTTTCGCACTGGATAATCTCGGCCTTGACCGCACGCGGGGTGGGCGCAAAAACCTTGGAAACCACCGTGGGCGATCCTTTGAGACCGGTCTTGGTCGGGTCTTCAATACCTGCCGCGTCCTTGTTCCATATCTTTACCGGGTAACGCGCGGCACGGAACATATTGGCCATGGTGGCAAAACGCATTTCGTTGTTGCCTTCCAGTACGGTAATCAGGCTGGGGATTTGGGTCTTGAGCACCTGCACGCCACCTTCGGAACGACGCTCGACCACGATCTCCTTGTTGTCGAGATCGACCGAGCGGATTTTGGAAACATAGGTCAGCAACTGCATATCCAGGCGCTTGGCGACGCCCGGCCCCACCTGTGCCGTATCGCCGTCTATGGTCTGCTTGCCGGTAAACACCAGGTCCACCGGCATATCCTTGTTGATCTGGCTGATGGCCGAGGCCAGTGCGTAACTGGTGGCCAGGGTGTCGGAACCCGCAAAAACGCGGTCAGTCACCAACACGGCATCATCCGCACCGTAGGAGATCGCTTTGCGCAACGCAGCCTCCGCCATCGGTGGCCCCATGGTCAGCACTGTGACGCGACCACCGTATTCATCTTTGAGCCGCAGCGCCTCTTCCAGCGCAAACAGGTCGTACGGGTTGACGATGGTCGGCACGCCCTGACGCATGATGGTATTGGTGACCGGATGCACGCGAATCTGCGCGCTGTCGGGAACCTGCTTGATACACACAACGATATGCATACGAAAACTCCAATACTTGGCTAGTCACATACCACTTCAGCAACCTCCATGCCACGCATGGAACACTGAATTTTTAATAAATAATTCAATTGGTTGAGATGCATAAATCATGATTCACGGTTTTGTCGCAAACCCGACAATCAGACACGTCGCTCATCCAGCGTTGTCTTGAGCTTTTGTACGCTCACGCTTTGAATGCCGGCCTTGTCCTGGAATACCTTAAACACTTTTTCCGTCACGGCATCGGATTTGACGAAGTCCAGATAGGCGCGCTGCAGGCGTTCCTTGTAGGCCGCCCGCTCTTCTGCTTCCGGCAGCCCGGTAGGCACCGGATCGCGCCCCAGGTATTGTTGGAAGCGCTTGAGGATATGCAGCCGGTTGACATTGACCACCTGCGGCGCGTAATCCACCCCCAGGAAGTCGAGAAATTCCTCGGCGGCGGAAAATTTCTGCATGGTTTCAAGTAGCTGGCTCATGAATGGCTCCGTTAAGGGTTAGTGCAAATGGGGGGTGCCGCGTGATGGTGTACCGGCTTCCACCACATCCTGCCCGGATGTGGCTTGCTCCAGCTTCATCATCACCAGTTGTGATTCAAGATCGTCAATACGGCCCAGCAACGCGGCGATGGCGCGCCCCACCGGGTCTGGCATCAGGTGGTGATCCAGATCTATGCCCTGTTGCGGCTTGCGATGCTGGTCGTCCGGCAGCACCACGCGACCGGGGATGCCCACCACCGTCATGCTGTCGGGAATGTCCTGGATAACCACGGAATTGGCGCCAACACGCGCATTTTTGCCCACGGTGACCGGCCCGAGTATCTTGGCGCCAGCGCCCACCATCACACCGTCGCACAGGGTTGGATGGCGCTTGCCTGCATTCCAGGAAACACCGCCCAGGGTCACGCCGTGGTACAGGGTGACGTCATCACCAATCACCGCGGTTTCACCGATCACCACCCCACAACCATGGTCTATGAAAAAGCGGCTGCCTATGGTTGCGCCGGGGTGGATATCAACCTGGGTGAACATACGGCTGAAATAACTCATCCAGCGCGCTGTAAAGCGCCAGCCGCGCGCCCACAGCCCATGTGCAAGGCGGTGCGTGATGATGGCGTGCAAACCGGGATAAGTCAGCAGCACCTCCATGCGGTTGCGCGCCGCGGGGTCACGCTCAAACACACAATCCAGGTCTTGCTTGATGCGTTTCAGTAGCGCCATTGTCATCTCCTATTGGTGCGAAACCCCGGCCTGCGTGGTTTCCAGGTACAAGCGCATCAGGTCGTCCGGCATGGGGTTCCGTTTGGTGGTGCTGGCAAACTGCCGAATCCGGTCCAGCATCTGGTAGGTCTCGCTTTCACCCAGGTAAATACCCATCTGCGCGTAGGCATGGCGTACACCATGGCTACCGGAATGTTTGCCCAGAACCAGCTTCCTGCCGCGCCCCACTTTTGCCGGGTCAAAACCTTCATAGGTTTCCGGGTCCTTGAGCAGGCCATCCACATGCAGGCCGGACTCATGGGTGAACACCGCCTCGCCGACAATGCTCTTGTTCGCAGCCACGGCCCGTCCGGAAGCCTCGGCCACCAGCCGGGATATGGTCGGGAAGCCGGTAGTATCCACGCGCGTATCAATGCCATGGATATTCCACAGCGCCATCACCACCTCTTCCAGCGGTGCATTGCCCGCGCGCTCGCCCAGGCCATTCACCGTGGTGTTGACATGGCTAGCGCCCGCCAGCACGGCTGCCAGTGAATTGGCTGTAGCCAGGCCAAGATCATCGTGGGCATGGATTTCAATTTCCAGATCGGTAGCGGTTGCCAGCCGCGAAATACGGTCAAAGGTTGCAAACGGGTCCAGCACACCCAGCGTATCGGCAAAACGGAAACGGCTGGCACCGGCACGTTGTGCGGTTTCCACCACCTGGCGGATGAAGTCATCATCGGCACGCGAGGCATCTTCCCCGCCCACTGACACACGCAGGCCCATATCCAGCGCCTTGCGCACAAAATAATCCACCTGCGCCAATACCCAGGGCCGGTTACGGCGTAACTTGCGCTCGATATGCAAATCGGAAACCGGCAGCGACAGATTCACCAGTTCCACACCACACCTGGCACAAGCCGCCAGGTCGTTCTCCGTCATGCGCCCCCATACCATCAGGCGGCTGGGCAAACCCAGCGCAGCTATCGCCTGGATATCCTCAATCTCGGCCTCACCCATGGCCGGGATGCCAACCTCCAGCTCCTGCACACCCATCGTGGCCAGTGATCTGGCGATTTCCAGTTTTTCTGGGCGGGCAAACACCACCCCGGCGGTCTGTTCGCCGTCGCGCAGTGTGGTGTCATTGATGATGGGATTACCTTGTCTCATGGCCGACATTTCATGTTGGGTTACCTATACCCAAGCATCTGTCATGCCAGATTTACTAATTATTTATTATCAATTAGTTGCGGCGTTTTCTTAAGAAACAATATGTGTCGCATTCACGACAAGGGGTAGGCTATTGTCAATCATGCTCACGGGCATGATTCAGGCTGTAACGCGGCAATTCAATAGTCAGTGGGGTTTCGCCGATCTTCACCTGACAGGCAAGGCGGGAAGTCGGGGTAAGTCCCCAGGCTTCATCCAGCTGGTCTTCTTCTTCATCAGTAGCGGGTGGCAGTGTTCCAAATCCGTCCTTGATGACCACGTGGCAGGTACTGCATGCGCAGACACCGTCGCAGGCATGTTCGATTTCAACGCCTGCCGCCAGTAAGGCATCGCACAGCACCTTGCCGGGCTTGACGTCGAAGGTCATGCCCCCCGGACAGGATTCGTGAGGAAGTACGGTAATTTGTGTCATTGCCCTGCCCCTCCCCTAAAGTTGCTCATACCTGAATACTTTCCACCTGTTTGCCTGAAAGCGCGCGGCGTATGCTGGCATCCATGCGGCGGGCGGCGAATTCGGTGGTTTCAGCATTCAAGGCATCCGTGGCCTGGCGTAGCGCTTCCAGGCTGTTGGAATCGCCCATCATGATGATTTCTGCCAGGTCGTAAATCCTGTTCCAGATGGCATCCCACTCCGGCTTGCTCAGCAGCTCGTGGCCATCTTCCTCCATGGCGGTTTCAGTGGCATCCAGCAGGCGGCGCGCTTCTACCTGGGCTTCGCGCAGAGCACGCATACGCATATCGTGCTCTGCGTTGGAAATACCGGCGGTGAGCATGGTGGCGATTTCCTTATCGGAAAGGCCATAAGAAGGTTTGACCTCAATATGCGCTTCAGCACCAGTGGTTTGTTCGCGGGCAGTGACAGAGAGCAGGCCGTCGGCATCCACCTGGAATGTCACGCGGATACGCGCCGCACCGGCCACCATGGGCGGGATGCCGCGTAAATCAAACTTGGCCAGTGAGCGGCATTCAGCGACCAGCTCACGTTCCCCCTGCACCACATGAAAACTCATGGCGGTCTGGCCGTCCTTGAACGTCGTGAAGTCCTGCGCCATGGCTGTGGGAATGGTGGAATTGCGCGGAATGATCTTTTCGCTGAGGCCACCCATGGTTTCAATACCGAGCGAGAGCGGGATCACATCCAGCAACAGCAGGTCATTGTCGCCCTTGTTGCCCGCCAGCGCATTGGCCTGGATGGCGGCGCCCAGCGCCACCACCTTGTCCGGGTCAAGGTTGGTGAGCGGTATGCGCTCAAAATATTCGGTCACCGCATCGCGCAGGTGCGGCATGCGCGTTGCGCCCCCCACCAGCACCACACCGCGCACTTCATCCACCTGCAATCCGGCATCGCGCAAGGCGCGGCGTACCGGGCCGAAAGTTTTGGTCAGCAGTGGTTTGGTCAATTCGATGAACAGTTCACGGCTGAGGATGGCGTCCACCGGCGTGCCGTTTTTCAGCTTGCAGCGGATTTCGGTTGCAGTAGCATCGCTTAGGCGCTCTTTGGCGAGACGGGCTTCGGTCAGCAGCAGACGGGTATCTTCCGGCGACAGCGCCGAAAGATTGAGCGTGCCCAGCAGCCAGCCATAAATGGCGCGGTCAAAATCATCACCACCCAGGGCGGAGTCACCGTTGGTGGCCAGTACCTCAAACACGCCGCGCGTAAGGCGCAGGATGGAGAAATCGAACGTGCCGCCACCCAGATCATACACGCAGTAAACACCTTCCGAAGCATTATCCAGCCCATAAGCAATGGCCGCCGCGGTGGGTTCGTTGAGCAGCCTTAATACGGTTAGCCCGGCCAGGCGCGCGGCATCCTTGGTGGCCTGGCGCTGGGCGTCATCAAAATAGGCCGGTACGGTAATCACTACGCCTGCCAGTTCCCCGCCGAGGCTGGATTCCGCGCGGCTGCGCAACACTTTAAGGATTTCCGCCGAAACTTCGACCGGGCTGAGCTCCCCCGCCACCGTGGCCAGCTTCACCATGCCAGGGGCTTCGATGAACTGATAGGGATGGTTTTCAATATCGGCAATATCAGCCACACCACGTCCCATGAAGCGCTTGACCGAGACGATGGTGTTGCGCGGGTCGTTGGCGGCCTGTTCGCGCGCCTCCCAGCCCACTTCCACATCGCCCTGCCCGTGGTAACGCACCACAGAAGGCAGCAGTGCGCGTCCCGCTGAATCGGGCAGCACTTCGGCCACACCACTACGCACCGAAGCGACCAGCGAATGGGTGGTACCCAGATCTATGCCTATGGCTAGCCTGTGCTGGTGGGGTGCTGCGCTTTGTCCGGGTTCAGCAATTTGCAGGAGCGCCATCTGCCGCCTCAGCTATCCAGTTGTTCCAATGCACCGTCAATTTCCTGGCGCAGTTTTTCGTAAAAGCGCAATTCATTCACTTTCTGCGCTGCCGTGTCGAAATCGTGCTGTACATCCAACGCTTGTGCCAAGTCCTTCTCATGCACACTCACCTTGTACCTGAGCCGCTTGGCCAGGGCTTCAAGGGCGATGGCATCATGCGAAGCCAGCGCTTCTTCAATGGCCTCGCGCCACTCCATCTGGGACATCAGGAACCCGGGAGACACGTGACCTGCCAGATTCGTGCATCCGGCAAGGTTCATCAGGCATTCAGCCCGGGTTGCCGGGTACCGCAAGGCGCGATAGCCATCATTCACCTGAGTGGAAAGCTGCAAAGCCGTACGGCGCTCGGCCTCACCGGCAGCGGCATGGCGATCGGGATGCAATTCCCGCTGCAGCCGCAGGAAAGAATTTTCCAGGCTGTGCAAATCAATGGAGAAACGCGGCGGCAACCCAAACAGCTCGAAGTAGTTCTGGGTGTGCATACAAGCGTTGCCCTAGATCGAGAAGCTCTCGCCACAGCCGCAGTTGGCCTTGGCATTGGGGTTGTTGAACTTGAACCCCTCATTCAGGCCTTCCTTGGCAAAATCCAGCTCGGTACCATCCAGGTAAACCAGGCTGGTCGGGTCGATCAGAACCTTGACGCCGTGGCTCTCAAACACCTGGTCCTCGGGCTCAGCCTCATCGACAAACTCCAGCGTATAAGCCATGCCGGAGCAACCGGAAGTCTTGACGCCCAGGCGCAGGCCTATACCCTTGCCCCGGCTGGCGAGGAACTTTTGCACGCGGGTGGCGGCAGTTGGCGTTAATGTTACGGCCATGATGGTCTCCTGATGCTTATACCGAAAATGAGCTGCCGCATCCGCAGGTGGATGTGGCGTTGGGGTTGCTAATCACGAAGCGTGAGCCTTCCAGGCCTTCCTGATAGTCAATCGTAGCGCCCACCAGGTATTGGAAGCTCATAGAGTCCACCAGCATGGTGACGCCCTCTTTCTCGATTGCCATGTCGTCCTCACCCACCTGGTCGTCAAAGGCAAAGCTGTATTGAAAACCGGAACAGCCCCCTCCCGTTACGTAAACGCGCAGCTTGAGGTTGCTGTCACCCTCCTCGGCTATCATTGCGCCTACCTTGGCGGCAGCGTCAGAAGTGAAAACAATCGGGTCCATGGTGGCAGTGTCGTTCATGCGGATTCTCCTTAAGCGGCTTTACAGGCATCGTAGCCTTCGGTTTCGGTTACGTTTTTGCTGCGATAATCGCTGATCGCAGCGCGAATGGCGTCTTCCGCCAGCACCGAGCAGTGGATCTTGACCGGCGGCAGCGCCAGCTCCTCGGCAATATGCGTGTTCTTGATATCCAGCGCCTGATCCAGTGTCTTGCCCTTGAGCATTTCAGTCACCAGCGAAGATGAAGCAATCGCGGAACCGCAGCCGTAGGTCTTGAACTTGGCATCTTCAATCACGCCCGCATCGTTGACCTTGATCTGCAGCTTCATTACATCGCCACAGGCCGGGGCGCCCACCATTCCTGTACCAACATCATGGTCCTGCTGGTTGAAGGACCCCACATTGCGGGGGTTTTCGTAGTGATCCAGTACCTTGTCGCTATAAGCCATTTCTTG
>WBZT01003505.1_pt1 | contig 10244 bp, 8 predicted proteins | sample 5204241 | NCBI WGS metagenome assembly WBZT01 (sample SAMN12344358, study PRJNA552823) | activated sludge metagenome | biome: Activated sludge suspended growth; feature: Nitrification reactor; material: Wastewater; isolation source: activated sludge from nitrification reactor of wastewater treatment...
CGGCTGGGCGCCAGCCAGCCGCGCGACGGATCGAACGTCGCCACGCCGACGCTCGCGGTGTTCATCAGCATGCCCATCTCGAGGCGTGCAAGATCACGGTCGTCCTCGGCACTGAGGTCCTCGAGCACGGCCAGCACGCGCCATGTGCTGCCGCCGTTGGCGTCGCCCGCGGTGCAGGCGAGCCGCGCCGCGAGCCGCCGCCGCCGCCCGTCGGCCAGCGCGACGATGCCCTGGCGCTCGAGCGCCGGCGCACCGGGGGCGAGCGCGGGCGGCAGCGTGCCGCCCTGCCAGCCGAGGAGCGCCTGCAGTTCGGGCGCGGCGTCGCCGAGCACCTCGGGCACATGGCCGAGCAGCGACTCGAAGGCGCGGTTCGAGCGCACGATCAGGCCCGCATCGTCGTACACCAGCATGCCGGTGCCCGCCAGTTCGAACCACTGCCCGAGTTCGTCCTGCAGACGGCGCACCTGGTCGCGCGCCTCGTGCTCGGCGCTCACGTCCTGCAGCAGCGACAGCCACAGCGGCGGCGCGCCCGGCGCCGCCAGGTTCTGGACGTCGAGCGTGCACCAGTGCCAGCGGCCCTCGGTGTCGAGCAGGCGCTGGTGCTGTTGCGCCAGCGTCGCGCCACGGCGTGCCGCCGCGCGCAGCTCGAGGCGCGCGGCACGTGCGGCGGCACGATCGTCCGGCGGCAGCAACAGCACCGGGTCGGTGCCGATCAGCGTGGCGCGCGCGCGGCCGCAAAGCGCCTCGAAGGCGGCATTGACGTCGAGCAGCAGGAACGACGCATCCTGCAGCAGGGCCGGGAACGGCGCGTCGTGCAGCAGTTGCAGCATGCCCTGGCGGGACATCGCAGCGGCGCTGCGGGCGACACGGGTCGGCTCCATCGGGCTCGTCGTCGGGTCGAGGGTCTGAACGTTCGGTCGGCGGCGCGCAAGCGGCGCCGCGCCGCCTTCCCTGCAGGGCACGCCGCCGCCGCCTCCAAAACGCGCGATGCTACGCGCGTGCCGCAGCTTGCCCGGCGATCGTTCAGTCCAGCAGACGCGCCGAGCGCAGGGATGCGAGCAAGGCGCGGTTGACTTCGGCCGGCCCGAGCAGCAGGCGCTCGCTGCACTCGCGGATGTCGAACACCGACTGATTCTCGATCGCGCACACCAGGTCGAGGTAAGGTTGGTACGCGCCGGCATGGCCTTCGAGCGTGAGGCGCACGCGCTCGGGCACGGGCACGGCGGCGAGCAGCTCGGCGAACGGCTGCAGCAGCAGCCGGTCGAGCAGCGAGAACACGCCGCAGATGAACATCTCGCTGCGCATCTCGGCGTCGCTCTGGGTGCGCGCGAGTTCCTCCATCAGCAGACCACGGCGCACGGCGGCGTACATCGTCGGCCTGGCGTTGGGGTCCTTGCTCGCCGAGGCCAGCAGCAGCGCGAGCCAGCGCTTGAGGCGCTGGTAGCCCAGCAGCATCAGCGCATGGCCGAACGACGTGATCTCCACGCGCAGCCCGAAGGCCGGCGAGTTGAGGTAGCGCATCAGCCGGTACGCGAGCCTCGGGTCACGGCTGAGGATGGACTCGAGCCGCGACGCCGGGAGTTCGCGCTCGACGCCGTCGATGAGGTCGAGCACCACCTTCACGTCCGGCGCCACCACGGTGCGTCCGGTCGGCCTGGGCGCCTCGTCGTCGAAGGTCCAGCCGAGCACGGCGACGGCGCCGCGCGCGAACGCGGCTTCGAGTTCGGCCGTGCTGCGCACGCCGGCCTGCACGCTGGTCACGCTGCGCACGCCGGGCGCCACCGGCTCGCTGCCGCGGCGCTCGTCGGCCAGCTCGACGATGGAATGGCTGAAGCAGGCCAGCACGTCGGGCGCCAGCGGCTTGAGCGGACGGCCTTTCATCAGCAGCACGCTGCCCGCGGCGTGCAAGGCGCGGACGGTCTCGGCATGCAGCGGCTCGGCGGCCATGAAGGCCGGGATCTCGAGCATCAGCTGCGGCCCGGGGCGCGCGGCCATCACCGCCGCGAGCGCGGCTTCGCCGGCGACGTTGAGCGCCACCGGCGGGCGCGCGCAGCTTGCGCGCTGGCCCACCGCAGCCGGGTCGAGCGGGCGCAGCGTGAGCTCGAGCTTGGCGTCGCACGCCTCGCCCGGCCAGACTTCGTCCAGCGCCGCGAGCAGCGCCGCGGCGTCCGGTGCGGCGTCGGGCCGTTCGGGAAACACCACGAGGCGCGTTGCCACGACCTCGCGCTTGCGGTCGATCATCGGGCAGTAGCCCAGGGCGATCTGCCCCAGCACGGGATGGGTCAGCATCGTTCGGTCGTCGCGTGCATTCATGGGTGTGGCGGGGTTGTCTCACCCCAGGTACTGGAACAGCGACAGGCGCTGCACGGTCGCGTAGGCCTTCAGAGCCGACTCGTAGCCGCTCTGGCGGGACTGGAATTCGGAGATCGCCTGGACCAGATCCAGGTCTTCGGCGCTCGAGCGCTGCTGTTGCGAATCGACGTGGGCCTGTGCCAGCCGGTCGTCGATCGCGTCGATGCGCACCAGCGCCTGGCCGGCAGCGGAGCGCGCGCTGCTCAGGTTGTCGGCGAGGGCGTCGACGCGGCCCAGCCCGCTGCCGACGGTCTGCGCCACCAGCGCCGAACTGCGCCCGGGCGACGACAGCTCGGCGATGGCGGCGTCCAGGGCCCCGAAGACCGACAGCGGCTGGCCCGGGTTCGCAGGGTCGGCCGCCTGCATCCAGATCCTGTCGCCGTCGACCGTGAGCGCAGAGGCTTCGCCGAAGACGCGCGCCGTCGTCTGGGCACCGGCCAGGCCGAAGTACTGCACCGCGCTCGGGCGTGCCGGCGGCGGCGGCGGCGGCGCCAGCGCGACGTCGCGAAACGGCGCGCCATCGGCCCCTTCGCCACCGAACAGGTAGCGTCCCGTGCCGTCGGTACGGTTGGCCAGCGCCAGCAGCTGCTCGCGCACGTCGGCGAGCGACTGTGCGAGGTGCGCGCGCTCGCTGTCGCCATAGCTCGCGTTGCCGGCCTGCACCAGCGTCTCGCGCGCCTGCTGCAGCAGTTCGCCGGCGCTGCCCAGGGTGCTCTCGGTGAGCTGCATCGCGTGCCGCGAGGCGGCGATCGCGCGCTGCTGCGCTTCGACGCGCCCCTGCCACGCCAGCGCGCGTTCGGCCTGTGCCGCCGCCGCCGGGTCGTCGCTCGCCCGCTGCACGCGCTTGCCGCTGGTCAACTGCGTCTGCGACTCGAGCAGCCGCTGCTGGCGCTGCTGCAGGTTGGCGACGACGGCGTCGTAGGCCGTGGCGGTGGTGATGCGCATCGCGGCTCCCCGGGCGATGGAGGTCAGCGGCCCGCCGCCTGCAGCAGCGTGTCGAAGAGGCTCTGCGCCACCTGCAGCATCTTGGCCGCCGCCTGGTAGCTCTGCTGGTACTGGATCAGGCGCGCGGCCTCCTCGTCGAGGTTGACCCCCGCGACCGCCGCCCTCGCCTGCTCGGCCTGGGCCGCGGCCGCGGCCGAGATCCCGGAACTCGTCCGGGCCGACTGGACACGCACGCCGATCGTCGTCATCGCTTCGGCATAGGCATCCGATGGCGTGCGGCCGTCGACGATCGCGCTGTCGCGCAGCGCGAGCAGCGCGATGGCATTGCCGTTGCTCGACGCCGGGGCCGGCGGCTGCGATGCCGCCGCGATGTCGCCGGGGCCGAAGCCCGCTGCCAGCGTGATGTGGCTGGCGTTCAAGGGCACCGGCTGCGCTGCGATGACGAACATCACCTGACCCGCCGTGCCGCCAGGCGTCAGGCCCATGGCCTGCTGCTGGTTGACGGCGCTGCACACCTTCTCCGCGAAGTCGTTGAGCAACCTGCGCGCCGTCATCAGATCGTCGTCCTGGAACTGCAGCAGCCCGGCGATGTCGCCGCCGCCCAGCGTGTCCGGACTCAGCAGACGCGGCGTCGGGCCGTCGGCGATCGCGAGCGCCGAGCGCGAGGGATCGCCGGGACAGGCCTGGATCGACAGCTTGTTGGCCGTCGCGCCGAGCACCAGGTTCTGGCCGCCGGCGATGAACAGGCTGACGCTGCCGTCGTCGGCGTCGGCGCGCGTGAGCTGCAGGTGCTGCGCCAGACGCTGGATCAGCTGGTCGCGCTGATCGAGCAGGTCGTTGGGTGGATGACCGAGCGCGCCCGCGGCGATGATGCGCTGGTTGAGGCTGGCGACGTTCTGGGCCATCGCGTTCACCTCGTCGACCGCGACTTTCAGGCCGGCGGTGACGCCGGCTTGCAGCGTGTCGAAACCGGCACCCATGCGCTGGAACTGCGACACCAGGTCGCCGGCGCGCGCCAGCACGACCTGACGCGTCGACGCATCCGCCGGCTGCGTCGTCAGGTCGGACAGCGCGTTGAAGAACTGCGTGCTCGCGTGGCCCAGGCCCTGCTCGCCGGTCGGGAACTGGGTCTCGAGCTGCGTGAGCTGCGCCAGGCGCGCCGCGTCCATCGCCGCCACCGAGCCGGCGCCCGTCGCCTCGCGCGTGAGGAACGCGTCGTGCGCGCGCTCGACGCTCACGACGTCGACGCCGCGGCCGAAGTAGCCCGAGCCGCTGAACTGCGGCAGCGACGGTGCGAGCACGACGCTTTGCCGCGAGTAGCCGGCGACGCTGGCGTTGGCGATGTTCTGGCCCGTGGTCTGCAGCCCGGCATAGCTCGCCGCCAGCGCCTTGACGCCGATCGACGTGAGTGCGGTGTTCGCCATGGTGCCGCGGTGCCGAGATCGTGCGCGCAGGCGGGGCCGGCTCAGAAGCTGTGAATGAGCCGGTCGCGCCCGAGCGGCGCGACAGCACGACCCCGCTCGAGGCGCAAAGCGCAGCCATGTCGCGCGATAGGGCGAGCATTTGCAACGCCGAGCCGGAGCCTCAGGGCGCGTCGAGCGGGCGTGAGGGGTTCGTTCACAGGTCTCAGGCCTGCAGCGTGCGCTGCAGCCGCAGCGTGGTGTTGATGACGCGGCTGAGCTTGTCGGCGTAGGCCGGGTCGGTGGCGTAGCCGGCGCGCTGCAGGCCGCGCGCGAAACTGGCCGCCGCATCACCTGCCGGACCCGCCGCCGCACCGCCTGCCGGACCCGCCGCCGCACCGCCTGCCGGACCCGCCGCCGCACCGCCTGCCGCACCGCCGGCCGCACCACCCGCCCGAGCGGCAGCGTCCAGCACCTGCCGGTAGCGCGGGCTGGACTTCATCAGCCGCGCGTAGTCGGCGAACGATTCGGCATAGCTCGAATAGGCGCGAAAGCGCGCCGTCACCTTCTGCGCCTTGCCCTCGACGTATTCGGTGGTCGTGATCTCGGCGGTCGGCCCGCGCCAGCCGGCGCCGGCCTTGATGCCGAACAGGTTGTACGACGGGGCGCCGTCGGCATGGCGGATCTCCTTGCGCCCCCATCCGGTCTCGAGCGCCGCCTGCGAGACCATGAAGGCCGCCGGGATGCCGGTGGCGGCCTCGGCCTGGCGTGCCGCCGCGTCGTGCTGCTGCACGAACGCCGCCGCGCCGCCTTGCGGCAGACGCGTCGGGCGGCCCGCCAGCGGTGCCGGCGAGTCGTTCGCCGAGCCCGTGGCGGGGATCGGGCGCCAGCCCCATCTGGCGCTCGAGCTGGCGCGCGATCGCCTCCGACAGGCCGCCCGGCATGCCGGCGAGCTGGCTCGCGAACTGGGTGTCGAGCATCCCGGTGGCGAGTTGCGACTGCGCATCGTCCTGCGACTGCATCGTCGTCGCGCGCATGCTCTTGACGAGTTCGTTCATGAACAGCGCCTCGAACTGCCTGGCGGCCTCGCGCACCGCGCTCCGGGGATCGCCCGCGGCGCGCGCGCGCAGGCCGGCGAGCGACTGCGTGTCGGCGGCCAGACGCGTGGCGCCAGCGGAGTCGTGCACGGCCATCGCTCAGATCACCTCGATCTCGGCGTTGAGCGCGCCGGCCGCGCGCATCGCCTGCAGGATCGCCTGCAGGTCCAGCGGCGTCGCGCCCATCGCGTTGAGCGCCTTGACGACGTCGGCCAGCCGCGTGCCGGCCGCCATCTGCACCAGCGCGCCCGGCTGCTGCGAGACGGTGATGTCGACCTTGTCGACCTTCACCGTCTGCCCCTGCGCGAACGGCTGCGGCTGGCTCACCGCGGGCGTGTTGGTGATGGTCACCGACAGGTTGCCGTGCGCGACCGCGCACGGGCCGATGGTCACCGATTCGTTCATCACCACCGAGCCGGTGCGCGAGTTGACGACCACGCGCGCCGCCGGACGCTGCAGCTCGATCGGCAGGTTCTCGATGTCGGCCAGGAAGGCCACGCGCTCGTCGGGCGCGGGCGCGCGCAGGCGCACGGTGCGCCCGTCGATGGCGACGGCGGTGCCGGCGCCCTTGGCGCCGTTGATGGCACCGGCCACGGCGCGCGCGGTGGCGAAGTCGCTGGCGTTCAGATCGAGCTGCAGCGAGTCGCCCTGACCCCAGGGCGTCGGCACCGCGCGCTCGACGCTGGCGCCCTCGGGCACGCGGCCGGTCGACAGCTGGTTGATCTGCACCTTGGAGCCGGCGGCCGAGGCGCCGGCGCCGCCCACCACGACGTTGCCCTGGGCCATCGCGTAGACCTGGCCGTCCAGGCCCTTGAGCGGCGTGGCGATCAGCGTGCCGCCGCGCAGGCTCTTGGCGTTGCCCAGAGACGAGACGACGACGTCGATCTTCTGCCCCGGCCGCGCGAAGGCCGGCAGCTCGGCGGTCACCGTCACCGCGGCGACGTTGCGCAACTGCATCGTCGAGCCCGGCGGCAGCGTGATGCCCATCTGCTGCAGCATCGTCGCCACCGCCTGCGTCGTGAACGGCGTCTGCGTCGTCTGGTCGCCGGTGCCGTCGAGGCCGACGACGAGGCCGATGCCGGCCAGCGCGTTGGCGCGCACGCCCTGCACCGCCGCCACGTCCTTCAGGCGCACGACGGCGGCGGCGCCGGGCAGCGGCCACCACAGCGCGGCGCTGGCGGCGACGAAGGCGACGGTCACCGCGATGCGCAGCCAGCGCTCGAGCGGATCGTGCGGCACGAAGCGTCTGCGCATGGCGTTCAGATCGGCAGCACCGACAGGAAAATGCGCGCCAGCCAGCCGATCGCCTGCGCGTCGGCCTGCGCACCGCGGCCGCGCTGCTCGAGCCGCACGTTGGCGATCTGCGCGCTTTGCACGACGTTGCCGGGCATGATCGTGCGCGGGTCGACCTGGCCCGAGAAGCGCAGCACGTCGATGTTGTTGTTGACGCCGATCTGCTTTTCGCCGGCGATCAGCAGGTGGCCGTTGGGCAGCACGGCACGCACGACGACGGTGATGGTGCCGGAGAAGTCGTTGCTGTTGGCCACCGACCCCTTGCCGGCGAAGGTGTTGCCCGAGCTGCCGCCGACGCCGGCGCGAGCGAACGAATTCGACGCGATGCCGGGCAAGGCGGTGATCGAGCCCTTGAGCGATCCGCTCTTGTCCAGCGTGCTGGTGCTGGTCTGCGTGGCGCTCACCTTCTCGATGATCTGCACCACCAGGGTGTCGCCCGCCAGGCGCGCCCGGTGGTCCTCGAACAGCGGCCGGTAGGTCGCACCCGAGTACAGCGAGCCGCTGGCAGGACCGGGCGCCGCAGCCGGCTCGGGCGCGGGCGGCGGGGCGTCGTCGATCTGCACGCGCGGATACAGCATCGCGCAGCCGGCCGACGCAACGAGCGCGGCGGCGCACGCCAGCGCCAGTGCCGGGCGCACGAACGCCGGTGGCGGACGCACGGGCGGCGTGGACAGGGCAGGCCGGCGGCTCATATCTGCGTCAGCCGCTGCAGCATCTGGTCGGAGGTCTGGATGGCCTTGGAGTTGAGCTCGTAGGCGCGCTGCGTGGCGATCATCGACACCAGTTCCTCGACCACGTTGACGTTGCTGCCTTCGAGTGCACCGGCCATCAGCGTGCCGTGCCCGTTGCCGCCCGGCGCCGCGGTGTCGGGCGTGCCCGACGCCGCGGTTTCGGCAAAGAGGTTGCCGCCGCGCGGCTCGAGCCCGGCCGGATTGACGAAGTTGGCCGTCTGCAGCGTGCCCAGCGGCTGCGCGGTGGCCTGGCCGGGCACGCGCGCCGAGACGACGCCCTGCGCGTCGATCGTCACCCCCTGCGCGTTGGCCGGGATCGTGATGCCGGGCAGCACTGCATGGCCGGCGGCCGTGACGAGCTGCCCGTTCGCGTCGACCTGGAGCGCACCGTCGCGCGTGTACGCCGTCGTGCCGTCGGGCATCTGCACCTGGAAGAAGCCCTGGCCCTGGATCGCGACGTCGTAGGGGTTGCCGGTCTGCGTGAGTGCACCCTGACCGAAGTTGCGCGTGCTCGCCGACACCCTTGCCCCCAGGCCGACCTGCAGCCCGGTCGGCAGCGTGCCCTGCTCCGAGCTCGCGCCGCCGGGCGCGCGCAGGCTCTGGTACATCAGGTCCTCGAACAGCACGCCGGCGCGCTTGTAGCCGTTGGTGCCGACATTGGCGAGGTTGTTGGCAATCGAGTCCAGCTTGGTCTGCTGACCCTCCATGCCGGTCTTGGCGATCCACAGCGATCGGAGCATGAGCTGGCTTTCGTTGAGCTGCCGTCGATGCGCCGATGTTGGACTGCCGGCGCGGCGCCGAGGGCTCGAAATGCGCGGCCCCGAGCCGTCTTATCGGCGCAGCCCGAGGCCGCGCTACGTGGCCGACAGCAGCTTGGCCGCGCTCTGGTCGCGCTGCTCGGCGCCTTGCAGCGCCTTGATCTGCTGCTCGAACTGGCGCGCCGCGGCGATCATCCCGATCATCGATTCGATCGGGCTCACGTTGCTGCCCTCGAGCGCTGCGCCTTGCACGCGCGCCTGCGGGTCGACGTCGAGCTCACCGTCGGCGGCGCGAAACAGCCCGTCGGCGCCGCGCTCGAGCGGCGCCTCGGGCGTGACGAGCTTGAGCCGGCCGACGACCTGCGGCCGCTGGCCGGCGACGGTGGCGGCGATGGATCCGTCGGCGGCGATGTCGACGCTGGCGTTGGCGGGCACCGTGATCGGGCCGCCGCTGCCGGCCACGGGCAGGCCCGAGGCGGTGACGAGCTGGCCTTGGGCGTCGAGCTGCAGCGCGCCGTTGCGCGTGTAGGCCTCGCTGCCGTCGAGCGACTGCACGGCCAGCCACGAGTTGCCCTGCACGGCGACGTCGAGCGCGCGTCCGGTGCTGGCCACCGGGCCCGGGCGGGCGTCGTAGCCGACCGTGGTCTCCAGCGCGTACACGCGCGTGCTCGCGCCGTCGCCGCGCACCGGCACCGCGCGCAGCGCCTGCAGCTCGGCGCGAAAGCCCGGAGTCGACACGTTGGCCAGATTGCCCGCCAGCACGTCCTGGCGCGACAGCAGCGCCTGCGCGCCGGCAGCGACGATGTAGATGAGGCGGTCCATCTTCTACGGCCCGGCGCCCGCGACCTCAGCGCAGGTTGACCAGCGTCTGCATCACCTGGTCCTGGGTCTTGATGGTCTGTGCGTTGGCCTGGTACACGCGCTGCGCGGTGATCATGTTGACGAGCTCGCCGGTGAGGTCGACGCTGCTCTCCTCGAGCGCGCCGGCCTGCAGCAGTCCGAGGTTGCCGGCACCGGGCGTGCCGGGGACCGGTTCGCCCGAGGCATGGGTGCTGGCCCAGGCGTTGTTGCCCAGCGGCTGCAGGCCCTGCGGATTGCGGAACGTCGCGATCTCGATCTGTCCGGCCGGGCGCGACTGGCCGTTGGAGTACTTGGCGTTGACGATGCCGCTGGCATCGACCGACACGCTGGTGAGCTGGCCCGCGGTGTGGCCGTCCTGCGTCAGCATCGTGATGCCGTAGGCCGAGCCGAACTGCGTCGACTTGGAGAAATCCAGCCCCAGCGTGCGCCCGTCGAGCTGGAAGTCGGCGGACGACGACTGGTTGAACGTGCCGTCGGCATTGAAGCCGAGCGTGGTGATCGGGGTGGGCGCCGCCTGCGTTCCCGCCACCGTCTGCCCGTCGGCGGTGGCGAACACGTTCCAGGTGTTGTCCGGCGCCGGCGGGGACGGCGATTTCTGGAAGTAGTAGGTGAGCGCGATGTCGCGCCCGAGCGGGTCGAACACCGTGAGCGAGGTCGCGCTGCTGTAGGTCTTCGCGTCGCCGAAGTCGATCGCCGGCGCGCCGGCGATGGCGGGCTTGCGCGCATCGAGGTTCATCTCCAGCGCCACCTTGGTCGTCGGCGCCGGCGTGATGCCGCCGGTGGGCAGCTGCAGCGGCACCGAGCGCC
>WBZT01003506.1_pt1 | contig 10242 bp, 7 predicted proteins | sample 5204241 | NCBI WGS metagenome assembly WBZT01 (sample SAMN12344358, study PRJNA552823) | activated sludge metagenome | biome: Activated sludge suspended growth; feature: Nitrification reactor; material: Wastewater; isolation source: activated sludge from nitrification reactor of wastewater treatment...
GATCCGTGGCAGTGGTGGATCCGGCGAACAGGGCCCAAGCCATGACGACCGCGAACATGCCGAACTCACCGAAGTCGTTGGGCTGAGAGAAGACCCCTTGCACCCGGCCCTCGATCAAGGCACCCGCGAACCGATCCGTGGCGGTCAGTGCCGCGGGGAGGGCCGGGACGATGACCACGGAGGCCGCGACGACCCAGCCACGCAGAACCCAGGTGAGATTGGCCGGAGTCTGCCGTACGACGACAGCGGCACTGGCAGCCAGCGCCAGCCCCAGGAGGTGGTTCAGCGACGACCGGAGACTCTGGGCGGGGTCGACCGACGTCATGGTGGCAACGGCGAAGCAGGCCACGAAGGCCGCCGCCCATCCCAGGACCGCAGGTGGCCGCACGCTCAGACGCCTTGTGAAGTAGCCGAGTGCCACACCGCCGACGGCGGTTGCGACCGCCACGTGGATGACGCGTAGGCCAGCTGCACCGGGGATGGGAGTAAACGCCACCGGCGCGACGACCAACGGGATCAGAACCGCCACGACCGGGTACCGAACCACCGCCACGAGGGCGACCAGAGCGGGAACCATCGTGAGTGCCGGTACCGGCCCGAACAGCGGGATACTGCCCGCGAACACCGTTACGACTGCGACGAAGACGAAGACGAAGACGAAGACGATGACGACGGCTTCGCCACGCTGCCAGGAGATCATGGGCGTCTGCTCACTCCGACGAGACACCCGACGACCTTGCTGAGGTCACGGGCGGCGGCGATCGCGGGGACGACCGCTGCGGTGGCCAGTGGCCGAGGTCCGAGCAGCGCTCGTTTCATAGGCAAGGACAGATACAGAACGGCACCGGCCAGCGCCAGAGGGCGCAGACGTCGCGATGCCATCATCGCTGGACCGACGATGTAGGCGGCGCCGCGGGCGCTGTTGCGTGCGATGAGCACGAAGTCCCTGGACTCGCCGTCACCGATGCCATAGCGGAAGAACATGGTCAGGTTCGCTCGCAGGGATCCGCGCTGCCCCCACACGACGACGGCGTCCTGGGCAAGAACCGCTCGGCCGCCCATCCGCACGATCGCCTTGCCGAAGGTGACATCCTCACCGGTGGCGAGGTGTTCGGGATAGCCACCGACAGATCGCCAGGCATCCTTGGTCAGTGCCAGCGACCTGCCTGTCGGAAGGCTCGCGTCGTATACCCGGCCGAACAACCGCCCGTACAGACAGACCAACGGTGTCGACCGTCGCAGCTCCTCCGGTCGCGGATAGGCAACCGCACGCAGTGCCGTCTCCCACAAGCGGTGTTGGCCCGGATCAGCGGCGTAGACGCCGGTCACCAGATCAGCCGTGCCGCTGGCCGCAGCGGCGCGCAGGCCCGCCAACCATGTCAGCCCCGGTCGGCAACCAGCGTCGCTACCGGCGATCCAGTCGTGACGGGCGGCTCTGATCCCGATATTGCGACCGGTGGAGATTCCGGCACCTGGCGCCTCGATGACCCGCAAACGGGCGTCCTGTCGTGAGAGCCTGCGCAGCCTGGCCACGGTGTCGTCCTGAGACCCCCCGTCGACGACGACGACCTCGTCGTCACATCTGGCCAAAGACAGCCATCCCCCGACTGCGCGCTCCACCTCCGGTCCCTCGTTGAACACCGTCGCCACGACACTCATGGGTGGCCCGTCCGCTCCAGTGAGCGGCCCAACTCCTCGAAAGAGCGGGTCGGTAGTGGTCAGCGCCGATCCGTCAACGTGTCCGACCCCGGGGCGATGTGAGACCTCAGCCATCACGGCAACCAGCCGACGCGCCACCTCGACAGGTCGGGGATGTGCTGCGGCTGCGGCCAGTGCCGCGGTTCGGCGACTGATCGCCGGCGTGGCCCCACAAACCGTGGCCAGTGCCTGCGCGACCGCAGCCGGATCGGTGGCGTCCACCTCGATGGCGCCGCCCGCGTACTCCGGCACCCGCAACGGAGGAACAGTCCGGGGGTCCGCGATCACGGGGATCCCGGCTGCGTACGCCTCCACCAGAGTCATCCCGAAACCCTCTGCGTCGGGGTATCCGGGCACTCCGGATCGGGTCAGCATCGCGACAGCGTCAAGTCCCGCCGCGAGCGAACCGGCGTTGGGCACTTCCCCCAACCAGGTGACGCGGTCGTCGACTCCGACATCCTGAGCCAGTTCCCGAAGTCGCAGTTCCTCGTCGTCACGCTCACCCGGGTCGACGACCCCGGCGATCACGAGCCGCCAGGAGGGAGCACGCGCGAGCGCCCGGATGGCCACGTCGACCCCCTTGTACTGCGCGAGGCGACAGAACATCCCCACGCGTTTCCTGCCGTCGTCGGGCACTCCCAGCGCCTGGAGATGCGCGACAGCATCTGTGCGCGACAGCGGCTCGGCGAGGAGTGGCGGCGGAATGAACGTCGGGCGGAACCGGCGCTCCTCGGTGGCGGTCGGGGGTGCCACCACGATCACCCGGCGTGCCAACCGGGCTGCTGCGACGCCGAGCGTCGAGTCGTAGTTGGGATCGTGTCGTACCCAGACGCCAGGGATGCCCAGTAGCCGGGTAACGGGCAGCGCAGTGACGGCGGCCTTGATCCCATTGGCCAGTACGACGTCAGGATCGGCCGACCGCATGATTCGGTGCAGGCGTCGTGACGACCGGGCCATGTCGGCCGGGGATGGCCCGGTCGGCACGACCGTGACGGCGATGCCCCGCTCGCGCAAATGCCCGACGAGGGGTCCGTCTGCGAGACACACGACTTCGATCTGCAGTCGGGAGGTCGCGTCCAGCACGGCGAGCAGCCAACGCTCCGCCCCACCCAGGAATCCCTTGGGAGTCACGATGACGACCCGCAGCCGACTGAGCCCAGGCATCAGCACTCGGCCCGCTTGGCCCCATGAAGATCCCCGCACCGAGGACTCCTGCCGGGGGAGTCCGGGTCATGCCGGTCGAGCCACTGGGTGACGGTCCGGCGTGAAGGGATGACCACCATGACGACGACGACCAGACCTGCCAGCAGAACCGCGAGGACCAGGCCGGCCGCGAGTATCGCCAGTCGCTGTGGACCGGACGGGTTCAAGGGCGGTGCGGCCGATGCCAACTCCGACGCAGTCACCAGATCGTCCGACTTCGCCCGAGCCACTGCCGCGGCCGCCATCGCGTTGGCCCCGGTCGCCGCCGCTTCCGCATCCGCGGCGGTGTACTCCACGGTTACCGTCGTGGTCGTCGGAAGCAGCGTGACCCTCAGTCCCGCCTTGAGGGTGGCCGGTTCACTGCCGATGTCGTCACCGACGGCCTGAATCGTGGCGGGAGCACCCATGAATGCCACGTAGCCCGCCGCGGTCGAGGCCACGGTCTCGCCCCCGACCACGCCACCGTTCTTGGTCGCCCTGGGGCTGAACTGCACAACGGCGGTTGCACTGTGTTGCGGCGGCAATGACCGCGCATAGAAGACCGACCCCACGAGCGCGACGAGGAACACCCCGACGGACATGAGGGCAGCAGTGCGCCACCGACGAACGCGAGTCATGCCTTACCTTCCGGAAGCGGCCCGCGTCGCGGGCTCGACACCAGGTCGGGATCCCCGTCCTGACTCACAATGTTTCTCGCCCCACCATGACACTCAGTAGCGGTGGGGCCCAACAAACAAGGACCATTGGCGCCATGACTTCTCTCACACGAGCTCAGAGCCGGGCGGTCAAGTCGGCTTTCGCGGCTGGCGGCCTCGATACCGCCCGGTTCCGTTACTGGGCGAAACCCGGTCCGCCGACACCGCTTCGGCGCTTCCGATCACCCGATTCGGTGTTGACCGTTGCCGTGACATCGGCCGGACGCAGTCGGATCACCGTGGAGCGGGAGTGTCGGCAATGGGCTGCGGAGCAGGGAATCCCGGTGCCGACAGTACGAGCGGCCGCGGAGGACGACTCTTGGTTCGTCGCCGACTACATCACGGCCGGGGATCCGAGAGGGTCACGCTACGTGATCGAAGGGCTGCGCGTTGCCGACTTGATCAGCCGCTGCACCGCCCCGCATCTGACCGCTGCGCCGGCCAACTGGCGGGGGTCACGACGCACTCTCCCGAGTCGCGTGACCCGCCAGACCCGGGGCGGGCTGTCCCTTCCTCGGCTGCGGCGAGCCCGGGCCGCCGCGCACAGTCTCCCCGACCGGACGCTGACTCATGGGGACTACTACCGACGCAATGTGCTGGCCGACTCGCCATCGGTGCAGGTCGTCGACTGGGAGTTCATCGGTGACGCGCCTCGGTTCACCGATCATCTCCGGCTCTGGTCGACTCTGTTGGACCCGGTGGACCGCCGGACCGCATGGACCGCCATCACAGCCCCACTGGACGGCGAGCAGCGACAGCACGTCGCCGTGCTCGGCGAGTATTTGGTGCTGCGTTTGCTCGGCGAGAACCTCGCGGCCCCGACGAGGCAGCGCGACGCGGTCGACCTGAACCACGCCCGGGCGATGGTGCGGCAGTGGCCTGACTACCTGTCCCAACTTCTCGATCGCTGAACGACTCCTCGATCGCTGAGCGGCACCTCGATCGCTGAGCGGCTCCTCGATCGCTGAGCGGCTTCATCGAGACCGTGAGCTGCGCCCTCGGGAGCGACTCGGACTTCAGGACGGACGATCGGCCAGCCCGGCGACCAGCTCGCGATAGCGCTGCTGGTTGACTCGGCGCCGTTCACCGTGCACCAGCCGATAGTCCAGGGCAGCCAACCGCCCCTGTTCCGCAGCCCAGGCTCGATCCCTCAGGTACGGGACAACAGCAGCCGCCAACGCGGGTTCGTCTCCGACCGACACCATGGTCCCGCGTCCTCCTGCAAGTGCCTCTGCCATTCCCGCGCAGTCGCTGACAACCACCGGACGTCCCAGGTTGAGACTCTCCAGCACGCCGATCGACTGTCCTTCCCAGCGGGAGGGGAACACCATGACGTCGCCCGCGACCGTCCAAGTCGGAACCTGATCGCGGGGCACTGCGGGCACGAAGACCACATCGTCCGGGGCAAGGTGGCGCAGGGCGTCCTGATCGGGGCCGCTTCCCACGATCACCAGGCGAGCTGTCGGCACCTGGGCGACGACACGTGGCCATGCTCGCAGCAGAATGTCCTGCCCCTTCTGAGCAGTCAGCCGTCCGATGCATACGGCGAGTGGGGTGTCGGCACCGATTCCGCCTAGCACCAGACTGCGCGCCCGTTCGCGCGTGATCGAGGGGGCGGGAAGATTGACGGTGTTGGACAGGACCTCGAAGCGGCCTTGGACACCGGCCCGGATTCCGATGCCGCGTTCGGCCTCGCTGACACACAGAATCACGTCGGCCCACCGTGCGGCTGATCGTTCCCACGATCGAACCGCAGCGCGCATGGTCGCACTGCGCGCGTGGTGGAAACTCCAGGCGTGCGGACTGAAAATGGTCGGCACCTTGCCCCGCGTCACGGCTCGACCCACGAGACCGGCCTTGCTGCTGTGCAAGTGGATGACGCCAGGGTCGACCCGCGCCAGGACCCGCCGCAGCTCACGGGATTCGCGGGCCACGGAGGGACCCGGTTCGCGATCGGCATGCCAACGTGCGAAGGTCGCCCCCCTGCTGGTGACGTCATCCGGCAGGCGCCCGTGGTCGGGTCCGGCCACTGTGACATCCCAGCCGCCGGCCACCAGGTCCTGGACTTGATCCAACATGACGACTGCCACGCCGCCGACGGTCTGCGACTCGTCGCCGACAGCTTGGGTCACGTGCAGTACTGCGGGCTTGCTCATACATCCCCCTCCTACATCCCCCGTGTGCGTTCCGATCCCCGTGTGCGTTCCGATCCCCGTGTGCGTTCCGATCCCCGTGTGCGTTCAGCCCCGTGGCGAGTCGGATTCCTGCCGTTCCCGGTTGGGTCTTGATGCGATCCCCGGGAACGACCCCGACCGGGTGTTCCCAGCAGACGTCGACTCATGTCCAGGTGTCGCCATGACCACTTCTCGGTTGCGCTCAGTGCCCTCTCGGTTGCACTCAGGTGCCTCTCGGTTGCTTTGGGTGTCGGTGTGAGTCCATTGCCGTGACATGTGCGCAGATCTCAAGCGCCTGGGATCGTGCCGGCGCACTGCGAAGCGGGGTCCCGCCCTGACGCGGAACCCTCACCGTTGAGCCGAGCACTTCCCATGCCCTACTCTCAGTGAGGCAAATTGGGGTTCCAGGGGGGACTTCGAAGAATCGGGGGAACAATGACTACGCTGAGTGCTGCCTTGACGCGGTTCGTGACGCTACTGATCATCGCAAGTCTGGGTCTTATCGGGGTCACCACAGCCCCACCCGCAGTCGCGCTGGTGGATGACAAGAACCCCACCACATCGTGGCGACCCGCCAACGGCATCGCCTACTCCCAGGCCCGGGTAGGGGACATGATCGTTCTGGGCGGCACCTTCACGAGCATGCGCTCACCCTCGGGGCAAACGGTCACCCGCAACCGGCTGGCCGCCATCAGCGCGACGACGGGCGAGCTCCTGCCGTGGAACCCCAATCCCAACGGGACGGGCGTTCGCACGGTCGCCGCCTCCGCCGACGGGGGCACGGTCTACGTCGGTGGAACCTTCACGTCGGTCGGAGGGGCTGCGCGCACCAACGCAGCCGCGCTGTCGGCGGCCACCGGGACGGCCACCCCATTCATCGCCAACGCCAACTCGACCGTTCGTCAGATTCGGGTCATCGACGGGCGGCTGTACCTGGTCGGCACGTTCTGGAAGGTGAACGGAGTCGGTCGGGGCAACGGCGCCGAGGTGGATCCGGCGACCGGTGCGCTGCGGACGTGGGACCCGAAGGTGACGGCCGGGCTCGTCACCGTGGCCGGCGGCACGGGAGTCGAGGACGTGAACGACGACGGGATCTATGTCGGCGGGTACTTCAGCGCGATCGGCGGTGTCCCTCGGGACCACGTCGCCAAAGTCGACCGCGCGAGTGGAGCCCTGATGCCGTGGACGTCCGGCAGCACCTGCCAGGACAGCACCAACCCCTGCGATGTCTGGGACATCTTGGCAACTCCCGACTCGATCTACCTGGCTCAAGGTGGCCCTGGTGGTCGCATCGTGTCACTGGACCCGCAGACCGGGGCCCAGCGGTGGTGGACGGGTGGTGACGGCGACTTCACGTCCGTGCTGCGTGACGGCACCAAGTTGTATGCAGCGGGACACTTCGCTGATGCCGTGGGCGGTGTCCCTCGCGCGGGAGTTGTCGTGCTCGATGCGCGCACCGGTGGAGTCCTCCCTGACCTCACCACCGCTCTCGTCGGGGGATCTGGCGTCTGGCAACTGCTGCTCGATGGGGGGATGCTGCGCGCCTGTGGGCAGTTCACGACCGTCGGGTCGACTGCGGTCGGCAAGTTCGTGTCATTCCCCGTGGTTGCGGATCCGCCGGATCTCGCCGCTCCCCAGGCACCCGGCAGTCTCCGGATCCCCGCCGCGCTCTCGGACCAGGTGACACTTTCGTGGGCGGCAGCTGTCGATGACGTCGCCACCATCCACTACCGGGTCCGGCGCGACGGCGTCGTGATCGGCAACCCAGCCGGGACCACCTTCAAGGACCGCACCGTGGTGGCGGGCGCCACCCACACGTACACCGTCGAGGCCCTCGACTCCGCGGGCAACGTCAGCGCTCCCTCCCGCGCGATTACCGTGACCACCGAATCGGGGGAGTCGCAGCTACTGCAGCGAGGGGCCTCATGGGCGTTTCTGTCCCTGGGAACCACGCCGGGATCCGACTGGACGACGCTCGGATTCGACCAGTCGTCGTGGGCGACGGGTGTCGGCGAATTCGGTTACGGCGACGGGGACGAGGACACGGTCATATCGCCCAAAGGGGTGACCCATTACTTCCGCACGAAGTTCTCGGTATCCGACCCCACGAATCTCACCTCGGCGACTCTGCGTCTACTGGTCGACGACGGAGCCGTGGTGCATCTCAATGGCTCCGAACTGACGCGAACCAACATGCCATCAGGACCGGTCACCAACGACACGGTTGCCGCGGCAGGGGTCTTCGGTACCTCCGAGATGACGTATCAGTCGATCGCACTCCCGGTCAGTTCCCTGCGACCCGGGCCCAATCAGCTCGCCATCGAAGTCCACAACGCGAGTGCCAGTTCATCGGACATCAGTTTCGACGCGTTCGTCACCGCGACGACTCACGACGACACCCCCGGCGACCCCACCGACAGCCCGACGGAACACAACGCCCCCACACCGACGCCTGATTACGTCGCAGCCGGCTCACCGTGGCGGTACCTCGACGGAGGGGCGGCGACAGGTCCCGGCTGGGACGACAGGTCATTCGACGACAGCGCGTGGCGGGTCGGCGCTGCGCAGCTGGGATACGGCGATGGCGACGAGGCGACCCTGCTCAGTTACGGGACGTCTTCCTCCGACAAGCCGATCACCTCCTACTTCCGAACCGCGTTCGAAGCGGGCGACTCAGTCTCGGATGTCCGTTCCGTGAGGCTGCGCGCGCTGGTGGATGACGGGGCAGTGGTGTTCCTCAACGGGCAGGAGATCTGGCGCTTCAATCTTCCCGACGGACCGATCACGTCGACGACTCAAGCCCTCACAGCGGTGGCAGGCTCGCAGGAGTCCCGCTGGAACAGCATCGTGGTCCCGGACGACGCGCTGCTGCCCGGGCGCAATGTCGTGGCGGTGGAACTGCACCAGCATCAGCCCGGGTCGTCGGACGTGAGCCTCGATCTGGAACTCACCCCGGTGCGATGACAGGAGGTCCGTCAACCGGTCAGGCTGGCTCGCAGATCCTCGGCAATCGCGGGATGTGACACGAAGACGTTGCGGACGAATGGTGGCATCAAGTTGAAGTCGACTTCGGAACCGTCCCAGTGGTCGCAGACCAACCCGTAGTGTTTGGCAACGGCCAGAGGTGCGGCCAGGTCCCACTCGTAGAACCCCGTATCGTGCAGGTACGCCTCGGCTCGTCCGCTCAGGATCTCGTTGACCTTGGCCCCCACCGAGCCGACATTGACCACCGCGACGTCCTGCCCGATCCGGTCGGCCAACCGGGCGCAGATCGCGTCGAGCTCCGCTGGTGGGCGAGTGCGAGACGCGACGATGCGCAGGGGCCGATCACCGGGGAGCATCGGAAGCTCCGGGTCGAGGTCGCCGGAGGTACGTACCAGCCCCAGAGCCGGCAAGTCGACGACGCCCAGCACCATCTCCTTGCGAGCCATGTCCCACAAGGCGATGTGGACACCGAAATCGGTGCGGCCCTGCCCGTACTCCCAGGTGCCGTCCAGCGGATCGACGATCCAGACCCGCCCGGCGGTTAATCGCCCCTCGTCGTCCACGCCCTCTTCGCTCAAGAGCGCATCGCCGTCCGCCATGACCAGCGCCGCCGTGATCAGGTCGTTGGATTCCCGGTCCGCCCGATCACGCAGTTCCTTCAGCGCTTCCTTGTCATCGGGGGCGACCACACCCGCCCGAGTGCGGATATCGACGAGCAGCTCACCGGCTCGCGCAGCTACATCACGGGCGAGGGCCAGTTCATCTGAGGTCATCCCGGCAGCCTATCCCGCCGTCGCATCAACTGTTGAAGGCGTTCTGCGCCGCCGCCAAGCCCGAACCGACCACGGTCTGCGTGCAGTCTGCGGCCCGCTGCAGCAGGTCCCCCAACTCCGCCGACTCGCTGCGTGCGAAGCGGGACAGTACATGGTCGGCCGTCTCACCACGACCACGACCAACGCCGATGCGGATGCGGTACCAGTCGCCCGTGCCCAGGGACTTGCGGATGGACTTCAACCCGTTGTGTCCGTTGTCCCCACCCCCGAACTTCACGCGCAGGGCCGCGAACGGCAGGTCGATCTCGTCCTGCAGCACGATGAGACGCTCTGGCTCCGAGCCGAAGTAGCCCATGACCGACGAGACTGGACCACCGGACTCGTTCATGTACGAATGCGGCTTGGCGAGCACACATCGCTGCGACCCGAGCCGGATTTCCGCAACGTCACACCTGGTTCGGCGGTTCGCCCGAAAAGGCCGGCCATCGGCAGAAGCCATCAGCTCGACGGTCATGCGGCCGACGTTGTGACGTGTGGCGGTGTACCGGTCGCCCGGATTGCCCAGCCCGACCACCACCCAAGGGCCGCCGCTCACTCCTCGCCGGAGCCCTCAGCCGCAGCTTCCTCGCCGCCGGCTTCCTCCCCGGCCTCTGCTGCTTCGGCTGCTGCCTCAGCGGCCTCCTCCTTGGCGGCGGCAGCAGCAGCGGCTTCGGC
>WBZT01003507.1_pt1 | contig 10241 bp, 8 predicted proteins | sample 5204241 | NCBI WGS metagenome assembly WBZT01 (sample SAMN12344358, study PRJNA552823) | activated sludge metagenome | biome: Activated sludge suspended growth; feature: Nitrification reactor; material: Wastewater; isolation source: activated sludge from nitrification reactor of wastewater treatment...
AGCGCACAGCTCGTCGTTGGGCTCGGAGCCGGCGTCGTAGCCGGGAACACGAAAGGTCTGACTCCCGGCGCGTGGGACTTCCACGCCGTTCAGCGCGATGAAGCCATCGTTGGTCGGCAGGATCATCGCCGCCAGGCTGATCCGGTTGGCGTTACCGGCGGGAACCTCAACCGTGACCGATTGCCCCGGCCCCAGCAAGCCCTGCGAATGTCCGGTGCCCACTAGCCGGCCGGAGCTGAGTAACATATCTTCCAAAGGCATGGTGTCGCCGCCCTCGGCCATGGCTGCCAATTCATCGCTCGCCGCTTGCCCCAGCGTGAAGAGTTCGACGCCCGGCCGGTGGCTGGCGACCAGAATCGGGGTGAAGGACGAACCTCGGGTGATATTGGTGATCGTGACTTTGTACATCGGGTTGCCGTGACGAGCGATGCTCGCGTAATCATTGGCAGACTGTGCCTGGGCACTGGTCAGGGGAGCGGCCAACAACAAGGATGTAGCCAAGACAGCCGATAATTTCATCGTCAATTCCTCCGGGTGGGAATGAGGGTTCAGGAAACACTGCGTTACCTGAAGCTCACTATGCCGTTCCCGCCTCACGGAAGACTCACGGACTCATCACAATTCCATCACGGTGCCGACTGACGAACGATCCCTTGCGGCGGAGATACGTGCCGGTAGCTCGAAACTGAAGCGCGTACCTCGCTCCAACATGCTGGCCACTTGCAGCTCGCTACCGTGCAACTCGACGATGCGCTTGGCGATGGCCAGGCCCAGACCCAGATGGTTGCCGTCATCCTTCACCGGATTCGAGCCGCGATAAAACCGGTCGAACACATGCGGCAGATCCCGTGGTTCGATGCCATGGCCGGTGTCGGTGACGGCAAAGGTGGCGGTTCCATCCGCCGCTCGCAATTCCAGGGCGACGATGCCGGCGGGTGGCGTGTGGTATAGGGCGTTGAGAATCAGATTGTCCAGCACTCGTTCCAGCAAACCGATGTCGGCCTCGACGAACAACGCCACGGCCGGCAAACGCACGATCAGGCGGATGCGGCGCTCGCGGGCGGGCAGCGGGTATTTCTGCGCGATGTCTTGCAGCAATTCGGCGGCGGCGAAGCATTCGCGGTGCGGCTGGATGGCATGGGCGTCGAGCTTGGCCAGTTCGAACAGATCGCCCACCAGCCGGCCCAGGCGTCGCGAGTGGCGCAGGGCGGCATCGAGGTAGATCGCTCGGTCGGTGTCGCCGAGTTGGCTGGCTTTGATCTGCATCGTTTCCAAATAACCGTGCAGCGCTGCCAGCGGGGTGCGCAGATCGTGCGAGACATGGTTGATCAGTTCGCGGCGCAGGGTGTCGCGTTCTTGCAAACTCCCGATCAAGGCTTGCAGGCGTTGCGCCATCCGGTCGAAATGCTCGCCCAGTTGCTCGATCTCGTCGCCTTGCGCGCCTTGGCTGCGATAGGGCGCGTACACCGCAAAATTGCCGCGCTGAAACTCGTCCACCAGTTCCGCCAGCCGCCGCAGCCGGCGGGTCAACAGCCGAAACAACAGCAATCCGGCCAGCAATCCGGCCAGTAGGCTGCCAAGCAAAACCCAGGCACTGAGCCGCAGCAGCAGGCTGTCCTGGTAAAGTCGTTCGAACGACTCGTACATCTGGCCGCGCAGCACCACGTACAGATAACCTTCGGGCCGTTCCGCCGAGGGGACCGGGGTGGCCGAGAAACTCTTGCGGGTGTCGTGGCTGCGCGGATCGTCGCCGAGAATCGGCAGTTCGGCGCCGGCCAGAAACGCGCGGATCGGTTCCAGGGTAACGTGGTCGCGTTTGACCACCGCCGGCTCGGCGGAGTAGGCGAGAATCGTACCGTCCAGATCCAGCAGATAGATTTCGATGCTGGGGTTGATGGTCATGTAGCGCTCGAAAGTGGCTTTCAGTGCCCGAGTGTCGAGCTTGCCCTCGGCGACCAGTTTCTGATCGGCGACCAGGTTGCGGGCCAGATCGCGGTTGAAACGCTGTTGCGCTTCCTGCAGGTAACGCTGGGTCAGACCGTGACTGATCAAGCCGTAACTCAGACCGATGGCGCCCAGCAGCACCGCCAGCGCCAGCGCCAGTTTGCCGTACAGGGTGTTCAGCATGATTCGGCGAACTTGTAGCCGACGCCCCAGACGGTCAGCAGGTAGCGGGGTTCCGCCGGATTCGGTTCCAGTTTGGCGCGCAAGCGGTTGATGTGTGAGTTGACCGTGTGTTCGTAGCCGTCGTGGCCGTAGCCCCAGACCTGATCGAGAAGTTGGCCGCGACTGAACACCCGGCCGGGATGACGGGCGAAATACAGCAGCAGGTCGAACTCCTTGGCGGTGAGCGACAACTCCCGATCGGCGAGGGTGACCCGGCGCTTGTCGGTTTCGATTGCCAGTTCGCCACGGATGATGCGCTCATCGCTTGCCTTGGCTTCACCGTGTTTGCCCAAGGCATCGGCCCGGCGCAGCAGGGCTTTCACCCGCGCCAGCAGTTCCGGGAAACTGAACGGCTTGACCAGATAATCGTCCGCGCCCAGTTCCAGCCCCAGTACCCGGTCGAGTTCCGAGGACTTGGCGGTCAGCATCAGGATCGGCACGTAGTCGCCGTCGTTGCGCAGCCGCTGGCACAGCGTCAACCCGTCCAGATCGGGCAGCATCAAATCCAGAATCACCAGGTCGTAACGGCCGTGGGCGTACCGGGTCAGCGCCTCCTGCCCGCAACCGGCGATTTCCGCCCGGCAGTGGATGTCCTGAAGGTGCAGCTTGACCAACGCGGCGATATCGCGATCGTCCTCGACCAGCAACACCGTGCGAGTCATGGATGAGGTCTGTGGGATGTGGGTGTCGGTCAAGATGAATACTCCCCGCCGCCGGTCGATGCCGGATCGGACCATGATCGAACCGGGAAGTCACGTTTTCATCACGCCGCGCGCAAAGCTACCCGTTTCCCGACTAGCTCGGCTTTCAACCTGCCAGCAACAAGCGTCCCGCCATCAGCGCCACCACCAGCAGAAACACCGGGCGGATGAACGGCGCGCCGTAGCGAATGGCGCTGTGGGCGCCGACGAACGCCCCGAGCATGAGGGTCGCGCCCATGGTCAGGCCGACGGTGTAATCGATGTTGCCCAGGATGACGAAGGTCAGCAGCGCGGTGAGGTTGCTGACGAAGTTCATGAACCGCGCCACCCCGGCGGCCGCCACCAAATCCAGGTGGAACAGCTTCATCGCCGCCGCCATCCAGAACGCGCCGGTACCGGGACCGATGAAGCCGTCGTAAAAACCGATCAGTCCACCGGTCAGCAGCTTGACGCCGCGCCGACCCGCCGGCGTGGCTTCCGGTCGCGGAATCGCTTGGACCGATGGTGTCCGACGTGGCCAGATCAGATAGCCCGACGCCAGCAGGATCGCCAGCGGCAGCAGCGTCTTCAGCGTGCCGGCGCTCAGCAGGTAAATCAGCACCGCGCCGAGCAGTGCTCCGACTAAGGTGCCGAAACTCATCGCCCACCACAGCGCCGGCTGGAACAAACCCTTGCGGATGAAAGTCACCGAAGCGCTGAAGGTGCCGAAGGTGCCAACCAGCTTGTTGGTGCCGACCACCAGATGCGGTGGCATCCCGATGCTCAGTAGCGCGGGCATGACCAGCATTCCGCCACCGCCGGCGATGGCGTCGATGAACCCCCCCAGCAGGGCAACGATGCCCAGCAACAGGATGGTGGTGGGGTCCATGGTGGATGGGTCGATTCAGGGCGCGATGGCGATTTCGCTCAGGGTCTCGGCCAACGTCGCCAGCAAGGCCGTCAAGGCAGCCGGATCGGGCAGGCGTTCGACCGCTGCGGCCGGTGGTTCCGGGCCGATGCCTAGGGCAATGCCGCCCAGGGCATGCGCTGTCGTCAGCGCCGGCGCGTCGTTGGCGGAGTCGCCGGCATACAGCACCAGCGCCGGTTCCGGGTCGCCCTGAGCAACGATGGTCCGTAGTGCCGTGCCCTTATCGTGCTCGATGGCCGGTAGCACCTCGATGGCCAGCGGTCCATCCAGCACGTTCAGGTCGGCGACATGCGGCGCCAGCAAGGCGGCGATTTCGGCTTGCAGCGCTTCGATCCGGTCCGATGCCAGTTGCCGGTAGTGCACGGTAAAACCGAACGGTTTTCGTTCGATCCAGGTGCCGGGATAGGCGGTCAAGCGGGCCTCGATGGCGGTGTTCAGGGGGTCGAGTCGAGCCTGGCCGGCCGACGCTCCGGCGGGAACGAGGCGTTTCCCGGCTAGTTCCAGTTCCAGTCCGGTGGAGCCGCCATAGCTCAACCCCGCCAGGCCGACCATGCCGATAAGATCGTCGAGTCCGCGACCGCTGACCACGCCGACCGTGACTCGTGGGGTCGCCGCCAGCCGAGCCAGTACTTCGCGCAGCGCGGGGTCCAGTACCGCCAAGCGGGGATGCGCGACCAGCGGGGTCAGCGTGCCGTCGTAATCGAAAACCAGGACTAGGCACCGGCCTTGGCGGTGGGCGGCGCGCAACTTTTCCAGGATGTCCTGGCTGGTGGGGAGCATCAAGCGGCGTCCGAGGTGGATGAAGCAGGATCTGGATCGGCAGTCAGGGCTTCCAGGAAATCGGCGGCCCAACGATAGATATTGTGTTCCTCCACATGTCGCCGCATTCGTTTCATCCGTTCCCGCCGTTCGTCCGAGGGCATTTCCAAGGCCCGCTGGATTGTTTCGGCGAACTGATCGACGTCGTAGGGGTTGAAGATCAGTGCATCGCTCAACTCGCGGGCCGCGCCGGCGAATTCCGAGAGGATCAATACCCCGTCCAGGTCGGTGCGGGCCGCCACGAATTCCTTGGCCACCAGATTCATGCCGTCGTGCAGCGAGCTGACGATACCGATCTCGGCCAGTCGCATGAAGGCGTGGATGGTGGCCGAGTCCTGATCGCCGACCAGAAAGCGGATCGGTTTCCAGGCAGCGGTCTGGAAGCGCCAATTGATGGTGTCGACCAGCGATTCCAGCTCGTTGAGGTGGTCCCGATAACGACGGAGATAGGTGCGACTGGGGTTGCTCAACTGCACTAGGGTGAATTGGCCCCGATAGCGAGGGTAGCGCTCCAGGAAGCGCGCGACGGCGCGGAACCGCTCCGGTAGCCCCTTGGTATAGTCGATCCGGTCGATCCCCACCGCGACCCGCACACCGTCCAGCGAGTAGCGTTCGCGCAGTTCGTCGATTTGATGGGCCAAACGAATGCCACTGGGCGCTTGGCGCTCGCTCCAGGGTTGGACACCGATGGGAAACGGCCGGATCCGCGAAACGTGGTCATGCGATCTCACGGTCAACCGATCCCAATCCAGCCGGGCTTCGGTCATCCGATCGGCGGTATCGAGGAAGTTGTTGCAATATTGCTGAAGGTGGAAACCGATCAAATCCGCGCCGAGCAGACCGTGTAGCAGCTCGGCTCGCCACGGGCAGATGCGGAATGCTTCCGGGTTGGGCCAGGGGATGTGCCAGAACAGGCCGACCGCCAAATCCGGGCGGGCGTCCTTCAGCAGACGCGGCACCAGTGCCAGGTGGTAATCCTGCACCAGCACCACTGCGGGATCGGTGCCGACCTCTTCCAGGGCGGCGGCGGCGAAACGCTGGTTGACGCGCAGATAGTGTTCCCAATTGCTGGCCCGGAATACCGGCCGTTCGTGCGCCAGATGGCAGAGTGGCCACAGTCCTTCGTTGGCGAAGCCGTGGTAGTAACCGCGCTCTTCTTCCCGGCTCAGCCACACCCGTCGCAGGGTATAGGCGGGATTGTCCGGCGGCACCGCCAGCCGACCCTGGTCGTCGGCGGTCATGCGGTCGGCGCTGCCGGCGCCGTGAGCGATCCACACGCCACCGCCGGCCCGCAGCACCGGATCGAGGGCGGTGACCAGCCCGCCGGCGGGAGTTCGTAGTTGGGTTTTGCCGTCCTGCAACTCGTGCAAGTAGGGTTCGCGGTTGCTGAGCACCAGCAGACGACGGCCGTGCAGGCGGTCGGCTATATGAGTGTGCAGCCGCTCGCGAGTCCAGCCGCGATCGGTGTGCGGCACTGCCGGCGCTCGTTGCGTCGAGCGCGCGGTCCGCAGCGAGTTCGCCAGCCGGTCGTTCTCGTTGGCCAGCCGCGCGGCCGGCGGTTCGAGTGGGGATTCGTCTTCGTCGTCACCGCGCAACTGCCGCATCCATTCCGTCATCCGCTTGAGTGGGCGGTCGTACAGCAGCCAGGCGCCCGTGACCACCAGGGTCAGCAACAGCAGGGTAACGACGCTCACCCAGAACCCGAATCGAACCCGCCGGCTGACGACGCGCTCATCCACTTGCGCCATGTCCTGGATCACCACCAGCACGCCTTGCGGTTGACCGTCCGCCGCCCGAATCGCCGAGGCGAGGATATAGACGCGGCCTTGATCCGTGAGGGTGGATTCAGTGATGTCTTTCTGTTCCTTGAGTGCCCGGGCAACGACTTTATCGAGATCGGCGGTGTATTCCTGCACCGCCTTGCCGGCGACGAGCAGGTGGCCATCCGGTCGGTAGACCGCCAATCCAAGCAGCGGTGGATAACCTTCCAGGGAGGAACTCAGCGCCGCCGCCGCCTCACGATCCGGCAGTTGCAGCGCGGCCTGGACCGAATAGGCCATCTGATGGGTAAGCACGTAGGCGCGTCGGTCCATTTCTTCCAGGTCGGCGGCGCGCTCCCGCTCGACCTGAAACCAGGCCAGGGCGCCGATCAATAGACCCACCAGCCCAGCGACCAGCAGGCCCATCCGCAGTGAGTTGGGCAGACGGTAATGGGTTTTCGTTGGCATGAAAATGTCTCGGGCAGGATTCCGCCAACGCGGGACGGATTCAGCTCATGGGGTTCGCTCAGGCCAGCAGCCGTCGCAGAATATCTTGGTAGATTCGGCTCAGTCGTTCCAGGTCGGCGACGGGCAGTCGTTCGTCGATTTGATGGATGGTGGCGTTGGTCGGTCCGAGTTCGATCACCTGGGCACCGGTGGGTGCGATGAAACGCCCGTCGGAGGTGCCGCCGGCGGTGGACAGCTCCGGCTCCAGCCCGGTTTCGGCGCGGATCGCGGCGGCGGCGGCGGCCACCAGTTCGCCGGGCGGCGTGAAGAACGATGACCCCGACAGATTCCAGCTTAGCTCGTACTGAAACACTTGGCCGGTCTTGACTTCCTCGTTCAACAGGCCGGTTTCGACGATCAGGCGAGTACGCTCCTCAAGCTGCTCGACGGTGACCGCCGGCGAAAAGCGGAAGTTGAACAACAGCTCCAGTTCGCCGGGCACGACATTGACCGCGCCGGTGCCGGCATGCAGGTTGGAAATCTGCAAGGAGGTTGGTGGAAAGCTCTCGTGTCCCTGGTCCCAGATTTCGTCCGCCAGCGCGCCGAGAATCGGACCGATCGCGTGGATCGGATTCTGGGCCAAGTGAGGATAGGCGACATGGCCCTGCTTTCCGCGCAGCCGCAGCCGGCCGTTCAGCGAGCCGCGCCGGCCGTTCTTGATCGTGTCGCCCAATTGGGCCGAACTGGACGGCTCGCCCACCAGGCACCAACGGATTTTCTCACCGCGCGCCTCCAGCCATTCCATCACCTTGATCGTGCCATCCACCGCCGCGCCTTCTTCGTCGCTGGTGACGAGGAAGGCGATGGAGCCACGCGGGCGCGGGCAGGCAGCGAGGAAGCGCTCGCAGGCGGTGACCATCGCCGCCAAGCTGCTTTTCATGTCGGCCGCGCCGCGCCCGTACAGCCAGTCCTCGCGGATTTGCGGAGCGAACGGCGGTGATTGCCAGCGTTCCAGCGGGCCGGGCGGCACCACGTCGGTGTGGCCGGCGAAGGCGAACAGCGGTCCGTCGTCGCCATGCCGGGCCCAGAAGTTGTCCACCTCGCCATGGCGCAGCCGTTCCACCCGGAAGCCGAGCGCCGCCAAGCGCGCGATCATGACCTCCTGGCAGCCGGCGTCCTCGGGGGTGATCGAGGGCCGGCGGATCAGGTCGAGGGCGAGGTCCAGGGTGGAAGGCATGGTCGGAAGGGTTCGAGGCCGGTCGGGAAACGGTAATCCATATTTCGGAGTCTATCTTACTCCGGTAAAAAGTCGGAAGCGCTAGAGGCGGTCCAACGCTTGTGGCCGGTTCGAATCAGGGTGGTCAGCGCGGTCAGTCGGTTTGCTTGAGCGAAATCCGTGTGGTCTTGGGCGTACTGTTTGGCGACGAAAATCGCCGGTTCTTCGCCGAGAATGGCTTCGAGCGTGACCCCGCCGAGATGAAAGGCGGTGCTGGCTGGAGGGGCGGTACGGATCAGATCGAGCAGGGGCTGGACGGCGGGCAAGCCGATCTTCGATAGGGCCACGGCCGCCGGGAAGGAGTACCAGTGCGGGTTACCTTCGTCGGATACCAGGGAAAAGGAGGTATCTCTGACCGTGATCAACCTGGCCAGTAAGGGGGCGGCCGCGGTTGCCTTGATGTCGCCCAGCAAGGTGATGGAAAACCAGTCCTTGCTCTTGGCGGCGACTCGTTGGCTTTTGAGGAGCAAACCTTCCTGTTCGCCGACGATGTCCATGAGTTCCCGGACATCGGCTTCACGCTGATTCAGGTAATGTTCGACGAGGTTCTCCAGTTCCGCGCCGGATGCGCCACGTAACGAAGAGAGCGCCGCGCTTTGCGTTTCTGATGCCATGGTTTGGGATACTCCTATCGATAGGGTAACGACAATAATGGCCGCGATGAATCTAGACAGCGCGCGCGCCATCAAAATGGAATATTGGCAAAATCGAATCGCTACCATTGCTTAAAAACCAGCATTGTCGGTAGCCTTGTTGCTACCGTTGTTTTTCCATTTGCCGCCTTCCTTTTTTAACTTGTAATGTACGCGCCAAGGGAAATAATTGGAAATCAGGTACCATTTACCATTGATTTCCAGTCGCGTGAATTCCAGAAAATGTAAGCGCCATTCCACGGTATTGCCGTTGGCGCCGGCCGTATGCTCGATGAATCGAGTGGGCGTATCGATGCCCCACAAGATTCTCGAATGTGGCGCGGTGTACGGATCGTTATCCTCGTCGCCGACGCCAGCGTCGTCGTTGCCCGCGACCAGCCAGTCGGAGAAAGAAACGGCTCCGGCACCGCCCGGACGGCCGTCGCCATCGCTCATGCTGGGAAAGTCGTGGAAATTGCCGTGGAAAGAGGCATTGCCCGGCAATGCGACCGCATTTGGATTGAAGGTCTTTTTGCGGATTTTTCGAGAGCTATCCCATTTTTTGTTGACGCCCCCGGTCAACGGATCTCCCTTGTGATTCAATCCAGACGCGGGCGGTGCCGGAGAGGAGTTGGCGCCGGACAGGTCGGGGCGGTCGGCCGCCGTAATGATGGCGCTCGGCTTGATGGTGTGCTTGAACTCGTAGCCCATGCTGACTTGGAAATAGCTTCCTTTATCGCCGGTGTCGTTGGTCGCATCGGTGGCCGTGATCTCCGACCAGACGATCCAGACATGCAATTCGTCCACGACACGCCCGGTGGATTTGTTTTTTATTTTTATCGGAAAATGCCCGGCTATCAGTCGCGATATCCTGGCTTTGTGAGGAGTTCCTGGAATGGGAGTGGCGCCTTCCCATTCGAAGTTTGCGGCAAAGTTGGTACTGTCGCTGGCCTTGAGAGTGACGAAAGGCGACATCGATTGCTGGTTGAAAGGCCAGAAGGAAAAGATGGTCATGGCGCTGTCGACCTTGGGAGAGACATAGTGTCTTTTGCCGACGGCGCCAAGATTGCTCGAGATCTTGTCGCCGGTTTGCCCGGTCTGGTTATCGTCGAGTTCGATCTTCACGGATGCTGGCGCAACAGGGCCGGTTGCGCCATCCGGGATCATGATCACATCGCCGGGATGGATCAAATTGGGATTGGGTCGTTTCCGCCGGAAATCCGCATTGGAGGGATGATTATAGATATCCTGCCATTTCATCCCATGCTTGCTGGCGATTGCCGATAGAGTATCACCGGGTTTGACTGTGTAAGGAGTAGGCATCGTGAGGGTCTCCACCATTGCATTTTCAATGCATATCGACTGTTGGTTATATTATAGTAATTTGAAAAAACAATTATCCATGATGTTATAAAAAGATGAGTTATTCTTAGGACTTACGCCAGCGGGCGGTGCGATATGTGGAGGAGGGTGGCCGAATCACGGTGGCGGCGCGGTTGTTTGGGGTTCACCGACAGCCGGTGCAGGGCTGGG
>WBZT01003510.1_pt1 | contig 10239 bp, 10 predicted proteins | sample 5204241 | NCBI WGS metagenome assembly WBZT01 (sample SAMN12344358, study PRJNA552823) | activated sludge metagenome | biome: Activated sludge suspended growth; feature: Nitrification reactor; material: Wastewater; isolation source: activated sludge from nitrification reactor of wastewater...
GCGCAATGGGTGTCGCTCTTCTTCGGCGCCGTGTTCCTGTGGTGGATCCTCTTCAACCACCAGTACCAGTTCCAGTACGTGCACGACTACTCGTCGCGCGCGATGCCGCGGCACTTCGTCTACGCCGCGTTCTGGGGCGGGCAGGAGGGAACGTTCCTGCTGTGGGGGCTGCTCACCGCGACGCTGGGCCTGATCCTGATGCGCTGGAAGTCCAAGGACACGCCGGCGGCGATGTTCTTCATGAACCTGCCGCTGGTGATGCTGACGCTCGTCACCGTGATCCGCGGTCCGTTCATCATGGCGCAGCAGCCGTTCACGGACGGCGTCGGCCTCAATCCGCTGCTGCAGGACTACTGGATGACGATCCACCCGCCCGTGCTCTTCCTGGGCTTCTCGTCGTTCGTGGTCCCGTTCGCGATCGCTTGCGCGGCGCTGCTCAGCCGCGACTACGACGGCTGGGTGAAGGCGGCGCTGCCGTGGGTCGCGTTCTCGGCGGCGATCCAGGCCACGGGCTTCATCATGGGCGGCGTGTGGGCGTACAAAGTGCTCGGCTGGGGCGGCTACTGGGGCTGGGACCCCGTCGAGAACGGCTCGCTGATCCCGTGGCTCTGCAACGTGGCGCTGCTGCACGGCCTGCTCGTGCAGCGCGTGACCGGCAGCCTGCGGCGCATGAACTTCTTCCTCGCCGTCACGTCGTACGTGCTCGTGCTGTACGCGTCGTTCCTCACGCGCAGCGGCGTGCTCGCCGACTTCTCGGTGCATTCGTTCGCGAACCTCGGACTGTCGGGCTTCCTGCTGTCGTTCATCGGCGTCGCGGCGATCTCGGGATACGGCCTGCTGCTCTGGCGCGTCGCGCAGAAGGACATCCCCGGCCCGCAGGAAGCGCTCGGCCAGTTCGGCCGCGAGTCGTTCATGTGGCTCGGCCAGCTCGTGTTCATCCTCATGTGCCTGCTGATCACGCTGGGCATGAGCGCGCCGCTCATCACGCGGCTCTTCGGCCCGCCGGCCAACGTGCAGACGTCGTACTACAACCTCGTCAACGCGCCGCTGGCGGTCGCGATGGGTCTGTTGCTCGGCCTCTCGCCGCTGCTGCGCTGGCGCAAGAACGACGTGCCGGTGCACGCGCCCGGCGTGCGTAGCGGCCTCGGCGCGGTCGGCCTCGGCATCGGGCTGGCGTTCCTCGGCTCGTTCCTGCTGACGTGGGCGCAGAAGATGACCGGCCCGTGGGTCGCGATCTCCGGTCTGGCGCTGCTCGTGTGGAGCATCGTTGCCATGGTGGCGTACGTGCCCGTGACGATGGTGTCGGTGATCGCGGGCACCGTGATCACGATCGTCGCGATCGTGCTCGGCGTGCGCGACCCGATGCCGGTCGCGGTCGTGTTCGCCATGGCGTTCGCGCTCGCCGCCAATTTCGCCGCGACGCTGCGTGGCTTCAAGGCGAGCTGGAAGCACGGCGTCGCCTATCTCGGCCACATGGGCGCTGCGGTGCTGCTGATCGGCGTCATCGCATCGTCCAAGTACGGCCGCTCGGCACAGGTGCAGCTGCCGCGCGGCGAGGTGCGCAACGCGCTCGGCTACCGACTGACGTTCCAGGGTCTGCAGCACGAGGCGGACGGCAAGGACCAGGCGGTGATCGCCGTCGCCGGTCCCGATCGCAGCTTCACCGCCCGCGCGCGCTTCTTCTGGAGCGAGTACAACCAGGGCTGGATGAAGAACCCTCACATCGAGCGCTTCCTCGCCAAGGACCTCTACATCTCGCCACTCGAGATGGTGGGCGGCAACCCGAACGAGCAGGGCACGTGGTTCTCGCCCGGCGAGACGAAGCAGCTCGGGCAGGTGAAGTACACGTTCGAGAGCATGCTGCCCGAACCCGGCGACCAGAAGATGAAGCTCACCGCGCTGCTGACCGCCGAGATCGGCGGCCGCACGGTGCCGCTCAAGCCGACGTTCGAGATCGACATGGCCTCGGGCCAGCAGACGCACAGCGCCGACTACCTGCCCGGTGGGGGCCAGGTGAACCTCGTCTCGGCCGACCCGAACACGGGCCGCGCGCAGCTCTCGCTGCCCGGCGCCGAGCAGGCCGGCAACACCGAGGTGCTCGCGGTGGAGGTGAGCACCAAGCCTTTCATCAACCTCGTCTGGCTCGGTTCCGTGATCATGCTCGTCAGCGCGTTCCTCGTGACCGTGCGCCGCGGGCAGGACCTCGCGAGGACCTGAGCGCCGCCACGTGAATCGACCGCACGCCACGCACCGGGGTTCCGCGACACGCGGAGCCCCGTTCGTGCTCCCGGGCCTGCTCGCGCTCGCGCTGGGCGTGACGCTCGCGGCGCCGGGGCACGCCGGGCGCGCGAAGCCGCGGCCCGCGCCGGTACTCGCGCCGGTGGCCGAGGTCGCACCGCCGCTGCGCTTCGGCGCGCTCGCGTGGGAGCTCGAGCGCGCCGGCGTCGAGCGCACGCTGGCCTCGATGCGCTTCGTGCGCGAGGCCGGCGACGGGGCGGCGTGGCGCGGGCGCGCGTTCGAGCGCGACGCGCAGCTCGCCGTCGAGTACGGCGCCGACGGCCGGCTGCTCGCCGTCACGCTGCGGTTCGCGCCCGACGCGCGCGGCTCGGCGCTGCAGCGCTACGAGTCGCTCGTCGAACGCCTGCGCCGCCGTCACGGCGCGTGGGAGGTGCGCATCGAGCCGGGCCGGAGCGTGGTGCGCGAGGAACGCTCGGGGTTCGCGACGCGCCTGCGCGTGAGCGGCGAGCGCAACGCGGCGACGCTGTGGACCGCCGCCGACGGCGCCGGCGCCGTCGTGCAGCTCGACGACGACGGCACGCTGTGGCTGCGCTACGAGTCGCCGCGCTGGAACGCCGAGGCGTCGCGCGAAGGCGGCGCAGCGCCCGACGCACCGCGCTGAGCGGCGGGAGCGGGGCGCCTCGCATGCGCCCGCGGCGAGCCCCATGCCCGCAGCCGTCCCGGCTGCGCCCGACGCGAGCGAATCCTTGAGAACTGCCCATGCGTGCAGTAGGCTGGCCGCGGTGCCAGGACCAGCCATGTTCGAATCGTTCAACGACCCGGTCGACGTACTCACGGCGTTCGTCGACGGCGGGATGAAGCCCATCCGTTTCCGCTGGCAGGGACGCGTGGTGCGGGTGCGCAAGGTGACGGGGCAGTGGAATCGCCGCGACGGCCAGGCCGTGCTGCGGTTCTTCGCCGTGCAGGGCCCGAAGGACGAGAGCTACGAGCTGTGTTACGACGCCCGCGGACCCAAATGGATCCTGAGCCGCGCGTGGACGGACGCCGCGTGAGCGGGCCGGCCGCGGTGCGGAGGCGCGCGCGATGATCCTGCTCGTCGACATGGACGCGTTCTTCGCGTCGGTCGAGCAGGCGATGCACCCGCACCTGCGCGGCCGTGCCGTGATCGTCTGCGGCGATCCCGACCGGCGCGGCGTGGTGACCGCGGCGTCGTACGAGGCGCGTCCGTTCGGTGTGCACGCGGGCATGCCGCTCGCTGAAGCGAAGCGCCTCTGCCCGAAGGCCGAGTACGTCGAAGGCAACCCGCGCAAGTACGTCGAGAAGTCGCTCGAGCTGCTCGAGCTCTTCCTCACGGTGACGCCGGATGTGGAGCCGTTCAGCGTCGACGAGGCGTTCCTCGACCTCTCGCGCATGGGTGACCGCAGCGCCACGCCCGAGGCGGCGATGGCGATCGCGCGCGACATCCAGCAGCGCATCGCCGACGAGCACGAGCTCGGCGCGTCGATCGGCATCGGTCCCAACAAGCTGATCTCCAAGATGGCGTCGGGCGTGCAGAAGCCGAAGGGCCTCACGCTCCTCGACGAGGAGGGCTTCCGCCAGCTGTTCTGGCCGCAGCCCGTGCAGGCGCTCTGGGGCGTGGGCGAGAAGATGGCCGGGCACCTGAACCGGCTCGGCATCGTCACCGTCGGCGATCTCGGCCGCGCGCGTCCCGAGGTGCTCGAGCAGGCGTTCGGCATCGTCGGCCCGCACCTGCGCGAGGCCGCGTGGGGCCACGACGCGACGCCGGTCGTGCCGTACCACGAGGGCGTCGATCCCAAGTCGATGGGGCACGAGGTGACGCTGCCCGAGGACTGCCGCGACGCCGAGTTCCTCGAGGGCACGCTGCTGCGGCTCTCGGACCAGGTCGCGCGCCGGCTGCGGGGCGAAGGGTTCGGCGCGCGCACCATCACGGTGAAGCTGCGCGACCACCGCTTCCACACGATCACGCGCCAGCGCGCGCTCGCGGCGCCGATCGACGACCACATCGCGATCTTCGAGGTCGCGCGCGCTCTCTGGCGCGCGAACTGGAAGGGCGAGCCGCTGCGCCTGCTCGGGATCTCGGCGAGTGCGCTGGCCGCCCGCGGCGAGGGCGAGCAGACCGAGCTCTTCGAGCGCGACACGCGCGGCCGCGCGCTGCGCGAGGCGCTCGACAAGGTGCGCGACAAGCTCGGCGAGGCCGCGGTCGTGCCCGCGGGCTCGCTCACGCACCGGCGCGAGGCGGGGCACGTGCCCTTCGGTGCGATGAAGCGCAAGGACCCGGGCGCGCTCTCGCGCGAAGGCACGGCCTCGCAGGTGAAGCGCGTCGCGCGCGACGCGGCGCGCGAGGGCACCGGCGTCACGGGTCGCGGCACACCGCGCGGGCCCGGGAGCGGCACGGGAGACGCGGCGAAGCGCGACGCGGGTGCGTCGCGAGGTGCCGGCGCGCGGCGCGGTCCGCCGACGCCTCCGGAGCGCGGGCCCGGAGGCGGGAAGACATGAGCGCGGCGCTCGACATCCGCGTCGGCACGTCGGGCTACTCGTTCGCCGACTGGGTCGGGCCGTTCTATCCGCCGGGTACCCGCTCGGGTGACTTCCTCGCGTACTACGCGCGGCAGTTCGGCTGCGTCGAGGTGAACTCGACCTACTACCGCGTGCCCAACCCGCGCGTGATGGCTCTGATGGAAGCGAAGACGCCCGACGCGTTCCGCTTCGTGGTCAAGCTCAACCAGGCGATGACGCACGAAGGCTCGCGCGAGCCCTCGCTCTACCGCGAGTTCCTCGCGGCGATCCAGCCGCTCAAGGACGCGGGCAAGTTCGACGGGCTCGTCGCGCAGTTCCCGTGGGGCTTCAAGCGCACCGACGCGAACAAGGCGCACCTCGAGGCGGTGCGTGCGCTGCTGCCGGACGAGAGGCTGTGGGTGGAGTTCCGCCACGCGTCGTGGATGCACCCGAAGCTGCCCGATTGGCTGCGCGAACGCGCGCTCGGCTACGTCGCGGTGGACGAGCCGCCGCTGCCCGGCCTCGTGCCGCCGGTCACGCACCTCACGACCGACACGGGTTACGTGCGGCTGCACGGACGCAACGCGGCGACGTGGTGGGGGCGCGGGGGCGGCGACCGCTACGACTACGACTACGCGGAAGCCGAGTTGAAGGAGTGGGTGACGCGCGTCGAGGCGCTCGCGACGAAGGCCAAGCAGACCTACCTCTTCTTCAACAACTGCCACGCCGGCCAGGCGGCGCGGAACGCCAAGCTCATGGAGGAGCTGCTGCGCCGCCAGCAGTCGCTCGCCTGAGCGTGCACTCGCGCTCGCGCCGCCCGAGGCGCTGCGATGCGCCGCCGGTGCGGGCCGCACGCGTTGACGCTCGCCGCGTCGGCGGCTAGCGTGCGCGGACCGCCGCGCAGGGTCGCGCGCGCGCCGTCCGGAGAGCCTCGATGGATCAGGGACCGAAGTCGTACTGGGCCGAGTTTCTCGGCACCTTCGCGCTGTGCTTCGTCGGGCAGGGCGCGGTCGTCGTGCAGCACCTGCTCGGCCGCGACGACCTGCTCACGATCGCCGTCGCGTACGGCGTGACGCTCGCCGTGATGATCAGCGCGCTGGGCTCGACCTCGGGTGGCCACTTCAATCCCGCGGTGACGCTGGGCTTCGTGATCACGAACCGCCAGTCGTGGACCTCGGCGATCACGTACTGGATCTCGCAGGGCATCGGCGCCGTGGTCGCGGGCGTGCTGCTGCGCGCCTCGGTGCCGGGCGAGGTGGGCGACGCCGTGCACTACGGCGTGCCGATGGTGGCCGCCGGCGTCGGCTCGTCGCAGGCGTTCATTCTCGAGTTCGTGCTCACGTTCCTCATGGTCACCGTGGTGTGGGGGACGACCGTCGACGAGCGCGCGCCGCGCATCGGCGGCTTCGGCATCGGCCTCGCGATGACGATCGGCGTGCTGGTCGGCGGTCCGCTCTCCGGCGCGGCGCTCAACCCGGCGCGCGCGTTCGGCGCCGCGCTGGTCTCGGGAAACTGGCAGCACCAGTGGCTCTACTGGCTCGCGCCCATGGCGGGCGGCGCGCTCGCCGCACGCGTGTACAAGAGCGTGGTCCTCAGACCCCAGTGAGGTCGGCATGACACCCCTGCACGCGCCCGGAGCGTTCATCGTTCATCCGCCCGAGAGGGTGCTCTTTCTCTGTCTGCACAACTCCGCGCGCAGCCAGATCGCGGAGGGCTTCGCGCGCTCGATGGCGCCCGCGAGCGTCGTCGTGATGAGCGCGGGCACCGAGCCGCGCGGCGTGCATCCGCGCGCGGTCGAGGTGATGACCGAGGTCGGGATCGACATCGGCTCGCAGGCGAGCAAGGCGCTCGACGCGGTGCCGTGGCGCGACGCCGACACGGTGGTGACGCTGTGCGGCGAAGGCGCCGAGGTGTGCCCGCAGGTGGACGGCAACGTGCGGCGCGTGCACTGGCACCTGCCGGACCCCTCGGCGGTGCCGGAGTCGCAGCAGCTCGCGGCGTTCCGCGAAGCGCGCGACGAGATCCGCTGGCGCGTCGCGTCGCTCTGGCCGGCCGGGGACTGAGCGTGAACGCGGCGTCCGCGGGGACGCTCCGGCGCCGCGCGTGATCCGGCTCGTCCTCGTCGACGTCGACGGCACGCTCGTCGGCGCGAACGGCGTGCACCCGACGACGTGGGGCGCGATCGCGGACGCGCAGTCGCGCGGCGTGCGCGTGAGCCTGTGCACCGGGCGCATCGGTCGCGGCGCGGCGCTCGCATACGCGCAGCGCGTGGCGCCCGACGGGCTGCACGTGTTCCAGAGCGGCGCGATCGTCTCGCGCCCCGGCGCGCCCGCGGCCTACGCGAGCCGGCTGCCCGCGCATGCGCTGCCGGGCCTGGTGGCGATCGCGCGGCGCGAGCGCGAGCCGCTCGAGGTCTACGGCGAGACGCGCTTCTTCCTCGAGCGCGAGAACGACCTGACGCGCGTGCACGCGAAGTTCCTCGAGTTCGAGCCGGAAATCGTGGACCTCGACGCGCTGCCCGAGACCGCGGTGCGCGCGCAGTGGGTCGTGCACGAGCGCGACTGGCCGCGCTTCCGCGAGTGGACGCTCGCGCTGGGCGGGATCGAGGCGCATCCCGCGACGGCGCCGTGGTCGCCCGGCACCGTGTTCTCGAACCTCGTGGCCGCGGGCACGTCGAAGGCCACCGCGCTGCGCTGGCTCGCCGCACACCACGGGCTGGACGTGCGCGAGGTGGCGATGATCGGCGACGGCGAGAACGACCTCGACGCGATCGTCGCGGCCGGGCTCGGCATCGCGGTCGGCAACGCGCCGCCCGCGGTGAAGGCGCGCGCCGCGGCCGTCGTGGGCGACGTGGACGCCGGCGGCCTCGCCGAGGCGATCGGCGTCGCGCTCGCGGCGCACTGACCGCCCGGCGGAACGGGCCGCGGTCGCTCACCGCCTGGCCGCGTCCTCCGCGCGGCCGCGCACGGCCGCCGCATCGGCGATCGGGACCTCCGCGGTCGTCACCGGTTTCTCGATCATCGCCCGCACGCCCAGCACGTGCACCAGCCGGCCGCCGGCGTCCGCGGTGTTCGCCAGCGCGCCGACGAAACCGACGTGGAGCACGAGCACGACGATCAGCGCGCCGAGCCGCACGCCGTCCGGCAGGGGCCGCTTGAGCCATTCGGGCAGCAGCATCACCAGCGCGAACAGCAGCGTGATCACGGTGAAGACGTTGCGCGCGGCGACGCCCATCGCTTCGTGCCGCAGGATCGCCGACTGCAGCGCCGGCGTCTTGTCCACGAGCTGGCCGGCCGCGTGGCCGGTGCCTGCGGCGAGCCACAGGGCGAGCGTGCCGATCGTGGCCACGAGCAGGCTGGCGCTCGCCCACACGCGCGAGTCCGCGCGGCGGACGAGGCTCACCAGCAGCAGCAGCGGCGCGAGCAGCAGCAGCACGATGGGGAACTGAACGAGCGCGGGATGCAGCCCGTCCCACGCGGGGATCGGGGGAAACCAGCTCAGTAGCACGGTGCACCTCCTCCAACTCGCGGGCGCTCGGGTTCAGCGCACGCGCGAATGACTCGTGAGCGGCAGGTCGCGCGCGGGTTCCGCCGGGGCCTGCGCGAGCGGCGCGGCGGGCGCGGGCGGGCCGATGCGCTGGAAACGTCGCGCGGGCGAGAAGCAGTTCGGGCACTTCGCGCGCGGCGGCGCGAGCAGCGTCTTGCCGCAGGACGAGCAGACGTAGTACGCGATCGGCGCGGGCCGCGACTCGAGCGTCCCGAGCGCGTCCGAGAGCAGTCTCAGGTGCTCGCGTTCCGCCGAGCGCGCGCCGACGATGCTGCGCGTCGCTTCGGGCCAGTGCTCGGCCCGCGCCTTCTCGAGCAGCGCGGGATACCAGTGGTCGACTTCGTACGTCTCCCCGTCGATCGCCGCGCGCAGGTTCTCCGCCGTGGTGCTCACGTACTCCTTGGCCAGCACGGCGCGCGCGGTGCCGCCGGTCACCGCGATGGCCTCGACGTGCCGGCGCGCGTGCACCGACTCCGCGGTCGCGCACGCGCGGAACAGCATCGCCACCGCGTCGAAGCCCTCGCGTTCGGCCTGGCGTGCGTACGCGAGGTAGCGCTCCTTGGCGTTGACCTCGTTCTCGAACGCCTCGCGCAGGTTGGCCGGCGTGTCGCGCACGATCGGCGCCTGCACCGTGTCGCGCGTCACCACGGGTTCGGCCGGCGCGCGTGCCCGGCGTGCACCGTGTGCCGAGGGCGCGAGGACGAGGAGCAGCACGCCGCTCGCGGCGAGCGCCAGCAACAGGGGCAGCAGCCACGTCCTTCCGTCGCGATCGAGCCACATGTCGATCGCCTCCTTTCCGGATGGAGGCGGAATCGGAGCGTGCGCTGCGTCGGCGGTTCGCCGGAGGCACGCGGTCGCGTGGCGGGAGCGAGGCCGGCACCGAGGCTGCGGCGTGTCGCGACGCGTCGTTTCTCGCGGCCGCAGGGCCGGGCTTCGTTCGGGCGACGCGGCCCCGTGCCGGCGTGTTCCGCCGATCGGGCGCCGCGCTCGCGCCTCACGCACCGAAGGCTAGCACTCGTGCCGGAGCCGCGGAAGCGTTCGCGCGCGTTCGTTCCCTCGCGATGCGCTACGCTGCGGCCGCGCGCGGAGCGGAGCGCGCTCACATCACGGGAGAGGCGCACGATGGACGCGGGCGAGCGGCCGGACGAGCGGCCCCACGACGACGACACGGATCGCGAGGACGACGGAACCGCCGCCGGGGAACCGCACGTGGTGCCGATCGAGGACGCGATCGACCTGCACCCGTTCGCGCCCCGCGACGTGCCCGGCGTGGTGCGCGACTACCTCGACGCGGCCCTCGAACGCGGCTTCGCCGAGGTGCGCGTGATCCACGGCCGCGGCACGGGCTTCCAGCGCGAGCGCGTGCGCGAGCAGCTCGCGTCGCACCCGGCCGTGGCGTCGTTCGCGGACGCACCCGCGTCGCGCGGGCACTGGGGCGCGACGATCGTGCGCTTGCGCGTGCCGCCCGCCGCGGCGCGCTGAACGGCAAACGAACGGGCGGCCGCATCGCGCGGCCGCCCGTTCGCGTGTCCGTGGTCCGGCGCCGTCAGCCTCGGCGTTCGAGCGTCGTCGCCTCGTGCCTGCCGGCGAGGAACGCTTCGCATTCCTTCACGTCCTCCGGGCTGCCGATGAAGATCGGCGAGCGCTGGTGGAGCGACTCGGGCGCGATGTCCATGATGCGGCGTTCGCCGTTGCTCGCGGCGCCGCCGGCCTGCTCGGCGATGAACGCCAGCGGCGCGCACTCGTAGAGCAGGCGCAGCTTGCCGTTCGGGTTCTTGGCGTCCCCCGGGTACAGGTAGATGCCGCCGTAGAGCAGGTTGCGGTGGAAGTCCGCCACCAGCGAGCCGACGTAGCGGGCGCTGTACGGCCGCGCCGTCGCCTTGTCCTCGGCCTTGAGCCAGTCCACGTAGCGCTTCACGCCGACCGGCCACTTGGCGT
>WBZT01003513.1_pt1 | contig 10237 bp, 7 predicted proteins | sample 5204241 | NCBI WGS metagenome assembly WBZT01 (sample SAMN12344358, study PRJNA552823) | activated sludge metagenome | biome: Activated sludge suspended growth; feature: Nitrification reactor; material: Wastewater; isolation source: activated sludge from nitrification reactor of wastewater treatment...
CATAATTGGCTAAACTGATGCCTAAAAACACACAAACAACCCCCAAAACAGTGCTGGCTGCCACATTGCCCAACGCGACCCACATCTGACCATCGCGTAATAAATTGACATTCTCCAGAGAGTAAGTGGAAAACGTCGTAAACGCCCCCAACCCGCCTACCAAAATCATCATCCGCGTATTGGGGGAGACGGTCATGCTTTCGAACAATTGGGACAGAAATCCGATCAGAAAGCAGCCAATCAGATTAACAACAAGTGTGCCCCAGGGAAACGTGCTGCCGAGATAATCGTAGGCCAGTCCGGACACAATAAAACGCAAAATGGCTCCGACCGCGCCACCGATGGCAATGGAAATGAATTGCAATGATGCCTCCTTGTTTTGAGGGTAGATGAGTTGGTTAGCGACCCTGACTCACGGACAGGTAACGGCCGTTTACGCCCGATTGGTTCATCGGTGGGTCGAAATAAAGCGTCAGGTTTTTGGCCTCTGCTGGCGCTTGCAGCACGATGACGCCTTCCACTTCGCCGCCCGCATACAAATCAAAAAATAGCTCCGGCTCCGGGCTGACCACGATTGGCGCGGGCAGTTCTTCGCCAGAATTTGTAAGCAGCGAAAAGGCGTTTTTACTGATCGTCTGTTCGCCGTCGGCCAGGCCGATGAAGCGCACGCGCACCTTGATGACCAAATACATCCAGCCATCGGGCGGCGGATCGTTAAACTGATTGGCGTCTAAAACCATTTCCCAGGCTTGATCGCCGTCTATGACATCCTCAACAATGATTTGCCAATCTTCGCCGGTAGCCGTTTGCCCAAAGGGAACCGGATGCGCCCGGTCGAGACCCCATTCGGTGGGCGAAAGGGCCAGGCTAATGGATGGATCGACGGTAACGGATGCGCCCTCGTCGATGGCCATGTAGGTGGGCGGCGTTTCGTAGTTGGTCTGATCAGCCACAACAAGGATGAGGTTCCCTTCGCCCTGGCGGATGCGGTAGGCTTCCCAGCCTTCGCTTTCCACACCGCCGGACAGGTTTGTTTCCAGCACCGGGTCGGGCGAAACAACGCCGCTGTCGAAGTTAAAATGCAAGACACGGCCGTCTCCCGTTACATTTAACGCCACATACTGTTTGTCTTCGCCGCCGGCCTGATTGGCGACCCGCATGTTTACCAGCAGATATTCCCACCCCTCTGGCGCCGGCGCATTGTAGGGATTGGCCAGATGGATGGCTTGCCAGGCCGCATCGCCGCGCAGGGTTTCTAAAATGGTGACGGCAAACCGGCCGGTAACGGCCGTTTCTCCCACCGGAATCGGGTTGGCGCGGCTGCTGCCCGGTTGAGGCGGCTGGGTGGGGTTGGGAATGGGGGCGCTGCCGGAATCATCTGGCGCACTGGCGGGGGACACGGCCGTTACGCCTGAAGCAGTCGGCGTGATTACAATGCTGCTAAGCTGGCAGGCCAGCGAAAAAACAATCAAAAACGGCACGCCGCCCAACAGCCAGCCACGGCCTTTGCGCTTTTTAGCCCCATCAGCCATCTGGCGGCGGGAAAACCACGAAGTGAAACCGGGTCGTTTCATGGCAAACACACAACGTCGGTGAAATGGATGGTGTAGTTTGCATCCAGGTTATTGATTTGCCGGAACTCCTCTAAGGTAATGCCCGCTGCCTGGCTAATGCCAAAAGCCGACTCGCCTTCACCGACCACGTAGGGGCGGCGACCAGGGCAAAAAGCGGGATTGGCCACGGCAATGGCAATGACATTGCCGGGAATCAGATCGGCCGAGGAAATGCCAAAACGGGCCATCAGCGGAATGGTGGTGTTGTATTGGTTGGAGAGGCTGAATAAAGTATCAGCGCCGCCGACTGTGTGGCTAACAAAAATAACCTGGTCGGGAACGGCCGTCGGCGGGATTGGCGTAGCTGTCGGTGGAGGAACGGGCGTGTCTGTGGGAGTAGGCAAAATAATTGGCGGAACGGCCGTGGCCTCGCCGCCCTGCCCCGGACTATCCACCAGCATCACCGCGTCATTCGGATTCATATCAATCATGACATCCGTGCCCTCAACCGTCACCTGCGACGTGCCCTCCGGCGGACGGCTCTGCACAAACATCAGCGCCAGGAACAGCCCCAAAGCCAGGACAATCGCCACAATAATAATCGTTAAAATGATGATCGGATTCGGGCTTTTTGATCTCATAAAACCACGCCTGCCGCACGCTCCAAATAACTACTCATCAGGCAACCCATCATGCCCTACAGATGCGTTTATGTTACACTTGTCATAAGATATTAGCAAGCAGCCATACCTGCGCCGCTTTCCTGGCACACAGAAACAAGGAGTTGACCCATGATCTACAAACGAGAACAGCGGGAAGCCATAGAAGCCGCAACCCTGGCCCCATACGCTCTAAAAAGCGCAGATTCCCAGGGACGCGCTTACCCGGAAGCCGAATCCACCTCGCGCACCGCTTTTGAAAGAGACCGCGATCGCATCATCCACACCACCGCGTTTCGCCGGTTGGAATATAAAACCCAGGTATTTGTCTTTTACGAGGGCGACCACTATCGCACACGGTTAACTCACACCATGGAAGTCGCGCAGCTAGGTCGTTCGTTGGCGCGTGGATTAGGCGTCAACCACGATCTAACCGAAGCAATTTGCCTGGCCCACGACCTGGGGCATGCGCCTTTTGGCCATGCCGGCGAGCATATTCTCAATCAACTGATGGCCGACTACGGGGGTTTTAATCATAACACGCAAAGCTTCCGGGTGGTCACTGAACTGGAAGAGCGGTACCCTGAATTTCCCGGTTTGAACCTGACATACGAAACCCGCGAAGGCATGATCAAACACGAAACGGCCTACGACAAAAGCGATGCGTCGGGTTATGCGCCAGAAAAACGCGCCTCTCTGGAAGCGCAGATCGCTAATTTGGCCGACGAGATTGCCTACAATGGTCATGATCTCGATGACGGTTTGCGGGCAGAATTGTTTACTGTCGATGAATTGAGCAGCCTGGCAATCTGGCGAGAGTTGATGGAGGCGGTAGGATGGGATGGGAAACGGCCGTTCACCCCCATCATTCGTCACGAAATCATCCGCGAACTAATCGGCCGTTCCATCACCGACGTCCTCCAACAAACGGCTACCTACTTAGATGTCCTGAACCTGGACACCGCCGCAAAAATCCAAACCCACTCAGAAAACATCGTCGGTTACTCGCCACAATTTGGCGTCAAAATTCAGCGCCTCAAACAATTCCTCTATGAACGCATGTACCGTCACTACAGACTCATGCGTATGCAGTTCAAAGCCGAACGCTTCATATCCGAATTATTCAACGTCTACATGCAGCACCCCACCATGCTGCCCGACTCGCACAGACCACGGCTGTCTCAGGAACCACTACCGCGAGTCATCACCGATTACATCGCCGGCATGACAGACCGGTACGCCCTGGACGAATGGCAAAAAATCTTTAACCCCTACGAACGCACATAAATAAAAAAGCCCCCTTTCACAAGGGGGCTTTTACAACTTCTCAACAAATAAATCTAAAAATCAAACGCATCGTCAACATCGACTTGCTGAATTTCTTGCACACGTCCCTCAATGTCCGGGGGGGCAAAATCGCCCTCTTTGCTCCAAACATGGAACTTAATCGACAAACGTTCAAAATAGCTCTTTGGCGGCAAGCTCGCTTCCTGGCCATACTCAATGGCTGTAATTTCGGCGTTCAAAATAAGCGAGACCGTCTCCAAAACAATTGTCTCGTTCTCCTGCGCCAAAATTTGCTCCGTACCCTTGGTCGCCAATTTCGCTTTGATCCCTTCATCAAAGAAGGCATGATCGCTCATCAGAATCTTGGTACGGGTGCGAATATCGTTCTTGTCGAACAGCCAGACCTCAAACGCAGTCACGTTACGCGGCGAGTCCGTGCCGATGGATTCGGCAATCGCAATACCGCAGTCACCGAGAAAATCCTGGCCCTGGTTTTCGATGGGGAACGAATACTCAAACCGATCATCGCCCCACACATAAGTTGTGTCTACGCTGGCGATGGGGGTTGTATCCAGAGTTTCACCCTCAGACGAAACGGGAGCGGCCGTCGGCATTTCCATATACGAGTCGCTGTCTTGGGTCATGGCGTTACGCCGATTCAAAACAAACAGAATCGCCGCAATGAGAATAATGAGGAGCAGCCCCAAGAACAGAACGGAGGTGATGCTTCCTCCCTCTTCTTCAGCCGGAGCCGTCTCCCCGGTTCCCGGCACAGTAAGCGCTGGAACCCCGGCACAGCCAACGCCGCCGTTGACAACCGACGCAACTGCCTGAAGTCGCTGTACTTCTGCCGGATCGGTTGAGCGGGTTGCTGCACTACAAGCTGCATCCGCGCCATCCCAACCACCCAGGGCTTCTTGTACCTTTTGCGTATTGTTGTCAAACGAATAGGCATCAGCCACAGCCCGGACAAAATAATCCTGATACTGTTGGGATAACGCATTTGGCGCGGCATCGACCCAGGTTACCGGTGTCAAATACCAACCAAAAATGACCAGACCCACAAAGAATCCGATCGCAAAAACTATCAATAAAGCAATACCTGGTTGTTTACGGACAAAATTCATATGTCACCTACCTTCTAGCTCCTGGCGGGAACGATTCAACAGTGACATCCCCTCTGCAAAATAAATCTTATCACAACTGGACTAAGCGTCAAGTTATGTTTAATTCTTTCCTTAACGCTTTTGCCTGTGGTATACTGTCTGGCGATCTTCAAACCTTTTAATTTACCCCAAAACAGCCAGGAGATTATAAAAAGTGAAACACTACCTGAGCATTGCAGATTTAACCCCTGATGAACTCCATGACCTCCTAGATTTAGGCCTTTCACTGAAGGCAGAATGGCGCAATGGCGGCAATCGCCCGCTGCTAAAAGGCAAAAGTCTGGCGTTGGTTTTCCAGAAGCCTTCTTTGCGGACCCGTGTGTCTTTTGAAATGGGCATGGTGCATCTGGGCGGCTATGCCTTTTATCTATCGCCCAATGAAGTGAAGATGGGCGGTCGCGAGAGTGTGCCCGATGTAGCCCGTGTTTTATCCGGTTATGTGGATGGCATTATGGCCCGCGTGTTCGAACATCAGCATATTTTGGATCTGGCGGCTTATTCCAGCGTGCCGGTGATCAATGGCCTATCGGATTACAACCATCCGGCGCAAGGCCTTACCGATGTCTTTACTATTTTGGAAGATAAAGGCAAATTGGAAGGCTTGAAGCTGGCTTATGTGGGCGACAGCAACAATGTGACGCGATCTTTAATGTTTGCGTCGATGAAGCTGGGCATGCATATGACGGTCGCTTCGCCGGCTGGCTATAATCTGACGGCCGATGACGTGCGGTTGGCGGCGGAAATGAGTACCGCCGGGGCGAGGTTGGAGTTGGTGGAGGATCCGGTTACGGCCGTTACCGACGCCGACGTCATCTACACCGATGTCTGGACCAGCATGGGACAGGAAGCCGAAGCCGCCGAACGCGCCCAACTCTTCCCACCCTATCAAGTCAACCAGGCGCTCGTCGACAAAGCCAAACCCGATTGCATCGTCTTGCACTGCCTGCCGGCTCACCGAGGCGATGAAATAACCGACGAAGTGGCCGACGGGCCGCATTCCCGCCTCTTCCCCCAGGCGGAGAATCGGATGCACGCCCAGAAAGCAATCCTGGTCCGTTTAATGGCCGATTAACCGATCAACAATACAAAGACAGCCCGGAGATCAATACATGGCAACTAACCGTGCTCGCTATGAAGAAGCGCTAAACAGAGGCCATACCTACGGTTGGGATCAACGCTGGCCAGAGGCCATCGAGGCTTTTAACGAGGCTGCTCGCGATGAACCCACCGAACCAGCTCCTTTCGCCGGTCTGGGCATGGCCTATATGGAGCTGAATCAGCTTGAAAAAGCGTTGGAAAACTACAAACTGGCGGCGCGTTACTCTCGTGGCGAAGTCATGCATTTGCAGCGCGTAGCCGAAGTTCAAGAACTGCTGGGCATGGCTGACGAAGCGGGCAAAACGTATATGGCCATTGGTGAAATTGAGCTAAACCGCAAGCGTCTGGACGATGCCATGACCAACTGGCATCGCGCTGTGCGCTTAGAGCCAAATTTGCTGCGCGCTCACCAACGTCTGGCGTCGATTTACCAGCGACAAGGGGCTGTGCGGAATGCCATCCAGGAATATCTGGCCATTGCGCGTATTTTACAAAGCCAGGGTGAAAAGAATAAAGCGCTGCAAGCATGTCAGCTTGCGCTGCAATTGGACCCGCGTAATCCAGACGTTCTCACGGCTTTGGAAATGGTTCGCCAGGGTGAAATGCTCTTTGCCAAGGAACGGGCAGCCGGGCCGGTCGTCGCGTCTAAGAGCAGCGGCCTGCTGCGAATGGCAGTAGACCTGGAGAAAGATGTCCAGGCCTGGGTGCCAGATAAGCGCGTGGTGGAAACGGCCGTGCCCGTTCAAGACGCCCGCCGCATGGCCATGGAACAACTCGCTGTCGAACTTTTTGAAGACGACACCGAAGACGCCCAAAGCGCTGACAAAATCGAACGCGATTTCCTGATCAGCCAGGCTCTGGATTTCCAGCGTCGCGGCCTAGTCAACGAAGCCATCAGCGCCTACGAACAAGCTCTCGCCGCCGGGCTGTCCAGCACCGCCGCCCGATTCAACCTGGGCCTCCTCTACCAGGACAAACTCCGCTTTGAGGACGCGATCCGAGAATTTGAGTTTTCGGTCAAAGACCAGGAATACCGTCTGGCCAGCTACTTTGCTCTCGGCGAATCATACCGCGCGCGCGGCCAGATCAATAAATCCATCGAAAGTTTCATCAATGTTCTCAAAATTGTTGATATGGGCACCGTCCGCCACGATCAGGCCGACAGACTCATTGAACTGTATGAGAATCTAACCGACAGCCTGGTAACCCAGGGTGAATCAGAAAAAGCCACTGCTTTCGCCAATTCTCTGGTGGAATTTTTAGGCCACAAGGGTTGGGAAGACAAAGTGAAAGAAGCGCGCCAACGTCTGGATGCATTTTCCGACACCGGCATGATGATTCTGGGCGATGTGCTGACATCCGGCACGGAAAAGGTGCTGGAATCTTTGTATCTCAGCCAGGAATATGCGCGGCGCGGCATGTACAACACAGCCATCGAAGAAACCTATCGGGCGATTCAACTCTCGCCGGATTATTTGCCGGCGCACATTCAATTGGGCGATGTGTTGGCCAGACAAGGCCGACATGAAATGAGCGCGTCTAAATTCACCACCATTGCCGATACGTTTAAGGTACGCGGCGATGTCAACGGCGCGATCATGGCGTATGAGAAAGTCTTAGAACTGGCTCCGCTGGATTTGGCGGCGCGGGCGCGGTTGATTGATTTGTTGAAACAGCACGGCCGTATCGACCGCGCGCTGGAACATTACATGATCATGGGTGAAGGGTATTACCAACTGGCCCAGGTCGACAAAGCCCGCGAAATTTACCAGGAAGCCCTCAAACTGGCTCCGCGCGGCGAACCGGAACGAAACTGGCCCAAACGCATGCTGCGCGCCATGGTCGACATCGACATTCAGCGCTTTGAATGGCGGCGCGCCCTACCCGCCTTACGCGATTTGCGCGAACTGCAACCAGACGATGAATGGACAGCCATGACTTTGGTGGACATGTATTTCAAAGTGGGGCAGCCGCAAAATGCCGTGCGCTCCTTAGACCAATACTTGATGCAGTTGGTGCGCACCGGCAAGGGCGTGAAGGTCGTGGGTATTTTGGAGGATATGGTCCAGCAACGGCCGTCCGACCCCAACCTCGTCGATCGTCTGACACGCCTCTACATCCAACAACGCCAAAACCAAGAGGCCGTAGCCATCTTAGACAAACTTGGCGAAGCGCAATTAGAGGCCGGTGACAAAGCGGCCGCCGTCATCACCATCGAAAAAATCTTAAAACTCAACCCACCCAACGCCGCCAGTTACAAACAACTGTTATCCCAACTCAAATAATCACAAACCACTCCTCAGCCATCCTTCCCATCAACCCCAAACCTGCGCACAGATCAGACCTCTGCCGCGCAGGTTTTTTCGTTGTCTTTGCCTCATCCGAATATCGCTTTGCGCTAATTTGCCCTTACGCAGACAGGATTAAATGCCAACGGACGGCAATACCCGATTGGGGTATAATTTGGGGTGCAAATAGGGAGAAACTTGGTGTTCGACAATATACTCAATTTTCATAGCGGGATAAGCGGATTGGATATCATCGATATCCTGCTGGTAACATTTATCATCTACGGCATTTTTATGTTAATTCGCGGCACGCGTGCGGTGCAAGTGCTGCGAGGCTTCATTGTCCTGGCGCTTGTGTTCTGGCTGCTCGCCAGGTACGTCGATTTGCCCGCTTTCAGTTCGCTGATCACCAACACAACCCTGCCGCTGCTGCTGGTTTCAATCCCGGTCATCTTTCAACCGGAAATACGCCGCGCTCTGGAACAGTTGGGCCGCACAGGCAGCGTGCTGCGCCTTTTCCGGCGCAACGAAGTACACCCCATCGTGATCGCCGTAAAAGACGCCTGCCTGCGCCTCTCGCAACGCCGCCACGGCGCGTTGATCATTTTTGAGCGCGACACAGGGCTGCAAGAATATATCGACACCGGCATCTTACTCGATTCAAAAGCATCGCCGGAACTGCTGCTGACCATTTTTAACAAAAATACAGAACTGCACGACGGTGCGGTGATTATTCGCGGCGAGCGGTTGGCGGCGGCAGCTTGTGTGATGCCTTTATCGACCAGCAGCTTGTCGGACAGGCAAATGGGGCTGCGCCACCGGGCTGCCTTGGGCATTAGCGAGGTGAGCGACGCCATTGCTTTGGTGGTTTCGGAGGAAACGGGACAGGTGTCGATTGCTCATAACGGCCGTATCATTCGCCGTCAGGATCCCGCCCGTCTGGATGAAATCCTCAACGCCTTTCTGCAAAATCGACAAAACCAACGACGCGGAGGGCCAGCCAAATGAAAATTTTCCGCGGCATCCTCTCCAACTTTCTCACCTTTTTATTGTCCCTCATGCTGGCCATTCTGATCTGGCTCAATGCTTCCCAGGCCAACGACCCCAGCCGTTTGCAATCTTTTCAGATCCCCATCGATTTCATTGGCCAACCGGAAAACAGCACCCTGGTCACTTCCGACGAGAACATGGTTTTTGTCGTCGAGGCGCGTTCGTCTGTTTTAAACCAGCTCACCACAGATGATTTTACGGCCGTTGTCGATCTCAGCCAGGTCCCCCTCAGCCAGGACACCATCGTCGACGTGAACCTTCAACCCAAAAAGTCCGGCGTCACCATCACCTCACCTTCCCCGGACAAAGTAACCGTACGCCTGGAACAACTCGTATCGCGTGATGTGCCTGTGGTGCTGGACATTCGCGGCAGTGTCGCCCGCGGCCATACGCAAGGCGATGCCCTGGTAGACCCCGAAGTCATCACCGTCGTCGGCACGGCCGCGCAGGTCGAAAGGCTCGACTCAGCCCGCGTCACCGTCTTCCTCAACAACATCAGCCAGACCTTTGTCGCCACTCCTGTGCCAATTTTTTATGATCGGCAAGGTCGCGTGGCCAGCACCAGCGGCCTCAAAAGCGTCAGCCGCGAAGACGTCAACGTCACCATCCCCGTAACCGAGTCGGCCGATTTCGCCGAGAAATTCATCGAAGTCGACTGGAGCGGCGCGCCGGCGGATGGCTACCGCCTGCTCAGCATCAACGTCAATCCACCCAGCGTCCTGGTTAGAGGCCTGCCCACCAGCCTGAACCAACTCACCCAAATCCGCACCGAACCCATCGACATCACAGGTCTTACCGAAACGTTTACCCAAACTGTCACCCTGGATCTCCCGACCGGCGTCACGCTGGATGAAGTGCAGATTGTGGAAGTAACGATTGAGATCGAACCCATTTTAACCACTGGCGTGTATAATCGACCTGCTGAGGTGCAGGGATTGGATAAGGGATTAACGGCCGTTATCGACCCTGAAGAAGTGCGCGTTGTTGTGTTTGGTCCGCTGCCCGTGCTGGATTCCCTGGCCGAAGACGAAGTCCGTGTCACCGTAGACGCCTTCGGGCTGCTCACCGGAACCTACAGCCTGGAACCGGTCGTCAGTTTACCCGACCGAGGCATCGAATTACGCTCCGTCCAACCG
>WBZT01003514.1_pt1 | contig 10236 bp, 7 predicted proteins | sample 5204241 | NCBI WGS metagenome assembly WBZT01 (sample SAMN12344358, study PRJNA552823) | activated sludge metagenome | biome: Activated sludge suspended growth; feature: Nitrification reactor; material: Wastewater; isolation source: activated sludge from nitrification reactor of wastewater treatment...
TCCTGCCCTTGTGCCATGCAATCACGATGCCGCCTAAAGGCTAACCCCGGGATCAGCCTTCGGCCCGCCGGTCCTTCGGGTCGAGAGCGTCCCGGAGGCCGTCGCCGAGGAAGTGGAAGGCGAGCACGGTGAGCGAGAGCGCCAGCCCGGGGAAGACCACCTGCCACGGGAAGAGCGCCAGCACGCGCGCGCCGTCGGCAACGAGCGTGCCCCACGAGGCCGCGGGCGGCTGCACGCCGAGGCCGAGGAAGGAGAGGAAGGCCTCCTGGAGGATCACGGCCGGCACCGTGAGCGTCGCGTAGACGATCACCGGCCCGAGCGTGTTGGGCACCAGGTGGCGGAACACGATGCGCGCGTCGCTCGCCCCGAGCGCGCGCGCCGCTTCGACGAACGTCTGCGTCTTGAGCGAGAGCACCTGCGCGCGGACGATGCGCGCCATCGTGAGCCACTGCACGAGACCGAGCGCGACGAACAGCAGCACGAGGCTGCGCCCGAAGAACACCAGCAGCAGGATGACGAGGAAGATGTAGGGCAGCGAGTAGAGCACGTCGACGACGCGCATCATCGCTTCGTCGGTGCGCCCGCCGGCGTAGCCCGCGATCGCGCCCCACGTCACGCCGATCACGAGGCTGACCCCCGTGCCGACGAGGCCGACGAGCATCGACACGCGTCCACCCCACAGCACGCGCGCGAACAGGTCGCGGCCCAGCTCGTCGGTGCCGAACCCGTGCGCCCACGACGGCGGCACCGCGCCGAGCGCGAGGTCCTGCCGCGCGGGATCGGCCACGAACGGCAGCCACGGCGCGAGCACCGCGATCGCGCACATGGCCAGCAGGAACGCGCCGGCCGCGAGTGCCACGCGCCGGCGCCGCAGCCGCCGCCACGCGTCGCTCCACAGCCCGCGCGGCGCGGGGCGAGCCGAGCGCGCGACGGTGGCGGGCGGAACGAGGCCGATGCTCATCGCAGCTCCACGCGGGGGTCGAGCTTCGCGTGCAGCACGTCCACGACGAGGTTGAGCAGCATGAGCGCGACCGCGTAGAAGAGCACGACGCCGAGCACGAGCGTGTAGTCCCGGTCGAACGCCGCCTTCACCAGCATGCGGCCGAGGCCGGGCACCGCGAACACCTGCTCGACCGCGACCGAGCCCATCACGATGCCCGCGGCCGCGGGGCCGAGGTAGGCGAGCACGGGCAGCAGGCCGAGCCGCAGCGCGTGGCGGCCGATCACCGCGCGCTCGGCGAGGCCCTTGGCGCGCGCGGTGCGGACGAAGTCCTCGCGCAGCACCTCGACCATGCCCGCGCGCGTCAGGCGCGCGACGTACGCGACGTACGCCGCCGCCAGCGTGAGCACGGGCAGCACGCGGCTCGCGGGCGAGGTCCACAGCGCGGGCGGCAACCAGCCGAGCCCGAGCGAGAAGACGAGCACGAGCAATGGCCCGAGCACGAAGTTCGGCACCGAGACGCCGGCGAGCGCCGCCGCCATCGCGGCGTGGTCGGTGGCGCGGTGCTGCTTCGCCGCCGCGAGCACGCCGAGCGGCACGCCGACGAGCAGCGCCAGCAGCAGTGCGAGTCCTCCGAGTTCCACCGACACGGAGAGCCCGCTCGCGATCAGCGTGCGCACCGCGAGCTGCGGATGCTGGTACGAGGGCCCGAGGTCGCCGCGCGAGGCGTTCCACAGGAAGCGCGCGTACTGCTCGGGCAGCGGCCGGTCGAGCCCGTAGAGCGACGCGAGATGCGCCTGCGCCGCGGCGGGGATCGCCTTCTCGGATTGGAACGGACCGCCGGGCGCGAGCCGCACCATGAAGAACGCGAGCGTCGCGACCGCCCACAGCGTGGGCACGACGAGGGCGAGGCGCCGCGCGACGTAGGCGATCATCGCCCGGCGCTCCGCCGCGCGATCGGCTCGTGTTCGCGCCAGCCGCGGTCGATCCACACGCGCGTCAGCGGATGCAGGTCGAGCACCGTCGCGTGCAGGCCGCGCACCCACGGCTTCACCAGCTGGTGCGACGTGTAGTGCAGCACCGGCAGGAACACGGCGGCGTCGAGCGCGCGCTGCTCCGCCTCGCGCAGCAGCCGCATGCGCGCCGCGGGATCGAGCGTGCCCGCGGCCTCGCGCAGCAGCGCGTCGTAGCGCGGGTCGCTCCAGCCCGTGCGGTTGTTGCCGTCGCCCGTGCGCAGCGGCTCGAGGAACGTGTTCGGGTCGAGGTAGTCGCCGATCCACGAGCGCCGCGCGACGTCGTAGCGCAGCGAACGCGTCGCCTCGAGCGTCGCGGCGAACTCGCGGTTCTCGAGCTCGCACGGCACGTTCAGCTCCCGGCGCCACATCGCCTGCACCGCTTCGGCGATGCGGCGGTGGTCCTCGCTCGTGTTGAACAGGATCGTGAAGCGCGGGAAGCCGCGTCCGCCCGGGAAGCCCGCGCGCGCGAGCTCGCGCCGCGCCGAGTCCGGATCGAAGCGCATCTCCTGCGGTGGCTCGTAGCCCGGATAGCCGCTCGGCACGATGCGGCCCCACGCGCGGCGCGTGCCGCGCAGCAGGTCGCGTGCGATCGCCTCGCGGTCGATCGCCAGCCCGAGCGCGCGCCGCACCCGCACGTCGTCGAACGGCGGGCGCGTGACGTTGACGCCGTAGAAGTAGGTCGCCTGGAACTCGCCCGTGACGTAGTCGGCGTACGGCCGCAGGTAGGGCAGGAACGGCGACGGGATCTCGCCACTCGGGTTCCAGTCGATGACGCCCGCCTTGTAGAGGTTGGTCGCCGTGTTGAGGTCGTCGACCATGTATGCGACGACGCCCGTGAGCCGCACGTGCTCCGCGTCCCAGTAGCGGCCGTTGCGCGCGAACTCCATCCGGTCGCCGAGCCGATGGCGCACGAACGTGAACGGACCGTTGCCCACCGCGTGCGCCGGATCGGTCCACGCCGCGCCCCAGCGCTCGACCGCGTGCCGCGGCACCGGCATGAACGTCGCGTAACCCGTGAGGAAGAGGAAGTACGCCGTCGGCCGCTCGAGCGTGACCACGAGCGTCGAGTCGTCCGCCGCGCGCACGCCGACGCGCGTCGAGTCGGTGATCGCGCCGCGGTTGAACGCCTCACCGTTCGCGAGCGGGTACATCAGGCTCGCCGAGCGCGAACCCGCCGAAGGGCTCAGCACGCGCCGCCACGACCACGCGAAGTCCTCCGCGGTGACCGGAGCGCCGTCGCTCCACGCGAGACCGTGCCGCAGGTGGAACGTGTACGTGAGTCCGTCGGCCGACACGTCCCAGCGCTCCGCCTGCGCGGGGCGCGGCTCGAGCGTCTGCGGATCGGGAGACGTGAGGCCTTCGAACATCAGCCCCGCGATGCGGCCGTCGGGCTGGCCGGACATCAGGCCCGGATCGAGCGTCTCGGGCTCGGCGTCGTTGTTGAAGCGCAGCACGTCCTCGTGCGGCGGACGCAGCGCGCCGAACCACCGCTGCTGCACCGGGCCGCCGCGCTCGCGCGCGCAGCCGGCGAGCGCGAGCGCGATCGCGCCGGTCGCGAGCGCGCGGACGGCGGCGCTCCGCGGAAGTCGGGCGAGCTTCATGTCCTCCCGGACATCACGGCACGACCCGCACGCGCCACTGCCGGCGCCATGCGGACGCGAACAGGCCGATGCCGCCGGTGACGCCGCCGTGGCGCTCGGGGTGATCGCGATAGAGGTACTCGTACTCGTTCTGGTCGATCGCGAACAGGCCGACGGTGTACGTGCCGTAGAACGCCATCATGTCGCCGTAGAAGCCGAGCCGGTACGCGCCGCCGAGCTTCGGTCCGAGGTCGGCGAGCCGGAAGTACGCCGCGATGTGTCGCGGCTCGTCGTTCGCGCCGCCGTACTCGCTCTCGTTCGCGGGCGTGTCCTGCTGGCCGATCGGGTAGACGTAGCGCGCCGTCTGCCACGGCTCGTGGCAGTAGACGTCGACGAGCATCAGCTGCGTGGGGTCGGAGCCGTCGAAGAGCATCGGGTGCAGAGCCGCGACGTCGTTCCAACGCATCGAGTCGGGCAGCGCCACCGGCTGCGCGAGCATCGTGAGCGGCCCCGGCGTCGTGGTCGTGGCCGTCACCGCGATGGCACCCTTCGTCGCGCTCAGGTGGTAGGTCGTGTGCGGCAGGATCACGACCGACGGGTTCGCGTAGCGGCCGGGCGCGACCATCGCGAGCGTCTCGGGCTGCGCAGAACCCTCGGCCCACAGCGTGACGAGTGCGCCGCTCACCAGGGCCTCGTCGAGGTCGTACGGCGCATCGACGGGGCGCGTCTCGCCGAGCGTGATCGCGTTGGCCGCCACGAGCGGCTCGCCCACGTAGAGCGTCCCGAAGAGCGTCGTCTCTCGCACGAACGACGGTCGCGCGGGATCGCGGCCGCAGCCGGCCAGCGCCGCGGCCGAAAGCAGCGCGGCGGCGAGGAGCGCGAGGCGGAGCACCGGCGCGCGCACGGTCAGAACTCCGTCTTCAGGCTGAGGGTGGGCAGCAACGGCAGCATGGTGATGTCGTCGAAGCGCGCCGGGTTCTTCGAGGTGTCCCAGCGGCGGATGTAGACGTTGCGATGGTTGGTGAGGTTCACGACCTCGATCTCGAGCTCGCTCTTCCAGCGGTGGAACGCGCGGAACGACCACGCGGCGCTCGCGTCCATGCGCAGGTAGTCGGGCAGCCGCGACGTGCCGCGCTCGCCGTCGACGGTGGCGTCGTACGCGCGACCGTTCACGTCGACGATCGTGTACCGGCCCGTCGGCAGCGTGAGCGGCTGGCCCGAGCCGTAGTGGAACGTGACGCTCGTGGTCCACGCGCGGCCGAGCGGACGGCGCTGCACGAGCACGAACTGGTGGCGCCGGTCGTAGTCCGGGTAATACTCGATCCCGTCGTTGAAACCGCGAATGCTCCGCCGCGCGACGCCGAACGTGTAGCCGACCCACCCGTCCCACTGGCGCAGGTGGTCGCGCAGGAACACTTCGCCGCCCCACGAGTGACCGGTGCCGGTGTTGAAGAGCTGGCCCATCGTCGCGTCGGCGGGCACGAGCGAGCGCACGAACTCCTGGCTGAACTCGACGACGTTGCGGTACGGCTTCACGTACGCCTCGACGCTCAGGTCGAACGCCGGGAACGGCCCGAAGTCGGCGCCGACGATCCAGTGATCCGCTTCGCCCGGCGACAGCGTGCGGTCCACCGGGAACCACAGGTCGGCGAAGCTCGCGCCCGGTTGCGAGACGAGGTTCAGGAACTGGTGGTAGCGGCCCCACGTCGCGTGCACGCGCGCGAACTCGCCGAGCGACCGCTCGACCGACAGCCGCGGATCGACGCGCCAGTAGCCGCCCTTGTCGTAGTGGTCCACGCGCAGCCCCGGCTGCACGCGCCACTCGGGTGAGAGCCGCCACGCGTCCTGCACGTAGAGCGCGGCGTAGGTGCCGTGGTAGTCGAACTGCAGCGGATCAGCGTCGCCCACGGCGCTGCGGAAGCCGAAGTCGAGCTGCTTCACTTCGAAGCCCGCGTCGATCTTGTGCGCCGCCGACGGCGCCCACGCGAGGTCCTGCTTGAGCGCGAGGTCCTCGACACCGTTGCGTGCGCGGTAGCCGAAGTCGTGAAACTCGACATCCGTGTGCGAGTCGAACTTCGAGTGGCCGAGGATCGTGTGCGAGAAGAGCCGCGGCGTGAACACGTGCGTCCACTGCGAGCTCCACGTCGTGTTGCCCCAGCGCAGCCCGAGCGTGAGCCCCGGCCGGTCCCAGTCGAGGTGGTCGCGTCCCGAGTAGACGCTCAGGCTCGTGTGGTCGTTCGTGCCGAGGTCCCAGTTCACGCGCGACTGCACGTCGTAGAAGCCGTACGGCAGGTCGATGTGCGCCGCGCGCGCGAGTCCCGCGAGGTTGGTGAGCCGGCCCGACGCCATCCACGAACCGTGGCTCCACGGTCCTTCGAGCGTCGCGCCGGTGGCCACGAGCCCGATGCGGCCGACGCCGGCGAAGCGCTTGCGGTTGCCGTCGCGGTTGTGCACGTCGAGCAGGCTCGAGAGCCGGCCACCGTAGCGCGCGGGGAAGCCGCCCTTCTGCAGGTCGACGTTCTTCACCGCGTCGACGTTGAACGTGCTGAAGAACCCGAACAGGTGGCTCGGATTGTAGACGTCGATGTCGTCGAGCAGGATCAGGTTCTGGTCCGCGCTGCCGCCGCGCACGTAGAGCCCCGCCGAGAAGTCGGAGAGCGTGCTCACGCCCGGCAGCGATTGCACCGCGCGGAAGAGGTCCGCTTCGCCGACCGCAGTCAGCGTCGCGAGCTGCGACGTCTCGAGCCGCAGCCGCCCCGGCTCGGCGCCGGTCTCCACGCGCTGCGGCCGCACCTCGACCGTCTCGATCTCGTGCGGCGCCGTCGCCAGCTCGAGCGAGAGCGCGACGGGCGAGGCCTCGGTGAGCGTGACCGAGCGGTGCTCGGTGCGATAGCCCATCATCGAGAACGCCACGTCGTACGTGCCGGCCGGCACGCCGGTGAGCACGTAGTAGCCCGACTGGTTCGTGGGCGCGCCGCGCTTGAGCGCGCCGATCAGCACGTTCGCGTACGGGATCGCTTCGCCGCTCTCGGCCGCGCGCACGAAGCCGCTGAGCGTCGCGGCGTCCGCCGCACGCGGCGCCGCGAGCGCGGCGAAGAGCGCGCAGCCGGCGAGTGCGATCGCGCCAGCGCGTCGCGGGCACCATCGAATCGGGCGCGGCGTCATCACGAGGGAAGTCTCCGGGCGTCGTCGGGGAGGCGGCGTGACGCACGCGTCGCGCACGTTCGCGGCGGCAGTCTGCCCTGCTCGGCGCCGCGATGCCAGCAGGGAACGGCGCAGGGAACGGCGCTGGCGCTCGCGGCACGGCCGAAGCGGTGCCCAACGGTCTCGTCGTCGTGCCGCCGTGCGCGAACGGCCCTCGGCGCTTCGGCGCACTGAGAACCGCACATCGCCCGGAAGGGCACATGCGGTTGGCGCGGGACGCGCGCGCCCCTTAGTGTCCCCGCATGTCGCGCTCCCGATCGGCAGTACCGGCTCGCTCCGCTCGCGTCACGCTCAACCTCCCGGCCTCGGTCGGCGTCAACGTTCCCAAGTTCGACGCGTACGACAAGGTGACGGGCCGCGCCCTCTACCTGGACGACCTGAAGGTGCCCGGCGTGCTGCACGGGCGCACCGTGCGCTCGACCATCGCGCGCGGCCGCATCCTCAAGGTGGAGCTCGATCGCGCGTTCGACTGGTCCGGCGTCACCGTCTGCGACCACCGCGACGTGCCCGGCGACAACGTGGTCGCCACCATCGAGACCGACCAGCCGCTGCTCGCGGTCGACCGCGTGAACCACGCCGACGAGCCGATCCTGCTGCTCGCGCACGAGGACCCCGAGAAGGCCGAAGCGGCCACCAGGGCCGTGCGCATCACGTACGAGCCGCTCGAACCGGTGCTGTCGATCGACGACGCGCTCGCGCGCCGCGCGGTGATCCGCGGCGAGGACAACGTCTTCAAGACGATCCGCATCGAGCGCGACGATCTCGACGCCGCGTTCGCCGACGCCGACCTCGTGATCGAGGGCACGTACCACTGCGGGCACCAGGAGCAGCTCTACATCGAGAACAACGCGATGATGGCCGAGCGCACGAAGGACGGCGGCATTCACGTGCGCGGCTCGCTGCAGTGCCCGTACTACGTGCACGGCGCGCTGATGCGCGCGATGGGCCTGCCCGCGAACCAGGTGCGCGTCGAGCAGACGGTCACGGGCGGCGGTTTCGGCGGCAAGGAGGAGTACCCCTCGGTGATCGGCGCGCACGCCGCGGTGCTGGCGTGGAAGAGCGGCCGGCCGGTGAAGATCGTCTACGATCGCTTCGAGGACATCGCCGCGACCACGAAGCGCCATCCCGCGCGCGTGACGCTGCGCACGGGCGTGAAGCGCGACGGCACGCTGGTGGCGCTCGACGCCGACGTGATCATGGACGGCGGTGCGTACCTGACGCTGACGCCGGTCGTGCTCTCGCGCGGCGCCATCCACGCCGGCGGTCCGTACCGCTGGCGCGCGGCGCGCATCCTCGCGCGCGCGGTCGCCACCAACACGCCGCCCAACGGCGCGTTCCGCGGTTTCGGCGCGCCGCAGACGCTGTTCGCGATCGAGGCGCACCTGAACCGCATCGCCGAGACGCTCGGCCTCGATCCGGTCGAGCTGCGCCGCCGCAACGCCGTCCGCGAGGGCGACGTGACGCCGACGGGGCAGGTGCTGCGCGAGAGCGTCGGCGCGCACGAGGTGCTCGAGCGCACCGCGAAGCGCGCGGGCTGGCTCGCGAAGCGCGCGAAGATCGCGAAGGCGAACGCCGCCGCGGACGACGCCGAGCGCGCGGGACGCTTCGCGCCCGACGGACGGCGCGTGCGCCGCGGCATCGGCTTCGCGCTCTGCCTCCACGGCAGCGGCTTCACGGGCAGCGGCGAGGTGAAGCTCGACTCGCTCGCGGCGCTCGACCTGACGCCCGAGGGCTGGCCGCGCGTGCTGATCGCCAACACCGAGATCGGGCAGGGCACCAACACCGTGTTCTCGCAGATCGTCGGCCAGGTGCTCGGCCTGCCCGCGTCGCGCGTCGTGATCCACACGCCCGACACCGCCGCGGTGCCGAACAGCGGCCCGACGGTCGCGTCGCGCACGCTGATGGTCGTCGGCGGATTGATCGAGCGCTGCGCGCGCCGCATGAAGGAAACGCTCGAGCTGCACGCCGAGCGCGCGCTCGAGGGCGAGGCCGACTTCGCGCGCGTCGCGAAGAAGTGGCTCAAGGAGCGGGGCCCGCTGCGCATCGAGCAGCGATACAAGAAGCCGCCGGCGATCGAGTGGAGCGACGAGACGTACAAGGGCGACGCGTACGGCGTGTTCTCGTACGCCGCGCTCGCCGCCGAGCTCGAGGTGGACCTCGACACGGGCGAGACGAAGCTCGTGCACGTCACGACCGCGCAGGACATCGGCAAGGCCGTGCACCCCGTGCTGGCCGCGGGCCAGATCGAGGGCGGCACGCTGCAGGGGCTGGGCTGGGCGACGACCGAGGAGATCCGCTGGAAGGACGGCCGCGTCTGGAACCACCAGCTCACCAACTACATCATTCCCACGTCCGCCGACGCGCCGACGATCGACGTCGACATCGTCGAGATCCCGTACGCGGGCGGACCGTTCGGCGCCAAGGGCGTCGGCGAGCTGCCCATGGACGTGCCCGCGCCCGCGGTGATCGACGCGATCGCGCAGGCGACCGGCTGCCGGCTCGACGTGATCCCCGCGACGCCCGAGCGCGTGCTGAGCGCGCTGCACCGGAGGTCGTCATGAACGCCGCCGACATCGAACTGCCGAGCATGGACAGGCCCGACGAGCTGCGCGCGCTCGGCTTCACCGGTTTCCGCACCGTCGCGTCGCTGCGCGACGAGTCCGCCGCGAGCGTGCCCGCGACGGCGGGCGTGTGGGTCGTGATCCGCGACGCCGCGTCGGTGCCGCACTTCCTGCCGCGCAGCACGGGCGCCGAGTGGCGGGGCATGGACCCGACCGAGACGCCCGACGCGCTCGCCGCCCGCTGGGTGCCGCGCGCGTGCGTGCTGTACGTCGCCGAGGCCGCCGGGCCCGGCGTGCGCGCGCTGCTGCAGCAGCGCATCAAGCGTTTCCTGCGCTTCGGCGCAGGACGCAACGTCGCGCACTGGAGCGGCCGCTTCGTGTGGCAGCTCGCGGGCGCGTCCGCCCTGCGACTCGCGTGGTGGCCGATGCCCGCCGCCGAGGCGCGCACCACCGCGAAGCGCCTGCTCGACGCGTTCGTCGCGCGTCACGGGATGCCCCCGTTCGCCCAGGACGCCGGAGACGACGAAGCATGAGCCCCCGCACCACCGTGAAGATGACCGTCAACGGCGTCGCGAAGCGCGTGAGCGTGCCGCCCATGAAGCGCCTGCTCGACGTGCTGCGCGACGAGTGCGGACTGACCGGCACCAAGGAGGGCTGCGGCGAGGGCGAGTGCGGCGCGTGCACCGTGATGCTGGACGGCGCCGCCGTGAACGCGTGCCTGATCCCCGCGATCCACGCCGACGGCGCGACGATCGTCACCGTCGAAGGTCTCGCGAAGGGCGCGCGGCTCTCCGCGCTGCAGGAAGCGTTCGTCACGATGGGCGGCTCGCAGTGCGGCATGTGCACGCCGGGCATGCTGGTCGCGTCGGTCGCGCTGCTCCACCAGACGAAGGGCCGTGTGCCCACCGACGAGGAAGTGCGCGTTGGCCTCGCCG
>WBZT01003515.1_pt1 | contig 10235 bp, 10 predicted proteins | sample 5204241 | NCBI WGS metagenome assembly WBZT01 (sample SAMN12344358, study PRJNA552823) | activated sludge metagenome | biome: Activated sludge suspended growth; feature: Nitrification reactor; material: Wastewater; isolation source: activated sludge from nitrification reactor of wastewater...
TGATGCCGACGTTGGCGACCGCCGGCCACTCGTTGTTGCCATCGGCGAAATAGCGTTGTGCCTGCTCGCTGGCCAGGTATTCCATGAATTTGAGCGCCGCTTCCTTGTGCGGCGCCGTTTTAAGCATGCCGCCGCCAGAAACGTTGATGTGCGTGCCGTAGCTGGCCTGGTCGGGCCAGACGACGGCAATTTTCTCCATCGCGCGCCGCTCCTCCGCCTTGTTCGAACGCAGCAGGCGAGCCAGATAATAGGTGTTGGCCAGTGCCACCGAACATTCGCCGGCCGCGACGGCCAGGATCTGATCGGTGTCGCCGCCTTTGGGCGGGCGCGCAAAATTGGCGACGACGCCCCTGGCCCACTCTTCGGCGGCGCTCTCGCCGTAATGGGCGATGTAGGATGCCATCAGCGACAGGTTGTAGGGATGCGAACCCGAGCGTGAGCAAATCTTGCCGCGCAAGACCGGATTCGCCAGATCGCTGTAGCTGCGCAACTGTTCGGGCTTGAGCGCATCTTTTGCATAGACGATCACCCGGGCGCGTGTCGAGAAGGCGAACCAGTCGCTGGTGCGCAAGTGTGCCGGGATGCGCGCTTCGAGCACCTTCGAACGTACGGGTGCGAATAAGCCCAGTTCATGCGCCGCAGCCAGCCGCGAAGCATCGACGGTCAAAAAGACATCGGCGGGACTGAGGCTGCCTTCGTTGCGGAGCCGCTCAAGCAATTCGTCTTCCTTGCCTTCGATGCGCTTGATGGCAATACCGGTTTGATTGGTGAACTCGCGATAAAGGGATTCGTCGGTCTGGTAGTGCCGTGCCGAGTACAGATTCAGTACCTTGTCTTCCGCCATGGCCTTGCCCGACAGCAGTAAAGTGAAGCCGATCAGGGCCGTGACAAGCGCGTTTTTCATCAATGAACCTCTTCCTTCCAATGAGAATAAGCAGTGACCGCCGAGGATAATGGCGAGTGATAATTTTGTAAATGAGATTTATTATTATTTGATCGTTTGCCACTCTGTTTCTTCCACAGGGACGACAGAAGACACGCAAGGCAAGGCTTTTCGGCAGGCACAGCTACCCGGCGAGGCAGAGCGCGGTGAAACTGCCGGTACGGCCGGCGGGAGCGTGCAAACTGTTGTCTTGTGACGAACTGGCGTAGAATCGCGCTCTTTCACTGGCGGCAAGGCTGGTAGAAAATGCTGATATTTCATAGGGTTTGTCGTGTATCTGGCTGATCGTTTCGATGTCGTGGTGGTCGGCGGCGGGCATGCCGGCAGCGAGGCGGCACTGGCGGCGGCACGTATGGGCGCCAAAACACTGTTGCTGACCCATAGCCTCGAGACGCTGGGCACGATGAGTTGCAATCCGTCGATCGGTGGCATCGGCAAAGGACATCTGGTCAAAGAGATCGACGCCCTGGGTGGCGCGATGGCCGAGGCTACCGACGAAGCCGGAATTCAGTTCCGCATGCTCAACTCGAGTAAGGGGCCGGCCGTCCGTGCGACGCGCGCGCAGGCTGACCGGGTGCTGTATCGACAGGCGATACGCCGCCGTCTCGAAAGCCAGCCCGGTCTGACCATTTTTGCGCAAGCCTGCGATGACCTGTTACTCGAAGGCGATTGTGTGGCTGGTGTCATCTGCCAACTGGAGGTCGCTTTCGCCGCCCGGGCGGTCGTGTTGACTGCCGGTACCTTCCTCAATGGTTTGATCCATGTTGGCCTGAAGAATTGTGCCGGTGGCCGCATGGGCGACCCGCCATCTGTATCCCTGGCGGCGCGTTTGCGTGAATTGAACCTGCCGGCTGGTCGTTTGAAAACCGGCACTCCGCCACGGCTGGATGGCAAGACGATCGATTTTTCGTCGCTCGTCGAACAGCATTCCGACCAACCGCTGCCGGTGTTCTCGTTTCTCGGGAGGGTTGAGCAGCATCCGCGGCAGTTGCCGTGCTGGATCGCCAGCACCAATCGGCACACGCATGATCTGATTCGCGCCAATCTTGATCGTTCACCGATGTATACCGGCGTGATCGAAGGGGTTGGTCCGCGCTATTGTCCGTCGATCGAAGATAAAATCCACCGTTTTGCCGGCAAGGACAGTCACAACGTCTTTCTCGAACCGGAAGGCCTGACGACGCATGAGATCTACCCGAACGGGATTTCAACCAGCCTGCCTTACGATGTGCAGGTGGCCATCGTCCGCTCGATGCGCGGTCTGGAAAATTGTCACATCCTGCGCCCGGGCTATGCCATCGAGTACGATTACTTCGATCCTCGGGCGCTGAAATCGTCGCTCGAAACGCGCGCCATCGCCGGGCTGTTCTTCGCCGGTCAAATCAACGGCACCACCGGCTATGAAGAAGCGGCGGCGCAAGGATTGCTTGCCGGAGCGAATGCCGCTTTGTATGTGCAGGCGAGAGATGCATGGTTGCCACGCCGCGACGAGGCCTATCTCGGCGTACTGGTCGATGACCTGATCACCCGCGGCGTTTCGGAGCCGTACCGCATGTTTACCAGTCGTGCCGAGTATCGTCTGTCGTTGCGCGAGGACAACGCCGACCGGCGATTGACCGAACACGGACGACAGCTGGGTCTGGTCGACGACCGCCGCTGGGAGGCGTTTTGCCGTAAGCAGGAAGCGATCGCGGTCGAAGAGGAACGCCTGAAGTTGACCTGGGTGCAGCCGTCGCGCCTGGTCGATGGAGAAGCGATACGCGTTTTCGGGCGCCCGCTCGAGCATGAATATACCCTGCACGATCTGTTGCGGCGGCCTGAGGTGAGCTACCGGGCGTTGATGGGTCTGTGCTTGATGAGCGGCTCTGTCGACGTCGGCGTGAACGATCCGCAAGTCGTCGAACAGCTCGAAATTGGCGCAAAATACCAAGGCTATATTGAGCGACAACAGGAAGAGGTGGCTCGGAATCTGGCCAACGAGGAGACGCGATTGCCGGACGATCTGGATTACAGTCGCCTTTCGGGGTTGTCGCGCGAGGTGCAGCAGAAATTGCAACAGCATCGTCCGCAAACGCTGGGGCAGGCGGCGCGTATTCAAGGAATGACACCCGCGGCAATTTCCATTCTCTTGATCTACCTTAAGCGTTTCGACAGCACGTCAACCCGTACGGCGGCCCGTCTCGCCACATGATGCCTGCAGATCAACTGGCTGCCGGGGCGTTGAGTCTCGGTCTTGCGTTGTCGGCTGCAACGCAGACAAAACTCCTCGCTTACCTGGACCTGCTGCAGAAATGGAACCGCACGTATCAATTGACCAGCATCCGCGATCCAGCCATGGCCGTCAGCAGCCACTTGCTCGACTCGCTGGCCTTGCTGCCGTTCGTCGCCACGGACAGTCTGCTCGACGTGGGCAGCGGCGGCGGTTTGCCGGGCATTCCGCTGGCGATTGCCCGTCCCGATTTGCGAGTACTTCTGGTGGATAGCAATGCCAAGAAGTGTGCATTCATGCGGCAGGTCGGAATCGAGCTGGCGTTGACGAATATTGCCGTACACTGTGGGCGCGTCGAAAGTCTGCGCGCTGACGACGGTTTTCCGCTGATCGTCGCGCGCGCCTTTGCCGATTTGACGACATTGATCCGCCTGACCAGGCATCTGCTGCGCGACGGAGGTCATTGGCTGGCGATGAAAGGTCGGCGACCAGACGACGAACTGGCGGACTTGCCTGCCGATGTCACGCTGTATGCGGAACATCGGCTGCAGATTCCAGGGGTGGCTGGCGAACGGCATCTGTTGCTCCTGGCCGACGATGCGCTAAGAGGAGAGGGACTTGTCTAAAGTTTTGGCGGTGACCAATCAGAAAGGGGGGGTCGGCAAGTCGACGACGGCGGTCAACCTCGCGGCCTGTCTGGCCGAAGCCAGGCAGCGCGTGTTGTTGGTCGACCTCGATCCGCAGGGCAATGCCACGACCGGCTGCGGCATTGCCAAGCTGCAAGGCTTATTGACCGTTTATCCGGTACTGATCGGACGGGCAACGATCAGGGACAACCGCATGAAAACCGCCTACGCTTTCGATCTCCTGCCCGCGACGCGTGATTTGGCGGGTGCTGAAATCGATTTAATCAATCTGGAGCGACGCGAATATCGTCTGCGCGATGCCTTGCAGGAAGTGGCTGCCGATTACGATTTCGTGCTGCTCGATTGTCCGCCAGCGCTGAACATGCTGACGGTCAACGGTCTCGTTGCCGCCGACCGGGTGATGATACCGATGCAATGTGAATATTATGCGCTTGAAGGGCTGACCGATCTGGTGGCTACCCTGAAGAAAGTGCGTGTCAACCTCAATCCACGTCTCGAGATCGAGGGCCTGTTGCGCACGATGTACGATCCGCGCTCGACATTGACTCAGCACGTGTCGAAAGAGCTGGAAAGCCATTTTAAGGCCAAGGTTTATAGGACGATCGTGCCGCGCAACGTGCGTTTGGCCGAGGCGCCGTCGTACGGCAAACCGGTGATCGTTTACGATCGGGCGTCGAAAGGTGCGCAAGCCTATCTGGCTTTGGCCGACGAACTTCTGTCCCGTATGACGGGCAACCTGCCGGCCAGCGAACAGACCAAGTAGAAGGAAGGGTGACGATGAAGATGAAGGGACTCGGTCGTGGACTCGATGCCCTGCTGGCCGACAGCGACAGTCAGCACAAGGAGCAGCAACGCACTTTGCCCGTCGACCGGCTTCAGCCGGGCAAATACCAGCCGCGTACGCGCATGGACCCTGCGTCTCTCGAAGAACTCGCTGCCTCAATCCGCGCCCAGGGCCTGATGCAACCAGTCCTCGTTCGTCCAATCGGCGATGAGCGCTATGAAATCGTGGCCGGCGAACGGCGCTGGCGGGCGGCACAAATGGCTGGATTGAGCGAGCTATCCACCCTGGTTCGCGAAATACCCGATGAAGCAGCTTTGGCGATGGCGCTGATTGAAAATATCCAGCGCGAAGATCTCAATCCGCTCGAGGAAGCACTCGGCTTGCAGCGTCTGATCGACGAATTTGCCATGACTCACCAGCAGGCGGCTGACGCTGTCGGTCGGTCGCGGCCGGCGGCGTCCAATTTGCTACGTTTGCTGCAATTGGCGCCGCCGGTGCAGGATCTGTTGATGAACGGCGAAATCGACATGGGGCACGCACGTGCGCTGTTGCCTCTGAGTGGTGCCCTGCAGGTGCAGAGTGCACAGCGAGTGGTGCAGAAGGGCTTGTCGGTGCGTGAAACAGAACGATTGGTGCAATTCGCCTTGCGACCTGCGAAGGAGCATCAGCCGAGCAAACCTGATCGCGACATGCTGCGCCTGCAGGAGGAGTTGGCCGATCTGTTGGGCGCCCAGGTGGCCATTCGCGCCAATCGACGCGGGGCCGGTAAAGTTATGATCGAGTTCGGCGATCTCGATCAGCTCGATGGAATTTTGCAGCGTTTACGTCATTGATGCGGCGCACCATGCGGGCGCGGCAGCTAGGCCTTAAAACTGTCTGCAAGGCAGGTTTTACAAAGAGAAGCAAACTTTTTTGCATGTGCGGTTTGATTCCGTTTGGTGACTCTGGTATCCTTCGTCCGTTTTGGAATTGCTAGCTGTGCATCCTCAAGTTCGCTGGATTCTCATATGGCAGTTCCGGGTGACGTTGCTGGCAGGATTGCTGGCGGGATTGCTCACAAGTTGGCATGCCGCGCTCTCGGCAGTATTCGGTGGGTTGATTGCCATTGCCAGCGGCTTGGCCTATGCATGGCGGGCGTTGCGATGTGTGGGTGCCGAGGCTAGCGATGCCAGGAAGGCTTACAACGCCCAGGTGGTTGGCGAAGGGTACAAGTTTGCAGTAACCCTTTTGTTGTTTACGTTGGTGTTCAAGACATACGCTCAGCTCGTAGCCTTACCGCTCTTCCTGGCTTATGTTGCAACGGTGTTTGTGTATTGGATAGCGCTGCTCAAGCAGCGTTAGCACACTCTGACAGGGGGACTATATGGCTTCGGGCGAGTCGATGACGGCAAGTCAATACATCGTTCACCACCTGACCAACTTGACGGTCGGGCATGGCTTCTGGGCCGTTCATCTTGATACCTTGATCATCTCCGGTTTGCTCGGTTTGCTGGCTTTTGTCGGTATGGCCAAGCTGGCGGGCCGTGCTACCTCCGGAGTGCCGGGCAAGATGCAAACCTTGGTCGAAATGGTCGTCTCATTCGTCGATCAGCAGGTCAAAGACACCTATCACGGCAAAAGCAAGCTGGTGACGCCGCTGGCGATCACCATCTTCGTTTGGGTTTTCCTGATGAACGCCATGGACCTGATTCCGGTCGATTTTCTGCCCAAGGCGGCCGAGAAGGTCGGTATTCATTATCTGAAGGTCGTGCCGACGACCGACCCCAATCTGACCTTCGGCATGTCCTTGACCGTATTCGTGACCATGATCGTCATGGGTTTCAAGGTCAAAGGCTTTGGCGGTTTCATGCATGAAGTTTTCACCGTGCCGTTTGGCGCAAAACTGGCGCCGCTCAATCTTCTGTTCCGTGTCATCGAAGACATTGCCAAGCCGATTTCCCTCTCTTTGCGCCTTTTCGGGAACATGTATGCTGGCGAAATGGTGTTCATCCTGATTGCATTGATGGGCTTGTGGCAATTGCCCCTGGCTCTGCCGTGGGCCTTGTTTCATATCCTGATCATCACCCTGCAGGCGTTCGTATTCATGATGCTGACCATAGTCTATCTGTCGATGGCCAGCGAATCCCACGGTTAATTGACGAACCTCCGGGTCTCTGTTGCGAGTTTGATTCACGTTGTCCCTGTTTAACCCATTTGGCATGTCTTATTAGGAGAAACTAATGGAAACCGCTCTCTCAATGCTGCTTGGTAACACCGCCGTCGCCGTCGCCATCCTGATCGGTGCGGGTGCCCTGGGTACCGCGATCGGGTTTGGTCTGCTCGGTGGCCGCTTCCTCGAGGGCGCTGCACGTCAACCGGAAATGATCCCCACCCTGCAGGTCAAAATGTTCATCGTTGCCGGTCTGCTCGATGCGGTGACCATGATCGGTGTCGGTATCGCTCTGTTCATGCTCTTTGCCAACCCCTTCATCGCTGTCGTCAAGGGCTGATTTCCGCTCCTTTTGGACTGACTTTTGACAGGAGGTTAGCGTGAATATCAACGCAACGTTGATTGGTGAAGCGATCTGGTTCGCCGTTTTTATCTGGATCACCATGAAATACGTCTGGCCGCCGCTGCAAAAAGCTATGGCTGATCGCCAGAAGCAGATCGCTGACGGACTCGCTGCCGGTGAGCGTGGCAAGCACGAGCTCGAGTTGGCAGCCAAGCGTTCGGCCGATTCATTGCGCGATGCCAAGGCCAAGGCCGCCGAGATTATCGCCGCGTCCGAGAAGCGCGCTGCGCAGATGATCGAGGAGGCCAAGGCGGGCGCCAAGGTCGAGGCCGATAAGGTTGTCCAGGCTTCGAAGGCCGAGATCGCACAGCAGGTTGAGCATGCGCGTGCCGAATTGCGAGGTCGTCTCGCCGATCTGGCGGTGGCGGGTGCCGAGCGCATTCTGAAGCGAGAAGTCGACGCTAAAGCGCATGCGGACATGCTGGTCGCCCTGAAGCAGGAACTCTGAAATCATGGCCGAACTCGTTACCATCGCGCGCCCCTACGCGGAAGCGGTATTTCGCATCGCGTTGGAAAACAAGGCGCTGGCGGCTTGGTCCGAGCGCTTGTCCTTGCTCTCTGCCGTGGCAGAGGATCCGGGGATGCGTTCATGCATTGGCAATCCTGAATTGTCTGCTGCGCAGAAAAGCGCGCTTTTCAAGTCGGTGGCCGGCCAAGCTCTGGACGGTGGCGGAACCAATCTGGTCGATGTTCTCGCTGCCAGCGAACGTCTGTCATTTCTGCCGGAAATTGCCAGTCTTTTCGAAGCTCAGCGGGCTGCTCAGGAGGGCGTCAAGGAGGCGACGATTTTTAGCGCTTTCCCGCTCGATGACGCGCAGCGCAAAACACTCGTCGCGGATCTCGAGGCGCGCTTCAGGTCCCGGCTAACGGCCGAAGTGGTCGTCGATTCGTCGTTGATCGGCGGCGTCAAGATTGTGGTTGGCGATCAGGTTCTCGATACATCCGTCAAGGGAAAACTGGAGAGCCTGCGACTGGCGCTCAAGAACTAGGAGAATTTCCATGCAGTTGAATCCATCCGAAATCAGCGAACTGATCAAGGGCAAGATCGAAAATCTTGCGATCAGCGCCGATCTGCGCACTCAGGGGACCGTCGTCTCGGTGACTGACGGTATCTGCCGTATTTATGGCCTGACCGATGTCATGCAGGGGGAAATGCTCGAGTTTCCGGGTAATACCTATGGCATGGCGTTGAACCTCGACCGCGACTCCGTGGGTGCGGTGGTTCTCGGTGAATACGATGAAATCAGTGAAGGCGACACGGTCAAGACCACCGGCCGCATCCTTGAAGTACCCGTCGGTCCCGAGTTGCTCGGGCGTGTGGTCAATTCGCTAGGTCAGCCGATCGACGGTAAAGGTCCGGTCAACAACAAGCTGACCGACAAGATCGAAAAAGTTGCTCCCGGCGTCATCTGGCGTAAATCTGTTTCGCAGCCGGTGCAAACCGGGCTGAAGTCGATTGATGCCATGGTGCCGATCGGACGCGGCCAGCGTGAATTGATCATCGGAGACCGCCAGACCGGCAAAACCGCCGTCGCAGTCGATACGATCATCAATCAGAAGGGGCAGAATCTGATCTGTATCTACGTGGCTGTCGGTCAAAAAGCCTCGACCGTCGCCAACGTCGTCCGCCGCCTGGAAGAAAACGGCGCAATGGAATACACGATCATCGTAGCCGCTACCGCGTCGGAATCGGCCGCATTGCAATACATTGCACCGTATTCGGGCTGCACGATGGGTGAGTATTTCCGCGACCGCGGTCAGGATGCGCTGATCATCTACGACGACCTGACCAAGCAGGCCTGGGCCTATCGCCAGGTTTCTCTGTTGCTGCGTCGTCCGCCGGGACGTGAAGCTTATCCGGGTGATGTCTTCTATCTGCACTCGCGTCTTCTCGAGCGCGCTGCGCGCGTTTCCGAAGAATGGGTCGAAAAATTCACTAATGGTGAAGTCAAGGGTAAGACCGGTTCCCTGACCGCATTGCCGGTGATCGAAACGCAGGCGGGCGACGTGTCAGCATTCGTTCCGACCAACGTTATCTCGATTACCGACGGACAGATCTTTCTCGACACTGACCTGTTCAATGCGGGTATTCGTCCTGCCATCGACGCCGGTATTTCCGTTTCGCGGGTGGGTGGTGCAGCACAAACCAAGGTCATCAAAAAACTAGGTGGCGGTGTTCGTCTGGCATTGGCGCAGTTCCGTGAATTGGCGGCTTTCGCACAGTTTGCTTCCGATCTCGACGAAGCGACCCGCAAGCAGCTCGACCGCGGTCGTCTGGTTACCGAACTGATGAAGCAGCCACAGTATTCACCGCTGTCGATCTCCGAGATGGCCATCACGCTGCATGCGGTCAACAAGGGTCTCTTCGACGATGTCGAAGTGAAAAAAGCGCTGGCGACCGAAAAACAGATGCACGGCTACATCAAGCAAAAGTACGCCGACCTCATTACCAAGATCGAAACCAGCAAGGATCTTGACGCCGACGCTGAGCAAAAGCTCACCAAGGCGATTGAGGAGTTCAAGGCCAATATGGCCTGATCGATCGAGGAGGTTTGCCATGCCTAGCGGCAAGGAGATCCGTAACAAGATCAAAAGCGTCGAGAGTACGCGCAAGATCACCAAAGCCATGGAAATGGTGGCTGCTTCGAAAATGCGCAAAGCGCAGGATCGGATGCGTGCTGCCCGGCCGTATGGCGAGAAAATCCGGCGTGTTGCCGGCAACCTCTCGCATGCATTGACCGATTACCGTCACCCGTTTTTGACTGCTCGGGACAAGATTGCAACTGTTGGGCTGATCGCTGTCACTTCGGATAAAGGTTTGTGCGGTGGTTTGAATACTAACGTCCTTCGCCTGGCGCTAGCCAAGATGAAGGAATGGGATGCCGAAGGTAAAAAACTGCGCGTCACCGCCATTGGCAACAAAGGGCTGGGCTTCATGCAGCGCGCCGGGGCCGATCTCGTTTCACAGGTAACTGGGCTCGGCGACACGCCACATCTGGAAAAACTGATTGGTCCGGTCAAAGTCCAACTCGATGCCTACATGAAAGGCGAGATCGACGTTCTGTACATTGCCTATACACGCTTCATCAACACCATGAAG
>WBZT01003516.1_pt1 | contig 10234 bp, 1 predicted proteins | sample 5204241 | NCBI WGS metagenome assembly WBZT01 (sample SAMN12344358, study PRJNA552823) | activated sludge metagenome | biome: Activated sludge suspended growth; feature: Nitrification reactor; material: Wastewater; isolation source: activated sludge from nitrification reactor of wastewater treatment...
TGGTAACGTTTGCGTAACCGCAAGCAACACCTGCGGATCGAGCATTGCTCGTTGCCTGGCCGTTATCACGGTACCGGCTGCTCCTGCAGCCATCTCTGGTCCTGCCAGCGTATGTAAGTCGCAGACGGGTACGTATTCCATCAGCCCGGTTAGCGGTGCTACCTCTTATGTATGGTCGGTCACCGGTGGTGCCTCGATCGTACCGAGCGGCACCTCGGCTACTGTGAACTACAACTCCGCACTCAGCACTTCCGCTACCGTTCGCGTCAATGCAGTGAACGCATGTGGTCTGAGCCAGCCGCGCACCCTGGCTGTTGCTGTGAACCTCGGCTGCCGCACCAGCGGCGAAGAGATGACCGCAGCCAGCGCGCTGACCGCTTACCCGAACCCGACCAACGGTCTGGTTACGATCAACTTCAACGCAGTTGCAGCTGAGCGTTATACGGTGAAAGTGGTTGACCTGCTCGGTAATGTGGTTGTCAGCGACATGCTCAACGCAGTCGAAGGCAACAACATGAAGGAGCTGAACCTGACCAACGTCGCCAAAGGCATGTACCTCATGTCGCTGGAGACCGAGGGTGGTAATGTTCAAACCCTGCGCCTCATCGTCGAGTAATCGGCCTGAAGCGTATCATGAAAGGAAGTCCTTCCGCTACGGCGGAGGGACTTCCTTTTTTTATTCCGTTCGAAGCAAATGAGCTTTAAGACTTGAGCGGGTTCCTGCAGAAAAGCTTGCATAGCCGATGCATTTTTCCTATATTGAAAGCTCTTCGGAAGCCGTTACTGCGGCGGTCTTCCGCTAATCCACTTACTCCAAGATGCCACGCCTACTCTCCGGAACGTCTGGTTCGTATTCCTTTGTGCGAACCTTGATCATTTTCTCTGTATTCAGTGTTTTTTTCTTCGCGACTCGGGTGAATGCCCAGACCGCAAGTCAGTATACCTTTTCGACAGCAACCGGTGTTTCCCTGACAACCATGACGGGTTCCACCCTGATCATGGGCAGCAACCTGGACGATAGTGCCAGTACAACCATCAACATAGGATTCTCCTTTACGTTCGCCGGTACTGCCTATACGCAATTCTCCGTGAACTCGAACGGACTAATGCGCCTGGGTGGCACTGCTGTTACGAATGCCTGGCAGAATGGAATTGCCACAGGGCCGTTCCCCGCCTTGATGCCGTTGTGGGATGACGGTCATACCGGATCCAACGGCGGCGTACGCTATCTGTTGACTGGCACTGCACCGAACCGGCAACTTACAGTAGAATGGACCATTCGCAGTTATTCGGGAGAAACAGGCAATTACACCAAGACCTTCCAGGCCTGGCTGTTCGAGACTTCCAATGTGGTACAATACGTTTACGGCACCGGCACGGCTGCAACCAGCGCCAGTATCGGTATTGCAAGCAGTTCAACGGCCTATCAAAGTGTCAGCACGTCTACCAATACGGCTTCTACCACCACCCCGAACAACAGTGTAACCACCTGGGCAGGCAGCGGCAGAACGTATGTGTTCACGCCCCCCGTCATTCAGAATTGCAGTGGGACGCCTGCTGCAGGAACTGTCAGCGGGACGAATGTGCTTTGTTTCGGTTTGACAACGGTCCTGACTGCTAGCGGAGCTACGCCCACTTCCTTCGGTGGCATTTCTTATCAGTGGCAGGAGTCCGATGATAACGGTGTAGGTGATCCCTGGGCAAGTGTTGTAGGAGGAAGCGGGGGCACGACGCTCGTCTATACCACACCGGCTTTGACGACCAGTCGATATTATCGACTGCTTGTCAGTTGCTCGTTCAGTGGTTTGTCGGCAAGTACAACGGAGTACCTCGTAACCGTCAATCCGCGTCCTACCGTGACGGTATCGCCAACCACCTCGACGCTTTGCGCGGGGAATAGTGTTGTTCTGACGGCTTCCGGAGCAGATACCTATGCCTGGTCGCCTTCCACGGGTTTGAACGCGACGACCGGGGCTTCGGTGACCGCGACTCCAACTGTCAGTACTACCTACACGGTCACCGGTACCACGACCTCAAGCGGTTGTACCGCCACGGCAACATCGGCTATCAATACAACAGTCGGAATCAATGCAAGCGCTGGCGCCAATCCGGTGAATATATGCCCCGGTGGCGCCACCACGCTGAATGCTGTGGCCAACACCAGTACCTCCGGCTACACACTGGCTTCCATTCCGTACCAGTTATACCCGACAACCGGATTTACCACCATCACCTCCTGGACCGGGACCGCTGACGATGGATCAGCGGCAGTGACCTTACCGTTTAATTGGTTCTTCTACGGAAACTCCTATACCAGTGCATTCATTGGTACCAACGGATATCTGATCTTCGGAACAACGTCAACAGCCTATCAGGCGGTTGCCATCCCTGCCACGGCGGCACCGAACAATTACATAGCACTCTGTTGGACCGATTTGAATCCGGGATCAGGAGGAACCATATCGTATGGAACGGTTGGTACGGCGCCGAACAGGGTGTTCGTGGTTGACTATAGCGGCGTACTTTTTTACAATGCCAGTGGAAGTATCGCGACCGGTCAGATCTGCCTGTTCGAAGACGGCCATATTGAAATTCATGCTACCACCCTTGACCGGGGAACTTCTACCGCAGCCGCTGTCATGGGCATCGAGAATTCCGGAGGAACCGCCGGAACGGCCGTGACCGGCAGAAATGGCGGAACCTGGTCAGTGACGGCGCCGGAAGCCTGGTCATTTACGCCAGCCTATCCGGCATTCACGTATAGCTGGAGCCCCGCGACCGGACTGAGTAACCCGAATATCGCCAACCCAGGTGTTACGGGTGTTGTAACGACTTCTACTTATACAGTGACCGTCAGTGGAGGTGGAGGTTGTGCCGCTACGGCCACGGCAACGATCATTACCGGTCAACCCTTTTCCGTTAGCGCGGCATCTTCCGCGAACAATTTCTGTTTTGGTGGTACGACGAACCTGACCGCCAATGCGACCGGAGGTGGTGTCCCATATTCGTACTCCTGGTCAACGGGTGGCACAACCATCGGAACCACCGGAGCTTTAACGGTTGCACCGCCAGCCGGCACAACAACCTACACAGTATCAGCATCCGATAATTGCGGCAATACCTCCAGCGCTACGGTGTCGGTTACGGTCATTGCTCCGCCTAACGTTGGTGCGACGGCATCTTCCTCGCTAGTCTGCGGCAGCGGATCTGTGACCTTGAACGCAACGGGTGCCAATGGTTATTCCTGGGTGCCGGCTGATGAACTGAGTGTTCCCTTTGGCGCGACAGTTACCGCTTCGCCTTCCGTATCCACTTTGTATACGGTAACCGGAACGGATGCAGCCGGTTGTACTGCTACCGCTACGGTTCAATTGACCGTAGTTCCGGGTGTTACCCTGCAGGCTACCGCGACTCCTTCCAATCTATGTACTGGAACGAGTTCACAACTCAATGCGAACGCGACCCAGGAGGCGCCATATTCACTCGCTCAGGTTGCATATCTGCCCTTATCGACCGCAGGATTTCAAACCATTACCTCCTGGACGTCGGCGGGTACCGGAAACGACGATTATTTCGGCCCGGTCGCGCTTCCGTTCAGCTTTAATTTCTTCGGGCAGAACAAGTCTCAGTTGTATATCGGATCGAACGGATTCATCACCTTCGGTACTCCCTCTACCGATCCTTTTTCCCAATTGTTCCCGGATCCTGCACACCCGAATGATGTGGTGGCCTTGTGTTGGGGTGACCTCGACCCGGGCGCCGGTGGTACGGTGAAATATGGGGTCGTAGGTACCGCTCCGAACCGGATCTTCGTTGTTGATCTGCAGTCGGTCCCGTTCTTTGGAATCGCTTCCGGCAGTAATGTGACCGGTCAGATTCATCTATATGAAACCTCAGGCAGGATCGAACTTCATCTTGCGAGCGTACAGCATAACGGTTCAGGTGCCTTGAACGGCATGGGTATCGAAAATGCAAGCGGTACGCGGGCACATTATCCCTTGGGTCGTAATGGGGGTCTGATCACCTGGAACGTGATCAGTCCGGAAGCATGGCGATTCGACCGTTTGCCTTTCAGCTTGAATTATTCCTGGACGCCTGCATCCGGCCTGAATAGCAGCTCAATCGCCAATCCGGTTGCCGGTCCGCTCGCAGGTTCTGCGACCTATACGGTAACAGCCACCGATAATTTCGGATGTACGGCGACCGCCAGTCTCAGCCTGTCGGTTGGTCAACCCTTGAACGTTCAGGCCGGCGCAACAGCAACCATACTCTGTCTGGGTAGCAATACCACGCTTCAGGCGATCATCAGCGGAGGAGGGGAGCCATATGGTATTACGTGGAAACAAGGCGTGACCACCATTGGCAATACCGCGGACCTGGTCGTTACACCTCCGTTGGGCACGACAATTTATACGGTTAGCGTTTCGGATGCATGTGGTGGAACCGGTAGTTCAACGGTTCAGGTGACCGTTCTCAACTCGCCCTCGGTATCCGTCACCAGCAGTGGAAGTCTGATTTGTGGATCCGGATCCGTTACGATGACCGCTTCCGGGGCCACCAGCTATGTGTGGAGTCCGTCCATTGGACTGAGTGCGACGACCGGCACAACCGTTATAGCTTCCCCGAATGGAACCACCACCTATACGGTAACCGGATCGATTTCCGGTTGTTCGGCAACTGCCACCCGTACGATCACGGTGGCGCCGGCTGTACAGCAGTTGGATCTTTCGGCCGATCAGATCAGCGGTTGTAGTCCGTTGACCACCAGCTTGCATGCTCAGGCCTGTTTCAGCGCGCTCACGAATTATAAGGTGGATTCCTCTTCGGCGGATTATGCTCCAACCAGTTCCGGCTTCGTTACGTTCAATGGTCGTGATGACGGTTCCGTCGTGATCGCGCTTCCGTTTCCGTTCCGGTTCTTTGGTAATACCTATTCTTCGGCATACATCAGCACCAACGGATATCTCGGCTTTGGCAGTAGCTCCTCTGCGTACACCACCGCCACCATGCCTGCTTCGGGAGTGCCGAACAATTTCATTGCCCTCGTATGGAATGACATGATTCATTCGACCGTGAATTCTGGCGTGGATACCTTTACCGTTGGGTCGCCTGGTGCAAGGGCATTTGTTGTCCGCTTCAATGCCGGGGCCGTTTCTTTTTTTGACGGGACTACGTCATACGGTTCGTTCGGCGGCAAGATCATCCTTCATGAAAGTTCCAATGCCATCGAGCTTCGGATCGACGCGATGAATATGGGAGCCTTGGCTACCCGGAATAAAGTCCTGGGTATCGAGAATTCGACGGGACTGCTCGCCTTTTCCGTTCCCGGAAAGAACAATACCAACTGGGTGCAATCCACTCCGATCACTTATTCCTTCACACCCAGTTTGCAGTGTTCCGGTACGTCCGCGTTTATGTATGCCTGGAGTCCTTCAACGGGATTGAATGATCCCGCATCCGCCAACCCTGTATTGACTAATCTGCTGTCGGGAACAACCTATACGGTTACGGCTACATCAAGCGACGGTTGCAGTCGGACTTCGACACTCAGCATCCAGGTCTACAATAACCCTCCTGTCCCCACGGTTACAACCACGGGTTCCACGGATCTCTGCTGGGATGGGGTCAATCCGTTGTCATCGGTCTTATTGACCGCAGATACGACCGGTAGTGGGCCGGGTGCATCGTTCATGTGGAATGATGTTTATGGAACGTCTTCCACCAGTTTGAATGTCACACCGGATGTGGTCATTCCTTCTCCCTATGGTTTCCAGGCAATGGTTACTGATTTCAGAGGGTGTTCGTCAACCTCAACACCGGTCAGCGTCTCTACGGCCTTGTATCCGACGATCGCCTCGCTGAATCCGAGTTCGGGTTGTCCGGGAGATTCCATCGATGTGGCGGGCACTAATTTTTCGACAGTCGTCTCGGTGGATTTCTTCGGTGTGCCAGCAGGCTTCAGGATCGTGAATGCAAACCTCCTTCGGATCGAAGTTCCACCCGGCGCGCTGAGCGGTTCCATTAACCTCGCTACGATCTCCGGTTGTTCGGAATCATCTTCGATGTCGTTCACCGTAAACACCTGTGGCGGTTCGCTTCTGGACATGACCTTGTTGATTCAGGGTTATTATGATGGCGTGGGCGGTATGACCGGCACCTTGTATAATTCTGGAATTTCATTCGACCCTACCGACTGTGAATTCCTGCACGTCTGCTTGATGGATGCCGGAACGCTGACGGAGACCGACTGTTTCGATGAAGTCCTGAAAACGAACGGCAGCCTGCAGATTTCGATTCCTGGCGGGTATGTGGGCTCTTCCTTCTACCTCAAGATCACGGGCCGAAACATTCTGGAAACCTGGACGACCGCCCCGGTTCAGATCGTCAGTCCGTTCACTGTACTTGATCTGACAACTGCAGCCAACACCGTCTTCGGTGACAACCAGGTTCAGGTTTCAACTGCACCGGCCCGTTGGGCAATCTGGAGTGGCGATTTGAATCAGGATGACTTGATTGAGGCGACTGATTATAGTACCATGGAAAACGATGTGCAACAATTCCTATTCGGCTATGTGCCATCTGACATTACCGGTGATGGAATCGTTGAGGCCTCGGATTATGCGCTAGTAGAAAACAACAGTTTGTTGTTCCTATTCTCAATAACCCCCTGATTAGATTTGAAAGGTCGTAATGGTCGGCCGGAGGTTTACCAAGTAAATTGTCGCGTTTGCATAAAAACCGGACTTGGGTATGGTTTTTCTTCTGAAATCAACGATATTTAGGAGAAACGCCCCCTCGAATGAACCGGAAACGCTACCCGATGAAGGCAGCCTGTAGCTGGCTGCTTGCTCTACTGCTCTTTTCTAACCTGGTCCAGGCACAGCCTGCGAATACGTACACCTTTACAACCGGTACCGGTGTTTCTTTGGAGACGCTCAGCGCTCCGGTGGTGCTGGTGGGTTCCGGTGTAGATGATACTCCGGCATCTGCCGCTTCGGCCATCGGATTTTCATTCACCATCAACTCCAACAACTATTCGAATTTTTGGGTGAACGCAAACGGCCTGTTCGGTTTCGGAACATCGCCGAGTACGTCGTACTCAAATTCAATTACAGCACCGCCAAGTTTCCCGGCCCTGATGCCCTGGTGGGATGACATGGGCACCGGTACAAACGGGAACGTTCAGTACCAATTATTGGGAACATCGCCTAATCGGAAATTGGTTGTTGAATGGCGAGTTCGGAACATAGGAGAGACGGGCAACTATACCAAGACCTATCAGCTCTGGTTGTTCGAAAGCAACTTTGCCATTCAATTCGTGTATGGGACAGGCACCGCCGGATCCTCGGCATCGATCGGCATGTCAACATCGGCTACCGAGTACCAGAGTGTTACGACCACATCGAATACCGCTTCGACGACAACTCCTGCCAATACCCAGTCCACATTTCCCGCATCCGGTCGGTATTATTTATTTACGCCTGCCTCCTGTGCCGGAACACCCAGCCCGGGTAACACCCTTGCTTCTGCCAACCCGGTCTGCAGCGGCAGCGCTTTGACGCTATCGATGTCAACTCCTCCTTCCAGCATCGGCATCACCTACCGATGGCAGACTTCGCCGGATGGTTCGACCTGGACCAACGTAGCCGGTGCCGCTGGAAACAACGTTACCTTATCCGCGAACCCGACGGTTGCAACGTACTACCGTTGCCGTGTCACCTGTTCTGCTTCCGGCCTCAACGGCTTCTCAACGCCTTTGTTGGTGAATGTGGTGAATTGCTATAACATGCAGAATGGCTCTTTGTCCAACGTCTGTTCGGCCAGGTTTTATGATTCGGGAGGACTGGCCGCTGCTTATGCTAATGCGGAATCTTATACTCTTACCATTTATCCTACACCCGGAAATTTGCTTCGCGTGCAATTCAACTCCTTCGTCACCGAAAGCGGGTATGATTACTTGTCCATTTACAATGGCAATTCAACGGCCGCGCCGCTTTTGCTCAACACTTCCGGCTCCACCGTGCCCGGAACCTATACCTCTTCGGCGGTGGATGGATCATTGACATTCCGGTTCACGTCCGACCTCAGTATCACCTATGCCGGTTGGGATGCCTTATTGAGTTGTGTTTCGCTTCCTGTATGTAGTGGAACACCGACTGCCGGTACTATCAGTGGAACATCCGGCCTGTGTGCAGGAGGAACGACAACCCTTACCGCCTCCGGATTTTCGTCCGGTGTTTCAGGGCTTTCGTTTCAGTGGGAGGAGTCGGATGACAATGGCGTGGCTGATCCCTGGGCGAATGTCGTCGGTGGATCGGGTGCCAATACGAATAGCTATACCAGCCCGGCCCTGAGTGTTTCCAGGTATTACCGGATGCGGGTCACTTGTTCAAATGGAGGCGGTACTGCCACGACTTCCGGTTATTTGGTTACTGCTAATCCGCTTCCTACAGTGGCAATTGCTGCCAATCCGGGTACGACCATTTGCGGACCGGGTGCGATTAACCTGAGCGCTTCCGGAGCTGACACCTACAACTGGTCACCTGCTTCCGGCTTGAACGCTACTACCGGTGCTTCAGTCACGGCCACCCTTTCGAGTTCTACCAGTTATACAGTTGTCGGTACGATCACTGCTACGGGGTGCACTGCGACTCAAAGTGTTTCACTCAATTTGTTGCCGGGCTATTCGGTGAATGCGACGGCTAATCCGGTCAACATTTGTTCCGGTGGAAGCGCTCAACTCAACGCTGTTGCTCAAATGCCCTCAAGTTCCTATCTGTTGAATCCGATTTCTCCTGCATTGGTTTCCACCGCAGGATTCGCGACCGGCCCCGCGTCCGATGATGCGATCGTTGGCCCCATTACACTGCCCTTCAACTTCAATTTCTTCGGGTCATCGGAGGATTCGCTGTATATCTCCTCGAACGGTCATATCATATTTGGTAATTCGGCACCCGCGAATCAGTTAGCGGGCCTCAACATACCGGATGCAACAGATCCAGATAACGTCATCGCGCTCTGCTGGGCCGACCTCAATCCGGGCACTTCCGGATCGGTCACCTATGGTACGGTGGGCACAGCACCCAACAGGATCTTTGTGATCAGTTGGAACGCCGTACCGTTTTACCTGCAGTCCGGAAGCAACGTCACCGGTCAGATCCAATTGTACGAAGGTTCCAATATTGTGGAGGTTCACATCAGCGTAATCAACCGGGGTGCATCGACCTCAAATACCGTTTTGGGGATTGAAAATGCTACCGGTTCAAGTGGACTTGCGCCCGCCAGTCGTAACGGCGGAACATGGTCGGTGAGCAGTCCGGAGGCCTGGCGATTTTCACCTTACGTTCCGGGTTATACCTATGCATGGACCCCTTCGACCGGACTCGATAATCCAACCATTCCGATGCCGATCGCCAGTGGAGTGTCAGGCACGACCGTTTATACCGTGACGGTTACGGCGGATGGTGTGTGCACGGCAACGGCAACTGCCCTGGTGAACGAAGGAGTCGCACTGAGTGCTACGGCTTCCGCGCTTCCTGCTTCGGTATGCGAAGGGCAATCGACGCAACTGAGCGGGGCCGCTTCCGGTGGCGGGGAACCATTCGCCTATAGTTGGTCCGACGGCGTAACCGAAATCGGGACCACGCAATTGCTGACGATCACTCCCCCGGTTGGATCTTCCACCTATTACCTGACCGTTGCCGACGCCTGTGGGGGCAGCACGTCCACTACTGTTGTCGTCACCGCCCTTCCAGGGCCGGTACTTGCCCTGCAACCGGTTAGCGCGGTGTATTGCGGAACACCACTTGCGCTTACGGCATCTTCGGGCGGCGGAACAACCTTTGGCTGGTCGCCTGCAACGGGATTGAGCGCTACCACCGGCTCTTCTGTTAGTGCGAGTCCGGCGACCGCCACGACGTATACTGTCACCGCGACTGCTACTAATGGTTGTACGATTAGTGCTACTATTCCCATTACGATCGGAACCCCGCTGACGGTTAGTGTCGGCGCGGACACTACACAAGGATGTGCTCCCTTCGGCTCTGTACTGCGGGCTTGTGTCAATCCGACCTTCAATACCTATACGTTGGATTCTGCTGCCACCGATTATTCACCAGTTGGATCAACCGCTTTCATTACACTGTCCAGTGCAGATGATGGCGATGCGGCGGTCAATCTGCCGTTCCCGTTCAACTTCTATGGCGTGAATTACACTTCGATACGCGTTGGATCG
>WBZT01003517.1_pt1 | contig 10234 bp, 9 predicted proteins | sample 5204241 | NCBI WGS metagenome assembly WBZT01 (sample SAMN12344358, study PRJNA552823) | activated sludge metagenome | biome: Activated sludge suspended growth; feature: Nitrification reactor; material: Wastewater; isolation source: activated sludge from nitrification reactor of wastewater treatment...
GCTGCCGTCTGCGCCTGGGCGGCACCGATGCACATTGCCGTTGCAAGAGGGGACAGGCATTGGCGCAGGCGGATCATTTCGGTTGCGTTCCGATGATCAGTGGCCCAGCCGACGGGCGCGCTCGGATGGAGTGATGATGTCGGTTAGACGGATACCGAATTTGTCATTGACCACGACGACCTCGCCTTGGGCAATCAGGGTGCCGTTAACGAAGACGTTCAGCGGTTCGCCAGCCAACGCGTCGAGTTCGACGATCGAGCCGTGGGCGAGCTGCAGCAGATTGCGGATGGTGATGCGCGTGCGGCCGAGTTCGACCGACATCTGCACCGGAATGTCCAGGATCATGTCGAGATCCTGCGTCTGCGCATTCGCGGTCGGCGTCTCGTCGAAACTCGGGAAGATGTTCGCCGCTTGCGCCTGACTCGCTGGTGTGGCCTCAGCCAGCGCCTGCTCGGCCATCGCGGCGGCCCAATCGTCGTCGATCGCGCCGCTGTCTTCCATCGGCAGCATGTCCGACTCGTCGCTGTCAGCCATTCACTTTCTCTCCCAAAGCCGTTTCCGGATCGTCGACGGCCAGAAATCGTTCAATCTTGAGGGCGTATTGTCGGCCCTGCGTGCCATAACGGCCTTCCATCACCGGCACATCGTCGACCATCGCCACGACGGTTTGCGGGATGTCGAGCGGAATGAAATCCCCGACCCTCAGCGCCAGAATCTGGCGCAGGCTGACGGTGGTCTGTGCCAGGCGGACCGTCATCTCGACTTCGGCGTTTTTCAGTTGCCGACGCAACATGACGATCCAGCGACGGTCGGTCGACAGTTGATCGCTCTGCATGGCACTGTAGAGCAGATCACGTATCGGCTCGATCATCGAATAGGGGAAGCAGATGTGCATGTCGGCGCTCGCGCCACCAAACTCGAGAGTGAAGGTGGTCGAAATCACGATCTCGGAAGGGGTAGCGATGTTGGCGAACTGAGAGTTCATTTCCGAGCGGATGTACTCGAAATTCAGTTCGTAGACTGGCTTCCACGAGCGGGCGTATTCGGTGAACACGACATTGAGAATGCCGCGGATGATCCGTTGTTCGGTGGCGGTGAAATCGCGTCCTTCGACACGGGTATGGAAGCGTCCGTCGCTGCCGAACATGTTGTCGATGACCAGGAAGACCAGACTCGGGTCGAGAACGAACAGAGCCGTACCGCGCAAGGGCTTGGCGAGCACCAGATTCAGATTGGTCGGCACCACCAGGTTGCGGGTGAATTCGCTGTATTTCTGTACCCGGATCGCGCCAACCGAAATCTCGGCATTACGGTGCATGTAGTTGAACAGACCAATGCGCAAGTAGCGCGCGAAGCGCTCGTTGACCAGTTCGAGGGTCGGCATCCGGCCGCGGACGATCCGTTCCTGGGTGCCCAGGTTGTACGGTCGCGGGCCTTTGCCGAGATCTTCACTCTGTTCGACTTCCTCCGCTTCGCCGGTGACCCCCTTGAGCAGGGCGTCGACTTCATCCTGCGAGAGAAAATCCGAACTCATCGCTGTTCATTGAATGATGAAGGAGGTGAACAGGACTTCCTTGATCGGATAATCGCGCTTCTTGCCTTTGCCGGCCGGATCGAGCACTCCGTTGATCTGTTCGCGGATTTCCTCGGCCAATTTTTCCTTGCCTTCCTTGGTGACCAGCTCCGAAGCTTTCTTGCCCGACAGGATCATCGTCAGGTCGTTGCGCAGCTTCGGCATGTACTGCTTGAGCTGATCACCAGAGTGCAGGTCGTCCACCTCGACTGAAACGACGATCTGCAGAAACTGATCGCCGCTTTCCGGCACCAAGTTGACGGTGAACGGTTCGAAGGAGACGTATACCGGTGGCACTTCCTTTTCCGCCTTCTTTTTCTTTGGCGGCTTCGGTTTTTCGACCGGCGCCTCACCATCTTCCTCGGCGTGCTCGGCGTTCCCCTTCATCAGAAAAACCACCGCTCCGCCACCGATGCCGAGCAGCAAAAGGACGGCAGCAACAATGATGATCAGCATTTTTTTGCTGCTCTTCGCCGGCGGAGCGGCGGCACTATCTGCAGCGGGCTTTGCTTCCTTGGCCATTCAGCAACGTTTCTCCTGGGTTGAGAATGCTGTCCGACGAGCGCCGGGCAACGCGGGAATCCGGCAGGCGACGCTCAGGCGAAGGTGTCGACCAGTCCGTCACCGATACGTCCCGCCAAGCCGGAAGCAGACGGGACACCAGTTAAATCGCTACCTAGTATAGCCTTATCAGCCATCCCGCGGGGTGAGCGTGGCGCATGTTGCTGTTCTTCCGACGATTGCCGGAACGATTCGCTGCCAACGTTGACTTGACCGAGATCGATCCCGGCCGCAGCGAACATCTCGCGCAAGCGTGGCAGCGAACTTTCGAGCGCGCTGCGTACTTCGGCGTCGGCGGCGACGAAGGCGGCGGTCGCGCTGTTATCGGGACTCAGGTTGACGCTGATTTCGATCGCGCCGAGATGTGGCGGGTTGATCGTCAAATGCGCTTGCTGCTGGTCCTGATGCGCCAGCCACAGCACTTTGTGACCGAATTCGGCATTCCAGGCCGGATCGTGCAGCGGAGTGTGCAGCATTTGTGGTGCGACCGGCGAGTCGGCCTGCCCGGTCGGGTGGGGCACAGCCGGCGCACTGAACGGCAGTGAATTTGCAGACGGTATCGGCTGTGCCAGCGCGTCGGCAGGCGCCGTTTCGACTGGCCGCAGCGCCCACCGTTCACCGAGCCCGGCCGCGCGGCCGATTTCGGCAAAACTTGCCGGCCCGGGCTGTTCGGCGGCAGAAATGGGACGGGGCGACGCCTCTTGCCACGGCAAAAAGCGGCTGGCATTTGCCGGCAAAACATCGCTTCCGTGAGCGGATGTCGGTAGCGGCAACGCGCGTTTTTCCTGGCCGCTGCCTGGTCCAGGGCTGTCGGGTTCACCGACGACACCAAGCGGCATTTGCCGCTGGTTCCCAAACGCCAGGTCAGCCGTCTGTCCCGCATTGACGGTCGCCGGAGCACTCCCTGGCTGTGTGGCCACGGGCACCGCAACGGCGCCAGCAAGCGGGGTTGATGAGAAATGCGCCTCTGGCGGCTCGGCAATGGCGGCTGATGGCTCGCCTGCCGGAACTTGTTGATCGGCCAGGCCAGCGCGCGGACTGGCCTCGACAACAGCGCCCTGTGCCGCTGTAGCGGGCTGAGTCGACGCCGGTGCGCTGGCAAGTTCGAAACGCGGGTCATCGGTGACGGGCCGCGTGGCCGGCAAAGCAAGCTCCCCGGTGTAATCAGCCGTTACCGGCTGACGAACGGCGGGCGGCAAACCGTCGCCGGCAGCAGTCGTTGTTGGCAAACGGGAAGCAACAAGAAGGTCCATCGGGAAGGAGCGAGTTACTCCTTGACCAGCCACCACCTCGGTTGGCACGTCAATTCCGCGCCTGCTATCGTTCGTCACGGCCGCTGTCGGCTGCGCAGCCAGTGCCACGGCGATCGGCGTAGCGGTAAGCAACGGCAATGGTGGATCGGTGGCAACTCCCGACCCTGGCAGCCAACCAGTGAGATCCTCAGACGCGTCGTCCTTTGCAAGCGGGAAGGTCGTAGCGTCGGCAGGCGAGAGCACAGGCTGAGCGCGTGTCGACAAACCGAACAGCACGCTGGCGAAATCGACACCCTGTCCGGTGGCTGCCGAATTGTCGCCGCTGCTGCCGGCCGCACGGCCGGGTGCGGTCTGCCTGCCTGAAACAAGGTGTATGGCCATCTCTATTGCTCTCTGACAAAGGAATCGCCGTCAATGAAGCAAATAGAGTGCCTGCGATTGATCAGTGCGCCGATTCGTCGTCACTGCGTCGTGCGGCGAACGCGTCCTGCTCCTTCTGCTCCTGTTTGAGTTCGATGCGCGCCTCTTGGGCGCGATGACGGTCGGCCAAGGCGTCGATCGCTTTCAGCTTGCTGTGTTGTCGTCGCCATTCGGCCTGTCCGGCGGCGGTATGCGACTGCTGCGCGCTGAAAGCATGTTGTTGCTGTCCGATTGCTTCGTCGAGGCGATCAAGGAAATCCTGGTAATTCCGCCAATCAGCCGGCCGCAAGCCGTTTTGCGCCGCGGCGCGGAAACGGGCGAAATATTCGTCACGATACGTTTGCAACATCGTCAGTTTGCGCTGGGCATCCTGTTCGGCGGCAAGCAGTTCGGCCAAGCAACGGGTGGCTTCGTCCGTGCGGGTCTGCATCAGTTCGAGGACGGTTTGCAGCGAAAAAGGTTTAGCCATCGGAAATAAGTGCCTGGATCATTGCGCGGACTATTTGAAGCACCCCACTCAGCCCGGATTGCGGAACAAGGTTTGCAACTGCGCGACGCTGCTGTCGAAATCGGCCCGTTGGCTCAGACTCTGTTGCAACAGGCTCTCGAAACGCGGGTAAATGGCGATGGCCTGGTCGAGCTGCGGGTCCGAACCGGCGGCGTAGGCGCCGACGGCGATCAGGTCGCGCGAGCGCTGATAGCGCGAAAACAGCGTCTTGAAACGGCGGATGCTGTCGAGGTGCGGCGAGGTGACCAGATTGACCATCGCGCGCGAGATCGATTGTTCAATGTCGATTGCCGGGTAGTGACCGGCGTCGGCCAGCGTACGCGAAAGGACGATATGCCCGTCGAGAATGGCGCGTGCCGAATCGGCCACCGGGTCCTGCTGATCGTCACCTTCGGCGAGAACGGTATAGAAGCCGGTAATCGAGCCGCCGCCATCGCCGCCATTACCAGCACGTTCGACGAGTTGCGGCAGGCGGGCAAAGACCGACGGCGGATAGCCGCGCGTCACCGGCGGTTCGCCAATCGCCAGGGCGATTTCTCGTTGCGCCATCGCGAAGCGCGTCAGCGAGTCCATGATCAGCAGCACGTGCCGCCCTTGATCGCGAAAGTATTCCGCAATACACGTGGCATAGGCGGCACCCTGCAGGCGCATCAGCGGGCTGACGTCGGCCGGTGCGGCGACGACGACGGCACGCCGCAAGCCTTCTTCGCCGAGAATCTGTTCGATGAATTCCTTCACCTCGCGGCCACGTTCGCCGATCAGGCCGACGACGATCACTTCCGCGGACGTGTAGCGGGCCATCATGCCGAGCAGGACGCTCTTGCCGACGCCGGAACCGGCGAACAGTCCCATCCGTTGCCCGCGACCGACGCAGAGCAGCGCGTTGACTGCCCGCACGCCGACATCGAGCGTCGTGTCGATCGGCGCACGCGACATCGGGTTCACCGGCCGGCTTTGCAAAGGGCGCAACGACGAACCATGCACCGGACCGAGCCGGTCGAGCGGCCGGCCGGCGGCATCGAGCACACGTCCGAGCAAGGCTTCGCCGACCGGCACCTGCTTGGCACGATCGATCGATCGCCGTCGCGCCGGCGGCGGAAAGCCGATCCGCGGCGGTCGCGCCGGAATTTCCAGCGCAACGACGCGCGCGCCCGGCGACAGTCCATAGACGTCTTCGGTCGGCATCAGGTACAGGCGTTCGCCGTGAAAACCGACCACTTCCGCTTCGACTGGCGAACCGCCAGTCGGAAAGATGCGGCACGAACTGCCGAGCGGCAGCTTGAGTCCCGAGGCTTCCATGACCAGACCGTTGATGCGCGTCAGATGGCCACTCGGCAACAGCGGGCTGACCTGCGCCGTGGTACGCTGGCAAGCGTCGAGCAGCGCCCCCCAGGCCGCCAGATGTTTATTATCGGCGGGCGCGTCCATCGCTGGGCACTCCCGTTTTCTCGCTCAGCCAATCTTCGCTGACGCCGATCGCTTCGAGAACTCGCCGCCAGCGTGTTTCGACGGTGGCGTCGACTTCGCTGGCGGCCACTTCGACGCGGCAGCCGCCGGCAGTCAGTGTCGAATCGTCGAGAATCCGCCAGTTGCGGTGCTGCAGCAGTTCGCCCAACTGTGCGCGCACCAGTTCGCCGTCGGCTGGATTGACGAACAGCAACGCCTGACCGCCATGCACCTGCAGCGTGCTCACCGCTTCACGCACCACCGGCAGCAGCAATTCGGGCTGCAAGCGCAAGCTCTGTCGCAGGACCTGGCGGGCGATTTCGATGGCCAGCGCCAGCAGCTGATCGGCGATCTCCTGATCGACCCGAGCCAGCGCCTGCTGCAAACCGTCGACCAGGCTGGCGATCTGACTGGCGTTTTCCTGCGCGGCGAGCATCCCGGTCTGAAAACCTTCGGCATAACCGGCGGTATAGCCAGCGTGATGCGCTTCACGATGAATCTGCTCGATTTCTTCGGCAGTCGGCAAGGGAACCGCCGGTTCGGCAGGCGGTTCGACGGGGACTGGCGGCTCTTCGGCAAGCGGTTCCGGTGCGGGTGCTTCGACGACTTCTTCGTCGACCATCTCGTCGTCGGCTAACGTCGACGCACGTTGCTGCTCGTCGAAAGCGGCGATTTCCCAGCGCTGGTAAGCGGTCAGTTTTTCTTTGGGAATCAGCTTGCTCATCGCTCAGGCGTAGACCCACTCAGACCATTTCTTCGCCACCGGCGCCGCCGAGCACGAGCTGGCCTTCGTCGGCCAAACGGCGGACGACCTTGAGAATTTCCTTCTGCTCGGCTTCGACTTCGGACAAGCGGACCGGGCCACGCGATTCGAGATCTTCGCGCAGCATTTCCGAGGCACGCTGCGACATGTTCTTGAAGATCTTTTCGCGCAACGGTTCGCTGGCACCCTTCATGGCCAGAATCAGCGATTCCGACTGGATCTCGCGCAACAGCAGCTGGACGCCGCGATCGTCGAGGTCGAGCAGGTTCTCGAAAACGAACATTTCGTCGATGATTTTTTGTGCCAGATCCGGGTCGTATTCGCGAATCGAATCGACGACCATCGTTTCGTTCGCCGAACCCATGAAATTGAGGATGTCGGCGACCTTGCGCACGCCGCCCATCGCCGATTTCTTGATATTCGCCGAACCGGAAAGCAGACGCAGCATGACGTCGTTCAATTCGCGCAACGCTTCCGGCTGAATGCCTTCCAGAGTTGCGATGCGCAGGATGACGTCGTTGCGCAGTCGTTCGGTGAATTGCTTGAGAATGTCACTGGCGTGATCGGAAGCGAGATGCACCAGGATCGTGGCGATGATTTGCGGGTGTTCATTCTTGATCAGGTCGGCAACGGTCGGTGCGTCCATCCATTTGAGACCTTCGATGCCGTTGGTGTCACCGGGTTGCAGAATGCGCGAAATCAGGTTCGACGCCTTGTCGTCGCCGAGCGCCTTGGTCAACACCGAGCGAACGTAAGCGTCTGTATCGACATGCATCGCCGCCGAATTTTGTGCTTCACGGAGGAAATCGCTGATCACTTCGTCCATGCGGTCACGCGGCACCGACTTCAGGGAGGCCATGGCGTGACCGAGCTTTTGCACCTCCTTGGGACCGAGCAGCTTGAGGACTTCAGCCGCCTGGTCCGATCCCAGCGATATCAGCAGGATGGCGCTTTTTTCGATGCCGTCCTCAGCTGCCATTGACGCCCATCCATTCCTTGATGATCGCCGCTACGATGTGTGGGTCCTGTTGCGCCAGGGCGCGCAACTCGGCAAGTTTCTTCTCCAGCAATTCGGCAGCAGTCGGCACGGCTTCTTCTCCTTCTTCCTCGAAATTGTCCTCGTTTTCGCCGCCAGCCATGACATCGACTTGACCGCCGACGGTTTCGACGACCGGTGGCGGCGGCAACATCGTCCTGACCAGCGGACGGACGACTCCCAGCAGCAAATAGGCGATGATCGCGGCGATCGCCGCGTATTTGAACACTTCAACGGCGGTCGAGCGCGTTTCCGGATCGCGCCAGACCGGCAAGCCCTCGTCCTTCTCGACGAGGGTGAACGGCGCGTTGGCGATCGACAAAGTATCGCCACGCTCGTTGCTGAAGCCCATCGCTTCCTTGACCAGATCGTTGATCTGTTTGATTTCCGCATCCGGCCAGGGTTTGTTGGCCGGTTTACCGTCCTTGCCGAGTTCCTTGCGCTGATTGACCACCACCGCCGCCGACAGGCGTTTGATCGTCCCCACAGCCTGTTTGACATGGCGCACAGTCTTGTCGACCTCGTAATTGGTCGTCGAATTCTTGCTGGTGCTCAATGGCTGCCCGACACTGCCGATCGGCGCCTGCACCCCGGCGGCGTTGATCTGTCCGGGAATCGGCGCCGGCGGTTTGCCAGCGGTCGCGCCAGCCGCCGGCGGCTGCGTCAACGGAGCCGTCGCCGGCACCGGTGGCTGGTTGGTCAGCGCACCCGGGACGCCCTGGGCGCTCGGATTGGTACTCGCCGTTTCGCTGGTTTGCTGGCTGCGGATGCTGATGTCCGGCGGCGTGGTGTTCGGCCGGTGCGTCTCGGCCGTCTGCTCGGCTTGCGAGAAATCGATGTCGGCGGCGATCTGCACGCGGAAGTTGCCACTGCCGACGATCGGCGTCAGGATATCCTCGACGCGCTTGATGATGCTCGCCTCGACTTCCTGGATATATTTCACCTGCGTCGGGTCGAGCCCGGCTTCGAGCAGTTTGCTCTTCACCTGCGAAATCAGCGCGCCGCTCTGGTCGAGCAGCGTCACGGCGGAGGGCGCCAGTTGCGGCACGCTGGCGGCGACCAGATTCTGGATGCCGGCTACCTGCAGCGGCTCGAGCGTCCGTCCCGGATACAGATTGAGCATCACCGATGCCGACGGTTTCTGTTCCTCGCGCATGAAGACGCTGGGCTTGGGAATCGCCAGATGCACCCGCGCCACCTGCACGGCGCCGATCGATTGAATCGTGCGCGCCAGTTCGCCTTCGAGACCGCGCTGATAGTTGATCTGCTCGGCGAACTGGCTGATGCCGAACTTCTGCGTCTCCATCAGTTCGAAACCGACCGCGCCGCCGCGCGGCAAACCCTGCGTCGCCAGACGCAGGCGAACGTCATGCACCCGGTTGGCGGGAACCAGGATGGCGCTGCCGGAATCATTGAATTTGTACGGCACGTTCATCTGCTCGAGCGCGGCAATGACCGCGCCGCCGTCGCGCTCGGTGACGTTCGAGAAGAGAATCTTGAATTCGCTTTGCCGGAACATCAGCGCCGCGACGACGAGCAACGCAATCACCGCCGCGATGGCAACCATGAACAGCACTTTTTGCCGGTTGTTGAGCCGTGCCCAGGCCTCGCGGGCACGATCGAGCGGAGAGGTCGCGCCGGGGGTCTCAGAAATCTCGGTTTCGGCTGTCGCCATGCGTCCAGTACAGGGTAAGGCCTGCGGCGGCAGGCAAAATGTACGATAAAACGGAAAAATACTCTGTTATTGTAGCGGCTAATCGCACCGATCTAGGCAAACCATCAGGGAAGTCGTTGATATGTCGAGCGCTGAAAACAAGGCGCAGGAATTGCAACGCGCCTTCGATGTCTTCAATCAGGTCTCGCAAACGCTGACCCAGTCGTATCAGGAACTGCAGGGCCGGGTCGAATCGCTGACCGTCGAACTGGCAGTGGCCAATGGCGAGTTGCGCCGACAGTACGAAGCCAAGGAAGCGCTTTCCGAACGTTTGTCGCTTCTGCTCAACGCGTTGCCGGCCGGTGTGGCGGTACTTGACAGCGCTGGCGTGATCAGCGAAGCCAACCCGGCGGCGTGCCGCATGTTCGGCGCAGCGCTGGTCGGTGGCCACTGGGCAACGCAGCTGCAGTCGCGGCTGCTGCCCACCGAAGCTCCAACGGAATGGCTGCTCGGCACGCGCCGTCTGTCCATTGCCGAAAGTCCGCTCGACTCGGCGGGCGGCCACATTCTGCTGATCCACGATCTGACCGACGCCTATCAGATGAAGGCCGAAGTCGAACGCAATCAACGGCTGGCGGCGATGGGCGAAATGGCCGCTTCGCTGGCACACCAACTGCGTACACCGCTGGCCGCCGCCCTGCTCTACAGCGCCAACCTCGAACAGGCCGAACTGAGCGAAACCGCGCGATTGCGCTTCGCCGGTAAGGCCAGCACGCAGCTCAAGCGACTCGAAAAGCTGATCCAGGAAGTCCTGTTGTTCGCGCGTGGCGAAAGTCTCGGCCGCGAGCCGCTGTTGATCACCGAACTGCTCAACGATGCCAGACAGACCGTCGAAGCGCTGTTTGCCGAGAAACAAATCACTTTGCGCGTGCACTGCGCCAACGAAATCTGCTTCCCGGGAAATCGCAAGGCCCTGGCCGGCGCCTTGATCAACCTGCTCGAAAATGCCTTGCAAGCTTG
>WBZT01003518.1_pt1 | contig 10234 bp, 4 predicted proteins | sample 5204241 | NCBI WGS metagenome assembly WBZT01 (sample SAMN12344358, study PRJNA552823) | activated sludge metagenome | biome: Activated sludge suspended growth; feature: Nitrification reactor; material: Wastewater; isolation source: activated sludge from nitrification reactor of wastewater treatment...
AATCCGGATTTGCCAGGTGTTCGCCGATGGCGCGCCGCACAGGAAGCTCTACGCCGTCTTCGACGACTCCCTCCAGGTGCAGATCGATGGCTTCCTTTACGGACAACAGCGCGTCGTCAAATGTGTCGCCGGCCGGGAGGCATCCGCCGACGGGTCGAGGACCGTGACGCCGAAATGTACGCCATCATTCGTATGCAGGAGCAAAGGAAAGCGCGCCAGCCTCCTGCTTCCATCCCGCCTGTTCGAGAACGCTTTGCAGTGTACCGGCGAGGAGGTCGCTGTCAGGGTGTTTGACCGTGACCAATCCCGGCCTGGACGGATGCTCGAAGGGATGATGCGATCGCCCGGCACGCGCCAAGTTCACCCTTGCGTCGCATCCCGCTGGCCACGGCTCGACCATCCGTGCGCCCGGCACCGCGCCGCGACTACCGCATCGCCTGCGCCGGCAGCCACTCGGCGAGCCGGCGCAGATCGAGATGCCGTTCGACCGCGTCGGCGAGTCGGTCGATGTCGTGCTCGCGGCGCCGGAGCGGGTCGAAATCCTGATTCGGCCGATGTCCGGCCCAGGCGAGCAGCGCCGCCAGCGCCGGTGGGGAGTCGAACAGACCGTGGCAATAGGTCGCGAGAATCTGCCCGTCGTCCGACAGCGCGCCATCGGGCTGCCCGGCGAGGATCGCCGCCGGCCGGTTCAGGGCGGCACCGCGGGTGACGCCCATGTGGATGCGGTAACCCTGCAGCATCGCGGCTCCCGGGAGCTGCAGCGGGCCGCTGACGTTCTGCAGCGTCTTCTCGGTGGACAGGCTCGTTTCGTAATCCAGCCAGCCGAGCCCCGGCATGCTGCCGGCCGGTCCTTCGAGCCCGAGTGGATCGTGCAGTTGACGACCGAGCATCTGCAGGCCGCCGCAGATGCCGATCAGCTTGCCACTGTAGCGCAGATGGCGGGCGATCGCCGCTTCCCAGCCCTGCGCGCGCAGCCAGGCGAGGTCGGCCTGTACCGCCTTCGAACCCGGCAGCACGATCAGATCGCACGCTGGCGGCTCCTCGTTCGGTCCGACGAAGCGGAAATCGACTTCGGGGTGGAAACGCAGCGGGTCGAGGTCATTGTGATTCGAAATCCGGGGATAGACCGGCGCGGCGACGCGCAGCCCGGCCGCCGGCCGGCTCGCCGCCTCGCGCGGTAGCGCGTCCTCTGCGTCGAGATAGAGGCCGTGCAGGTAGGGCAGCACTCCGAGCACCGGCTTGCCGGTCCGCTGCTCGAGCCAGCGCAGGCCGCTTTCCAGCAGACCGATGTCACCACGAAAACGGTTGATCACGAATCCCTTGACGCGCGCCTGCTCGGCAGGGGACAGCAGGTCGAGCGTGCCGCAGAAATGCGCGAAGACGCCGCCGCGATCGATGTCGGCGATCAGGATCACCGGGCAATCGACCGCCTCGGCGAAGCCCATGTTGGCGATGTCGCGGTCGCGCAGGTTGATCTCGGCCGGGCTGCCGGCGCCTTCGACGAGCAGGCATTCGTACTGGGCGCCTAGGCGCCGCCACGATTCCAGCACGGCGTGCATGGCGCGCGGTTTGTAGGCATGGTAGTCGCACGCGTCGAGGTCGCGCAGCGCCTTGCCGTGAATGATCACCTGCGCGCGCTGGTCGGTTGCCGGTTTCAGCAGCACCGGATTGAAATCGGAGTGTGCCGGCAGGCCGGCAGCGAGTGCCTGCAGTGCCTGCGCGCGGCCGATCTCGCCGCCGTCGACGGTGACCGCCGAATTGAGCGCCATGTTCTGTGGCTTGAACGGCGCGACGCGCACGCCGCGGCGACGCAGGATGCGGCAGAGGGCGGTGACCAGCATGCTCTTGCCGGCATCCGAGGTGCAGCCCTGTACCATCAGGCTGGGGGTGGGAGCTCCGTTCATCGTAGAATCCAACTTTTGTCGCCCTCGATTGTCGCATGCCGATCCTGTGTTTCCCCGCACCTGCCCGCCGTCGCCGATCGGAACTGCTGGCGTGACCCATTGCTGGTGGAGACCGATTGTCGCTGCCTGGCTGCTCGCGGCGGCCCAGTACGCCCTGGCCGAGGTCCGCGTGGTCGACGATAGCGGCGCGACGATTCGTCTCGCGCAGCCGGCGAAGCGCATCGTCAGCCTGGCGCCGCACCTGACCGAAACGCTCTTCGCTGCCGGCGCCGGCGAGCGCATCGTCGGCACCGTCGAATACAGCGAGTACCCGCCGGCGGCACGCCGGATTGCACGCGTCGGTGGTTATTCGCGGATCGATCTGGAACGCGTCGTCGCGCTGCAGCCCGATCTGATCATCGCCTGGCAGAGCGGCAACGTCGCCGCACATATCGATCGCTTGCGCAGCATCGGAGCTCCGATCTATCTGTCGCAGCCCAATCAGCTCGCCGACGTCGCTGGCGAGATCGAACGCTTCGGGGTGCTGGCCGGGAGCAGCGCGGCTGCCCATCGCGCCGCCGAAAGCTTCCGCGAGCGTCTGGCCGGCCTGCAGAAACGATACAGCCAGCGCCCGCCGGTGCCGACCTTCTACCAGATCTGGAAACAGCCGCTGATGACCGTCGGCCGCCGGCAGATCATCTCCGACGTCATCCGCCTGTGCGGCGGCGAGAACGTCTTTGGCCAGATCGAGGCAATGGCGCCGACGGTCGATGTCGAAGCGGTGATCGCCGCCAATCCCGAGGCGATCGTCGCCAGCGGCATGGACGAGGCGCGACCCGAGTGGCTCGACGACTGGAAACGCTGGACCACACTCACCGCCGTCGCGCGCGGCAATCTGTTCTTCGTTCCGCCAGACCTGATCCAGCGTCACACGCCACGCCTGCTCGACGGTGCCGAGCGTCTCTGCCAGCAACTGGAAACGGCGCGCAGCCGCCGCCCGGGGAAATGATCGCGACCGACGCGCATGCCCGGGCCTATGCCAAGCGCGTCCATCGGGAAGGTTTCGCCGGTCCGAACGGCGCGGTGATGATGGCAAAGCCGTTACCCGGCAGCGTCATGGTCGCTGCGAGACCCGTAGTAGTTGCTGCCAGGCCACACCGCGGCCGGGCAAATCGGCGCAAGGGATACCGCCAGCCGCCTGTCGGACTCGGACTGGGCCAAGTCGGCCGCGGGAAGAGGGAAGACCATGCTGGGTCCTCCAGATTTCTCCCAGAATGACCTTGGCCCACTGTTCGCTGGCAACCCGTGCGCAACTGCGCTCGTCGCCCACTTCTTTGCGAGCAGCCGCTACGCTGCTCGCTACGCACGATCCTCAACTCTCTTCCATCGACCCGACAGATCGAGAATTGGCCACACCGCCCGACATACGCATCGCGAGCAAGCCAAATAATGCGAGGAACAGCGAGCCGGGAAGAGGAATCGATGTTCCGGACGAATCTCGGATCTGGAACGCCAGGTTACCCGTCGGATCTGAAGACCAAGGATCGCCGTCCACGAATCGATAGAAGTTCTCTCCTGTCGCACTGCTGAGCAGCCAGTACCAGACCGCATTCGGGTCACCGACGTCGAAGGCGTTGACAACCGATAGGTACCAGTCCGTCCCGCCCGCCAGGCTCAATGGCGCAAACGCGAGGTCGAAGCGATAGACCGGAGCCCCCGTTTTGTCGAAAAGGGAAGTCGCGGACCGCGTCGGCTGCTGGGTGATCGTTGTCGCCGGAATCGTCTTCGGTCCCGCGCCAGCGTTGCTCGCGAAGATCCGAACACTGAACGCATCCACCGGCAAGGTCGCAGGATCCTGGGAATACGATCCCCACCAGCTCAGGCCGGTCACTCCGGTAGTCATCGACAGCGCGAAGCCATCTGCACTTTGTGCAGCCGATATGCTGGGAAACGCGTCAGCGCCATCGACGGGTGCCTGCTCGAAGACTACAGCGGGCGATGCTACATTAACTGCTGACACCCACAGAAGCACCGCCAAGACGGCACGGGCCGTCGCCGATTCCAGCCAGGACGAACACGTCCGATGCGGATGTCCGCTTGATCCCATGATTGTCATTGCATCCCTCCATTCAGAGTTTCGAGAGAGCTGTGGCACGTTGCCTAGCCAGCCCAGAACAAATCGACATATCCGGCGGTAAAGGTCACCGAGTCGATCAGGAAGTCGCTGCCATGCAGTCCCAAGCTGTTGGCGAACGGATCCGTGCCGTAGCCATCGCCATCCGCGTTGCCATAGGCGCCATAGACGAAATCGCCACCTTTCTGCGCGCCAGCCGAGAACACCGCCTGACTGAACCCGTCCTCTGCCGCAACCGTGACCTCCCGCGAACCGTCGAGCCTGTCCGCATAGAAGAAGGTTTCCTTGGCCAGTCGGCCATCGGAGTCGAACAGTTGCAAGCGCCCAGCCTCGCTGAAGCCGGTGCCGTCGTCATCACGGGTGAAGCGACTGAGATGGAAGCTGATCTGGTTAGCCTCGTGGTCTAGCAGAAAACGCAGGCCTTCGGTGCCGTCGATTTCCTGCAAAACTGCACTGGTTGCCAGTGTCTGGCCGCTCACTCCGAGGTCACCGGCCGATACGTCGCCGCCAGCCAGGACGCCACTGCCGGCACTGGAGAAAAGCACGCCGCTGTAGGACTCGGACGCGTCGCTCAGATCGGCCTTGTGCGTAATCGTCACACCGTCGTGGCTCCAGCTTCTCGCCCAGGCGCTGCTGTCCGACCGTGACGGACGCGCTGGCGCATCGCCGATGGTGAAGCTGCTGCTGTCGTCGTTGAGGATCGTTCCCGTGGCTTCTGCAATACCAAGCGCACCGTTTACCGGATCGTGGAGCGTGATCGTGAAGCCCTCCTGCGCTTCGATCTCCTTATCGCCGGCTACCGCAACGTGCACGATCTCCTTGGCACTTCCCGGAGCGAAAACGACAACCCCGGCAGGCAAGGATCCGCCGGCGAAGTCACTGGCATCGGCAACTCCCGAGACACCGTAGGAGACGCTCGTTTCCACCGATAGGTCGCCACTGCGACAGACTACGAAACTGAAGTCGGTGACCCCGATATTGCCTTCCGCGCCACGCGCGTCTCGCGCCGCGATCGACAGGGTCGGGGCGTGCCACAGGTCGTCGTTCTCGATCATGGCAATTGCAGAGGCAACCGCCAATGTTGCATTGGTCGCGTTGCTCAGATTGACCGAGAACTGCTCGTCCGGCTCAATCGTCGTATCGCCGGTCACGGCGACGGTGATCGCCTGCTCCACCTCTCCCGGCGCAAACGTGACCGTTCCCGACGGCCAGGTGCCGCCGAAGTCAGACTGGTCTGCGGGGTACGGCCCTGTACCTGCGAGCGAGAAGTCGACGGTACTCGTTCCGCTCGTATCGCCCGAACGGTGCACGACAAAGCTGTACAGCGTCGCACCGTTATCGCCCTCCGCCTTGCTCGGATCATGAGCGACGATCGACAGCATCGGAGGTGGCAATACGTCGTCGTTGAGAATAGTTGCGTTCGCGGCGAAAGTGCCCAGCGATGCGTTAACCGGGCTCGACAATTCGAGCACCATCGCTTCGTTCGCCTCTGCGAGCTGGTCTCCGCGTACTCGAACGACTACGTCCTTGATTGTTTCACCGGGTGCAAAGGTGACCACTCCGGCTGGAACAATGTCGTCAACAAAGTCGCTCGAATCCACACTCCCCGAAACCGAATACGCGACTTTGGCCTCGCCCGTGAGATCGCCGGAACGCGAAACGGCAAAAGTGAAGTCGGTCTCGCCCGTGTCGCCTTCTAGCTTTGCCGACTCCTCGGACGCAATTCCGACCGAGACCAACGAATCGTCGTTGATGATCAGCGCGTTTGCACTGCCGACGTCGATCGTCGCGTGCGTCGGTGCCGACAGTACAATACCGAAGCTCTCGTCGCTTTCCAGGGCGACGTCTCCCTTGATACCCAGCGTGAGCAACTTGAAGTCCTGACCCGCCTCAAACATCAGCACTCCACTACCAAAGCCGCCGACGAAATCGTCGCCATCGGCTGGGCTTGGGCCGTTACCCACGACGTCGTATTTTACCGTGCTGCTCACAGCGAGGTCACCGGAGCGGACCAGCGCAAATCTAACGCTGGTCCCCTCGCCGCTTCCTTCCACCGGATCGGCGCCAATCCTCCAGATCGAGAGAGACGGTGCGGGCAGGTCGTCATTGACGATCGTCGAACTTACGCCGCTTCCGACCACTACGCCGCTTGAAGGGTTGCTGAGGTGGACGAGGAAGCCCTCATCGGCTTCAGCGTCCACGTCTCCTGCTACCGCGATGGTGAGATCCTTCTCCACATCGCCGACGCCAAAGGAAATCGTTCCCGCAGGCAAGACCCCTCCAAAGTCGGTGGCATCGGCTGGATTGCTACCGACCGGGCTGACGACAAAGTCAACGGTTGTTGCTACGTCAATGTTTCCACCGCGCGTGACGGCGAAGGTGAATTCCGTAATTCCCTCATTCCCTTCAGCACGCGAAGGCATGTCCGAAGTGATCGAGTGGCGGGTGACGAATGCATCGTCGTTCACGATCATGCCGATGGCGCTGTGTGTTCCAATAACGCCATGAGATGGACTGGCCAGACTTACCTGAAAACGCTCGTTGTGCTCGAGCAAGCTATCGCCTGCAATGGCAAGTCGCAAAGTTTGCTCAGTTTGCCCTGGGGCGAAAGCCAGCGTTCCGCTCGGCAACACACCGTCGGAAAAGTCGTCGTTGTCAACTGGATCGGAACCCAAGCCGGAAACCGCGAAATCGATCGTAGCCGCGTCCCGCGAGTTGTCCGTTCGCGTCACGCGGAAACTGAATTCGGTTGTTTCGCCGTCGTTCCCCTCGGGGCGGATCGCATCAATCGCCTCGATGGCGTACCGTGGCAGCAGAGTGCCATCATCGTTCGCGACGGTGACCGTCGCGCTGTTTCTCGCAAGGACCACTCCAGCCTGCGCCGAGTCGTCGACACCGATCTTGAGCGTCAGCTGCTCGTCGTTCTCGACGGCCAGATCACCAGTCACCGGAATCGTGATGGTGCACAGCGTTTGCCCATCGGCGAAATGAACCACTCGCGCGGGCAATGCGCCTCCGAGATCGTCGGCGTTTACCGGCGAAAACGGGCCGCCGGCGACGTGATAGGAGACGTTCAACTCGCCGGAGATATTGTTCGTCCGATACACGTCAAATAGCAAATTCGTCGTCCCGGCATTTCCTTCGGGTACGCGGTCGGACCTCGCGGCGACGGTCAGTACAGACTGCGGCATTTGTGGCTCAGCGACGACTTCCAGCGGGGTAACGGGATCGCCCACTTGCGTCGCCCCGATCACATAATCCGGATCGTGGGTCAGCGCGAAGTCGAGGATCGCCCCCTGGCGCACCACGGGATCGGTAATTCCGGCCGCATCGACCTGGCGTGTCGCCTCTTCCACTACCGTTGGAGGCAGCATGTCCAGCGTCACCGCATGACTCGGGATCGACCGGTCGGTGAAGGTCTGCGTGTTTTCGCCAGGCGAATAGTCGAACAGCGACGTGGCGTCGCTGACCCGCCAGGATTCGGCAAAGGCACCATAGAGATCGGCAAAAGCGACCGGCTGGGCAAGAACCGTACCGTCTGCGAGCGCAAGGTCATCGTGCGTGTCCTGGTTGAAATTGCCGAGCAGGCCGCGCACCGACCCCGGCTGGCGGCCATTGGCCAGCATCAGACCGAGGTCCAGATGACTGCCGAAATCCTCGACACTGACCACGTCCCCCGCTGCCGTGGTGATCGTAAAGACGGTACCGCTACGCTCGACGCTACCCCCGCCAACCGACGTGGAAGTGCCGTCAGCGAGGCTGATCACCGCACCGTCAATGCGCAAGATATCGGGCCGATCCGTATCGACGGTCACGCGATGCCCCGCGGCGACCTCGACGGCGATCGCGCTGATGGACGAGGCCAAGTTTCCCACGGGCTTCGTTCGCATCTGCACCGAAAGCGGTTCGCCCGCGATGCTCTCGACGAGCACGAACTCGCCGGCGGCCTGAAAGTCATAAGCGAGACCGTCGAGCGTGATCATGTGGGGATCACCCCGTGGTCGGGTGGGCGGGTCGTCATCCAGGATCGTTCCATGGGCGCTCACGTTGTCCAATATCACGGTGTCCATCCCCGGATCGAGAATGGTGACCGTGTAATGCCGATCGGGTGCATTCACCGTGTCGTTTGCCGAGGGCACATATATCCTCGCAGTCGAACTATTCTTGGCAAATGTTATGCTGCCCTGCCCGGAAACGTCTCCTGTAATCTCGTAACTCAAAGTCAACGGTGCATTGATGTTCCCCATCCGCGATACCTGAAAAACCGCGGTCTGTCCTTCGGGCACCGACTGGGAGTTGCCGATACTAACCGTCTGGCCGCAATGGAGCAGCGTTACGCTTCCACCTCCGGTCAGTTGAATAAGCGTATCGAGGATGCCATCGCCCCCATAATCCACAAGACTCTTTGACAACCGGGAAGTACCGAAATACTCGAGCCGGTCATTCCCCTCTTCATAATCGTGAATGTAATCGTCCCCGTTGCCGGACTGCAGGTAAAAGACATCGCCACCGCTACCGCCGAAAAGATCGTCGTTTCCCCCACCACCCGCTATGAAGTCGATGTTTCCCCCGCCGTAAATCGTGTCTTCGCCGTCGCCACCGTACAGGGTATCCTGGCCAGAGGCTCCCCGGATAATGTCGCTCCTCGCCGTGCCGTCCAGGTGGTAGTCGTACCCGAGTACCGATCCGCCGCCGGGAATTGGAACAACAATATTCCCCACCGTGAGCTGATGAACATAGTTCCCCGGGCGATTGGCCGAGTAGTCGAAACCCACCGCGTTCAATATGGTGGCCGTCGTCTCGTGGCAATTCGGACCAAACACCGAGTAGCCCAGGTGCAGGGCATCGACATTCCTCGCCTGCTGTTTCATCACGTCCCAAACGTCTGCCGGATTTCGCGTGCCGAGGTCCAGAATCGCGGCGTTGGACTGCACATAATGGTCCCTGAATCTTGCATCCTTGGTTGCGCTCAAGGGGACGTCAATCGCAACCATCAATGGCGCCGACAAGCCGTCGTTATGTTCCGATATCGCCCTTTCCTCACCGAACTCCGGCTTGTAGATCAGATAGGAATGAACGCCATAATACGTTCCAACCCACTTGTCGAATGCCAAAGTAAACAGGTCCATAGGCCTGCACTCGACTGCAATGTGCGAGTCATCCATGATCAGTGCGGTAGCCAAAGCATTGCCGCTACTCGCCGCCGTCGACTGGGCCATGGCCGCGTGCTGCGACTCATCCGCCGGTTTCGGCGCAACCCAACTCGCGCTCACCTGGAAAGACTCGCTCCCTTCCACGTCATCGTCGGCGGAAACGGGCACGCTGATGGTTTTCTCGAACTCACCCGCCGCGAAGCTGATCGTCCCCGAAGGATACGCGCCACCGAAGTCGTTGGCGTCTGCTGCATTCTGGCCGATTCCCTCGATCCGGTAACTTACATCCAGGGCAGCGGACAGGTCACCGTTCCGCTGCACGAGGAAAGATCGGAGCGAGCCGGTTTCGCCTTCCGGTGCGGCTGCTTCCACCGGGGTAATGCTGACTCCGATCATTCCATCGTCGTCAAGAATGGCCGTTGTCGCCGTCGCGACGTCAATTACCGCGTTATCTACGGCGGCAATCTTGACCACGAAAGACTCATTGGGTTCGGCTTGAGTATCTCCGGCCACATTCACGACAATCTCGCGCGAGGTTTCGCCAGGAGCAAAGGTAACCGATCCCGCAGGAAAACCACCGCCGAAGTCTGTGGTGTCGGCTGATTCGCTTCCGTACCCCTCGACGTGGTAAAAAACAGTCGAGGATGCCGTGAGATCTCCACTGCGTGAGAGCTCAAAGCGGACGCCCTTCGGACCGACGTTTCCTTCCGGTTGGTAAGCAGCGACAGCCTGAACGGAAACGGTGGCCGGGAGATCGTCGTTGATCAGCCGTGCGCCCGCGGCGGCAATTCCGAGCGTCGCACCGATCGGGTTGGCGAGAGTGACCAAGAAATCCTCGTCCGGCTCGATTTCGAGGTCCCCCTTGGCTGCAATCGTGATTAACTTGAACGCTTCGCCGGCAGAGAAAGTCACTGATCCGGCTGGCCACTGGTCGCCAAAGTCCGAGGAATTCGTCGGGTTTTCCCCGCTGCCGGCAACGGCAAAATCTACCGTAGACGCCTCCGCCAGACTTCCTGTTCGAGTGAGGAGAAACTCAAATGCAACGTCGCCGCTGTTCCCTTCGA
>WBZT01002795.1_pt1 | contig 10231 bp, 10 predicted proteins | sample 5204241 | NCBI WGS metagenome assembly WBZT01 (sample SAMN12344358, study PRJNA552823) | activated sludge metagenome | biome: Activated sludge suspended growth; feature: Nitrification reactor; material: Wastewater; isolation source: activated sludge from nitrification reactor of wastewater...
ATGTGCGTATGGCAGTGCTCGCCCAGCTCGACCATGATCCAGCGGCGGCCCATTTTGTGGGCCGCAGCGCCGGTCGTTCCAGAGCCGGCAAACGAATCCAAACCAAGGTCACCCGGATCGGTTGAAATCTCCAGAATGCGGGCGATTAGATCTTCCGGCTTTGGCGTCTCAAACTGAGGCGTTTCACCAAAAATGATTTTCTGGTGAGCTTTTGTCTGCCTCGTTGTATCCAAGTCAGCCCAAATGGTCGGCCAAGGGCGTGATGGAGAGTCCGGCGCGTATTCTCTGGTGTATGGAACCCACCGATTTATCCCATTCAGCTCTCGTTGCTTCCAAACCAACTCCCCTTTTTCCAGCAGGTCATCGACACCTTTTTGCCCCATCGCCCAACGAGCCTCTTGGCCGTCATCATGTATCGGGTAAACGTCGACTCTATCCGGTCCCTTTATTGGAAAGTACATAGACGGACGATCAAACCGAAGACTGTTCTTGCCGTTCTTTTTTAGTAGCCGATCTCGATATGGCCGGTCGGACTGAGCATCGGGCTGTCGATAGGCACTAAGTATTGATTCATCTTGTTTTTGTCTAAACCGAGCACCCCCCGGAATTTTCATATAGCACAGGACGTATTCATGGTCTGGCGACAAAGCACCTTTGTTGTCGTTTGGACTATCTACTTTCCTCCAGATAAACGAAGTAACGAAAGATGCCCTACCAAAAACCTCATCGCAGGTCACCTTGAGATAATGAGTTTCGTTATCGTCGATTGTGATCCACAACGCGCCATCGGCGGACATCAATCGTCGAATGACTTCCAGTCGATCCCTTATGAGAGAAAGCCATATCGAGTGCTGCACACCATCGTCGTAATGCGCAAAGGCACTGCCCGTGTTGTACGGCGGGTCGATAAAAACGCATTTAACTTTTCCAGCGTAGTCCTGCTCCAAGGCTTTCAATGCCAACAGGTTATCGCCAAAGATCAGTTGATTGTCGAAAAAGTCGGCGCTGGTGACACGGTGCTTCGCGTGATAGCTCTTCTCGGGGTCAGCCAACAAAATGCGCGGCTCCAACTTCGGTCGCACATCTTTGCCGATCCATGTCAGTTCTAGTTTTTGTTTCTTACTCATTACTCTGATTCCGGGTTTTCTGGAGCGTCTGGCGCTTCTGGTGATGGCACTTGTTGCCAGTCTCTCGCAATCGCGTCCCAATCGACTTTGCGGTCTTCGCCCGACCACACCGCCCAAAAATCTGGATCATTGGATTTTGGCTGCTGGTGATCCGGCAAGGTGTTCATCTGGACCAATACCGGCAGTTCGGATGCCCATCCCAGCAAGATGGCGTGGCGTGATGGCAATGACGGCAAGTCGCGCAGCAGGCCGCGCAGGTTGTCGGGCACCAGCTTGTGCACGAGTTCCTGATCACGGTCATTGCTGATGCGATGCAGCAGATAACTATTGCATTGGGATAGAACAGTAGGAGATAGCTCGCTAGGACGCTGTGACGAGAGCACCAGTCCCAAACCGAATTTGCGTCCTTCACGGGCGATTTTCTCAAAGACCTGGCAGCAAATGACAGCGGCGTTTTGGTTCTCCGAATCATCGTGATAGCGCTTGATAAAGGTGTGCGCCTCTTCCATCACCAACACGGTTGGCAATGTTTTCCCGTGGTTAAGTTTTCGGTAGCGCTGCAAAGCTTCCAGCGTCATGCGGGCGATAACGGCGGTAATGATATGTACAACCTCGGCGGGCACCAGTGACAGGTCGATAACTGTTACCGATCCGTTGGAGGCTTGGTCGTCGCCGATATAGCTCGACAACCACCCGTCCAGTGTTACGTCCTTAGTGTCACTGGTAACCGTTTTCATGCGGCTGTCTGAAAGCATTGTGCGGATACGCATCACCATGAAATCGACAAACTGAGTGACATTTTCTTGCTGCGCTACCAAATCAATTTGATCTGCCAGGTCAGATCCATTAAATGGCAATGGGCAACTTTCTTCAGGCCCTTCTTGATAAATGACTCCCCCTAATGCATCTATCAATACTGTGATCGAATCAGAAATGGCTAATATTTGGCCTTGGGTAAAGGCACGGAAATAATGATTCCCCGGGGGGTATTCCTTAATGGTTGCCTGTACGGCAGTATCAATAGCCGATATGGACTCATTGAACATGTCGGATAGCTCAGGAAACTCTTCTTTCCTAATCCTCAAATCGTCCAAATAGGCTTTGAGCCTAAAACCAAATTTAGTCTCCTCGGATTTTTCAAGGCCATTACGAACGGCTGCTCTTACCTGCATCAGCAAAGCTGACATAAATCGTCGAAGACTGATTTTTTTCTCTTCGGTCGTTTCTTCGACTCGGGGCCTTCCAGCCTTAACCTCTCGGAGCGCTCGCCGTAGAGTCGGGCGTTGTGTTTTTCCACTAGCTTGCGAGAAAACGGCCCATTCCTCGCTGTTCCAGAACCACAACGGCACTTGAAGCTGCTCAATACCGTCGCTAGGTTCCACCGCGAATACCCTCACCTTGCTCATATCCCGGAATGTATTGGCATACTCGCCATTCGGGTCCAGCACGATAAATCGGGCATTCGGCTCTGTGCCGCCACGCGCTTGTCTCGCTTCATCCATTGCCCAACGGATCAGGCCCGCCACTGAACATGATTTTCCGCTACCGGTGTTACCCAGTACCGCCAGATGGCGACCGAAAAGACGGTCGGGATCAATTTTTACTTCCGCATTTGCCGCAAGGGGGCTAATGCCAATCTTGACCCGACGGTTTGCCCCAGACGCGACAATATCGCGTAGCTGATTGTTCGTAGGCAGTAGTACGGGATCGCCAACCGTTGGGTAAGCCTCTACGCCCCGCCGGAAAACGTAACGATCATCACCACTCGAAGATTTTCCGTCGTACATCAGGCAACCGAGCGGGTTAAGGCTCAGCTTGCGCAGTGGGTACGGTAGATCAACCAGCCCAAAATCCTGCATTCCTTTACGCTTTGGGTATTGAGAGCGCTCGATGGTGATCCATTCCACCTGCGCTACTAGATAGCCTTCGTCGCTGGGAACCAGTACATAGCCGTTGATGCGTGGAAACGAACGCGGAGTAGCCGTATTCAGAGCAATGGAGTCTGGCGCTTCAATATCAAGTAGCACCTTAATTTCATCAGGGGAGACGAAGTCGATGCTACCGATACGCAGGGAATCTGCGTAGGCCAGGGGCGAGACAGTCATATCAGATCGCTCACATCAAACTCACCTTTTCCCACTGATGGCGAAGGGTGTTGTTCCGTACCAAAGCGTTGCCTCAGTAACTCGCTCATACGGAAAGTTGTCTTGTCGATGGCGGCCTTGGGAAGGAAAGTTTCGGTCAGCGTCGATAAATCCGCCAGCGCGGGTCCTATCAACAAACTGACTTGCGATGGCCGTCCAAGCTCCTTGTAGGTTTTCATGATGCGTCCAAGCGGATCGTCGCGGGAAATCACTACTAGGTGTGTAGAGGGAATCGTGAGCATGTCGCGAACGACGCGATTGATATGCTCATCGCCAAAGCTATAGCCGTAAGTAACCAGCGTGCTGTTAGGACGACAGACGCCAGCGGCTAGGTCTCGGAATAATTCAACATAGGGATAGTCCGATGTTTCTCGATCCTTTGCTGCATTGGGGTAGATCATCAGCTTATGTACGCTTGCCCCTTGCAGTCCGGGAGCTTTCAAAAATGGATCGACGCTCTCCATGCCAAACGGCACCCCTATTCGACGGATATCCTTACCCGTCTCCACCCAGTCCACGGAGCCATGCAGTTTGGTAAAGCGGGCAACGCCTTCTAAATATCGAGGCTCACCGCGAATCCCGGGCGGGTTGTAGTGCATATCCAAATCCAGACGAGACGAACGGAAAATCGGCATCAGATTGCCAAGGAAACGATCCAGTAGGTGCAACCCAGCGAGTTCCGCTCCAGCTTCGATTAGGCGGTCGTAGTTGGTCGTAAAAATGTTCAGACGATCGCGCGACCCCGTGCGACTGGAAAAACTCATCAAGAACGTTACGAGGGTATTAAACGCCAGCTCACGATTGGTATCCGGTGCGGCGGCAATTCCCGCTTCGTTCTTAAGAATGGACTTCGCAAATATCGCTAACGTTTGACGCAGTTCTTCGCGCAGTCTTAGCGCTTCCTCCGACTTACCGAGAATCTCCAATCCTCGAAGCAGCTCGTTGGCAGCACGAAGCTGATCTTCAAGGTTACCTTTTTCGCGCCCAGCCTTATCAGCGGTATCTCCTGCCGCTTTACTAATCTCATCTACGTAACTCGATATGGCAACAGCCCCCATACCGGAAGCGGGTTTGTTTGCTGCGAGGTAATGGACTGCATGTGTCAGTCCCGAACCAAGCAGTAGCGAAAGGTGCTCCGATTGGAACAAAGCGGTAAGCCAAGGTTCGATACGGCCACGAAGTTCCTTGAGACCAAATTCTTGCGAGCCCGCCCACGGCGCCTCGTGACCTTCAGAAAGCTTGTACTTGCGAGCGTCTTCAGTGGCTTCAAAATGTACGGGGCAGTGATCGTCCCGCACTTTCAAAACATTTATGACTTTCGTCATTTCAATTCCAGTCGTGTATTGATTCGATCTTTAGATGATCTGATAACAGGCCGACGCAGCATTCATTCAACCAAACGAGTTTCAAGCGCATGTAACTCCAGCCCTTCAATCTCCTGCAAAGACTTACCTGCAATGCCCTGAAGATCGCCATACATGCCGACAGTCGCCCCCATCACGCGCTCGATCTGCTCCTCACGCTTGGCCCACTGCTTCATGATCGCCTTGCGCTCCTTGTCGAGGTCTTCCTGCATGGTCGAGAACGCTTCGACGATCGCCTCGACGCGGTGGCGGAAACGCGGCCCGGTCAGATACTGGTAAATCATTTCGGTCTTGGTTTGCTGCCCCTCCGAAACTTGCCGGGCCATGCTGACCTGTAGCAAGGAGTGGCGCAGCACCGTCGCAACCGGGATCGCGGCACGCGGACTGGCCACCCAGACGCCGTCGACCACGTCGAAGGACTCGACCCCTTTCGGCAGCACCTGGCTGACGATGACGGAGATTTCCGCCTTGGCGGTGCGCTGGTCTTCACGCAGCTTGGTCAGCCAGCCGTCGCTCCAGTTCTTGGTGCGCTTGGATTCCCAGAGGATTGTGCCGCTGGCTTGACCACTTTGGCTGACGACACGTTGCAGGACATCGCCGCCGAATTCGCCCTTGGGCACCGGCTCGATGGTGTCGAACGGAAATTTCACGCGCAGCAGGTTTTCGAGTTCAAGCTCCTGCACTTCACCCTGCATTTGCTGGGAGCCTTGCTCGGCCTTCTGTTTGAGTTCTTCGATTTTCTGCTGCATCGAGGCGATGGTCTGGTCTTTTTCCATCACCTTCAGCTTCAAGGCTTCGTCGGCCTCGCGCTTGGCCTTCTCGCGGACATCGCTCAGACTTTCCTGCACGCGCTTCTCGACGGTCAGTTCCAGTTCACGCTTGGCGTCGTCGAGTTCGCGCTGCTTCTTGATGAGTTCCGCTTGCGCCTGTTGCGCCTCGGCCAGCTTGGCGTCGCGAGCCTTGAGGACTTCCTGCAAGTCGAGGAGTTCGCGGGCCTTGGACTCCAGTTCGTTGGCAGCAGCCTGCTTGGCCTTCTTGGACTCTTCCTCGATGACGCGTGCCCGTTCGGACTTGAGTTGCGCCGCCACCTGATCGGCAACTTGTGCATCGAGATTGCGCTTGGCCTCCGCGACCAGCTTTTCCTTGTCGCGAACGCCTTGCTCGCGCCTGGCGATTTCCTCATCTTTCTGCGACAACTGCTGCTCGAACTGCTTCTTCGTCGCCGCGATCAAGGGCGCCGCGAGTGATTCGGTCAGCCGGATTTCGGTCTTGCAGTTCGGACACGTAATTGTTGGTTCGGTCATCTCACCTCCCATTCGCAGGCAAACAAGGTTCGCTGCGAAATTTTCTGGTTTAGCCTTGGTGATGGTGGCTGCGATGCCGAACTTGTCCGCCAGCTCCGATGCCATTGCTTGCGCAGGTTGGCCGGGGTGATGACCAGAATTCGGCGCTTGCGCTCAGCCCATTTTTGCGCGATCAACAAACCGGCTTCGATGGTCTTTCCGAGACCGACTTCATCGGCCAGGATGGCGCCTTTGGACAGCGGATTGCTGGTCGCGAACAGCGCCGCGTCGATCTGATGTGGGTTCAGATCGACTTGCGCATCCAGCAACGCACCGGCCATGCGATCCATCGAATTGGATGCGGCGCGGCGGGTCAGCTGGTGAGCAAAGTAAGCGAGTTGGTGCGGGCTGTAGGTCATTGATGCGGTGGTTTCTTGTTCTATGACGGATGGTACTATGGCAAGGTCTTATTGTCCCCAATGTCCCTCGAAATCGAAGGACAGTTGGCGCTGGTACCGGATAGCGAGCAAGTAGATCGTTCCACCGCTGACCGCGTAAAGCATCAGGTAGTGCTTGAGCACGTATGCCCGAATCGCATCGGTTTCAGTCGTCAGCGCGGCCAGCTTCCCTCTTAGTACGGCAACAGCGTTCGTCACCTCGACCGAGCGGACGCGTTGCCGAAGAAATGGTCGGCCCATTTCGGGAAACTGTTCCAGATTCGGAATCCCCGTTTCCAATAGCTCATCCAGCAGACCGTCGAATGCCTGCGGCACTTCGGCCGCGGCGAGGAAACGCTCGATCTCCTCAAGATTGCGCTCGAAGTTGGCAGTGAACTTGATGACGGGCCTTTCCTGCATGCGTTGCACCCGAATCGTCAGGTGCTGCGGCACCGTTTGATGGCAGCGAGGGCGCTGCGGGCATCCTTCGCCTTGCCGACAGCAACATCGTCAAGGCCTTTCGAAGCTTCGTCGATCAGCAATAGGTGGATGCGCTCGCGTTCCAGTTGGTGGTAGTAGTCCAGCCGCTGCGCGTCGATCAGGGCGATATAGCTTTCACCGTTCTTGGTGATGATCTTCTCTGCACCGGCCTTGACCTCCTCGGCCAGCTCGGAGAAGTTGGCGCGAGCTGTCGAAAGCGGGATCACGTCCCTGGCGGAAATTCCCATAACAGTCTCCATAGACGCACAGAACGTGCAGAATTTTGTACATCATACGCTTTGACAGTCAGCATCGAAAGTGGCGCTTTCGCAGCTCCTTGGCGGGAATAGCCGTAAAACGACGGCCGGCACGGAGAACGCTGCGTGCCCATCCGGCGCGTCGAAGGCATCAAGCAGAGGAGCGTCAACCGTGTAGCGGTTGGCGCATGCTTCGTTGGAGAACGCCATCACCAAGTCCGCGTAGCGATGCAGATGGGATTGGCCGCTTCTCCCCTGCGGTTACGTGCAATGCCCTCAAAGTCGAAGGGCGTTACTACGGCGGCGACGATCACCGCCCCCGCAGCATCCGCCAACCGGGCCATGATCGGCGATGCGCCGCTGTTCGCGTCACCGCCGAGTCCCCCGACTGGAATTGCGCTTCGTCGAAACTTTGGGAGCGCTCAGCCTTGCGGCCGGGTAGGAACTTGCATTCTCGAACCGCCGTATGCGTGACCCGTTTGTCCGCCGGTGTGGGAGGGGGAGCCCGCGAGGGTTCTCGCTATCCCGATTCGCTCGCGGCGAGAGCAACCGCGATGCCCGGAAACGAACGTAGCACGTTGCCATCCATGGTCACGAGTTTCGTGCAGAGTTTCTTCGCCAGTGCAACGAACTCCCAATCGTATGCGGAACATTCGCTGTCGCGTACCAGTTCCAGGACGCTGCGTGAGTCCACTTCGTATTCGGCGCCAGTGAGCAAATCCTCAGCCTAGCTTTGCAGGGCATGCGCCTGCTCGAACGTCAGCTTCCCGCGTCTCAGGTACCTGACCAGAATGTTCCGGAATTCGCTGCGCCACAACACTGGCGCTGGCCAATCGGAGTCGTGTTCCATCAACTGCTCTGCTGCCTCCGTATGTTCTCCCGGCAGGTACAGATACGCCAACACGTTCGAATCCACGACAATCACGGTCGCCCTTCCGCCTTCAAGGCATCCATCTCGCGGGCGTGAAACTGTGTGCCGAGTCCTGCCCGCAGTTGGCGCGCCCGGGCAAGTCGCTCAGCACGGTTGATCCTGGTCGGCGCAATCACGGACTCCAGGCATACAATGGCCTCGCTGTTCAGGCTGCGGCGGTGCATCTCCGCCGCCATCCGCAGTCGCTCGTAAACTTCATCCGGAATGTTCTTCAAGGTCAGCGTTCTAGGCATGGCATTCTCCAACCGTAATGGCACCATGACGGTTTTAGTGTATGGCCAGCTTGCCAATCTGCGGCCTGATCTGCCACCCGCGGCCGAACCCTCTCGGCGCGTCAACAATATCAGCAACAACGGATTGGCGAGCAGCGAGACTCCGGCATTGATGCGCCAGAGGAGCAGGGGGGCTGCGCATCGCCAGCTGCGTGACCGGGGGGCGGATCACATGCCGGTTGGCGCCGCGTTCCAGCGCCAGCAGGAACTCTCCGGCAAGTCCGCGCACGGACCGTGGCGGGTGTCGCAGACACCGGCCCTGTCGATCGCACTACCCCTGCGCTTCTTCGACCAGATGGGAGTACCGAGCCTCGCGCGCCCGTAGGAACTTGCTGCCTCGAACCGCTGGATACGTGACCCGTACGTCCGGTGGTGTGCGAGGGGGAGGCAGCGAGGCTCTTTCCTATCCCGATTGGGCGGAGTAAGCATCGACCTGTTGATCGAGTGAAGGAGGATAACGGTTGTGAAGAAGGTATTCCCCGCTGTCGTTGCAACACTTCTGGCCGGTATCGCCAGCGCTGAAGTCCCGCTGTTTGCCGCAAAGTGCCCGTCGGGTATCCGCGCGGACTCCAACGCCAAGGGGCAGGTCTACCTCAACGGCAAGGTGGCCAAGCTCATCCAGAGGCCGGACGGGCAGATCACGGCCCAATCCGCCGGGGTGTACGTCGATATTACGCCCCAGGGTGATCAGCCTCCACGGGTCAGTTCCACGGCCAGGGACAAGACGGTCGGCGAGTGCGAGATACTGTCCTTCAAGGCGCTTGACCCGACCGCCCCTCCGCTGGCCGGCACGCACTGGCGCCTCGTGGAGTTCCAGTCGATGGACGATCGGCAGGGCATCACGCGCCCTGCCGAGGGTGTGCTCTACACCATGTGGCTGCACGGTGATGGTACCGTCGCGATGCAGCTCAACTGCAACCGTGCCACGGGCACCTGGGCCGTAGCGCCGGGCAGCGACGCCGCGAGCGGCTGGTTCGAATTCGGCCCGCTCGCGGCGACGCGCGCGCTGTGCCGGTCGCCGGGCATGGACGAGAGCATCGTCGCGCAGTCCCGGTTCATCCGGTCGTACCTACTGAAGCAGGATCGCCTGTACCTGAGCCTCATGGCTGACGGTGGCATCTATGTGTGGGCGCGCGACGGCGGCACATCCACGGGGCCAGTCTTGCCGGCAGCCCCCGAGAACGGTGGGCCGCGCAACTGGGAGGTCACCGCCGCGCTGAAGCTGCGCGAGCAGCCTACTGCGTCGTCCAGGACGCTCACCAGCTACCGCCCCGGCACGATCCTCGACAGCCTTGGCTGCCAACGCGCCGAGGGCCGCGTCTGGTGCGACGTGCAACCACTCGGCGGAGGCCCGCGCGGTTATGTCGCCGCGGAGTACCTGCGGCCCGCCATCTCGCCCGACGGCAGCGCAGCCATGGGTCCCGACGACTCCGCATTGCGCGCGGGCCACGGCAGGTTCGATGCGAGCGGGCACCTTTCCTGCGCGTTCGGCGTGGGCCAGCCGATGGGGCAATGCGAGTTCGTCGTCGCTCGCGCGGGAGGGGGGTACGCCACTGTCGTCGTCAAGATCCCCCACGGCCGCACCCGCGCGATCTTCTTCCGAATGGGCAAGCCCGTTGGCGCCGGCACGAGCCAGGCCGACGGCTACCCGGAGTTTCGCGCTACCAGGGAAGGCGACTCGCACCTCATTCGCGTGGGCAACGAACGCTACGAGATTCCGGATGCGGCGATCTTCGGCGGCTGACGGGCATGGGGTGGGGATTGGGTCTCGCGTGGTTGCGTTTCACGTGCCAATGCGGGAACGGACCGTTCGCAGTAGCAGCAGCCGGTCTCGCGGGTTGAAGTCCCGTCTGGGGATTTGTCCGGTAAGTGCGTTCAGCGCATCCGCCCCTCGGCGCTTACGATCCAGGGAGTGCGCAAGTCCGTCGATGGGGGG
>WBZT01003519.1_pt1 | contig 10226 bp, 11 predicted proteins | sample 5204241 | NCBI WGS metagenome assembly WBZT01 (sample SAMN12344358, study PRJNA552823) | activated sludge metagenome | biome: Activated sludge suspended growth; feature: Nitrification reactor; material: Wastewater; isolation source: activated sludge from nitrification reactor of wastewater...
GATGTTGTCGAAAATCCGTTGACCGATCAAACCCGCGCCCGGAGCGACGCCAAGCCCGAAAAGGAAGCCGTTTTCGTCCGTCTCACCGGTCGCTCCATTTCCGGCAACGATTCCGGCTACATGCGTGCCGTGGCTGTGTTCATCGGCGGCGTCATCAAGCTGGCCCGGTGCGCCATAATAGAACAGCGCTTTCACGCGGCCCTGAATGTCCGGATGCATGGAATTCTTATCTCCGCTGTCGAGCCCGCTGTCAGCGACCGCGACGGTTACGCCCGTGCCGTCAAAACCCAGCGATTGAACAAGCGTATGGCCGGGCGGACCGTCGCCGGCCACGATGCGACTGGCGACTTCGTCGAACAACTTGATGTCCGGCGCGGGTTCAATCCAAAGCACCGCGCGGGATTGCGCCAGCGAACTCAGTTGGTCCGGCGAAACCCTCCCGCGCAGCACGGTCCCGGCACGGAGTTTGGACTCCTGGTCCAGGCGGGAAAAGTGCCGCCGCGCTGACTGGCTTTCCAACGGTTTTGCTGTGGGAGCAATGAGCACGCTGACCGGAAACGTCTCGTTACCGGCGGACGGGGTGGTCAGAGCCGTGGCGCGGTTCAGATTGGTGGTCAGACTTTGGTGAATCTTGAACGCCGCTTCGTAAACGCCAAGCCACGCGACACAATCAAGCTGCCGAACTTCTTCCGGGTTCGCCTGCCCCAAGTCCGCCACATAACTGTTCTCCGGCACATAGTGGATCAGTTGCACGCCCAGGGACTGGAGTTGGTGCCGCGAACGCGGCGGGAGCGGACCGACGAACTGAATCAAGGCCAACGAGTCCTGGGGTAGCCCGGATTTTGCGGGCGCGAGAAAACGCTGCAATGCTGGTTCAATCGTGGCGTTGCGGAGCCGGATGGGTTTGGTCTGTGCTACGGCGGCCATGGTCCCGTGCAAGATCAGGAGAAGGCAGAAGGAGAAGAGGCTGAGACGACGATGTTGCACTGGCTGAACCTAAGCGCATCCGCGGAGACAAACAACCCACGGTGCGATGAAAATAGTTCAAAATTGTTGTGGATTATTTGACTTCGTTTGCTAGATTCGCCCGCCCTCGGAGGCGGTTTGCGAGCTGCCGACGGGATTGCGCTTTTAACTGTGTTGGTGATTTGAAGTTGTGACAGCAAAAAAGAAAGAAGTCAGAAAAGCAATGCCACACGGCTCGGCTACCGCCGCGGCAATTTTAGGGCGGCCAATGGTCAAGTCGCGCGAAGAACACCTTCCCAAAAAAGTGAAGGCAGAGTGGCAGGCCTATTACGCGCGTTTGCTGGAGTTGCGCGAGCAATTGCTGCGGCAGATGGATGGGCTGGCCAAGGAATCAGCCGAGGAAATTGCCGGTTACAGCCTGCACATGGCTGATTCCGGTACCGACAACTTTGACCGGGACTTCGCGTTAAGCCTTTTGTCGTCCGATCAGGACGCAATTTACGAGATTGAGGAAGCGCTCAAGCGGATCGAAAAGAACACGTATGGAATTTGCGAGTTGACCGGGAAACCGATTCCGAAAGCCCGGTTGGAAGCGATTCCGTGGACCCGCTTCACGGTGCAAGCGCAGGCCCAGTTGGAACGCGAAGGCGCCCTGCGCTCGCGTCGCCTCGGCCAGTTGGGCACGGTGGATAATGCGGGTAGCTCGACCGAAGTCGAGGAGACTGACGAAGAGCCCGAGGAGAAACCCGCCAAGGAGAAGGAGTAATAATTTATGCCGCGTGAAATCATCACGATCGAATGCACGGAGGCGCGCAAGGAGGGGAAGTCTCCGTCGCGCTACACCACCACCCGCAACAAGAAGACGAAAACGGAAAAGCTGGAGATTAAGAAGTACAATCCCGCCCTCCGTCGCCACACGTTGCACCGCGAAATCAAGTAAGCCATGCCTCGCAAAACCAATACCGAGAAATCGGACCGCCGGGGTCGCCGTTCCAGCGAACAACGCACGCCGCGTCCGAAACCCAAGATTGACTTCACGGCCGATGCCCTTGATTTCAAGAACGTCACGCTGCTCCGGCAGTTTGTGACGGATCAAGGCCGCATCCTGCCGCGCAAATACACCGGTTTGCCGGCGCACTATCAGCGCCGGCTCAACCGGGCCATCAAGCGTGCGCGCCAGATGCTCCTGATGAAGTAGTTTTTGCCCCGCCGCGTCCCGGCGGGGTTTTGTTCGCCGCTCAGTTGCAAACGATTTGCAATTGGCGGCGATTATTCTTGGCCGATGCGGCGGAAGGCTTCGCGTTATGGATTATCTGATTCTGCTTTCGAGCATCATCTTGGGCTCGGCCACGGTTTTTTTCTTCCGGCTCGACGCGCCCCGGCACATCAAACTCGTGAACGCGTTCACCGGCGCTTTTCTCCTGAGCCTGACTTTGCTCCATCTCTTGCCGGAGCTTTACCATGGGCATTCGGAATCAACACCGGTGAATCCCTTATTGATCGGCAGTCTGATGCTGGCGGGCTTTTTTGTTCAGGTTGCGCTCGATGTGATTTCCATGGGGGTCGAGCATGGGCACTCGCATCCGCTGCACAATCGGATGCCCATCGGCGTGCTCGCCGGACTATGCTTGCACGCTTTCGTCGAGGCCATGGCGCTGGGAAACGCGCCCACGCATTACGATCCCGCATCACGCCAACTGTTGCTGGTCAGCATTGTTCTGCACAACTTCCCGGTTTCCATTGCGCTGCTGGGCATGTTGCTCCAGTCCGGGATGAGGCGGCGAAGCGCCCTCTGGTTGCTCGCGCTCTTCGCCGCGATGGGACCGCTGGGGATGTTCCTCAGTGCGCATACGGAACTTGCCCATCACACCCGTGAACTCATGGCCATTGTGATCGGCATCTTTATGCATATCGCCACGACGATTCTTTTCGAGGCCAGCGACGTGCATCGTTTCAACGTGGGCAAACTCGTTGCGATCGTTGTTGGGACGGCACTGGGCGTCGGTAGTGTGCTGCTCCACTGAGGATGAGCATTCACGACCATCCCGCGTTGCCGGAACTGGGCGAGCGACTGCGCAAGGATTCGCGGAAACTTACCGGTCCCCGGCAATCCATTCTGGCCGTGCTTCGTCGGCAAGGCCGCCCAATGTCGAACAAGCAAATCCATAGCTCGCTTGGAGCGGCCGAATGCGATCTGGCCACGGTTTACCGCTCAACGCGGTTGCTGGAGCAATTGGGGATCGTAAAGCGGTTTGATTTCGGAGACGGAATTGCCCGCTACGAACTGCTTCGCGAGGGCGATGACGGTCACCATCACCATTTGGTTTGCACGCAGTGCGAAAAGGTGGTGGAGCTAGAGGATTGTTTCAGTTGCGAACTGGAACAACGAATTGCATTGCGCAACGGCTTCAAGGCCGTCACTCATCGCCTGGAATTTTTTGGCGTTTGTCCCGCTTGCCAGTAGCTGCAAATGGCCTACGCCATCTGCGCGCTTTCGTCCTGCCAGTCTTGCAGATGTAAGAACTCCTTTATCTTCCTCCGCTCGTAACGGTTCTTCAGCGCCTTCTTGGGCTGGTGTTCGAGTTTGCGAAACGGATGTTTGGGATCACGGATCGTTTCGTTGATGCTATCCAAGGTTTTACTCATGGCATTTGCGACATGTTGAGTTTGACCCGGCACAGATAAAGCCTCAGGCCCTCCCTTGTTATGGGCTACCGCGCTCTGGAATGGCGTCGGTTGCTTCACGTGCGTTAAGGGTAAGACCAGAAGTGCGAAAAGTCATTCAAAAGTTTTTCTCGGGGAATAGATATTTGAAAAACTTCATGCGTGGCGCCGTTGGTTAAGCGCGTTAACTTCTGCGTCATGTGCGCGCCTGCTCGCAACCTGCTGTCCGGCTTCATTTTCATAACCCTTCTCGGCGGCCTCCCTGAATTGACTCCCGCTGCCTCTTTATCGGTCGGCAGCTTGCGGACTGAATCCCAAATCGCGCCGCTGGGGGTCGGGACGCCCGTGCCGCGCCTGCGCTGGCAGTTGCAATCCAAACGGCGCGGGGATGCTCCATCGGCTTGGGAGATTCTCGCTGCGTCCTCCGCCGTCCGCCTTGCGCGGGACGAGGGTGATTTATGGGCGAGCGGCAAAGTTCTCTCGGCTGATTCGTTTGCCACCTACGCCGGTCGTCCGCTCCATTCCGGCCAGCGTGTGTTTTGGAAGGCGCGTGTTTGGGATCGAGACGATCGGGTTTCCCCATACAGCGCGCCGGCGATATTCGAACTCGGTCTGCTTTCACCTGCCGACTGGTCCGCCGGTTGGATTTCCCGGAAGTCTTCCGGTCCGCTGACCGAAGCGCAGCTGTTCGACGATCATCCCGCACCGCTATTGCGCAAGGAATTCACGGTTGCAAAGGAAATCGCCCGCGCCCGCGCCTACGTCAGCGGCCTCGGTTACTATGAGTTGCGGCTCAATGGCCAAAAGGTGGGCGATCACGTGCTTGATCCAGGCTGGACGGATTACTCCAGGCGCGTGCTCTATTCCGCCTACGATGTCACCGCGCGGGTGAAGCCGGGGCAAAATGCCGTTGGCCTCATGCTGGGTAACGGCTGGTTCAACCCGCTTCCGCTCCGCATGTGGGGCCACATCAATCCCCGCGCTGCCCTGACCATTGGCGAGCCGCGCGCCCTTTCGCAGCTTGTCGTCGAGTTCACGGATGGCACCTCGCAAACCATCGTTACTGATGAAACCTGGCGTGCCGGCAATGGCCCCATCGTCCGCAACAGCATTTATCTTGGCGAGGTCTATGACGCGCGGCGTGAGCAAAATGGTTGGGACCAGCCCGGCTTCGATGATTCGCACTGGCAAATCGTTGCGCTCGCGAACGGGCCGAAGCTGGGCCCACTTGTCGCCCAGGATGCCCCACCCATTCGAGTCACGCGCACGCTCAAGCCGGTAAAACTCACCGAGCCGAAGCCCGGCGTGTTCATCTTCGACTTCGGCCAGAATTTTTCCGGCTGGTCCCGGCTTCATGTCCAAGGCCCGGCGGGCACGCGCGTCCGGCTTCGCTCCGGCGAACTGCTTTATCCCGACGGGTCGCTCAACGGGATGACCGCCGTCTGCGGCCAGATCAAAGGTGGCGGCAAGGATTTTGTTTATGACGGTGTCGGGCAGCCGAAGACGGCGTTCCAACTCGACGAATACATATTGAAAGGGCAGGGGATGGAAACCTACACCCCGCGTTTCACGTTTCACGGCTTTCGCTACGTGGAGGTCACCGGCTTTCCGGGCAAGCCTGCGCTTGATTCGCTCGAAGGCCTGCGCCTCAACTCCGACGTGTCGCCTGTCGGCTCATTCGAGTGCTCGAACGAGCTGTTCAACCGCATCCAGCAAATGGTGCAGTGGACCGAACTCGCGAATCTTTTCAGTGTCCAGTCCGATTGTCCGCACCGCGAAAAATTCGGTTACGGCGGGGACATCGTTGCTTCATCTGAGATGGCGATGTTGAACTTCGATATGTCGCGCTTTTACGCCAAAGCCGCGCAGGATCTCGCCGATGCCGTACGCCCGAATGGTGGTTTTACTGAGACCGCGCCGTTCGTCGGCATCAGTGACGAGGGCCTGGGCGACAAATCCGGCCCGATCGGTTGGGGCACGGCGCAACCGCTGTTGCTCGTGCAACTCCGCCAATATTACGGCGAAGCAAAGCTTCTTGAACAGCAATACGAACTGACGAAGCGCTGGATCGAACTGCTGCACTCGAAAGCACAAGAGGGCATTCTCGACAACGGCATCAGCGACCACGAAAGTCTGGCGCCGAAGCCGCGGGCGCTCACCGGCACGGCGTTTTATTACTTCAATGTGAAACTCTTTGCCCAACTCGCGCGCGCCTTGGGCCGGGAAACCGACGCTACGGAGGCGGCAGCCAGGGCGGAATCCATCAAAGCCGCGTTCAACCGCCGTTTTCTCCAGCCCGGTACCGGCCGCTACGATTTCGCCAGCCAGGCCTGTCAGGCCTTTGCGCTTTACCATGGATTAACTCCGTCCGAGGAACGGGCGCGCGCGCTGGATGTTTTGGTGCAGGACATCGCCGCGCATCAGGGCCATCTCACCACCGGCATCTTCGGCACGAAGTACCTGCTGCATGCGCTGACCGATGCGGGGCGCGCGGACGTCGCCTACCAGATCGTAAATCAGAAAACCTTTCCTGGCTGGGGTCACATGCTGGAACTCGGCGCGACAACGCTTTGGGAGCACTGGGAATACAGTGACAACACTTTCTCGCACAACCATCCGATGTTCGGTTCCGTGAGCGAATGGTTTTACAAGGCGCTGGCCGGGATTCAACCCGCACCGGATGCTGTTGGTTTTGACAAGATCATCATCAAGCCGCAACCCGTCGGCGATTTGCGATGGGTGAAAGCCAGTCACCATACGGTGCATGGCCCGGTTTCCAGCGCCTGGCAGAAATCCGGGGACCGCTTCAAATTGCAATTGAGGATTCCCGTGGGCGCCAGCGCGACGGTTTTCCTGCCCGCGAAAAATGCCGCCTCGGTCACCGAAAGCGGTCGCTCGCTGGATCGGGTCAGCGGCGTGAAATTCCTGCGGATGGAGGAGGATCGCGCCGTGCTGGCGGTGCCGTCAGGCCAATACAAATTTGTGAGCCGCTAGGTTGCTGCGTTCCGGAACGCGCCGGAGGCCCATTCCCTTTCCCGTTTGCAGGCGATCAACTGGAAGCCGAGCGATTTGAACGCTGTTTCTACCAGGTGGAATTCGGGTTTCAGAATTCCAGCCACGACCAGTGTGCCGCCGGGTTTCACGCGTGCCGCGATGCGTTTCCGTTCTGCCACCAGCACGGTGGAAATCAAATTTGCGCCCACCATGTCATAAGCCCGCGCCGGTTTGGCGGGGAGCTTGGTCAAGTCGCCGCGCGTGATGTGGAGTTTGTCCGCCACTTGATTTGCTTTCGCGTTGGCCTGCGCGACGCGCACCGCTTCCGGATCGAAATCAAACGCGTAAACCGGTGCATAGCCCAGCTTAGCCGCCGCAATAGCGAGAATGCCCGAGCCAGTGCCAATATCGAGAAACGACTGCCTCCCGCCGGGCGTGCGTTGCCGCACGAGCTCGCGCAGGCAGAAGGCTGTGGTCGGATGCTGGCCCGTGCCAAAACTCAAGCCGGGGTCGAGCACCACGACCGCCTGACCTGGTCTCGGCTGGCGCTTGATCCAACTCGGTTTGAGCAGCAGCGCGTGGCCGATTTCCAGCGGCTTGAAGTGGCGTTTCCAACTCTCGGCCCAGTTTTCGCGGCGAATCCGCTCGCAACGCAAGCGCGCCGGGCCCGTCACCAATCCACACGCGTTCAACTGCTCGCGGAGCGCCGGCCATTGCGCCACCAGACTCGGCCGGCCGGCCGGCTTCGTTTCGGAGAAGACCGAAACCGTAATCCTGCCGGTCCGGAGATCAGTGTGAGCGTTCGCCATCGTGCCGAACAAATTCGCGAGCGCCTCGGTCACCGCCTCCTCGGCTTCAGCCGTGGTGACGACGGAAAATTTCCAGAGGGGACCGCGTTTCATGGCTGCCAATCGCGCCAGGGCGTAAAGTTCATAAGTTGGATTTCGGACCGATGCGGCTCGACCTTAACTTCCGTAAAGCTCGCGTATTCGATTTCAAACGCCCCAGTCTTCACAAACGGCAGGTCCGTGAGGATGGAGAGAATCATGCGAATTACGCCGCCGTGGCAGAAGACCGCCACCACCCGGCCGGAATGTGCCGCAAAAATTTCATCGAGACAGGACTGAATCCGCGCGCGGTACTTCGCCACGTTTTCGGCCTGGGGAATCGTTCCCCGTTCCAATTGCTCCAGCCAGGTGGACGCCCGCGCACCAAATTTTTCCAGCACCGCATCCCAGCCGTGACCCGTCCACGCGCCGAAATCCACTTCGTGCAGCCCGGGAAGGATTCTCGGCGGCGGGCAACCGTTCCCCAGCGTCGGCGCGAGCGTTTGCTGCACGCGTTTCATCGGGCTGGCGTACACGGCGTCGAACGGCCGGGTTTGCAGAAACGCCGCGAGCGCCGCCGCTTGTTCGTGGCCGCGCGGGGAAATTTCCATGTCAATCGTGCCGCCAAAAACTTTTTGATACCGCGCTTCCACTTCGGCGTGGCGGATGAGGAACAATCGGGTCATTGCAATCGCTGGAGCGCCGATCTCCGGTCCGGCGCGGTGATGGTGTTGTGTTTGAAACCCGCCGGGTCGGAGCCCGGCGCGCCGCCTACGCGAGCGCCTGCTTCTGTGCCTCCAAGAGTTGTCGGATGCCCGCCTTGCCCAGCGACAGCAATTCCGCGAGCTGCGCCTCGGTGAACGTCGCTTCCTCGCCCGTGCCTTGCAGTTCGATGAACTCGCCCGCTGAGTTCATCACGAGATTGAAGTCCACCGCCGCGCCATTGTCCTCCACGTAGCACAGATCCAGCAATCCGCGTCCGCCCACGATGCCCACGCTCACCGCCGCGACGCCATGCTGGATCGGGTTGTCCGTGATCTTGCCCTCGGCCATCATCTTGCGGATGGCGAGTTGCAGCGCCACGTAACTGCCGGTGATCGCCGCCGTGCGCGTGCCGCCGTCGGCTTGCAACACATCGCAATCCACCCAGATTGTGCGCTGGCCGAGTTTGTCCAGGTCGAGGGCAGCGCGCATTGCGCGGCCAATCAGCCGCTGGATTTCCTGCGAGCGACCGTCAATCTTGCCTTTGGAACTGTCGCGCGATTTCCGTTGTAGCGTGGAGTAGGGGAGCATCGAATACTCCGCCGTGATCCAGCCGCCGGTGACGTTTTGTTCCTTCATCCAGCGCGGGACGTTTTCATCCACCGTCACGCCGCAGATAACGCGCGTGTTCCCCCATTCGATGAGCGTCGAGCCGGTCGCGTGCGGCGCGAAATGATTTTGAAAGCGGATCGGCCGCAATTGCTGCGGTTGTCGCCCGTCGGAACGTGTGGTGGTGGTGCCCGTCGTTTGCGTTTCGGCCATAATCGCGTGGGATGGTACTGCGAGTGAACGCGATGGCAACGAGGAAAGCGGGTGCCGCGATCAGGGGCGGTGAGAGTATTCATCCTGGTCTTGTTGCGGAAAGCTCCCGGCCGTTCTGGTTTTGCGAACCCTTGACAGTCCTGCGAATCCCGGCTAAGGGAGTGTCAAGTATGCGATGGTGAAAGGGCCAAGTTCTCATGCAAACACGCGCTGCTAACTCACCGGCCTGCCGCTCGAAGCAAGGATGGGCTGCCTTCACTCTGATTGAACTTCTGGTGGTGATTGCCATCATCGCCATTTTGGCGGCCATGCTCCTGCCGGCACTCTCCAAAGCCAAGTGTCGCGCGTTTTCCGTCGCCTGCATGAGTAACGGCAAGCAACTGGGTTTGGCGTGGTTGATGTATGCGGACGATAACTCAGGCAAAGTTGCCAACGCTTTCGACTGGGTGCCCGGCGGGCTGAACTACCGAGGCTCGCCGGATAACACCAATGTCGCGGACTTGGTGATCGGCCGACCGCAAGAGGACCCGCCCCGGCTCGCGTTGTTGGGGCCTTACTTGAAAAGCGCGCCGGTTTACAAGTGCCCCGCCGATATGAGCCGGAGTCTTGGCCGAACCGGAGAGCCCCGGATTCGCAGCATCTCCATGAGCCAGATGTTCAGAACGTGGGGGGAAGGTTGGTCCACCTCGCCGCCGTGGAGGATTTATGTCAAAACCTATGACATGACGGACCCTCAGCCGGTCAATTTGTGGGTTTTTATTGATGAAAATCCAGACAGCTTGAATGACGCGGCGTTTGCGGTGGCGACGTCGCAATCCCTCTGGCAGGACGGTCCTTCCACGTATCACTGCGGCGGCTGTGGATTTAGTTTTGCCGACGGGCACTCCGAAATCAAAAAGTGGCGGGACCCGCGCACGCTCACGCTCAAGACCACCTACGAAACAAGCTTTTCGTATGGTATTTATCAGGCCAATAACCCGGACATCACTTGGGTTCAGCAGCGAACCAGCGCCCGTAAGTAAACTGGCCTCGGGCAAGCCGTTTCAGGGGGGATGGGTGGGCCGGTTGTTACGTGGAGTTTTCATTCTCAACCAGCCGGAGACGCTCCGGAAACAAGAATAACCGAGCGGTAAGAAGTGCGTGGGCAGCCCAGGTGAAACTTGGGCTGCCCACGTGTTATACCAATTCTAGTTTGTGATTGCACTATTCCGCGGACGTGGCAAATGGGTTCATGCCCAAGCGATTTCATCT
>WBZT01003520.1_pt1 | contig 10224 bp, 13 predicted proteins | sample 5204241 | NCBI WGS metagenome assembly WBZT01 (sample SAMN12344358, study PRJNA552823) | activated sludge metagenome | biome: Activated sludge suspended growth; feature: Nitrification reactor; material: Wastewater; isolation source: activated sludge from nitrification reactor of wastewater...
TGAAGTGGAAGTGCAATCGTTGGCTAAAGAAGCCCTGGAGCATGCACACGAAGAGATGGTTGCGTATGAGCAAGAGGCGCACAACGACTACCAGAAAAAAGCCAAAGTAACATTGTATGCGTTGGCAGCAATGATGATGGAACTGATGACGGAAAGCGCGGATATGGGGATTCATACCCACGGTGGACAGGCCTGGAAAGCTTTTTCCAGGGCGCTGATGAAAGAAAGCGGAATAAATCTCTAGTCAGAAAAAGTGAACACTCTGCTGAAATAAACCACACACATTTTACTATCAGCCTATGATGGAAACGCCCGGGCATGTTCGTGTCCGGCACTGCCGAGGAGAATCATCATGGCAAAAGGTCAAATGCGCGGTAACAAGGAAGCAAAAAAACCAAAGAAAGACAAACAAGTGGTGGTGCCGGTGACCACATTTATCACCACGCCCAAGCCCACGCTGCCACACAAACAGAAGTAAAAGCACCGGATGCGGCACTGCCGCACTGTTCCAGCCTTGTGGTAGCCTCATGCCTGTTTGTTTGGCGCATGAGGCGAATTTGGACACTGAAATCCTGACAACTCCCACACCGGTGATCGCCCTGTTTGGCGAGGTACTGGCTGATGTGTTCCCTGACCGCAGCGTGCTGGGGGGTGCGCCGTTCAACGTGGCGCGCCATTTGCAGGTGTTGGGCTTGAACCCGGTCATGATTTCGCGCATCGGCAACGATGCGCTAGGTACCGCCCTGTTACAGGAAATGGTGCAACTGGGTATGCAAACTGTTGCCATGCAACGTGACGGCACTTACCCCACCGGCCAGGTGCGGGTAGTGCTGGAAAAGAACGGTCATCACTTCGACATTCTGCCCGACCAGGCTTACGACTTTATCAATCCGCAGGAAACCCGAGCCGCGCTTACCGCACACTCGCCCCAACTGGCTTATTTCGGCACACTGGCGCAACGGGGTGCGCCATCCCGCCAGGCGGCACAGATATTTTTGCAAGAATGCCAGTGCCCACTCTTCCTGGATATCAACCTGCGTGCACCCTGGTATGACCCGGATATCGTTGCGACCTCACTCCGGGCAGCGCAAATCGTAAAGCTGAATGACGAGGAGTTGGCTGTGGTGGCGGGCATGTTCGGCTGGCCCTTGCTGGATGAGTTTGAGCAGGCCAGGGCCTTGCAGCGCGAATTTGAATTACAGCAGGTGCTGGTGACCTGCGGTGCGGCAGGTTGCTGGCTGCTGGATGCACAGCAACAACTGCACCGTGCCCGGCCCACGTCGGACAATCGGCCTGTGGTGGATACGGTAGGGGCGGGTGATGCTTTTGCTGCGGTGTTCATGCAGGGCCTGCTGTCGGGCTGGACGTTGCCGGATACGTTGCAACGCGCTTGTCATTACGCCTCGGCGCAATGCCGTGTGCGTGGTGCGGCACCCCATGGCGCACCGGTTAGGATTTAACGTTAGCTGTCATTTTTCTGTCATCGCGTAGCTTCAACATACCGCCCCATACGCTTGGTACAGCCAGTGCGTCTGGGCCGGGACAAAATCCCGATTTTTGAAACTTCCCACAAGGAAAATGCATCATGAAAGTTGAAGCCAAAAATGCCGTTGATTCAATGTCTCCCCTGGCCGTCATGGAATTGATGACCAGTAACAGCGACAATTCTGCATATTACCCTGCCAGACTTGCCCAGCAGGATGAAATTGCCAGGCAACGTCAGTGCTTGATTGAGCACATAAATGATCTCTGTGACTGCTGCGACAGCTAAAAGGCTTATTTATCGGCTTTGATTACCCGTGCCGTGGTGAGAAAAGTCAATGTTTGATGACCTTTGATGTCGGCATGTACAGCCTCAACCACTGGTGGGTTGGTGACGGTTTCCGACTCCCACACAATAATAAAGTTGGCTCCGGACCCACCGGCCGAATCCTGTTTTTCCACAAACAGCTCCAGCGTCCCCATGGGGGCCACGCTTCTGGGCGCCGTGATGTATTCCTTGAGCATTTTGCCTTCGGTGTTGTAATAGCGGGCCGAGACCACTTTGATGGGTGTCCTGAGGCTGGTGTTGCGCACGCTGACCAGTGCGGAGACTAGGTTTTTGAGCGGATACTTGCCTTCTACCACGCGATCGCCGTGCCAGATGTGCGAGTACACCGGCAGGTACAGGGTCTGGCCGCGGGTCAATTCATCGGTAGCCCAGGCAGGTTGAAACAAGCTGGCTGCCAGGGTGAGTAATGCCAGGAAAAGGGTTTTCATGATGCGGCTCCAGCGATTGTCTTGCTTGAATTATAGCGCCTCAGCCCGCTGAAAGCCGGGCGAGTGCCTGCGTAATTTCTGCGGCGGATGCGGGCCTGACCAGCCGCGCGATTTCAACACCATCCTGAATAAAAACCAGTGTGGGCCACAGCTTGATACGGAACGAGCGCCCCAGCCTGCGCCCCGGCCCGTCTTCAATTTTGATATGCCACAAGCCGGGGTAGTCCTGCATGGCGGTGGCAATGTGTGTTTGCGCGGCGCGGCAGATAGGGCACCAAGGAGCGCCGAACTCCAGCAATAGCGGGCCCGATGTGGCATCTATCTCGGCACGGGCCGGTTCAACAGTGGCGTAATCGTGGTTCATGGTTGCAAGCATACTTCCTTGTGTTTGTCCTTGTGATAACCCAGCCGTGCAAAACGTTCATGAAAATCATTAGGCGCGATTCATGATCCACCCGGCTACCCGGGGGGAACACTTGTCTATGATGCGAATCATACGTTCAAGCAAATCATTTGCTTGAATCTATCAACCGAACTGAAAAGGAGAGCATCATGTGGACTAAGCCCCAAGCTACCGAAATGCGTTTTGGTTTTGAAGTCACCATGTACGTCTGCAACCGCTAAGACGCACATCCAGAATTAAACAGACGGCACCTTCAGGTGCCGTTTTGTTTTTGTGGCTTGCTTTCAGGGCTTACGCGGTAAAATGCCTGTGTTAGTGCAGGGAATAAGGTAAGTAAGCCCGGGCAGCCGGGCCGATGAGCCGTCATTGACCCAGTATGACTCTGCCGAAATGGATTGGGCGCACTAACACCCTTTCTTTCTATTTTTCAATCAAACCATGAGCAATATCGTTATCGAACATAACCCTGATAAAACACGGCTGGAAAGCCTGGGTGTTTCCGGCTGGCCAACCTGGGAGAAGGAAGTATCCGTGTTCTCCTGGCATTTTCATGAAGAGGAAATTGCCTACCTCCTGGAGGGTGAATGCGTGATCACGCCGGAAGGCGGTGCGCCGGTCAGCTTTGGCAAGGGTGATCTGGTAACGTTTCCCGCAGGCATGAAGTGCAACTGGGAAGTGCGCCAGCCTTTGCACAAGCATTACCACCTGGATGGCTCCAAACTGACCCAGGTCCTGCGCCGTATCGGCGCGCTGCTGCGACTCAGGTAAGGCGGCTGGCCTGTTCGGCCAGCCACCGCTGCAATACCCGTAATACGTATTCGCCCTCTTCTTCGGTCAACGGCCGCCCCGCCGGAATGCGGTGCCATTTCTGCAGGCAGCCGCGGCAACAGCAGGCGGTGGCGTGTTGCGCGACAAACACCGGATGCCCGCGATAGGGCGTCTGTTTGCCGTCGTTGGGAATCATGCCCGGTGCCAGTCGGCGACCGATAATGTCGCGGGCATGGTGCATGACTTCGGGCAGGCCTTTTTCCTGCAAGTAAACCAGGTCCTTGCCTTTCAGCCGGAAGCTGCGGCGGAAGGCCGATTGCGCCAGCCTGGCGAACAGTTCATCCAGCTTTCTTAAGGGATCACTCAAGGGATCAGCAGGCTTGCCCCGGTGGTTTTACGTGCTTCCAGCTCACGGTGCGCCTGTGCTGCATCCTTGAGCGCATAGCGCTGGCCAATTTCTATTTTGACTTTGCCGCTGGTCACAATGTCGAACAGTTCCTGCGCGGTGGCGGTAAGGCCTTCGCGGGTGGCCGTGTAGCTGCCGAGGGTCGGGCGAGTCACAAACAGCGAACCTTTCTGGGCCAGCAGTGCTAAATTAAATGGTGGTACCGGGCCGGAGGCATTGCCAAAGCTGACCATCAGCCCCTGCGGCCGCAGGCAGTCGAGCGAACCGTTGAAGGTATCGGCCCCCACCGAGTCGTACACCACCGGTACACCCTTGCCATGGGTGATCTCGCGTACCTTTTCCACGAAATTTTCGGTGCGGTAGTTGATGCAAAAATCCGCCCCGTGTAAGCGGGCGAGTTCGCATTTTTCCTCCGACCCGGCCGTGCCGATGACGGTAGCGCCCAATGCTTTCAGCCACTGGCAGGCAATCAGGCCAACGCCCCCGGCTGCAGCATGGAACAGCACGGTATCACCGGGCTTGACCGCATAGGTGCGGCGGATCAGGTATTGCACCGTCATGCCCTTGAGCATCATCGCGGCGGCCTGCTCAAAGCTGATGGTGTCCGGCAGCAGGCACAAGCGGTCGGCACGGATAATGCGCTGTTCGCAATAAGCGCCGACAGGTGCGCCGCCATAAGCCACGCGGTCGCCGGGCTTCAGCCAGTCCACGCCGGGGCCGATGGCTTCCACGATGCCCGCGCCCTCGTTGCCTGCCACACAGGGCAAAGGCACCGGATACAGCCCGCTGCGCTGGTAGGTGTCAATAAAATTCACCCCGCAAGCGAGGTGGCGGATGCGTGCTTCGCCTGGGCCGGGCTCGCCCACCGGCAGGTCTTCCAGAACCAGAACTTCCGGCCCGCCGGTTTGATGAAATCGTATGGCTTTGCTCATGATGTTCCTTACAGCTACTATTCAAACATTGAGGATGATAAAGGGCTCGAGATGAACCTCAAAGAACAACTCAACACCGCGATAGATGCCGCCCTGGCAGGGGATTGGGACAAGTCGCACAAGATTGTGCAGGAATTTAACGACCCCATGGCCTGCTGGATACACGCCGTGCTGCACAAGATCGAGGGGGATGCCTGGAACAGCCGCTACTGGTATGCGCGCACGCATTCGGTGGCGGGTTATGAGGATTTTCCCGAACCTGACGAAGAGTTGCGCGAGATTCGGCACCGGCTGGCTGATTAACTGGAGTACGCTTCTTTCAGCACGGCAATCATGTAGCCGTGATCCAGCACCCCCGCGCTCTCGCGGATGCTGTGCATGGCCCACATCGGGCAACCCACATCCACGCTGCTTATTCCGAGTTGCGCCGCCACCATGGGCCCGATGGTGCTGCCGCAGCCCAGATCGGTGCGGTGTACGTATTGCTGGTAAGGTACCCCGGCTTTTTCGCACAGCTGTATGAAGCGTGCCGCCGAGTCCAGTCTGGTGCTGTAACGCTGGCTGGCGTTGTGCTTGATGACCGGGCCGCGATTGACCAATACATGGTGGTGCGGGTCGTAGGCGGCCGGGAAGTTGGGGTGCCAGGCGTGCGCCATGTCGGCACTGATGAAAAAGCTGTTGGCCAAACACAGGCGCCGTGCTTCCTCATCCAGTTGCGCCTGTCCCTGGAGGCGGCTGATGACATCGCTGACAAAGCTGCCATCCGCGCCCTGGGCGCTGCCGCTGCCGACTTCTTCATGGTCGAACAAGGCGCACAGGCAGGTGGCCTCCGGTGACTTTAATCCTAACAGCGCGGACAGCGCGGCATGGCACGAAGCCAGGTTGTCGAGTTGGCTGTTGGCGATGAATTCCTGATCGGCGCCCCAGTAGCTGCCCTTCTGCGTGTCGTAAACATTGAATTCAACATTGATGATACTGTCTTGCGCCACCCCCAGCTTTGCCGCAACCTGCCCCATGAACTGGTTGTCAGGGGTCATGCCCTCCTGCGCCAGCGCCAATAACAGCGGCAGTTCATTCTGCTTGTGCAGCTTGAGGCCCTGTTCGTTGACTTCGCGGTTCATGTGGATGGCAAGGTTGGGCAGTCGCACCAGCGGTTCTTCAAAGCGCAACAGATGGGTCTGGCAGCCCTCTGCCGTGCGCACGTTGACGCGCCCGGCCAGGCTCAGGTCGCGGTCGGCAAAGGTGGCGAGGATAGGTCCGCCGTACACTTCCACCCCCAGCCGCACCACGCCCTCGCAACAATGGACGGCATGTGGCTTGAGCCGCAAACCGGGTGAATCGGTATGCGCGCCGACAATGCGCAGGCCGCTTTCTTCCAGCGGCTTCTGGCCCAGGACAAAAGCGATGAGGGAGGAGCCGCCGCGCGTGACGAAATAACGGCCGCCGGTTTCAAGCTGCCAGCGCTGCTTTTCCTGCAATTCGGTAAAGCCCTCGGCCAGAAGGCAGGCGGCGGTGGTTTCCACGGCATGCCAGGGGCTGGGGCTGGCATCAATGAAATCGAGTAAGTCCTGCGCTTGGGCGCGGGCTAGTGCGGAAATGGACATGGCTGGTGGCAGAAGATTGCGATTTAAGCAGTTTAGAGCAAAGCGCCCTCAAGTAAAATCCGCATCATGCCTAGCGCTACCCTTGGACTCAATGATTATCCCGCCACTTTCCCGCTTGCCCGGTCGCTCAAGCGGCATATCCATTTTTATCTGGGCCCTACCAACTCCGGCAAAACCTATGAAGCGCTGATGGTGCTGCAACAGGCGCAATCCGGCGTTTATCTGGCGCCCTTACGGCTGCTGGCCATGGAAATCCGCGACCGGCTGATGGATGCCGGCGTGCCCTGCAACCTGGTGACCGGTGAAGAGCGGGTGCTGATACCCGGTGCGCGGCATACCGCCTGTACGGTGGAGATGATGCGCCCCGATGTGGCGGTGGATGTCGCTGTGATTGATGAAATCCAGATGTTGCAGGATGAGAGTCGCGGTTATGCCTGGACCGCCGCGCTGGTGGGCGCACCGGCCAGGCAGGTGTTTGTGTGCGGCTCCAATGCCGTGACTGAACCCTGCCTGCGGGTGGTGGAGGCGATGGGCGAAAGTTATGAAATCACCCGACTGGAGCGTAAAACACCGCTGGAAGTGGAAGATGAGGCCTTGTGCGGAGAGCGTTACAACCGCTGGAAACTGAAGAAGCATATCCAGAAAGGTGACGCCGTTATTGCCTTTACGCGCAAGGATGTACTCACTCTAAGTGCGCGTATCCGGCAATGGGGGTTGGGTGTTGCGAGCATTTACGGAGCATTGTCGCCAGAAGTGCGGCGGACGGAAGCCCGACGCTTCAACAGCGGGGAAGCCCAGGTACTGGTGGCGACCGATGCCATCGGCATGGGGCTCAACCTGCCGATCCGGCGCGTGGTGTTTTCCAGCACCCACAAGTTCGACGGCGTGGCGCCGCGTGCGCTGAATGCCACCGAGGTGCGCCAGATTGCAGGTCGTGCCGGGCGATTCGGTATTTACCCGACAGGTTACGTGAATGCCTTTGAGCAGGAGGAGTTGCGGCACATTGCCCAGATGCTGGTCACTTCGGATGTGGCCGAACTGTCGCGCCTGCCCATCACGCCCAGCCTGTTCCACGTGCAGACGCTTTCCGACTTGCGCCACACCAACCGGCTGGGCGAATTGCTGGAGTATTTTTCGCAACGGGTCGGCATGCGCAGCCCGCTGTTTGAAACGGCCACCCTGGCGGTACACGAGGCACAGGGGCACCTGGTGGATGAATGCGCGCCGGATTTGCCCTTGCGCCACAAGTTTGTGTTTTCCTGCGCGCCGGTGTCGCTGGATAAACCTCATGAACGGGATTACTTCCTGGCCTGCCTGAACAGCTTTGCCACCAACCACAGGCGCGCCTTGCCGCAACTGCCGGAGTGGCTGGATTCCACCAGCCCGCGCCATCTGGAAGATGCGGAAAACCTGAGCAAGGACATCAGCCTGTATGCCTGGCTGTCGTTCAAGTACCCTGCCATTTTCTGGCAGGCGGACGGGATTGCCGCTGCGCGTGAACGTGTCAGCCGCTATATCGAACAAGCGCTATTAACCCAGGCAGGCTACGGCGATACCAGCAAGGAGCTGTTTTATAAATAGCCTATTTCCTGGTCAGCCTGTCGAGTTGCTGCAGGGTGGCGGGATGTTGGGGCTTGAGTGCCAGCGCCTTGTGGAAAGAGGCCAGTGCATTCTCTGAATCTCCCTGATTGGCCTGGGCCAACCCCAGTATGTACCAGGCTTCTGCTGAATCCGGTTCGGCATCTTTCCAGGCAGTGGCGATTTTTGCCAGTTCCGGCCAGTTTTCGGACTGCAGCACATTGACCACGCGCATGAAGTGAGGACGCTCTGCTACCGGCGCATCCCAGAAAGGGCTTGTTTCAGGTTTGAGGCTGGTGGTTTCCGGTGCGTTGAGCAGTGCTTTTACCCACTTGACCGGTACGCTGTAATAAAAAGCGTCGCGCCCCGGGCTTTTGACGGTATTGATACCGACCAACCGCCCATTTTCGTCCATGAGGGGGCTGCCACTAGCGCCGGTGCGGAACGAGGCGGAGGTGCGAATGACCTGGCTGTCATCCAGCTTGAACAGGCCTGTCACTACACCGTACGTAGTGAGGGGTTTGATAGCGCCGCCGGGAAAACCGATGGAAAAGGTTTCCTGGTCATATCCCAATGTTTGCTCATCGCCGAGTTCCACCGGGAAGAGGGTGACCCCCGCAGTGCGCAACAGACACACGTCGTGTTTCCAGTCGGCCTTGATGGCAACAGGGGTGTAGCCATCACCCATCAAGTTGAAATTGATACCCTGGGCATTTGCCAGTACATGGCAACTGGTGGCGATCAGGTCGGGTGCGACGGCGACCCCGCTACCAACACCATGCCCGCCAGTAGCGGTTGCCACGTTAATGCGCACAACAGAGGGTTTGAGCCGGTACACCAGCTCGGGGGAAGGCTCCGCCTGGGCAGTGGTGGCCGTGGCGAGTAACAGCAGGGATAACAAGCGCCGCATTATTTCAACTCCTGTTCCGGGATTGGCCCGAATACCAGTTCCTCCATACCCCAGAAACCGCCCACGGCATCCAGAAAATACTGGTTCTTAGCGGTCTCGTGATAGAGCTTCAGGGTGTAACTCTTGCCGCCATAAAAGCGTTCCGGCTCACTGAATATGAGTTGAAAGTCGCCACCGGAAAACATTTTTTTCCAGTCCTGTTTATCCATGCGGGCAAATGGCAGCGCGGCCTGGCTGCCAGCCTGGAAGTAATCTGCATAACGCTTGTCGAAAGCGGTTTGCAGGCTGTTTTCGACACTTTCAGCGCAGGATGGAAGCGAAAACAGCGCAAGAAATATAAAGAAAGCCGGATGGAGTCTCATTTTTGTTAAGGGCAAAAAGTTAAGTGCATTTTGGACTGTGACAGATTGCGACGCAAATGTTCCCGGACATCAAGAGTAAAATGCGCTGAGATGTTGACCTAGGCCATGTTCTTGAACCCCTCGATTTGGTATAGAGAAAAGGTAAATACCGGAGGAGAGCAAAAAATGAAACTGAGCAAACCTGAAAACCTTTCCGGCGACTTCTGGGGGGGCTTGGCCGCCATGCTGGTAGCCTTGCCTTCGGCCATCGCTTTTGGGGTCACCATATATTCCCCGTTGGGCGGCAGTTACGCGGCCCAGGGCGCTTTGGCCGGGATACTGGGGGTTACCGCGCTGGGTTTGCTGGCGCCGATGCTGGGCGGTACCAACCGCCTGATAACCGCTCCCTGTGCACCGGCTGCCGCTGTGTTATCGGCTTTTGTCATTGAGTACCTGCACCAGGGCAACAGCCTGGAATCCGCCTTGCTGATGCTTTCCATGCTGGGACTTCTGGCCGGTTTGTTGCAGGTGAGTTTTGGCACCATCGGGCTGGGCCGCATGATCAAATATATGCCGTATCCGGTGGTGAGCGGCTATTTGAGCGGAGTAGGGCTTTACATCATTGCCAGCCAGGTGCCCAAATTCCTGGGTGCGCCCAAAGGTACGCATTTCTGGGAATCCCTGGCGATATACCACGAATGGAAATGGCAAGGGATCGTGGTGGGCGTGGTGACCATAGCCGTAATGCTATTGGCTCCCAAAATCACTAAAGCAGTGCCTGCGGCCATCCTTGCCCTGTTGGGCGGGGTTGGCGCCTATTTTGGGCTGGGCCTGCTGGATGGCTCTTTGCTGTCGTTGGATGGCAACGCGCTGATTGTGGGTTCACTCGGCAAGGGTGGCGGCAGTTTTACCGATGCGTTAATGGGCCGGGTGCATGCGGTTGGCACGCTGAATATGGAAAACCTGCACAGCCTGCTGTTCCCGGCCTTGACCCTGGCTGTCCTGCTGTCAATTGATACCCCG
>WBZT01003521.1_pt1 | contig 10223 bp, 6 predicted proteins | sample 5204241 | NCBI WGS metagenome assembly WBZT01 (sample SAMN12344358, study PRJNA552823) | activated sludge metagenome | biome: Activated sludge suspended growth; feature: Nitrification reactor; material: Wastewater; isolation source: activated sludge from nitrification reactor of wastewater treatment...
TCCCAGAGCAGCCGCCCCCGCGGCGAGCCGCGCGGGTGAACGAGGCCAGGACCGTGCTAGTGCCAGCCAGGCCAGAGCGACTACCGGGACCAAGATGGCTGAGAGGAGTCGGACTGGCGACGTCGCCGCGGAGTTCAGCAGAAGCCTGACGCGGGTGGCCTCGTCGAGGACCGCATTGTGTCGGCCACCTTCGATGAACGATGCCCGGGCCTCGGCCAGGATGGCCACGTTGCTCTTCAGGAGCATCAGCAGCGCTGTGAGGAAGACGAAGGTAGCCGCCGCCATCAACACCGTGGAAAGGGCGCGCGACCTTGCAGTGCGCAGACCGTCGCGCAGGTCGGGGATCATCGCCACGCAGACCCCCACGACGATCCACCCGGTTTGATGAGCTGAGAACGCAAGGGCCGACACGATAGCCGCTGCGATGAGGACCCATGCGTCCTGCCGCTCGCGGTAGCGCAGCACCAATGCAACAGCGATCACTGCAAGCAGCCCCACCACGGGTTCCGGCCTCAGCGTCGGGAACCATGCCAGCAGAAGAGGGATGTAGACGGCGGCCGCCACGGCCCGCAGCCACCGCGCCGACATGTTGTCGTCGAGCTGATCGAGAACCCGTCGGCGCAGGTACCACCAGCCTAGGACGCCGATGACCACGGCGGGGATCCGTAGGGCCAGGATGGACGTCCCCAGGGGTGTCATCCAGATGCGTTCGATGGACGTCCACCAGAAGCCCTCGGGCTGCGCGGCTGCATCCGCCGTGAAGAAGTTCGAGAAGAAGCCCAGTTGCGGGAAGGCCCGCACGGTGGTGAGCACCCACCCGTCATCCGCCAGCGGGGGGATGAGGAACAGCCCTGCCACCCCGGCCACGGCCACGGCCGTGTCGGAGCCGGTCCACCGTGGCGTGGGGCGTCCGGGGTTACCGGGTGGCGAGCGCCGGAAGAAGGACCACCACAGGTAGAGCGCGGCAAGCAGACCCGCCGCGGCGAACGCCCACTGCAGCAGCGTCCACTCCTGCGTCGATGGCCGGGCCACGATGGTCACATCCGTATACGGCGCCAAGGACGTCGGGACTCGCAGACCTGTGACCTGCATCGCGTCCACCGCGTCCGTGTCTCGAACCACGGAGGTTTTGAGGGGAACCGTGCGGGTGAGACGTCCGTCACTGAGGGTCACCGTGCGGTCGGCATCGTTGTACCGCAATTGCAGCAGACACTCACCAACGGGCAGTGGGAGTTGGGCGTTGAGGATGGGTCGTCCGGCCAATTGGAGGCTGACGGTGGTGTTGTCCAACCAGGCAGACATCTCCCCCTCGCTGGAATAGCCGGTCGAGAAGAACTTGAGCGGGAACTGCCCCGCTGCCGGAGCCACCGCTCGGACTTCGGTGCAGGGCCACGAGGCTTCCAGGGACTGTGGGGCGGCCGGCATCATCAGCTGGGTCTTGCCCAGGTTGAACGAGTCGGGAGGCGACCAGTGGTAGGTCACCTGCCTGCCCGCCACTGGCGACAGCGCCACGATCAGTGTGGCCACTGCCAGTACCGCGAGCGCTACAACCTGGGCCGCGCTCCGGGCCGGAGTGCCGCCCGCCGGCACCGTCGTCGCGGTCTGCTCGGACGCCTCTGCAACGCTCATCCGACCGACTCGCGTTCAACGGCTGAGGGAAGGGTCTCACCGGAGGTGGGGAGAGCCACAACGCAGGCTCCCCGCGCTCCCTGCTCGCCGCCCGCGCACCCTGCCTCATAGGCTTCAGGGCTGTTCGCGATGAGGCCGCTGCCCGCCCAGCCGGGGCGCCCAACGCTGTACTGCGCGGCGGCCAAAGTTCCATCCTTGATCGATACCGACTGCATACAGGGGACCTGCAACGCCAGTCCCGGTTCGACCCACCAGCTATTGCGGCTGACAGAGGCCACCGTCGATGCCGGTGACTCGGGCACGGTGGCCACGACGAACGCCGAACCGACCTGTGAGGTGCGCACCGTTGCCGGCCCTTGCGGCAGTTGCACCTTCGCCCAGATGTCGAAGCTGGGCGGCAGGGTTTGGCTCGTCACAGCGCCTTCCTGCGACTCGGTCTGCACCGTGATCGGCGAGAACAGGGTGCCGCGGGTCCACACCGACGAGTCCGGCGTCACCTCAAAGGAGAGCAAGCCTTCGTTGACGTCGGGCGCGTCGAACGTCGTCGGACCGGCCTCATCCATGACCACCACATCCATGAGCCCACACGTCCGGCCCTGCATCACGCCGAGTTGCTGGCCGAACCAGGAGCCCGGCTGTTGTACCCCCTCCACCACCACAGGAGCGAGCGCCAGCACGACCGCACTGCATCCGACGACGCCGAGTACGGACCGGACCACTGAACCGGCGGAGCGTGTACGCAGTGACAACAGCCCCCAGACCGCGGCTGCCAACGCCAGCAGCCCCGCCACCACCGGCCACACGCCAGGATCGAAGTCGGTGACCCGGTCCAGGCCGAGGGCCCAGACGCCTCCGGCGAAGAACGCCGCCACGCCTATACCCGCCAGCGCAATCACTGCACCGACCGCAACAGTCCTGGCCATACCTCGCACCGCCAGCGCCGCAAGCACGACCGCCGCCGGAACGACTGCCCCGTAATGATCGACGAGTTTGCTCGAGGTCAAGAACAGGCCACCGAGTGCAGCGACTGCGGCCCACCCAGCCGCACGGCCCGCCACGTCACTGCGTTCCGTACGCACCAGGAAACCCACGACGGACAGGATCAGAACTGCGACCGCGAAGATGGTCACCGCGGGGCTCTCGAATCGGGTGCCGAGCGCAGCGAGGCGGTCGCCCTCGTCGAGCAAGGACTGGTACGTCGTGGTGTCGGCGCTGAAGGAACGGTACGAACGCCACCACAACTGCGCATTGGAGCCGAGCATGAGCAACATGACGAGCGCCGACGAGCTCGTGACCAGGATGGCCAGGGCACTGACCCACGCACGTGAATTCCGCAGCCACTCCCACGCCCATGGCAGGCAGGCCGCGGAGGCCGTCACCACGACCCACCCCGTCTGGTGCGCGGCGAGCGAGAACGCGGACAGGCCCGCGAGCATCACCAGCAAGTACGGCTCACGGGTGGAGGCGTACCGCACCACCACGCTGATCGCTGCCGCGAGCAGGAGCGCGACCACAGGTTCCGGGCGGATGGTGATCTGCAGGCCGAGCAGTCCGAGACACGCGACCGTCGCCGCGGCCCACATCGCGGCCCCGTCGAGTTCAAGTCGGCTCAGTACATGTCGCCGGATGAGCCACCAGGTTCCCACCAGGATCAGCACGGTGGGCAGGCGCAGCAGGAACCCGGGCGTTCCCAAGGGCGTCAGCCACAGTCGCTCGATCCAGGTCCACCAGAAGCCTTGGGGCTGCGCCACCGCATCGATCGAGTAGTAGTTCGAGAAGAAGCCGAGGTCGGAGTACTGCCGTACGGTCGTCAACACCCACCCGTCGTCGAAACGCGGCGGTACAACGACCAGCCCCAGTAGCCCGACCAGCCCGACGAGGGTGTCCGTGGCCGTCCAGCGGGGGGCATCGATGCGATAACCCTGCGCCGGGGCCCTGCGCAGCAGCAACGCCAGACCAGCCAGGGCGGCAAGCCCCACCAGCAGCCACACCAGCCGCCACGGACTTGATGAGAATGTGGTGGGCTGCGATGTCAGGACCGCCCCGAACCCTGGCGCCGCGGACAGGCTGGTCACCGTGAACTGCCGGTAGGGGGCCGCGGCATATCCCAAGAACGGTGGCACAACCGAGGCAGAGGTGGATGCGCCGCCCGCGGTCAGCACTGCCGTGTTGCTGGCCCTGTCGTATTGCACATCGACCGTGCACGGCCCGTCTGCAGACAAGACCTGGCCGATCTGTGTGCCCGAATACACCATCCACACCGATCCCCCCTGGCCGCGCACCGTGAGCGCCGCGCCCGAGTCACCGGTGGACAGCAGGTCCACGGGCTCCTGGGATGCGGCGGCACCGCACGGGCCCTGAGCGCTCAGGGTGTCCGGGGATTGTGCTGACAACACCAGCGGCATCGCCTCGCCCACCCGATCAGCGGGCCACGTGAACTCCGAGCGCGTGACGGTGACGGACCCAGTCACGAACGCCAGACACGAGACCAGCGCGACCAGTGCCAGCACTGCCGGACCCAGTACGGGCGGGTTCGGCTGCTGCATCGAAAACCTTCCGTTCGGTGTTTCGACGCAAGCATATGGGGCTTGGCCCTCTCAGCCCCGCGCTGCCACCACCATCCCGTCGAGCAGCGCGTCCAGCATCGCCTCGAACGCCGCATCAGGATCCTCGGCGAAACTGATGCCGAGCAACTCCAGGCTCACCGCGCCGTGCAACGCCGACCAGATCTGCTGGGCGACATCGACGTCGGAACCGGCGCCGAGGGGCCGCAGGCTGCGGGCGGCGGCCACGTTGCCCACGAGCTGATCGAACGATGCGAACGCCTCGAGCATCCCGCGTTCGGTCGGCTCGATCTCATGCATCCGCTCGAACATCAGCCGGTAGTGCTCGGGATGCCCGATCGCGAACTCGCGGTACTTCACACAGCCTGCGCGCAGGCGCGCGACAGCATCCGGGCCGTTGGCGGACGCGACCATCGCCTGCAACTGCTGGAAACCCCTGATGAACAGCGCTTCCAGCAGACCCTGCTTGCCCTCGAACCGGTTGTAGACGCCCATCGGTGCGACACCGGCGCAGGTGGCCACCTTCCGCACGGTGATGGCCTCCGGTCCCTCTTCGGTGAGGATCTGCTCGGCAGCGCGCAGCAGGCCCTCTTCCACATCCCGGCTTGGCGTTCGTCCCATGTCTGTAGTATAACGTTCTACATATCTAGAACGTTGTTCTATAGAAAGGATGTCGAGCATGTTCGTTCTCACGGAGGTCCGATCCCCGCAACGGACCCGTACACGGTGGTGGATCCTCGCCGTGCTCTGCCTGAGCCTGTTCATGGTGGTCGTCGACAACACGATCGTGAACGTGGCTCTGCCCACTCTCAGCGAGGAGCTGTCGGCCACCACGGCGAACCTCCAGTGGATCGTCGACGCATACACCTTGGTGTTCTCGGCGCTGCTGCTGGCGTTCGGCTACTTCGGCGACCGGACCGGCAGGCGCCGCGCCCTGCAGTTCGGGCTGGTCATCTTCGCGATCACGTCCGGGCTGGCAGCGCTGTCGCAGACGACGGAACAACTCATCGGCGCCCGCGCCCTCATGGGGGTCGGCGCCGCGATGATCTTCCCGGCGACGCTGGCGATCATCATCAACGTCTTCACCGACGTCCGCGAGCGGGCGATGGCCATCGGCATCTGGTCGGGCGTGACCGGCCTCGCGGTGGCCGCAGGTCCAGTCACCGGGGGTCTGCTGCTGGAGCACTTCTGGTGGGGGTCGATCTTCCTGGTCAACATCCCGATCGCCCTGCTTGCACTGGTGGCGGGCCGGCTCCTGATCCCCGACTCGCGCGACCCGCGGCCCGGTGGCCTTGATCGGATGGGCCTGTTCCTGTCGATCACCGCAGTGGCAGCCATCGTCTGGGCCGTCATCGAAGCCCCCCACCGGGGATGGACCTCTCCCGAGATCGTGATCATCGGTACGACCGGGCTGCTGCTGCTCGCGGCGTTCGTGGTGCACGAACTGCGCACCAGCTACCCGCTGCTGGACGTTTCCCTGTTCGCGAACCCCCGGTTCTCCGCGGCGAGCGTGGCGATCGCGTCGGCGTTCTTCGGGCTGTTCGGATTCATCTTCCTGATCACGCAGTACATGCAGCTGGTGCAGGGTTACAGCCCTCTGCAGGCCGGGCTGCGCACAGTGCCCTTCGCCGTTGTCACCGGCGTCTTCTCGCCATTGTCAATCGCGATCATGCACCGGGTCGGAAGCAAGGCGGTGGTGGCCTTCGGGCTGGCCCTCATGAGCACAGGCTTCGTGATGGCTTCGACTCTTGAGGCAGACAGCGCGTACTTCGGGCCTGTGCTGGCGAGCATGGTCGTGATGGCGGCGGGCCTGGGCTTGACCACCAGCCCGGCGACGGAGGCGATCATGGGCGCGCTTCCCGCGGACAAGGCCGGCGTCGGGTCGGCGGTGAACGACACCACCCGCGAGCTCGGCGGCACGCTCGGTGTTGCGATCGTCGGGTCGGTGTTCGCCAGTCTCTACGGACCACAGATCGTCGACGGGCTCAACGGATTTCCGGAGCAGGTGGTCGCGCTGGCCGAGGAGTCGATGGGGGCCGCAGTGGTGTTGTCCGAGCAGCTCCCGCAGGGCGCCGTGCTGCTGGAGGCCGCCCGGTCGGCCTTCATGTCTGGCTTCCAGGCGGGCTCGCTCGTCGCCGCCGGGGCGACGGCGGTCGGTGCTGTGCTCGCGCTGCTATGGCTTCCTGCCCGGCACCGCGTCACACCAACGACGTGAGCTTGCGGGTCGCGATCTGGACCGGGTCCCACACCGGGGAGAACGGCGGCGCATAGGCCAGGTCACAACTGGTGACCTCCTCCACCGTCATCTCGTTCCAGATCGCGACCGCTGCGGCGTCGATGCGCTTGCCTGCGCCCGCCTGTCCCACGATCTGGCATCCCAGCAGGCGACCCGTACCTCGCTCGGCCACGGCCTTGACATGGATCGGGCCGGCGCCGGGCGCGTAGTGCGCCTTCGTCGTCGCACGGATGGTGGCGCTCACCACGTCGATGCCGAGATCCTTGGCCTCCTGCTCGCGCAGGCCCACCCGGGAGATCTCCAACTCGCAGATCTTCGATACGGCCGTTCCCACGATCCCGGGAAAACGCAGATCGCCTCCCGCCAGATTCGCCCCGATCACCCGCCCGTGCTTGTTCGCATGGGTCCCGAGCGGAACATGCAGCCGCCGACCCGTGATCCGGTCGACGACCTCGACACAGTCACCGCCGGCCCAGATGCCCGGATGGTCGAGCACCTGCATCCGGTCATCTGTGAGCAGACCCCCACGCTCCCCGAGCGGCAGCCCTGCGGCGGCCGCGAGTCCAGTGTTCGGCCGGACCCCGAGACCGAGGACGACGATGTCCGCTGGATACGTCCCCCGCTCGGTCACCACCGCAGCGGCCCGCCCGCTGTCACCTGCTTCGATCGCCTGTACCGGCTCCCCGCCCCGGTACGAGATGCCCATACCTTCCATCGCCTGGGCGATCAACGCTCCCATGTCCGGGTCGAGGGTCGTCATCGGCTGTGGCGCCTGATCCACCACGGTCACCTGAAGACCCCGACGCTTCATCGCCTCGGCCATCTCGATACCGATGTAGCCGGCTCCGATGACAACAGCGCGGGTGGGGTCGCGATGCATGCTGTCCAGTACCCGCAGGCCATCGTCGAGCGTCTGCACACCGTGCACACCGGGCAGGTCGATACCCGGGATGGGCGGGCGGAGGGGAACGGCTCCGGTGCCGATGACCAGTTGGTCGAACGGCACCACCTCCTGGCCCCCGGTATCCGTGGTGGCACTCACGGTCCGGTCCGCGAGGCCTATGGCCGTGACCGTCCAGCCGGTCCGCAGATCCAGACCGTTCGCCCGGTGCTGCTCGGGGGTACGGGCCACCAGTCCGTCCGGGCCGTCGACCTCGCCGGCCATCCAGTACGGGATCCCGCACGCCGAGTAGGAGGTCCACGGCTGCCGTTCGAGCACGATCACCTCGGCTTCGTCACCCAGTGCCCTCTTCGCGCCCGACGCTGCGGAGGCACCGCACGCATCACCGCCGATCACCACGATTCGCATGGCCGTATCCTCCCCGGCCGGTATCGGAGGTGGCCATTCGGCGACGCTGCCCTGGGCACGCACATCCGTTAGTCCCCGGTCCATCCGTTAGTCCCAAACAGCCGCCAACCTCTAACCGGAATGCTCAAGCTCTACCAACGGCCCCAGCCCGGACCCCCGGTGCAACAGTTGGTCGAAAACATCAAGGTCTAATGGCTGAGCCGGCCAGAACGAACCCAACCGCACCGAAACCGCGCCAACCGCCCACCGACCCTGGAAGAATCAGCCCCGTGGCCCGCCCCATCGCACTGATCGTCGAGGACAATCGCGAATACACCATGATCGCCACCCGCCTGCTGGAGAACGAGGGCTTCGAGGTGGTGGCGGCAGGTGACGGCGAAACCGGGATCGGCCAGGCCCGCGCCCGCCGGCCCGAGGTCATCCTGCTCGATGTCAGCCTCCCCGGTATCGACGGCTTCGAGGTGTGCCGCAGGATCCGGGAGTTCAGTGACGCCTACGTGATCATGGTGACCGGACGCACCGACGAGGTGGACCGGGTGGTCGGCCTGACTGTGGGCGCCGACGACTACGTCACGAAGCCGTTCTCGGCTCGCGAACTCGCCGCTCGCGTCGCGGCCATGCGCAGGCGACCCCGCGCGGCCGGACCGAGCGACAACCTCGAGTACGACGGGCTGTCCATCGACATGAACGCACGCGAGGTCCGACTTGACGGCGAAATCCTCGACCTCACGAAGATCGAGTTCGACCTGCTGACGAAGTTGGCTTCCGAGCCGCGGCGAGTCTTCGCACGCCAGCAACTGCTCGACGCGGTGTGGGGCTCCGACTGGTACGGCGACGACCACGTTGTCGACGTGCACATGGGCAACCTGCGCAAGAAGCTCGGGGAATCAGGTAGCAACCCCCGCTTCATCCACACTGTGCGCGGCGTGGGCTTCCGGTTCGAGGCCACATCTTGAACCCTTCTTGAGCCGTGGTTCAGACAGCTCCACCACACTTGATCGACCAGGAAGGGGAGGGGCCATGAAAGGCATCATCTTCAACCTCGTCGAAGAAGTGGTCACCAACGATCACGGTCACGACGCGTGGGACGACATCCTCGCCTCCGCAGACGTCGACGGGGCGTACACCGCTGTGGGGTCCTACTCCGACGATGAGTTGTTGGCCATCGTGGGCGCGGCGGCAGCAGCCACAGGATTGTCAGAAGATGACGTCCTGCGCCACGTCGGCCGCTACTCGATCCCCCCGCTGGCGCAGCGGTATCCCGAGTTCTTCTCGCTGCACCGCGGGGTGCGCACATTCCTACCGACGTTGAACAGCGTCATCCATCCCGAGGTCCGCAAGTTGTACCCCGGGGCGCAACCGCCGCACTTCGCCATCTCAGACGATGCGGACGGCGGGATCCTGATGGAGTACCACTCGCAGCGCGGGATGTGCCGCCTCGCCGAGGGACTGACTGTTGGCACCGCCGATCACTTCGGCGAGTCCGTCGAAGTGACCCACCTGCAATGCAAGCGCGACGGCGCGCCTCACTGCCTGATGCGGATCAACGTGGAATGACCGATCACGAACTCCTCGAGGCGCGGGCGCAGATCGCGCGGCTACAGCGCCGCGTGGAGCGTGAGCGGTCAGCCCGCCGGGAATCCGAGGAGGTCGCCGAGCGCTCGCTGCGTCGGCTGTACGCACGGCAGCGGGCCCTCGACCTGCTGACCCGGTCGGCTGCGGCGTCGAACTCAGCTTCCGACGACCAGGCCGCCTTCACCGAGGTGATGACGATGCTGGTCGAGGAGTACGAGTGGAACGTCGGCCATCTGCTCATCCCCGCCCGTGACGACCCGAGTGTTCTCGTCTCCAGTGGCCTGTGGGTGGGTAAGCCGGAAGACCCGTTCTTCCGGGAGGTACGGGCGGCAACTGTGGCGGCCCGCTTCGGGCCCGGCGTGGGCGTGCCCGGAAGGGTGATGGTCTCCGGACCACGGTGGGAGAACCAGCCCGAGAACGTGATCAACTCCCGCAAAGCGCTGCTGTCCCAGGGGAGTGTCTTCGCCTTCGGCGTGATGGTGGAGTCGGTGCTGGTTGCGGTCCTGGAGTTCCTCAGTGCCGTACCCAAGCCCGAGGATCCCGACCTTCTGGAGCTCGCCACGCCGCTCGGTGAACAACTCGGCCGTGTCATCGAGCGCGCGAAGGCCCGCGAGGCCGAGGAACACCACCGGGTCGAACTGGAGCGCACCGTCAAGGAACGCACGGACGATCTGCGCAAGGCCCGCGATCGGGCCGAGGCGCTGGCCCGCGCACGCAGCGCGCTGTTCAACACGGTGACACATGAACTGTCCACCCCGGTGCATGCGGCCCAAGCCGCCCTACAGAAGCAGCCGCCTGAGGTGGTCACCGCGACATCGCAACTGAACCTGCTCGGCAAGCGCATCGACGCACTGATCGCCGTCGCGTCGGAAAGCGCGCAGGGAACCGCCGGGAAGCCGACCGTGTGCGT